>Ga0172371_10005978_pt1 | contig 17889 bp, 18 predicted proteins | sample Lak12m_FD_114543 | JGI IMG/M metagenome (GOLD analysis project Ga0172371, IMG submission 114543) | Freshwater microbial communities from Kabuno Bay, South-Kivu, Congo - kab_022012_12m | ecosystem: Environmental > Aquatic > Freshwater > Lake | place: Democratic Republic of the Congo: South-Kivu...
GTTGAAGGCGGTCCTCGCGGGCAAAGGGTTCGTGGCAATCCATCCGGGCATCTGGATGCTCCCGGAGGCCGTGGGGGGCGATTTCGTCGCCCACGGGAGCCAGCAGGTAGCGACGATGCGGGTCACGTCGCCGGGGTTTCCCGGGCTGAGCGGGGCGGGCGATTCGTTCTCGTTCAAGGAAGAATGGTTCTCGCTCCATCGGTTCGCCAAGGACATTCACGTGATCCTACTCCAGGACTGCCACGGCATGAACCTCGAGAATCCGGCGGACAAGCGGTGTTACGACCGCCCCCCGTTTCCCGCCACGTGGTGCCGCGTGCACGGGAAGGGCCGGGTGTTCTATACCTCAATGGGCCATCGCGAGGACGTCTGGGCCAATCCGATCTTCCAGCAGATCCTCTTGGGCGGCCTGCGTTGGGCGTGTGGAGAGGTCGATGCGGCGATCCCCCCGAACCTCGACAAGGTCGCCCCCGAGGCCGAAAAGGTAGCACCGCCTTCCCAGGCCGTCCCGAAAAAGTGACGGCCCGGAAAGGCCTGCCGGAACGGCCGTCCGCAGACCGCCGTAGGTGACCGGCGTAGCGTGGGACAAGCGAAGCGCGGTCCCACCGGAAGAATCGCGGAGATCCTGGTGGGACCGCGCTTCGCTTGTCCCACCCTACGTGGTTTGTCCCACCCCGTGTGGCGCGTTAACCATGGACACTGACGGAATGATGCAAAGCGAACTGGCGTCGTTGGACGCCAAGGACCCGAACTACGCCGTCACCGTGGTCGAACGGCTCTTGGCCGCGGCACGGCGTCTTGGGGCAAGCGACGTACACCTCCGCCCGATGGCTGAGAACATGGAGGTGCGACTCCGCCTCGACGGTGTGCTGCAACTCGTGGCCCGGCTCCCGCGCCCTGCCGCCGCCAACGTCGTCGCCCGGCTGAAGGTCCTTGCCGACCTGTTGACCTACCGCACCGACGTGCCGCAGGAAGGCCGGATCCGCGGGATCCAGGAGGGCGGAGAAATGCGGGTCAGCACGTTCCCCACCGTCTTCGGCGAGAACGCCGTGGTGCGGGTCTTCGCCGGCTCGCAGCAGTTCCAACGCCTCGAAGACCTCGGATTTGCGGAAGAAGTGCTCGCCCCGCTGGATCGGCTCTTGGACGAGACTTCCGGGGCGATCCTCGCCACCGGGCCCGCCGGCAGCGGCAAGACCACTACGATTTACGCTTGCCTGCGGGAGTTGTCGCGCCGGGTGGGCGGGGTCCGCAGCCTGGTCTCGCTGGAGGACCCCGTCGAGATCATTGTGCCGGGCGTGGCGCAGTCGCAAGTCAACCCCGCGGTGCAGCTCGATCTGGCCACCGGGCTGCGGTTCCTGATGCGCCAGGATCCCGAGGTGATCATGATCGGCGAGATTCGCGACCGGGCGACCGCCGAGGCGGCCTTCGGGGCGTCGTTGACCGGCCACCTTCTTTTGAGCACGTTTCACGCCGGAAGCGCGGCCGAGGCCGTGAGCCGATTGTCCGATATGGGGATCGAGCCCTATCTGCTGCAAAGCGGGCTCTTGGCGATCGTCTGCCAGCGCCTTGCCAGAAAGCTGTGCCATTGTGCCCGCGTGAGCGAGGACCCGGCCGATCGTTTGGGTTTGCCGGTCGAGCGCGTCTGGCTCCCGGTGGGCTGCGAGGCGTGTAGCGGCACCGGCTACCGCGGCCGGTTCGTGATCGTGGAGATGATGACGCCGGAGCGATCGAGCGTCGGTCGCGCGATCCTTTCCCGGTCCGACGCCGCAACGATCGAGCAACTGGCGATCGACGCGGGAATGGTCTCGCGTTGGGAACGAGCCTGCACGGCCGTGAGCGAAGGCCGAACCAGTCCGGCCGAAGTGCGGCGCGTGTTGGGGTTTTCCACCCCGGCGAAGGGACTAGGGATTAGGGATTAGGGATTGGAGATCAGAGCCGGGCCGTGTCGGCCCGGGGACAAAGGATGATCGCACTTCGTAGGTCCCGCTTGCCGAGCGGGACCTTTCGCAGCCACGACATCCGAATCGGGTGAGGTCCCGCTTGCCGAGCGGGACCTTTCGCAGCCACGACATCCGAATCGGGTGAGGTCCCGCTCGGCAAGCGGGACCTACTTGGTGTGGTCGCGGGTCGTTGGAAAAAATTCGTGATGGGGTATTGCTTTCAACCAGAGCGTTCGATATAAATGGGGGCGCATTGAGGATTCTGCGTGGATGAGGGGACGGGCCTTGGCCGGTTTGGCGCAACCGGCGGGTCCGCGAGTTTGCGGGGGTTCGGCCCCTTCTCCACGAGACCTAGTGCGGCGCGAACGTGGGGGTTGCCGTGTCGGCTTCGCAATCGGAGCGCGCCGTGTCTGTGAGTCTCGACCAATTCATCGCCCTCAACGATGAGATTGCCGCTTTGGTCCGAGTAGGCGTCCCGCTCGAGGAAGGCTTAGTCCTCATCGGGGAGGAGATGTCAGGCCCTTCCGGCAAGCTTGCCCAATGGGTGGCCGAGCGCCTCGGGCGCGGCGAGCCGTTGGAGCAAATCCTGGCCCAGCAGCCCGAGGCGTTCCCGCCGCTCTATCGCTCGGTGGTCCAAGCTGGGTTGAAGAGCGGACGCTTGGCCGCTGCGCTGGAAGCCATCGCAACGTCCGCGCGGCGGCTCGCCCAGACTCGCCGCATGATCGCTGCCGGCATGATCTACCCGCTCTTGGTGTTCTTGGTGGCGTGGGGGCTGTTCGTCTTCTACACCTGGAAACTGGCCGACACTTTCTTGCGTCTGGCCGAGGACATGGAACTGCCCGGCAGGGTCTTTTTCGAGACGCTCGACGACTGGGGCCAGTCGGCGGCGTACTGGGGGCCTTCGGTGCCCGTGGCGGTGCTCCTGCTGGCCTGGCTCTGGTGGCGGTCGTCGGGCCGGGCCTCCCTGGCCGACCCCGGGGCTGCCGGCGTCCTGCTCGGTTGGCTCCCGGGGATGCGCCCGATGCTCCATAACTTCCAGATCGCCACGTTTACCGACGTGTTGGCGCTCTTGGTGGAGCATCGCGTTCCGTTGACGGAGGCGGTGGTGCTCGCTGCGGACGCGGCCGGAGGGGACGGGTTGAAGGAGGCGAGCCGGCAGGTGGCCGAGGCGATCCGTCGGGGCGAGCCGCTGGATGCGCGGACCCCGGGCGCGGCTGCCGCCCTGCCGCCGCTTTTGGTGTGGCTCCTGTCGCGCGGGCAGACGCAGGACGCCTTGCCCGCGGCCCTGGGCCGCGCAGCGGAGATGTATCACCAGCGGGCCTGCTATCTCGCCGAGGCAGCCAGGGTGTTCACGCCCGTCATCCTCACGTTGGTCGTCGGCGGCACCGTGACGCTGCTGTATGCCCTGCTGGTGCTGGGGAGTTGGTTCACCATTCTGAAGGCATTGGCGTACCCGAGTTGAGCCATGGCACGTTATCGGTATACGGCGGTGGATCGCGACGGCAAGACCGCATCGGGCCAGATCGAGGCTTCCGCACTGGAAGAGGCCCGCGTCAGGCTCGCCGCGCTCGGACTCCAGGCCGAGACCGCCGTCTTGGAGGCCGTGGCCGAGGCGGCGGCCATGGCGGGGCACTTGTCGGGCGCGGAGGCCGCGCAACTTGGCGGACAGGTGGCGGATTTGACCAAGGCGGCGCTCCCCATGGGCCCGGGGCTCCGCGCCATGGCCGAAGAGTTCTCCGGCCGCCGGGTCCAAGCGGCGCTGCGGCGGATGGCCGACCGGCTCGACGCGGGCGCGTCGTTGGAGGAGGCCGTGACGTCGCAGTGGCCCCACGTGCCCGAGCACCTTCGCTGCCTGCTGGAGGCCGCGGTCCGCAGCGGGCGTTTCGTCGAGACCGCCGACGAAATGGTGGCCCTGGAGCGGAGCCGCGTCGAACTGCGCCACCGCCTGGCGATCCTGTTCGCCTACCCGCTGTGCTTGTTCGTGATCATTCTGCTCCTCTTGCTGATGAGCATCTACATCGTGCCGCAGTTCGCCAAGATCTACACGGATTTCGGGACCGAATTGCCGGCGATGACGAAGCTGATGATCGCCGTCCTCTCCCCGCTGGGAGGCCTGGTGATCCTTGCATTGGTCGGACTTTGCGTCGTTTCGCTGCCGATTGCCCTGGGCGGGCGATCGCGGGTGGCGTGGGTGCAGCGGGCGCTGTATTGGGTGCCGTTCGTGGGTCCGATCTGGCGATTGCGCGGGCTGGCCGAGTTCTCCCGGTTGATGTGCCTGCTCTTGGAATTGAAAGTCCCGTTGCCGCAGGCCCTCCGCGCGGCCGCAGCGGGGGTGCGAGAGGGGGATTTGCGCGCGGCCGCCCGCGCCCTGGCCGAAGTGGTGGAGTCGGGCGTTCCGCTCTCCGAGGCCCTGAAGCGCTTCCGGGAGTTTCCCGCCACATTCAAGCCGCTGGTGCAGTGGGGCGAGCAGTCGGTTGCTCTGGCCGACGCCTTCCGCGGCACCGCGGAAATGTGCCAGGGGAGGCTCCGCTTCCACAGCTTGTTCGCCGACGCCGTCCTCCTGCCCATCATGCTGCTGGTCGTGGTCTTCTTCGTGGGCTGCTTCATGCTGGCGTTTATGTTGCCGATGGTCAGCTTGATCCAACACCTGTCGTAGGAGACCGTTGACAGTCGAAACGAAGGTCCGTTTGTCTCTATTGATCCTCAGAGGAGTAATGCAACAACGGCAAATCCGAGCCGGGCCGTGTCGGTCCGGAAAAGCCGGGGCGACACGCCCCGGCTCTGAGCAGCAATCCAGGCGTGAACGCCTGGGCTAGAGAAAAAGGGCATGGTCGATCATGTTTGCAGTAGTACCCGATAACTCGATGCTCGCGCTGGCAGCCCTGGTTTGGGTGCTCTTTGGGATCGTGATCCTCATGGTCGTTCGCTGCCTGCCGGCCACGGACGTGCCGCTCAGCCGCAGCTTTGGGCGACTGTTCTTCGTCGTGCTGGGGTGGGTGTTCATCATCCTTGGATTGTTGTTCTCGCTCAGCATCTTCGGACTGCTGATCCTGGTCGTCGTCGGGACGATCTTTGCGCGGCGCCGGCGGGCGCGGCAGCAGGCGATGCTTTGGACGCTGGCCGTGGCGGCCGAGCGATCGATCCCCCTGGTGCCTGCCGTCGAGGCATTCGCCGACGAGCGCTGGGGATTGGCTGGCCAGGAGGTCCGCGTGCTGGCCCGGTTGCTCAACTCGGGCAAGCCGCTTCCCGAGGCCCTTGCCCTGGTCGGCGGCATGGTGCCGCAGGAGGCCGTGGCGCCGATCCGGGTGGGCCAGGAGTTGGGCGCGCTGGCCGAGGGGCTCCGCCAGGCCACGGCACCCACGGGCACGGTTCAGTCGGTGTGGGACCAACTGGCCGGCAAGCTCGCGTATCTGTGCTTCGTGGTGGTGTTCGCCTCGGGAATCATCACGTTCATGGTCCTCAAGATCGCGCCGGCATTTCACAAGATCTTCGCCGATTTCGGCACGGAGCTGCCGCCGCCGTCGAGGTTCGGCATGTTCGTCTGGACAGGGGCTCTCGGCCTGCCGCTTTCCCTGGGGTGCGTGTTCCTCATGTTCCTGTTCTTCTATGCGATCCTGCGGTACATCGGCCTGATCTCCTGGGATTTGCCCTTGATGAGCCGCGTGACTCGAAAGCTGCACGCGGCGACGGTCCTGGAGTCGCTGGCCATGGCCGCCCAGCGGGGACAATCGTTTCCCAAGATCATTGCCACGTTGGCGCGGTGCTATCCCAAGTGGCCGATCCGCTGGCGGCTCCATGGGGTCCTGGTCGACATCACCGGCGGAATGGATTTTACCGAGAGCCTGCGCACGCGGGGACTGGTCTCGCAGGCCGACGTGGCCGTGCTCCACGCGGCCCAGAGGGTCGGCAACCTCGCCTGGGCGATGCGGGAAATCGCCGACAGCAACCGCCGCCGCCTGGCCTACCGCCTCCAGGCGTGGCTCCAGGTCCTCTTTCCGGCGGCGATCGTCGGCTTCGGCCTCGTGGTGATGCTGATTTACTTGAGCTACTTCGTGCCTTTGTTGGCGCTGATTCAGAAGTTGTCCTGACGGTAGCACGGAACGAATAGAGAATACGGAATACGGGATACTGAACGAGGAATATGAACAGCCATCGAGACATTCTGCATTCAGTATTCAGTATTCAGTATTCACTATCCGTTATTCGTTATTAATTCATGACGGGAGAACATCATGTCGCGCCGTCACGGTCTTACGCTCCTGGAATTGACGGTGGCCATGGTCATTCTTGGCGCCCTGATGAGCCTATGTCTGAAATGGGTGGTGGCCACGGGCGGCCAGCAGCGGGAGGCGGAGTGGCGCGAGGCCGCCCTGCGCGAGGCGGCCAACGCCATGGAGCGGCTCGCCGCGCAGTCTTGGGAAGAATTGTCGGCGGAGCGTGCGGCCAAAGTGGCCCTCTCGGAGGAGGCACGCCAGGCACTTCCCGGCGGCTCCTTGGCGGTCCAGGTGACGCAGCCCGCCGGCGAGCCCGAATCCAAGGAGATCGCGGTAACGGTCCGTTGGCGTCCGCGGCCCGAGACGCCCGAAGCCCAGGTGCGGCTCGTGGGGTGGAGGTACCGAAAAGCGTGAGTGTTTGGCGAAGACCGACAGGCATAAGAGAAGGAAAAAGGGAAAGAAGGAAGGGAAATGGGAAAGTCGCAGAGATGGTTCTGCGGTGAGGGCCTAATCAACAAGAACATCTTTCTCCCTTTTTCCTTTTTCCTTCTTCTTTTTCCTTTTCCCTTCGTATTTCGTGAGTTCGGCGACCATGAAACAACGGTCCGGATACACGCTGATTGAGACCCTCGTGGTGATCGCGGGGGCGGGAGTGGTCTTGGCGACGGCCACGGGCCTGCTCTACAGCATGGCGAAGATCGATCGGACGACCCGCGACCGCGCGGCAGTCCAGCAGGCACTACGGCGTTTGGCCGCCGATTTCCGTAGCGATGCCCATGCGGCGGTGAAGCTCGCCACGGCGGAGGCGGGAGCTGGCGGAAAGAAGGTCCCGGCCTGGGAGTTTCTTGTGTCCGAGGCCGGCCGGAAGGTCCGATACCAGCCCGACGCCCGCGGGCTGGTCCGGGAAGAGCACGTGGGCGGCAAGGTGGTGCGGCGGGAAGCGTATCGGCTGCCGGAAGGCTCCGCGGCCTCGATCGCCCAGGAAGACGGCCCGCCGGTGGCGACCCTGCGGGTCAGACCGGGTGGACCGGAGGCCGCCCTGAGCGGCGGCCCGCCGTTTCGCGTCGACGCGGTGCTGGCCAGCGATCACCGGTTTGGCAGGCTTGGGGGGAAGTAACCTATGAGCGCGTCTAAGAAGCATTTCATGCCTTTTTGCGGCGTGTTTCGCTACGGCGCGCCCTCACCCCCTGCCCCTCTCCCGCGCGCGGGAGAGGGGAGTCGGCGACGCGCCCGAGCGGGAGAGGGGAGTCGGCATGGGGCGATGGCCGTGGTGGCGCTCGTGTGCGTGGCGGTTGCATCGATCTTCATGGTGGTCATGGTCCGCCGGGCCCTTAGCGAGTGGAAGATGGTGCGGCTGGAGGCCCGGCAGGTGCAGTGCCGGTGGCTGGCGGAATCGGCCCTCGACCGGGCCGCGGCCCGACTGGCCTCGGACCCGAAGTACCAGGGCGAGACGTGGACGATCCCCGGCGACCGTCTGCCCAGACAGGAGAAGGCCACCGTGAAGATTGAAGTCAGCACGCGGCCGGACAAGCCACTCGAGCGGCTCATCCGGGTCCAGGCCGACTGGCCCGAGGATGACCCGGCGCGAGCCCGTGTGAGCAAACAAACGACCATCGACCTTCCGCCAGCGAAGGGGAAATAGGGAAGGGATTAGGGATTGGGGGCTAGGGACAATACCGATGAAACGAAGTCCCCTCTCCCTCCGGGAGAGGGCAGGGTGAGGGCGGGTGGGGAAATTGGTGAAGGGACTGGCCCTCACCCTAACCCTCTCCCAAAGGGAGAGGGGACGTGGGAGCCGGGCCGTGTCGGCCCGGGGATTGGGAACAGCGTTGCACAAAGCCGCGACCGTTGGTCGCGCTCTTGGGTGCCACAAGTCGAAAGGGAGATAAACGATGAACGTCAGGAACCGTCGCGGATTCACGCTCGTGGAGCTCTTGGTGGTGATCGCCATCATCGGCATCCTGATTGCCCTCTTGTTGCCCGCGGTGCAGGCGGCCCGGGAGGCTGCCCGGCGGAGCAGTTGTTGCAACAATCTCGTCCAGTTGGGGATTGCCGTGCACCACTACGAGGCGGCCCACGAAATGCTGCCGCCGGGAGTGGTCAATGCCAAGGGCCCGATCCGCAACGAGCCTGTCGGCTACCACATGAGCTGGCTGGTGCAGATCCTCCCCTACATCGAGGATGGGAACACCTACCGGCACGTCAATTTCTCGGTGGGGGTCTACGATCCGAAGAACGAGGCCGTGCGCAAGGTGAGCCGCTCGTACATGGTGTGTCCTTCCGATGCCCGCGGGTACCGCGGCAACGGCGGCGGATCCGACAAGGTCGGCTTGTCCAGCTATGCCGGCTGCCACAACGGCGTCGAGGCCCCGATCGACACCACCAATCAGGGCGTGCTGTTCCTCAACAGCCACATCACCACGCGCGACATCACGGATGGGTCTTCTTTCACCCTCCTGGCAGGAGAGAAGCGGTTGGCAGATGCCGACCTGGGGTGGATGTCGGGGACTCGCTCAACCCTCCGCAATACGGGCACCTTAATCAACGCCACTCTCGAGCCGGGATTGGAGCGCCTTGGCTACCGCGACCTGCCCGATCAGAAACCTCAGACGGAGAACCCCTTGTACGTCGGCGGGTTCGGCTCCTGGCACCCCGGCGGCGCGAACTTCGTGCTGGTCGACGGCTCCGTCCGCTTCTTTTCGGAGACGATCGAGCAGTCGATCTATGAGGCCCTCGGCAACCGCGCCGACGGCAAGCTGATCGACCAAAGCTATTGATGCTACAGCGCTACCTCGGCAGTCGGAAAAGGGGACTGGCTCCGTCGCCTTGATCGGGGTGTCCGTCTCGATGCGCCCTCCGGGGACGGTGCCAGTCCCCCTTTGCGACGGACCGGGGAGAAGCCCGCGGAGAAAGGGGACAGGCACCGTGGCGGCAACGTGTCGGCTCATGCCAAAACGGTTGGGGCCACGGAGCCAGTCCCCTTTTTCCCCGAATCTAGCGCTGGAGCGCTAGCGGCGACTTGCGGCGGCAAGCGAGTCTTCCCGCCTACCATCGCGTGCTTCGCACTTGCCGGATCCACTCCCGGGTCCAGGGGACGGACTCAAAGCCGAGGTCCATCGTCGTATTGCCGAGGAAGACGATGCCCTCGATCCTTCGCTCGCGGAGCCAGCGCAGGCCGGTCTCGCACTGGAGCTTCATCAGGGGGACCGGGGTGCCCTGTTTCTTTCCGTAATCGACGACGTAACAGCCCTGCATTTTTCTCATCTTCGGGGCCAGGGCCTCGGCCTTCTTCAGGTTCGCCTCCAGATGGACCAATTGGTCCGAGTTGCCCGTCCAGAGCGTGATCACGTCGATCAGCTCGAGGTAATCGCGCAAGGGAAGGTCGAGGTGGCCGACGTACAGGGTGACGAAGATGTCGAACTTCGGGTTGATCTGTTTGAGGCGGCGGCGGATGCCGGCCAGCTCCTCCACCGTCAACTGGGCCCGCTGGCCGTCCTTCCGGCCGGTGAAGAAGTCGTCGAGCATGATGCCCGCGAAATTGGGGGTCGAGCGGGCCAGCTCCAACACTTCTTCGGTTTCCTTGGGCGAATGGAACCCGCCGGAGCCGACGACCGACCACACGACGCGCTTCAGCGGGCGCATGGCCACGGTGTATTGGGCGAACGGCGAATCGAAACGCCCGTACCGCGATTCCCCCTCGCTCGACTGGACTGCGATGAGGTTGGGGACGCCCAGCAAACAAGCCCCCTCGACCGGCGTCACCACCGACCTGCGGCGCATGATGGGATAATCGCTGTTGGCGGCGCAGGTGAAGATCCAGAGCCGGTCGCCGACCGTGCCTTCCTCCGCCGCGGGCGCCCCGGCCGAGGCCGGGCACGCCACGCCACAACCCGCCAGGCCTGTCACGGCGGCGCCGAGCAGGCCGCGACGCGTTAATTGCCACGATGTCGAAGACTCGCTCATGTTGCCCTCCCTACTGCTCGGCCGCCGGGCCGACACGGCCCGGCTCGGTGTGTTCAGCCTGCTGGGAGCGACGCCTCGTAGGCGAGGCTGTTGAGGAACTGCTTGGAGTCCACGTAGTCCTGGGGCCGGAGCGAATCGATGTCCTGCTGGAGACGCTCGATCATGGCCTCGGTGAGCGACTTGACCTGTTCGCGTTCGCGCTTGGTGACCGCGCCCTTCGAGGCCCGCTCGCCAAACACGGCGTCCAACTGGCTGCGATCCTGGGCGTACTTGTCGGCCTGGAGCAATTCGGGCCAGCGGATCGCGCCCGAGACGGCGTCGAGATCATTGGCCGAGAGTCGTTTGGGCTTTCCGGCCGCGGCGTAGCGAACCATGGCCTCCGGGGAGCGAGGCTTCTTGAGCGAGTCCTGGTAGGCCTTGTTGATTCGCCGCATCTCGAAGTAGGTCTCGGTCCATTGTTTGCGGTTTTCAATTTCGTTCCGTTGGGCTTGCGTCATGTTGATGGCGGCTGCCGACGTGGACAGGTTGTACTCCCCTTGGGAGCGGACCACGTCGGCCATGCCGTGGGCCGCGCCCTCCGCTGCCGTGGAGGAGTGATAGCCGTCACCCCAGCCCCAGCCCCATCGCTGGGCGAGCAGCCCGCGCGCGCCCCAGCCTAGAATCCCCAGCCCAACCGCCACGACCGCCAAAGAGAAAGCCGTTTTCTTCATGGATGTGTCTCCTGTCTCCCGGACACCTTTCTTGTTCTTTGTCTCATCGCGCGACCACCGGTCGCGGCTTTGTGAATGACGCGACCCTTGGTCGCGGCTGGGGGACGGTCAATTACCGGCCGATTTTCTTGAGCGCCGCAGCCGCCGCGGCCCGGACGGGCTCATCCGCGTCGCTCTGGGCCTTCTTGAGGGCCGGCACTGCCGGCTTGGCCAAGGCGCCGAAACACCCCAACGCCAGCGCCGCCTGCTCGCGGATCCGCGCCTCGGCCTCCTTCAAACCCGCCACCAGCAACGGCACCGCTTTCTTGGCGACCGCGGCGTCGCTGGGATCGACGTAGGCCAGGGCCCACGCGGCAAACATGGCCAGGGTCTCGTCCTTGCTCCCCATGGCCTTCACCAGAGCCGGCTTGGCCGCCGCCGCTGACCCGCCGATCTTGCCCAGGGCAAAGCAAGCGCTGTAAACGCCCGGCACTTGGCCTGACTCCAGGATTTTCGTCAGCTCGGGCACGGCGTGCATGGCGCCGGGCCCGATCTTGCCCAGCGCAATGGCCGCCTCGTGGCGGGTCTCCGGGTTGGGGTCGTCGAGCAGACCGACCAGGGCCTCCACGGCCTCTGCGGCCTCCGGGCCGATCTTCCCGAGAATGTAAGCCACGCCCGCGCGAGCCTTTTCGTGTTTCAACGCCCGAATCAGGCTCGGAACCGCCCGCGGACCGACGCCCGCAATGGCGTCGAGTGCGCTCTCCACCACCTCGGGCTTGGCGTCCTTGAGCGCCGACTCAAGGAGCGGGACCACCACGTCCGGTCCCGGCCGGAGGTCCGACAGCCCTTGGGCCGCCGCCGCACGCACCGCCTCCTGGCTACTCGTCAGTCCCTGCACCATGGCCACGGCGGCATCGCGCACCACGTCTTTGTCCGCCGCGTGGAGCTTGGCGAGGGCCCATGCACTGACGACCTTGAGCATCGGGTCCTCGGCCTTGGCATTGACGCGGATCTTGGCCTCAACGTCGGCCGGCACCTTGCCGATCTTCGCCAGGGCGTAAGTCGCGGCGACCCGCACCAACGGGTCGTCGAGTGCCTTCACCAGACACTCGCAGCACGGAGCCGAGTCAGGCCCGATCGCCGCCAAGGCCATGATCGCTTCACGGCGCACATCGGGCTTGGGACTCTCGACGAGCTTCGCCAACGCCGGAACGGCCGCCTTGGCCTTGGGGCCGATCTCTTCGACGACCAGGCACGCCCAGTAGGCTGCCTCCTCGTCGGCCAGGGCTTTCGCCAGGGCGTCGCCGGCCTCCTCCCCCAACTCGGCCAGGGCGTCCATGGTCCGGACTCGCACCGCCAAGTCTTTATCCCGCAAGAGCTTGACCAACAGGGGCAGAGTCACCTTGGGGCCGGGACGGATTCCCCGCAGGGCATGCACGGCCTCGCGTCGCACGGCTGCGTCGGTGTCCCCCACGAGCCGCATCAGGGGAGCGGCCGCCGCCCGGGCCGGACTCCCGATCTCGCCCAGCGCCTTGGCCGCATGGGCACGGATCGCCGGCGAGTCGTCGGCGAGCAGTTTCGCCAACGGCCCCACGGCCGCAGCCGCCTTGGCGCCCTGCCGCCCGAGGCCATCGATGGCCTCGATCCGCTGGGCCGCTGTACCCGAGTCAATGGCCTTCAACAAGGCTGGCGTGTCGCGCTCGGCGGCACTGGCGATGCCCGCCCAAACGAACAAGCCTGCAACGGCGGACAATACCATGCAATGTTTCATCTTCCCCCTCCGCAGTGTGGTAGGTTCCGTGAGCCGGTCGAAAGGGAACATCGAAGAAGGATTCCCCACGTTCGCACCCCACCATTGTAGGCAGACAAGTGAGTGAAGGTAAAGAGGGCGAAAGCGGTCGTCAGAGAAGAATTCCTCGTTCCCACGCTCTGCGTGGGAACGCACCGCCGGCCGCTCTGCGGCCCGGGCGGGGCAGGACGTAGAGCGTCCCCAGGTGGACGTTCCCACGCAGAGCGTGGGAACGAGAATTCGACTTCAGATCGCCTCGAACACGTACTTGAGCGAAAAGTAGACGCCCAGCAGCACGAAGATCCAGCCCGTGACTTGCCGGGCCCACCATTCGATCTTGGACAAGGCGTTGTACGTCTTGCCGACCGATTGGGCGCTATAGGCCAGCAGGAAGGCGACCAAGAGCACCGGGATCGCCGTGCCGATGCCGTAGATCACGGGGAGGACGACGGTGCCGCCGGGCAACGTGGCCTCGGGGAGGGTGATGCCGAACCTGGCCAGTTCGGCCGTAATCGCTCGCGCCTCGGAGCCCATCATCAGGGCCAAGAGGCCGAAGAACCAGGCCGCCGACGTGGGACAGAACGACATGGCAAAGAGGATCCCCAGGAACAACGCGCCCCACACCCCCATCGCGTCGATCCGCTTCTGCACGGCGCCGGTCATCACCGCGCCGCCCAGGTCCGTGGTGATCAGCCCGACCAGGAACATTCCCAGGAGCAGGAAGATCGGGCCGAGCGCCAGGAGCATGTACCTCTGAAGAAACAAGGACACGGGGCGGATCGACATCGCCGTGCTGACCAGCAAGACGGCCAAGGCCAAGTAGAGCAGGCATCGCCCGAGGGTGTAGAGAAGCCCTGCCCCCATCACGTAGCGAGGGTTCCCGAGCTTTCGGCCCACGTAGGAGATCGCCGCGATGTTGGTCGCCAAGGGGCACGGGCTGATCGACGTGAGGAGGCCGAGATACAGGGCAGCCCCCGCATAGAGCAGATAGGCCGTCACAGTACACCTACTTGAGATAGGACTTGACGCTGCTTTGAACGTATTCGGTAAAATCGGCCTTATCCCGCACCTTCGTCCACATCTCATCAAGATTCTTATACTCGCTCACCTTGGTCCCCGCGGCCTTCGCCACGATCAGCGTCGGCCCCTCGATGCGGTACGCCTTGGTGAAGGCCGCATTCTTGTCGTCCTGGAAGTCGATGAGGTGAAACGCGACCTTGCCCTCCTTGATCTCACGGGCGAATCCGCTCTTGACCGCCTCCTCCGTGTACGTTCCCATCTTCAAGCACGTCGGACAGCGCTGGGTTCGGTGGAAGTACATCACCACCACGCGGTCCTTCTCCTTCGGCGCGCCGGCCGCCGATGCCACGTCTGAAACCAGAGAGCCCAGAACGGCCGCCGCAACAGAGGCCACGAAAACCATAACAGCACGCTTCATCGGACTTGTCTCCTTTCGAGAATATGACAACCACGGATTACACGGATACCACGGATCGAAATAGGAAACGGGCCATTGTCTCTCTGTTATCCGTGCCATCCGAGTAATCCGTGGTTCAACTCGCGGTTAAACGCAATTCTGTTGCTCACTTGGGATCCGGCAGGTCGGCCGGCGGCGCGGGCAGCGGCAGATCGGGAGACGCGAGGGTCGGGGCTACGGGCTTCTTCCCCGAGGCCGACGCGGGCCGCGAGGAACCTTGGACGCCTCCGAGCATCTGGCCGATCTCGCCACGCAAAAAGGCGGCAAACGCCGGCTTGTCGTTCACCAGACCCCAGACTTCATCCAACCGCTTCCAGTCCTGCACCTGGCCCCCCTTCATCTTCGCCAGCACGACCACCGGCATGAGGATATCGAACTTCTTCACGAGCGGGCTCGCCGCCGGCTGCTCGTAGTTGAGGACCTTCCAAACGATCTCTCCCCGATTCAACGGAGCGGCGAAGTCAGCCTGGACCGTCTCGTGCGATTGCGACTCGATCGCCTGGCAGGTGGGACATCGCTTGTTGCCATGGAAGTAGTAGACGATCAATCCGTCGTCGATGGTCTCGCTCTGGGCCGCCACGGTCGGCGATGCAGAAATCCCGCCCTGCTTGCGGATCGCCCGGAGTTCCTCCACGATGCTGGCCAGTTGCGGCTCGATCCGCGCAGCCGTTTGCGAGTCGATCGCCCGGGCGATCATCACGACCAGGGTCGCCGAGAACAACGAAATCAGGCACACCGCCACTGCGTTTTTCAACTCCACTGCGGTACTCCTTTCACACCTTGCCGGAACAGGCCAAGCGGGCCTTCGCGCGGCAGACCACCTTGGCGACCGCCTCGTCGGTGGCCGGCGTCTTTCCCTTCTCCATACCCAAGTCGGTCAGGCGTACATGCTCGAACTCGGTGAAGCCGGCCTCTTCGAGCGTCTTGCGGGCACAGTCCAGCGGGCAGCCGTCGATCGCCAGGATCGATTGGGCTGATTGCGTGCTGACCATGATGCCGCTCACGCGACCGCCGATGCCCGCCAGGCAGAACATCCTGCCGGCCCCCTCGGCCGTAAGTTTCCGGGCCGCTAGGTCGGATATATGGCCCACGTCGGCCGCCCCCGAACAGGAAAAGATCAGCTTCGGCGCGGCACTACAACCGCAGGACGATTGTGGATTGGTCTCAGCCATCGTTTCTCTTTCCTTGCTCGCCGTGCTACTTGGGCAGCATCGCCTTGCCCCGCTTGGCCACTTTCGCCACCGCTTGCTCCGTGGCCGGGGTTTTTCCTTTCTCCATTCCCATATCGCTCAGGCAGAGATGCTCGAACTTCGTGAACCCGGCCTGGAGCAAGGTGTTGCGGGCGCAGTGCAATGGGCAACCGTCAATGGCCAGGATGGCCTGGGCGGCTTTGGTGGTCTCCATGATCCCCTTGACGCGACCGCCGACCCCCGCCAGGCAAAACATTTTGCCTGCGCCTTCCTCGCTCAGTTTCCTCGCGGCAAGATCGGCGATCTTGCCCACGTCGGCCGCCCCCGAGCACGCGAAAATTAGTCTCGAGGCCGGGGTGCAACACACGGTCGGGGCCGTGCCTCCGGCGGCACGCTTGGTCTGTGCGTTGGGCAACGGAATCGCGGGCGCGTCGGAGGGGCTCTCGGACGCCATGGCCGACGCCGCAACCTTGGCAGCCGCTCCCGCAGCAATCCCCATTCCCGCACCTTTCAGGAACCGACGGCGATTCACCTTCGAGGCCATACCAGACTCTCCTTGTGTTTGGACTACCTGCCAGACATAAGTACTACTGCAAGAACGCCTTGATTTCCTGGGGCGAGAGCACCTTGCCGACCGCCTTGACTTCTCCGTCGACCGCCAGCGCCGGGGTCATCATCACGCCGAAGGCGGTAATCTGCCCGATGTCGGTGATCTTCTCGACCAATGCCTCCGTTCCCGCGAGCCTTGCCGCCTCTTCGGCGTTCTTCTTGAGCTTCTCGCACTTCGGGCAACCGGTGCCCAGGACCTGAATCACCTTCATTTCCAGTCTCCTCGACGGCAGAGCCGCCAATCGCCATGTTAGACAAAGAACCAGCCAAACACCATGCCGACCACGGCGCTCATCACGACGGTCAGCGAGACGAACACGGCCGTCTTCTTGAACCCGATCACGCTGTAGATCACGGCGATGCTCGGCAGCGAAAGCGCCGGACCGGCCAAGAGGAGGGACAACGCCGGGCCGCGGCCCATGCCCAGTCCAATGAGGGTTTCCAGGATCGGGATCTCCGTGAGCGTGGCGAAGTACCACATGGCTCCGATCACCGAGGCCACCATGTTCGCGGCGAGACTGTCGCCGCCGACCCATCTGGCAACCACCTCGTCGGGAATGAGCGCCCCGACGAAGCCGGTGATGAACACGCCGCCGAAGAGCAGGGGGACGATCGACTTGGCGAAGCCCCAGGTCTGGTCCATCCAATCGGTCAGTTCCTCTCGCTGGAACCAGCCGCCGATCATGGCCAAGGTCGCCGCAAGGCACGCGAAAGCGAAATACCAGCGATGCGTGTAGACCCAGTTGGCCCACTCGTATCCTTGGGGAGTGGCGTAATCCGTCCTGACAATCTCGCTCTTCGGGACTGTCAGCTTCATGCCCGTCTTCAACGGTCCGACCGGCTCTTCGATTTGCACTCGGAGCATCTCGGTCGTCTCCAGGAGCACCGAGACCTTCAGGGGCGTGCCGTCGGTCTTCTCGATCGTCGTCTGGCTGGGGTTCGCCCAGTCGCTGAAGACCAGGAACCCGATCATGCTGGCGAAGAACAGGGCGGTTTGAAGCAGAGTTCGCCGGGCTGGCGGCGGGTCGGGAAGCTCCATGGCAGCCGCTTCCCGCTTCTCCTCGTCCTTGTAAAAGATCGCCGCCATGAGGACGCCGATAACTACCGCAAAACTGACCGAGCCGATCACCCGGGCAATGCCCAGGTCGTAACCCAACACCCGAGCGGTGAGGAAGATCGCCATCACGTTGATGGCCGGGCCGGAGTAGAGAAACGCCGAGGCCGGTCCCAGTCCCGCGCCCACCCGGTAGATGCCCGCGAACATCGGCAACACGCTGCACGAACACACGGCCAGCACCGTGCCCGAAACCGACGCGACCGAGTAGGCCTCGACCTTGTTGGCCTTGGGCCCGAGGTGCCGCAACACCGCTTCCTTCGACAGAAACGAGGCGATGCCCCCCGCGATGAACATGGCCGGCACGACGCACGCGAGCGTGTGGTTGCGGGCGTACCATTGCAGCATGTAGAACGCTTCCATGATCGCGTTCTGGATCTCCCCGTCCGTGAAGTTCAGGAAGTAGGCGATCAGAAAGATCGTCAGCAGCCCAAGGAAGATTCCCAATTCTTTCTTCATTTGTCATCTCCGTTGCGTCACCCACGTAGCTCAGGCTCTCCAGCCTGGCGGCCGAGCGGTCAGGCTGGAGAGCCTGACCTACGGCCCAACGGCGACGCCCTCCGCCTCGCCGAAAAAACGTCTCTGGAAATACAGCGCCACGTTCACCAGCCCGATGAGCACGGGCACCTCGACCAGCGGCCCAATGACCGCCGCGAAGGCCGCACCGTGGTGGATGCCGAAGACGGCCACGGCCACGGCAATGGCCAACTCGAAGTTGTTGCTGGCCGCGGTGAAAGAGAGCGTGGCCGTCTTCGCGTAGCCGGCCCGCAGCTTCCACCCCATGTAGAAACTCACCAGGAACATCACCACGAAGTAGATCAACAAAGGCACGGCGACCATCAGCACGTCCAGCGGCTTGTCGACGATCTTCTCGCCTTGCAGGCTAAACATCACGAGGATCGTA
>Ga0172371_10005979_pt1 | contig 17888 bp, 17 predicted proteins | sample Lak12m_FD_114543 | JGI IMG/M metagenome (GOLD analysis project Ga0172371, IMG submission 114543) | Freshwater microbial communities from Kabuno Bay, South-Kivu, Congo - kab_022012_12m | ecosystem: Environmental > Aquatic > Freshwater > Lake | place: Democratic Republic of the Congo: South-Kivu...
ATGGCATCATCAACCGAATCGGCCGGGACAGCAAAATAATGCGTCACCCGGTTGTGACATGTGATGCAATCCATGGTCTTCATCTGGCCTGGTTCGATCTTCGCCGGATCAATGTTGGACTCCACATCCTTGTACTCTGTGACCGTGCCATCGTCGTTGTAGACGCGGATAAAGGGGATATCCTGCTGCAGGGGATCGGTCGGGTAATACTCAACCTTATTAACGATGTGCCAATGGATGCCTTTACCGAGGCCCTGGGTCTTGGCCCCTCCCCCGGTCTTCAGTATGAGGTAATAACTGAGGGGTGTATTGTCTGAATCGGTCCGATAATGGTTGATTACGACCAGACTGTCGTTCGAGAAGGACTCAGGCTGGTGGCATTTCTCGCAAGTCTCGCGTGCCGGGCGGGTGTGGCTGGCCAGGATAGGAAATGTATAGGTATGAAAGACCATTGAGTAGATTTCATAAATATCCTCGGTCTTTCGTGAGAATTGTGTGCCCAGAAATCCACGTCCGATATGACATTCGATGCAGTACACATTGGCATGTGGAGACACCAAGTAGGTTGCATTCTGCGGCGGCATGGTGTGGCAGGTGTAGCCGCAGAATTTTGGGGAGTTTGTGTAGTCCCAGGTATAAGCACCCCCGGCCACCACAAGGATGGCAAATATGGCCAGGATGATATAAGGAATGGTGAACATCCACCGGGAGGATCCGCTGGGAGGAAAGAAAAAGTTTTTCATCCGATCGCGAAATTTCACCATATTCTCCTTGGAAACATTTCTTATTATAATCAACAAGCCAAGTGCGCTCCACTATTATCTACAAAAGGAGTGTGTTTTATGCGTGTTGTTATTCCTATCTTTCAGGCGCGCCCAGGTCAATCCATGACTTGATCTGGTCCAGTTCATCGGTTGTCAATTGACCGGGATGGTTGCCAGCCAATTGCTTGACAACCAGGACACTGCCGGTGCTGTTTCCCGGCAGGATAACCAGGCTGCCATAGCTGCCTTTCAATATATCTGCGTAGGTGGCAAAGGATAATCCATTCATAGCATTGGATACTCCGTGGCAGGTTGAACATTTGTGCTGGAAGAGCTGACCGACGTAGCCATCCCAGGTCAGCGCGGTGGCTGGAGGTTGTGTTTCTGGTGTCAGGGTCAGGATTGGGGTGGGGGTTTGTGGCACGTAGACCGGCACTACGCTGGAGGATGGTGGGAGGGTAGTGATGGCCGTGTTCTCGCTATTGACGAAGCCGTAGACACCGAAGAGCATTGCCGTGGCGAGGACTCCGGCCACAGGGTAGTAAATGCTCCGGCGTTTACGAAGCAGGCCCGGGTCTATGCTCCGCTCCGCCAGGCCAGCCTTGATATCGGCCAGCTCCAGCGGATGTTCATGGAGCATCTCTTCCTCACTCAATTTTCCGGTCCACATGCTTTTATTAAAGCGACGCAGGTGCACGCCATACATATGCCAGATGATGATAGCCAGGACTGCGAGCAGGGCTTCACCGCCATGCGCGGCCTTGGCTGCGGGGATGATCTCACCTGGCAGCATTCGGATAGAGGTGAGAGGGTTCCACATAATAAAGCCGGTGAAGCCCATGATGACCGTGCCCCAGACCAGCGCCCAATACTCCATCTTTTCCTCGAAGGTGTAGCGGGCCATCTGCGGGCGGTGTGTACGGAAGCCAAGGTTGTAAAGGAAAGCCTGGAGACCATCTTTCAGGTCTTGCAAACCGGGCAGTATGCTCATGCGGCTGCGGCGGACGATGATCTTGTAACCGATGTCGAGGAGGTGGTAAATGGCCAGCAGCATAAGTGAAACAGCAGCGACATGATGTATGAGACGAGTCAGCTCGATGCCGCCGAAGAGTTTGACCATTGCCTCAGCCCAGCCGGCGGTTGCGTATTTCTGCGGCATGCCGGTGAGACCGAGCGTGGTGAAGGAGACCAGCAACAAGGCGTGGGCGAGGCGCTGCGCCCAATGGAAGCGCTTGTACTGGTGCGGCGTTTGGACAGATGTGGATTGTTTCTTACTCATACATGCCTGACTCCTTTGCGGCGCTCGATCAGGCGCCGGGTAAAATCGCTTAGAACGTAGATGACCATGCCACCGATGACGGTGGGGATGAAGATCTTATAGAAAAAGTTGACATAATAAACAACGGGATATTCCGTCGGGCTGGGAATGTAGTGGCTCATCCAGGCGCCAGGAAAATTAGCCGTGGCATCCGGGTGGCATTTGTGGCAGGCTGCCAACAGGTTTTGTTTCATAGCCAGGCCATACTGGGGGTCGTTCACGGGCTGGATGTTGTGGACGCCATGGCAATCGAAGCAGACCGGTTTGTTGGTGACCTGGTCGGGTGATGTTTTCTCGAAGAGGGTTACTGTTGTGCCATGGAAATCAGCCACGTAGGTGGTCAGCACCTGTGTGGATATGCCATACTTATCCATGATCACCGGATCGGTGTGGCATTTTGAGCAGAGGATCGGCGAGTAGAGGCGGAAACTGGCGGTGGTGGGATTCTGGATATTGTGTACGCCATGGCAGTCGATGCAGGTTGGTACATCGGTGTTGCCTTCACCGACCAGCGCGGATCCATGCACACTGGCCTTGTACTGCTCGTAGATGGCGTTATGGCAACGGGCGCAGGTCTGGGGGATGTTGAGGCGCGCCTCGGGAAGCAGCCTGCCGGTTTTTACATCGGTGAGGGGGGTTTGCGTGTGCGGGTTGTGGCAATCGGTGCAGATGGCCGCGTGGGTGTTTCCGGCTGCCAGCGCCTTTTGATGGACTGAATCGAGCGCCTTATCGTACTGCTCCTGGTGGCACTGCCGGCAGGTGGTGTAGAACAGCAGGGAAACCTCGCGCAGGCTCCCGGCTTTAAACTCGGGATGCGGGAAGGCAGGTATAGCGGTGTGACACTCGACACAACCCAGGCTGTTGTGCGCCGAAGCAATGAAGTGGCTGGCGTCAATGGTCAGCGGCAGGCTTTCCCCATTGGGCAGGAGGCGGACGAGACCGGACTGGCTGTGACAGAACAGGCAGGCGGTGTTATCACCATCCTGTGGACCTGGCGCGCTCGCAGCAGCTGCCGGTTGGACAAAGGGCGGGGCCAATCCTGCCGCAGTCAAACCGAGGACCAGGTAGATCACAGCCAACCACGGCTTTCGCATGGTAGTCACGAGCTTGCTCATCACATTCTCCTTTGGGTATTCGGCCTCAACAATATGGGATATATGCCCTATATCAAGCCATGGTTTGTGTTATTATACCCAACACCGGAAGATTAGGGAATAGTTAACAATGTCACGAATTTACTGTGGGTAAATTTTGCTTAAATGAATTGGCGACTCCAATCGTTTTTCAACCCAAAGACTAAAGCCGCCAATACGAGGACTTTTCGGAATGAAAACGGGATCCGAAACAACCCAAGATCCATCCTGGGCAGGCAGGCTTCGGGGGAAGATCACCAACACCTGCAGGTGGAGGACTCTGCAATCGTTCATCATCAGATTTATTATTGAATAAAACAAACGGGACTGAGCATAGCTCAATCCCGTTTATGATATTAACTTGCTTTGTTATAAAGATTACTGACCAAAGGCAGAAAGGGCTGCATCGAGCAGGGCATTGGCGTACTTGGAGTTATGCACGCCCATGGAGCCATCTTCGGTAATGTAACCATATACCCACAGCGGGAAGGCTTGAGCTTCCTGGACACCCTTGACAGCGATTGGGGCGCCGGTTGCATCGAGCTGACCGGCAGCAATCAACGCTGCCATTAGCGCATCGTACTTCGCCTGGATGGCGGCGACAGCGCCATTGATGTCGGTGCTGGTGGCATCAGCATGGCAGCCTACACAAGCAGAAACCTGAGCCTGGAAGGTATGATCGGCTGAAGAACCAAGGTGGCAAGAGACGCAGGAATCCGCGAGCATGGTATAGTGCGCGCTCGGGGAGCCGGTCACGGTGCCGCCACCGCCCAGGCCAAGCATCATATCAGCCTGGTTGCTCAGATGCGGGTTGAAGCGGATGGTGACATCGTAGCTACCTGGAATGGCTACGCCGGAGGCATCCTTGGATGCAAAGGCAGGCATATAGCGGCGAGCCTGGTGGCAGTTAACGCACAGGTTACCCATGCCCTTATCGAAGGTCTGACCACTGGTGACCATAAATGCAGCGGCAGTGGTGCGAAGGGCGAAGTCGTCCTGTGTGTAGGTGGTGTGAATCGTGTGGCAGGTGCGGCATGTCTGTGGAGTGGCATCTGGTAGTGTAAGCTCTGTTGCCTTCGCATAATCATCCCAACTCTGGCTAGCGGCAATCCGGTCAATGAAAGATGAGCCTTCATGGCAGCCCGCGCAGGACTTGTTGCCAGCTTCTTCTTCCCAAGCCAAACCAGCAGTGCCATGCCTTGAGCCTTCCCAGGCATAGATCTTGCCCTCGAGCAGGCTGGTGTTGTTGTGGCATTGGGTGCAAGTCAGATCAGCAGCCACGGGCATGGAGCCGGAATCACCTTTAGGACCCTGGGGACCAACGGGACCGGCGGGGCCAGCCGGGCCAACAGGCCCAACCTTCGGAGCACAGGCGGAGACCAGCGCAACAAGGGTGAGCAGCCCACAGACGAGCAGTACTTTTTTCGTTGACATTTGTTTAATTCTCCTCAATAAGATAACAACTATTGGGTTATTCAACACAGCAAGGCAATATTATTGATGGGCACCTCCGCACAAATTAATTATTTACGGAACAAATATTGGGCTAATAATATTGGGTTTATAACCCCAATCTGAATTAAAAGCAAGTAAAAAACGCGCAGACTTATTGTGACAAATGTCACGTCCAGGCCGGTAAAAGTCACAATTACAGAAAGGGTATAATTGGTATAAAATACCCAATATCCATATGTACGAACCCGGGCTGCATTTCGATATTCTGATCGTTTACTTCATTTACGGGGGGGCGTTTTTCACGATGGGATTGGCCATGGCGTTGGAAATTGGCCGTTCCCCCTCGCTAGCGAATGCTGATCTATTAACTCCTTTGGCGGGTTTCGGTATATTACATGGATTGCATGAGTGGTTGGAAATTTATCTGCTCCAAGTCATCTGGTTGGGGGGAACCCTGCCCGATTGGGTGGTCTGGCTTCGGCTCGGATTGCTGGCCGTTTCTTTTTTTATGCTCATCATTTTTGGGATACAAGCATTCCGCGTGCCAAGGGGAAGGGCTGCGCCATTGGCTGCAATAGGCCTGGGCATCTTAGCGCTCTACATCCTTTTCATCCTGTTCAATTCGCTGATTGCAATCCGTGCCGGGCAGGTTGCCTGGTTGCGCCTCGCCGACGCTCTGGCACGTTACCTGTTGGCGGTACCTGGAGCGCTACTGGCCTCACTGGGCTTGCATTTCCAAGGGCTTAGGGCAAAGGCAGGAGGTCGCCGTTCGCTGATGGGAAGCCTGCAATGGGCCGCAGTGGGATTTGGCATTTACGGACTCACCCAGGTGTTCGTTCCGAATTTAGACATGATCCCGGGGCGCTGGATCAACGCGGAAGTCTTCCTGGCTACAAGTGGTGTACCGATACAGGTTTTCCGTGCTGCGATGGCTGTTGTCGTCCTGGTGGGCATGCTTCACGCCACGCGGGTGGTGGAAAGAGAGCGCCGAGAGCAGGTGCAAGCCACTCAACAAGCCCGGCTTGAGGCATTGCACCAGATCCAGATCGAATTAACCAAACGCGAGGCACTGCGCCGCGATTTGTTGCGCCATATCGTTCAGGTACAGGAAGACGAGAGGGCACGCATAGCCCGCGAGCTGCACGACGAAACCGCCCAGATATTGAGTGCCTTTTCGCTCGACCTGGCTACACTGAAAAACATAATCCCCAGGAAAGCAGATGCGCAGATTTTGATCGCACGCCTGCAGGAACTTGGAAAGCAGATGTCACAGGGGCTTTATCATCTTGTGCATGACTTACGCCCAGCACAATTGGATGACCTGGGCCTCTTGCCCACCCTCAACTCACTGGTTGAGCGTGATTTTACCTCCAAAGGACTGGTGGTTGCGTTTAAAATCGAAGGCGAGGTATATCGGCTCGACACCACACTCGAAACCGTCCTTTTTCGCGTGGTGCAAGAGGCCCTTGCCAATATAATCCGTCACGCGAAGGTGAAGCAAGCCTGCGTCCAAATGGTATACAGCTCTGATAAGATCACTCTGAGAGTGATGGACAGCGGTGTTGGTTTCGACCCGGGTGAGATGTTCAACCCGCCGCGCGGCTGGGGACTGGCCGGCATGCGTGAGCGAGTCGAAGCGGTTGACGGTCTTTTTTACATCCACTCCGCACCAGGGACGGGGACGACGGTTGAAGTCCACATCCCAATCGGCGACCAGTCTGAAGAGTTTGATGAGGAGAGAATGACATGAAAAAAATACGCTTGATGCTCGTGGATGATCATGATGTGGTCCGGGTGGGTCTCAAGACCTTTCTCCAGACCCAGGAGGATTTCGAGGTGGTGGCCGAGGCGGGCAATGGCGAGGAGGCGGTGCCGCGGGCGATGGAGACAAAGCCGGATGTCATCCTGATGGACATCACCATGCCCGGCATGGATGGGATGGAAGCCACGCGCAGGCTGCGCGTCCTTTGCCCGGATTGCCTGATCCTTGCATTGACTGTCCACGACGACAAACAGTACTTCATGCAAATGCTGGCGGCCGGGGCTGCAGGGTACATTACGAAGCAATCCGCGGCGGATGATCTCGTTGCGGCGATCCACACGGTTGCCACGGGCAACGTTTACCTCCAGCCGGCGTTGGCGCGCTGGCTGCTGGAGGATTACCAACGCCTGGCACGCCAGGCAGGTCAGCAGGCCATTCCACTACCAGGAGCGGAGGTGGGAGTGGTTGGGCTGGAGGCACTCAGTCATCGTGAGCGGCAGGTATTGGAAATGGTGGCGCAGGGAGCGAACAACCAGCAAATCGGGGAGGGTCTTGGCCTCAGCCCGAAGACGATTGCCCGTCATCGCGAGCGGATCATGAACAAGCTGAACATGCACTCGCGCACCGAGCTGGTCAAGTATGCCATCCGTACAGGGTTGGTAAAGTTAAACTGAGGATGGCTTGCGCGGCTCACAGTTTGATTGTAGGAAGAAGAAGCTTAATTTCTAATAATCTGTTAACCAAGTTATGTAAAAATTGTGTAGTATCTGATCGACATTGGAGGTTTTTGTAATGCAAAGATCCGGTTCTGGGCGCGGCAAATTCATCGTTGGTGGTTTATTGATCCTGGCAGCGGTTGTCTACCTGATCGTCTCTTCGACAAAAGCCAGTGCTGAGTATTTCATGACCATTGATGAGTTAGGCGCCAAAGGTGAAAGTGTAATTGGTCGGAACCTGCGCATCTCCGGTGCGGTCGTCGGTGACACCATCCAGTATGATCCTCAAACCCTCAACCTGACCTTTGAGGTGGCGAACGTGCCGGGCGATAACAAGGAGGTCGAAGCCCAGGGTGGACTGGCTGCCGTGTTGCATCAGGCGGTAATTGACCCTACCCGCTCCCGGATGAAAATTATGTACAACGGTCCCAAGCCGGATCTACTGCGTGATGAAGCGCAGGCGATCATGACCGGTCATTTGGGTGAGGACAGGGTCTTTTACGTGGACGAATTGTTACTTAAATGCCCGACCAAGTACGAAGAGGCGGTGCCCTCGCAGGTGGAGGAAAACTGATTTTTAGCAGGCTGGATTTTCAATCTTTCCCACATGGATACTAAAGTGCACGTAGTGACGGCTTTCGTCGTAGAACCCCAAAACGACCCAAGTCGATACTACGTTTTGGCTGGAGAAACTCATCAATGATCGCAGAATTCGGTTATGGCGTGCTGGTGACCACATTTTTACTGTCGCTCTTCAGCTTGGGCGCCGCGGTTTACGGTGCAAAGAATAAAACCCACCGCTGGGTGGAGAGTTCCCGGCGCGCCATGCTGCTTACCCTTCCGCTCATCACGCTCGCCTCGCTGGCGTTGATCACCCTGCTGGTCAGCGGAGCATACGAGTACGAGTACGTCTACTCGGTCACCTCCAACAGCATGCCGGCCTATCTTAAGATCACTGCCTGGTGGGGTGGCCAAGCCGGCTCGCTCCTATTTTGGTCATTCCTGATGTCGGTTTTTGCCTCGATCGCCACCCTGCGAAAATGGGAACGCGATCGCGAGTTCTTGCCATGGGTGCTGGTTGTGACAGCAGCGACATTGGCCTTCTTCCTTTCTCTGAATATTTTCTTTGAGAACCCTTTTACCCGCTGGTGGCAGACCGCTTCGGGTGAGGTGGTGGCCATGTTCCGTCCCTCTGGCGCGACCCCGCTGACTCCTACCGACGGACAAGGGTTAAACCCGATGTTACGGCATCCGGGGATGATCATCCACCCGCCGATGCTCTACCTTGGCTTCGTTTCTTTTGTCATCCCATTTGCGTTTGCCATAGCAGCGCTCATCACCGGTCGCACCGATGACCGCTGGATCCGCCTCACGCGTCGTTGGACACTAGTTGCCTGGTTGTTCCTTTCTCTTGGTCTCGTGCTTGGGGCGCGCTGGGCTTACGATGTGTTGGGATGGGGCGGTTACTGGGGTTGGGACCCGGTGGAGATTTCTGCTTTAATGCCCTGGCTCACCGGTACCGCCTTTCTGCACTCGGTGATTATACAGGAGAAGCGAGGCATGTTAAAGCAATGGAACATGCTGCTCATCATCCTGACCTACGATCTCGTCATCTTCGGCACCTTCCTGACACGCTCGGGTGTGCTCTCATCGGTGCATGCCTTCGCTCAAAGTGCAATCGGCCCAATGTTCTTCGCTTTCATCGGCGCGACACTGTTAAGTTCAATCTCCCTGCTGGTCTATCGTTGGAATGATTTAAAGGCTGAGGTGGAGATGAAGTCACTGTTATCGCGCGAAGCCCTTTTCCTGTTGAACAACCTGCTTTTCATGGGTGTACTGGTCGTTTGTTTTTGGGGAGTGATATTCCCACTCATTTCCGAACTGGCAACGGGGCAAAAGGTGACCGTCGGTCCGCCCTTTTACGAACGCGCGACCACACCGCTATTCGGGGCGCTGATGCTGCTGATGGGCATCGCTCCGCTTTCCGCATGGGGGTACTCCACATATAAAACGCTTGGGCGTGCCATATGGAAGCCTGCGTTGGCAGCGGTGTTGGTAATGGTTGTTATCTTCGCTGCCGGCATCCATAATGTGGTGGCTTTGATTGGTTTTGGACTGGTTGCGCTGGTCATTTTTGTCACCCTTTTTGAATTCTGGCGCGGGGCACAAGCACGACACCGCACAACAGGCGAGGGCTTCTTTACAGCGTTGGGACACCTCGCAGGACGCAACCGCCGCCGTTATGGTGGCTACATCATCCACATTAGCATGGTGCTGATGGCCATTGGTATCATGGGAATTGAAGTTTTTCAGATCGAGACGCAAGGCACAATACCGCAAGGAGAGTCGCTGAAACTGGCCGGTTACACGATCAAGTTCGATTCAGTGGCACAGTTTGATATTCCCGGGGGACATAATGTGACCCGCGCGGTGGTCAGTATATACAATGGCGACCGATATCTTGGCGACCTGTACCCGCGCCGGGATTACTTTTATGAATCCGGCCAACCGATGACCATCCCCGGGGTCCGCTCCACACTAGCGGATGACTTGTACATCATCCTGGCCGATTGGCAGCCGATCTCAGTTATCGGTGCGACTTTCAAGATATATCACAACCCGCTGGTCAACTGGTTGTGGATTGGCAGCCTGGTATTTATTTTCGGCATGCTGGTGGCGGCATGGCCGGAAAAGGGTGAAGGGAAAAGCACGAGGTGAAAAATAACATGAAAAAGAAAACCTTTTTATTTATTGCTTTTTTCTTCCTACTTATTATTGGGTTCATCCTCGTTCCTGCCGTTACAGTCGCCGCCCAGCAACCCACACCCTCAGATGACGCTGTCAACGCAATCGCCAAACAGCTTTACTGCCCGGTGTGCGAGAACACTCCGCTGGATGTCTGCCCGACGCAGGCATGCGCCCAATGGCGCGACCTGATCCGCCAGATGCTGGCGGAGGGAAAATCGGAAGAGTATATCAAGCAATATTTCATGGACAATTATGGAGGGCGCGTGCTTTCCGAGCCGCCTCGAACTGGCTTGAACTGGTTGGTCTATATTCTGCCGCCGGTTGCGTTCCTGGCTGGTGTGTATATCCTTTTCCGTGCCTTTCGCTCGTGGCGCACACTGGAGAAAAAGACTACGGCCCGGATCGAGAGCAGCTCCACCTCCCCGGGTAGCCATGAGTATATTGCCCACCTAGAAGAAGAGCTCCGCAAACGAGAGTAAAGGGTAGGGAGATATGCCAGAAAATGTAACCAATGCACCGAAACTGCCCAATCGCGGTGTACCGCTTTGGGCACAAATCCTCATCTGGATGGGATTGCTCGGATTACTGGGTGTACTGGCGCTGGCGCTGATGCGCTCCGGGCAAGGGGTTATCAAAATTGGGGATACTGTCAAGGATTTCACCCTGGTTTCCTTCAGCGACGACCTGCATCCCGATGGAGAGTCAATTTCCCTTTCGGACCTGGGCGGCAGGGTGGTGGTGATCAATTTCTGGGCTTCGTGGTGCAAACCCTGCGAGCAGGAAGGACCGGATATGGAAGCAGCGTGGCGTCTCTACCAGCCAGGCGGAGAGGTGCTTTTCCTCGGCGTAGATTACGTGGATACCGAGCCAGAGGCGCGTTCATACCTTGCCAAGTTCGATATCACCTATCCCAACGGACCTGATATGGGCACACGCATCTCTCAGGCTTTCAACCGTAACATGGGTGTCCCTGAAACCTATTTCATAGACCGTCATGGAAAACTACGCTATATCCAGATCGGCCCCTTCCAATCGGTGGCTGAAATCCAAGCCAACGTCGATCCACTGCTGGCTGAGAAATGACCATGGATATTGGCGCTCTGCTACTCCTCTTCGCCTTGCTACTCCTCATTGCGCTGTTTGTTTCGTGGCCATTCCTGGAACATACAACGGTAGATGCCTTTGGTGAAGAACAAACCACCTCCGTGTTGCTCACCGAGAAGGACCGCATTATGAGCGCCTTGCAGGAACTCGATTTCGATCATACCCTGGGGAAAATCCCGGCTGAGGAGTACCCGATACAACGAAGCAACCTGCTTCAGCGAGGTGCGGATATCCTGCGCCAATTGGATGACTTCACCCCCACCCCCTCACCCAGAGGGAGATGGGATTCAGCAGAAACCCGTGTGGAGACAGCCGTGACTGCCCACCGCGCTGACGAGGCGGTGGCGCACGAATCCCCCACGGACGAAGACATCGAGGCACTAATCGCACGAAAGCGAGGCAGCCTCAAGGATAAAGTAACTGGATTCTGCCCACAATGCGGCCGCCCGTTACTGAGATCGGATAGTTTTTGCCCCCAATGCGGCTATGCGTTGAAATAAAGCTTACAGATATAAAGATGCTGGTTAAAGGTCTTTCATATTATTTATCCTTCAACCTTTTGAGTCACCACGAAGGAAAACCAATGAGAACCCGTCTCATGACAATAGTATTTTTTTCAATCATCGTTTTATCAGCCTGCGACTTTTCTCTAGCTGAAGATATCACCCCACCTCCGAATTATGTTGCTCCGATGCCCGCGCCAACGCTCGGCCCGTTGTTTCCTGCAGTCGCACCCAGCCCATCGGGCGGCCGATCGATCTATGTAGCCAACTGCGGCGACTGCCACGGGGAGAAAGGCCTGGGAAACGGACCGCAAGCTGCGGATATACCCGTGCCAGTGGCAGCTATCGGCCTGGCGGATATCGCCCGCCAGTCCTCCCCCGCCTCCTGGTTCACCGTCGTCTCACAGGGCAGGATGGATCGTTACATGCCTGGCTTCACCAGCCTGACCGACCAGCAGCGATGGGATGTCCTCGCCTTTGTTTATAGCTTGAGCACCGCGCCTGAAATGGTCCAACGCGGAGCCAGCCTATACGGCGGGGTGTGCGTGCAATGTCATGGTGCAAACGGCAATTCACAACCCACCGCCAATTTTACGAACCAGGAATTCATGGCGCAGATGACTGGGATCGGCCTGTACCGAGCGATAGCTGAAGGCGTGCCTTCCTCCATGCCTGCCTTTGGCGGTGAGCTCTCCGAACCCGATATCTGGGCGCTGACAACCTTCCTACGCACGCTGACCTTCGATATGACCGAGCCGACTGCAACGCTGCAGCCCACTGAGGCATCAACCCTTTCCATGGCGACCGCAACCTTTTCCGGCGCTGAGGCAACCCCTGCCCTCAGTACCTCTGAGGCCGGTGGAAGTACCGGAGTTCCGGTCACACCCGGCGCCGCCACCGGTACAGTGCGTGGGATGGTCGTGCGAGCCGCGGGTGGCTCTCTCCCAACCGGTCTGACAGTCACCCTGCGTGGTTACGATCACTTCCAGGATGGAAGCGGCAATATATCGGAGGTGGTCAATCTAACTGCTCCCCTCAACGCGGATGGTTCGTACAGTTTTGTGAATGTCGAGATGCCCGCAAACCGTGTCTTTTATGCGGAGGTTTTGGATCAAGGGGTTACCTTCCAATCAAATTTTGCCACGGTCACGGAGGGAACGGCCCTGTTAACACTCGCCTCGTTAACCATCTATGAGCCAACGAATGACCTTTCTGCCCTCACCCTCGTTCAGGTGCATATCATTGCTGATTTTTCGACAGAGAACGTGGTTCAAATCTATGAAATTTATGTCTTCACCAACCCGGGTCAACAGGTGATCCTGGTGCCAATGCAAGGGAGCTCCATCTCGTTCATTGCCTTGCCAGAAGATGCACAGAACATCAATTTCGATCTCGCCTCGGGTAGCGCTTCATTAATTTCTGCCGAGGGCGGTTTTGCTGTTCTTCCCAGTGATAACCAATATGGGATCGTTGCTTCTTTTTCGTTGCCTTACGAAAAGAAACTAGAGGTCGTACAGCCATTCGTTCTAGCACCGGTTTCCGTGAATCTGCTCGTGCCGGAGGGTGTCACGCTGAAAGGCAAGGGTTTGAGCGATACTGGTGTGCAAACCATCCAAAGCGGTAATTACCAGACATATTCCGCCGCAAACATAAAGGCGGGCAGCACACTCACTTTTACAATCACTGGAAAACCTATTTCTTATTCCTCCACTGCAAGCACCACGACTGGCTTCACTACCCAAACAAGTCTGGCCTTTGGTTTGGGTGGATTGGGGGTTGTACTCATTCTCGCCGGTGTCTATTTCTTCTTCCGCGATCGCGCCCGCCGGGCCGAGCTCGATGAGGAGGAACCAGAGGAAGGTGAGGAGAGAGCGGAAGACTCTCTTGGTGATGATGTTGAGCAACTAACCGATGCCATCATCGCCCTCGATGACCAGTTCAAGGCGGGTGCGATTGCCAAAGAAGCCTACGAGAATCGGCGCGCAGAGCTAAAGAGGCGCTTGAAGGAGTTATTGTAGCAGTTACTTTTTTTATTATTGACGAATGTAAATAGAAAGAAAAGCCTGGAGACCTGACGATTTCTTCGATCAAGCCCGCCGGGGACTTTAGTCCCCGGCTGCGGACATGAAAGCTTGCTCAAGCGGGTTGAAATGGGTGTTAGCCGCCTTCAGACGGCTTCCAAACCCTCAACCGGGGGATTTATTCCCCGGCGCCAGCAGCAAGGGAACGACTTGGCAAAATATGTCAGGCAATCAGTAAGAATATAGTCATGATTATCGTCAAGAAACTTGTCAAGCGTTTTGGTTTGAAAACTATCCTGCGCGGCGTGGATTTTCAGGTGGCGGAGGGTGAGTTCGTTGCCCTCCTCGGGCCGAACGGGGCGGGCAAGACAACCTTTCTGCGCATGCTGGCTTCTCTCTCTCGACCGACAATGGGTGCGATCCGCATTGCCGGCTATCCACTTCCAATGCAGGCCGCTGCTGTCCGCCTGAAGCTGGGCGTGGTCTCGCACCTGCCGCTGCTTTATGGTGACCTGAGTGCCGAGGAAAACCTGCGCTTCTTCGGGCGGATGTACGGGGTGCCGCACCTCAATGGACGGATCAGGGAGGTGCTGGAGCTGGTGGGTCTCACCGCCCGCCGCCGCGACCTGGTGCGAACCTTTTCGCGCGGGATGCAGCAACGGCTGGCGATTGGCCGCGCCGTGCTGCACGACCCGGAAGTGATGCTCTTCGACGAGCCGCACACCGGCCTCGACCAGGATGCCTGCGACATGCTTGACGGCGTGCTCCGCGATGTGGCGGCGCGCGGCCGGACAGTTGTCATGACCTCACACGACCTGATACGCGTTGAGAACCTGGCCTCACGCTTCGACGTTCTCTCGCGCGGCGTGATCGCGGCCTCCATTCAAAGAGCAGGCATCAGCAGAAATGGCTTGCTGGCATTCTACCGCCAGGCTTTACAGGAGAAGTAAGAAGTGAAGGGTGAGAAGTCGAACGTCGCACGTGCCACGTCACCCGGCTCTTTCCTGCGCGCTGTCGCAGCCATCACCTGGAAGGACCTGGCTGCCGAGCTGCGTTCGCGTGAGCTGCTTTCCTCCATGCTTGTATTTGCCCTACTCGTCATTCTCGTCTTCAACTTCGCCCTCGAATTGGATGCCAAGACTCGGGCCACGGTCACGGCGGGTGTGCTGTGGGTGACATTTGCCTTTGCTGGTACGCTCGGTCTCAACCGCTCGATGGCGGTCGAAAAAGACCGCGGCTGCCTGGATGGCCTGCTGCTTGCGCCGGTGGATCGCAGCGCCATCTATTTCGGCAAGGCGATCAGCAACCTGGCGTTCATGTTCATCGTCGAGGCCATTGTCCTGCCAGTCTACAGCGTGTTGTATAACACAAACCTGTTTCACCCCGGATTAATCGGGGTCATCCTGCTCGGTTCGGTGGGCTACACGGCGGTCGGGACGCTCCTGGCGAGCATGGCGGTGCAGACGCGCACGCGTGACGTGCTGCTTCCAATCCTGCTCTTCCCGGTGGTGCTCCCGATCATAATCGCCGCGGTCAAAGCAAGCACCGGCTTTTTACAGGGATTCCCCGCCTCCGAGTTGACATCCTGGATCAACCTGCTCATGGTCTACGATGTTGTCTTCATTGCCGTGGCATTCATGGTATTCGATTATGTCGTGGAGGAGTAGAGAGTAGAGAATTGAGAATAAAGATAGGTTCTTTCCCGATGACAAATCTGTTCTCTCCACCCTCTTATGATCACCAGGAGTAACTTATGGAACCTCAACCCGTTGGATTAAAAGTACTCAATATCGCCTCGGCCGTTCTACTTGCCGCCGCCACCTACTTGGTCTTTTTTTACGCACCGATGGAAGCCGTGATGGGGCAAGTGCAGCGCATATTCTATTTCCATGTGGCCAACGCCTGGGTTGGGATGCTAGGCTTCCTTGCGGCTGCCATCGCCGGCATCGCTTACCTGCGAATGCATGACTTGAAATGGGACATCCTTGAGCAAGCGTCCGTCGAGATCAGCCTGGTGTTCTTTATCATCACCATTGTCACCGGCTCGATCTGGGCTTATCCAGCCTGGGGGACATGGTGGACATGGGATCCGCGCCTGACCACCGCGGCCATCCTCGAGATGATCTACATTGCCTATTTGCTCCTGCGGCAGGGCATCGAGGACTCTGAGCGGCGTGCCCGCTTTGGCGCGGTCTATACCCTGATCGGTGGCTTGAGCGTGCCGATCACATTCATGTCCATCCGCCTGTTCCGCACCATCCACCCGGCGCTGATCGGCACGGCCTCGGCTGCCGCGCAGGGTGGGTTCGATATGAACCCCAGGATGCTGGTGACCTTTCTCTTCGGCCTGCTGACCTTTTCGGTCATCTTTGCCAGCCTGCTCTGGCACCGCATCCGCCTCGGGCGGATGGCCGAAAAGGTGGAGCAGATGAAACTGGAGATCATGCAATAGGAGTCAGCCATGTTATCCACACAAACCCCCAATACGGTTAATTTCATGATCGCCGGTTACAGCGTCATCTTCGGCATAATGGCGGTATACATCACCAGCCTGATTCTGCGATGGCGCAATCTCAAGCGGGAGTTGCAGAGGCTGGAGGAGATGAGGGAGGAGAAGTAGGGGACCCCACCCCTAACCCCTCCCCCAAGGGGGAGGGGAAAGAGGTGGACCCCCTCCCGGCCTCCTACTAAGGGGAGAGGGGACAGAGGCGGACTCCCTCACAGCCTCCCCCCAAGAGGGGAGGAGAAGTAGGGGACCCCACCCCTAACCCCTCCCCCAAGGGGGAGGGGAAAGAGGCGGACCCCCTACCGGCCTCCTACTAAGGGGGGGGGAAGAGGTGGACCCCCTCCCGGCCTCCTCCCAAGAGGGGAGGGGAAGGAGGCGGACCCGCTCCCAGCCTCCCCCAAGAGGGGGGAAAGAGGCGGACCACCTCCCAGCCTCTCACTAAGGGGGGGGAAAAGAGGCGGACCCCCTCCCGGCCTCCCACCAAGGGGGGAGGAGTAAGAGGCGGACCCCCTCCCGGTCTCCACCCAAGGAGGAGGGGAAAGAGGCGAACACTCTCCCAGCCTTCCACCAAGGGGGGAAAGAGGCGAACACTCTCCCAGCCTTCCACCAAGGGGGGAAAGAGGCGAACACTCTCCCAGCCTCCCTCAAGGGGGAGGGGAAAGAGGCGGACCCCCTCCCGGCCTCTCCCCAAGAGGGGAGGGGAAAGAGTCGGACACTCTCCAAGCCTCTCACCAAGAGGGGAGGGGAAAGAGGCGGACCCCCTCCCGGCCTCCCACTAAGGGGGGAAAGAGGCGGACACCCTCCCAGCCTCCCATTAAGGTGGGAGGGGAAAGAGGCGGACCCCCTCCCAGCCTCCTACCAAGGGGAGAGGGGACAGAGGCGGACTCCCTCCCAGCCTCCCCCCAAGGGGGAGGGGAATCTAAGGCTGTCTAAGAAGTCCCCTTTTTCTTTTGAGACAGCCTCTTTTTTTACGGCATTTTTACAACAATCCCCTCGAAGCGGTTGAAATGCTTCTGGTCGAACGTGTAGGCGGAGCCGATGTTGTTCTTGTGCATCCAGGCAACATTGTATGCGTCAATATAATCCACATTTTTCTCGGCGTAGGCGCCAATGGCTTGTAAAGCCAAATCCGAATCACTCACGTCCAAACCACTGGTGTTCAAAATGGCCAGCACTTTCGCTTGAACATCCCTCTTGGGGAGATGGTAATAGATTTCCAATGTCCAGACAATTTCAGCAATGACCAGGCTGGTCGTTACCAAACTGACCTCACCCTTTGCAGCGCGGCGCAACAGGGCTTCGACCGCATCTGCTTGCTCAGGTATATCATCCGTCAGGTAACGCAGGAATAGATTGGTATCTGCAAAAACTGTTTCAGCTTCCATTTTTGCCCTCACGTGTGGCGCGTTCAGCAAGCACCTGCTTGCGGATGGAAGCGAAATCCTGTTCGCCAGGAACGCGAACGGAGCCGCGGAGATCGAGCAGGGTTTGTGTGATGGGCATGATGATCACTTGCCCGCCATTAATAAAGAAGACGATCTGGTCGCCCTCGTCCGCTCCCATGCTCCGGCGTATTTCCCGGGGAAGGGTGATCTGCCCCCTTCGTCCAATGCGCGTTGCCAACATATAAATACTCCAATGACTGATAATAATAGGTATTGACAGTCAAATTAGATTATATCTGATCATTACCATTTTATCAAGAAGTAAGAAAGGAGAACGTATGCCCGCCCTGCGCCTGCCACCAGCCCTGGAGCGGCGGCGGGCAGGGTATGGCCGTCGGCGAAAACGGGCAGTCAGGGGGCGCCGCCAGGGCATTCAAGTCAATCCACCCGCCTGATCCCGGCCAATCCCACTG
>Ga0172371_10005981_pt1 | contig 17886 bp, 6 predicted proteins | sample Lak12m_FD_114543 | JGI IMG/M metagenome (GOLD analysis project Ga0172371, IMG submission 114543) | Freshwater microbial communities from Kabuno Bay, South-Kivu, Congo - kab_022012_12m | ecosystem: Environmental > Aquatic > Freshwater > Lake | place: Democratic Republic of the Congo: South-Kivu...
CCGTTGCATCGCCAACGGCACGGAACGCCACGGAGGGCGCTCCCTACAGCCGATCGCACGATCACGCACCGTCATGGTGACTGCCTCGCGCGCACAGCCAGGATTATCGCGGCAGCGACGATCGCCAGTAGGGAGCCCGATCCGAAGGCAACCGCGGGGCCAAGCGCCTGGTACAACTCCCCGAAGAGCACGCTCGCCGGCAGGACCGCGATTCCCAGGGCGAGGTGATACCAGCCGAAAGCCAGTCCGCGATACTGCGTGGGCACCAGGCCCGTCACCAAGGTCTTTTCGGCCGGTTCCGCCAAGGCGTAGTACAGGGCATATCCCACGAACAAGAGCCACACGTGCCAAGCCCGGGTGGCCACGGCGAATGCGAAGTAGATGCCCGCATAGAAGACCCAGGCCAGGAAGATCAGACGCCGCGGACCGAACCGGTCCACGAGCTGCCCGCCGGCGAGGTTCCCGCCGCTCTTGGCCACGTGAAACGCGCACCACAACAGGGGGAGGGCGAAGTTCGGAACCCCCAGTTCCGTGGCCCGCACCAGGAGGAACGCATCGCTGGAATTCCCCAGGGTGAAGACCACCAGCGCGGCCAAATACGTGCGGAAACTCCATCCAAAAGGCTTTAGACTCAAAGTGGGAGTCGATGAGACCTTGGCATCGGATTCACGGAGGCCTCGTTCCTCGCGAAGTCCCCACGCCAGCAGCAGGACCACGAGGACGGCGGGAATCACGGTGAGCAAGAACAGGGCTCGAAGCTGCTCGGGCCAGAACCATAGGAAGGCTGCCGCCAGCAACGGGCCGATCGCGGCGCCCAGGTGATCCATGGCGCGATGGAAGCCGAAGGCCCGGCCGCGGATCGCGGGGTCGGTCGAATCGGCGATCAGCGCGTCGCGGGGCGACGTGCGAACCCCCTTGCCCACTCGGTCCGCCGTCCTCGCCGCCATCAACTGCCAAGGGGCCGTGAGCAGTCCGATCAGCGGCCGGACCACCGCGGCCAAGGCGTAGCCGAACACGACCAGCCCCTTGCGCGAGCGGACCCTGTCGGACCGGCCCCCGGACCACAGTTTCACCAGGCTGGACACCGACTCGGCCAGCCCCTCGATCACTCCCAGGTGAAACCGGGTGCCCCCGAGCACGGCCACGAGAAATTGCGGCAGCAGCGGATAGGCCATCTCGCTCGCCACGTCGTTCAGCAGGCTGACGCACCCGAGCACCTTGACGTTGCGAGGGAGAGACTGCGGGGTTTCTTCGGGTGGTGCGTTTTCCGAGGCGTTCATAAGATCGAAGGGAATGCGGAATACTGAATTCAGAGGGTTAGAATGAAAAATGGACAATGAACAATGAGAAATGAAAAGTGCCGGCCGCTCTCTTGACATTTTGCACTGTTCATTCTTCATTTCTCATTTTTCATTTCCGTGTCTTATATCTGCCCCTACCGATTCATTTTTTCTTCCGCCCGCGTCAGCCGGCCAGAGGGTAGGGCGGACCGAACGCAGCGAGGCCCGCCGCAGCAGGGGATTGGGTTCGGTGGGCGTCGCTTCGCTCCGTCCGCCCTAAATGGGGTTTCACAATTCCGGGAGGGCGAGGCTCCTGCCGAGCCCTGGCGGAGGTGGGAAAATGTACGCTCGTCGCCGGCTCGGCAGGAGCCTCGCCCTCCCGGAATCACGCAAGGTCAATAGTTTACGACTTCGCACGGTCAACCGGTGAGATGCGAAAGCAGGATTCTGGCCCCGATGGCCAAGAGCACCAATCCGCCCGCCACCTCCGCCCGCCGTCCCCAGCCCGCTCCCAGGCGGCTTCCGAACCTCAGCCCGATCACGGTCAGGGCGCCGGCCACCAGCCCAATGACCACGCTCGGGGCCCAGATCGACACGCCCAGGGCGGCCATGCTGAGGCCCACGGCCAGGGCGTCGAGGCTGGTGGCCACCGAGAGGGTCACGAGGGACCACCCCCGCGTGGGGTCCGGGCGGTGTGCGACATCTCTTTCATGGGAGCCAACCGACTCCCAAAGCATCTTGCCGCCGACGTAGCTCAGCAGCCCGAACGCCACCCAATGATCGTACCCCTCGATGTAGAACACGAGTTGGCGGCCGGCGGTCCAGCCAACCACGGGCATGAAGAACTGGAACAGCCCGAAGTGAAAGCCCAGACGGAATCGGTGCCGGCCCGTCACTTGGCCGAGCGCGAGCCCCGCGGCCACGGCCACCGCGAAGGCGTCCATGGCAAGGCCGACCGCCACGGCGAGAATCGTCAGCCAGCTCAACGATCGCTCCGTATCCCACGTGGACCGGTCTCTCCGAGACAGTAGGGTGGGTCGAGCGCAGCGAGCCCCACCAATCCCAATTCGGCCGATCTTGGTGGGGCTCGCTGCGCTCGACCCACCCTACACGTGTTTCCGCAGCAGAGACTATTTTGTCGGCGGCGGCATGGGGCCGACGCGGGGCGGAGGCGAGGGCGAGGGGGATGCGGGCGGTGCGGAGATCTTCACGCCGCCCCGACCCGCTCCGGCGGGAACGCCCGGCGGGGCCGAAGGAACGCCCGAAGGGGCGGCAACCGACGGGACGGAGGTGGGCATCGGCATGTCGGGGGCGGCTACGGCCACCTTCCCCGTTGCCCGGCCTTTCGCCCCCACCGATTCCCCGTAGGCGGGCTCGGGAACGGTCTGGAGGATCTTCTCGATCACCTGATCGACATCGACCCCCTCGGCGTCGGCGTTGAAGTTAGTGAAGATGCGGTGCCGCAGCACGGGGTAGCACAGGGCCCGGATGTCTTCCGCCGTCACGGCGAATCGCCCGTGGAGGATCGCCCGGGCCTTGGACCCGAGAATGATGTTTTGCGCGGCCCGGGGACCGGCGCCCCACGCCAGCCAGTTCTTGATGAAATCGGGACTGGGCGGCTCCTTGGGGCGGGTGGCCCGGACTAGATCCACCGAGTAATCGACCATGTGCTGAGAGGTCGGCACCTGGCGGACCAGTTGCTGAATCCAGAGGATATCGCGGCCCTGGAGCACGGCCTGAACTTCCTTCTTCCCCGACTGCGTGGTCGCCAGCACGATGTCGCGCTCTTCGGACCGCGTCGGGTACCCAATGTTGATCGAGAGCATGAACCGGTCCAACTGGGCCTCGGGCAGGGGGTACGTGCCTTCCTGCTCGATCGGGTTCTGCGTGGCCATGACGAAGAACGGCGGCTCGAGCTTGTAGGTTTGGCCGGCCGAGCTGACCTCGTATTCCTGCATCGCCTGGAGGAGGGCTGCCTGCGTCTTCGGTGGGGTACGGTTGATCTCGTCCGCCAGCACAATGTTGGAGAAGATCGGTCCGCGCACGAACCGGAAGGTTCGCTTTCCGGTGTTCGGGTCCTGGTCGATGATCTCCGTCCCGGTGATGTCGCTGGGCATCAAGTCCGGGGTGAACTGGATACGGCTGAATTTCAGGTGCAGCGCCTGGGAAACGGTGGAGATCGTCAACGTCTTGGCCAGCCCGGGCACACCGATCGTCAGGCAGTGGCCCCGTGCAAAGATGCAGATGAGCATCTGTTCGAGCATTTCGTCCTGCCCGATGATCACCTTGTGGATCTCGGCCAAGAGCATTTCGCGGGCCTGTGCGATGCGGCGCACGGCCTCCTCGGGGGTCATTTGGGGGGTGGGGGCGGCTGTTGCAGTGGCGGTTGACATGCGCTTTGCTCCATCCTGGTCTGGCTTCCCTCCAGGGGAATGTCCCTTTACATTAGTTGAGAGAGGCGAATGGATCAATGGTGCCCACGAGAAATCCCCTCAGGGAGGCCCTATGCGACGGAGTTTCTTCCTTTTTTCGGCGCTCACGATGTTGTTGGCCACAAACTGGCCCGAATCGGCCGCGGCCCAGACCTTCCGCCGGCTTGGCACGGAATTCAACGCCATTCGCGCGGTCACGGTTCCCCAGGGCAAGAAGTACGCGGTGATTGTCACCCAGTTCTTCCATCACGGGGAGCTCCGGGAGGACTGCCGCAACTTGGCCGTGTTCCCCAAGGGCGCCACCAAGCCGGTGCCCACGCGCGTGCTCCAGAACGGACCCGGCGACTTCTGCCGCGTGGCCTTTCAGACCGCCGAAGGGCAGAACCAATATGAGATCCTTTACGGCGGCGAGCCGCCCAAAGAAGAGATGCCGCGGTGGACCGCCAACCAGGGGCTGCTTCTGGAGACCCGCGAGTTCAGGAACTGCAATCTCAACAGTTACAACGCGGTCCGCGAGGCCTTCGAGGGGTCCAAGCGGATCGGCAGCGACTACGTCGAAGGGGTGTTCCACTCGGAGAATCCGTTCACGCTCAAGCCGGGCCCGTTCATGACCCGCTACAGCGGTTTTTTGCACATTGCCTCGGCGGGGACGTACGGTTTCATCACCTCCAGCCAGGATTGCAGCTTTGTGGTGATCGACGACAAGCCGGTGACGGAGCAGCCCGGCATGCACCAGCCACGGTATCAGGCTGCGCCCGGCACACGTCACGATATCCCGCTTACAGCCGGGGCTCACAAATTCGAGTACTATCACGCGGCCGCCAGCCCTACCGCCGTGATGGCGCTGGCCTGGGAGGTGAACCCGCACGACCCCAAACCGAAGCCGGTGAAGATCCCGCCGGAGGCGTTTGCGGCCGGCGCGATCGGGCGCGAAACGGCCGGCCCGCCCAGCACCCGCACGGAGAAACTCGCCCCCGATTTCCTCGTCAACGTGGCCGGCAGCGTCCCCTTGCCCGACAACGAGGTGTCGCTCATCGGCGTGCAGTTCCTCGATGCCTCTTCCAAGACGCTGGCGTCGAACTCGAAGTTCACTTGGGATTTCGGCGACGGCCAGAAGGGGGACCAGGCGAATCCCGACCACGTGTATCTCCGTCCCGGGCTCTACACGGTGAAGCTCACCGTCCGCCATGGCGGGAAGCCGTTCGAGATCTCCAACCGCGTTTACATCGACGAGCCGAAAGTCACCGACAAAGCCAAGTTCCACCAGCTCGACGATTACCTGCGGGTGCTGGAGACCTATGACTCGCGGGTCATGGACGTGGCGTCGCTGAAGCAACTGGTGGAGGCATTCCAGGCGAAGGCCGACAATCTGCTGGCCCCGCCCGAGTCGGGCGAACGTGGCCCTGGCGAGCAGCCGCAGGAGCCGCAGCCGGCCGCCACGCCGAAGCGACACCGCGATAGCCCCGACGCCGCCAAGAAGGCGCAGGCATTGAAGTTTATCGCGTCGGCGGTGGAATTGGGCAAAGCGGCGTTCCTCGAGGATTCGAGCGCCAAGGGGGACGAGGACCTCATCCAGCTCGCCCGGATCATCGGCCCCATGGCCCGCGACCAGTTGGGCAACGCGTCCACGGCGGCGATCATTTGGCAGGGCGCGGGCAGGAAGATCGGCGCCGCGGAGCTGCGGGCCGAGTGCTTCGTGGAAACGGCCGACGTGGCCATCAACGACCTGATCAAGCCCGAGGCCGCCAAGCCGCTCTTGGATGCGGCCACGAAGGTCTTGGGCGGGGACCGCAGCGGACCGATCGCCAACCGGTTCTTCCGCGTCTGGGGCGACTACTACGCCCTGACCGGCGACGGCAAGCTGGCCCGCAAAGCCTACAACGAGGCCGACGCCGCCATGAGCACCCGAAAAAGCTACGTCGAGCGCTCGGCCTGGCAAGGGGCCCACGCCCGCTCCACCGAACAGTTCCTCAAGACCGGCGAGTACGACCGTGCCATCGCCGAGATCCGCCAGTGGCAGGACGAATTCCCCGCCGACAAGATCAACGGGCTGGTCACGACCATGTACGCCCGCTATTGGGCCGGTCGGGAAAAGTACCCACAGGCGATCGCCCTGGCCGGGCAATTGGCGACGGTCAACCTCGACTCTCCCTACATCGACCAGATGCAGATGCTGGTGGCCGAATGTCACCTCGCCATGGAAGCCCCGGAGAAGGCGATTGCCACGCTGGAATCGTTCATCAAGGGCTATCCCGGCAGCCCGTTGGTCAAGAAGGCCAAGGAGCGGCTCGCGGAGATCAAGTCGGGCGAGGCGGCCCCCAAGAAGCCCGGCAAGAAACCCGCCCGGCCCGCCGAGAAGTAACGACTCGCTTGGTAGAGGAACGCGGATCGACACGAATGAAGACCCATCCTCGGTAGGGAACGCCCTCCGTGGCGCTCCGGGGGCCGCGGGAAGCCGCTTGCGCCGCTCGCCACGGAACGCCACGGAGGGCGTTCCCTACAGATTCCAGTCCCCAATCCCTAACCCCTAGCCCCCAGTCTTGAGGTGCCACCATGCGTAACATCGGATGCAGCGTCCTTGGTTGTGTCAGCGCGCTGGCGCTGCTGGCCATCGATCGGCCGACGGCCACGGCGGCGAAACTGACGGTCACGCTCACCAACGGCCAGAACGTAAAAATGGTCGGCGCGTTTCGCCGCTGGGACGAAGACGGCAACCCCCGCAAGAAGGTGAACCAGAAGGCGAAAATCGAGGTCCCCGAGGTCGACTTCGTGGCCAGCCGGGGCGAGCGCGGCACGTGGGTCTTTCCGACGCTTCCGGCGGGGAGATGGGACCTGGTGATTATGATCGGCGATCACGTCCGCATCGAGGGCTTCGACTACCCGCCGGTGCTGGAGTTCGATCCCTTCCTGTCGCGGGAAACGCCGGTCGACCAGGAGACCCACGACTGGGTCTTCGACGACATCAAGAAGTCGAGGCACTACGAGAACAAGGTCGTTCCCCTTTACATCGCCAGCGACAAGGAGGGGAAGACGGTCCGCGTCCTGGTGATGCTCATCCGCGACCAGATCACCAGCTACGAGGCCGACATGCCCGGCGCGGCCACGATCCGCCACGAGATCTGGCAGTACAGCAACAACTACGGCGGTTGGGCCAAGGAGCGCCGCACCCGGGTCATCGACCGCTCGATCCTCCCCCGCGGCGACCTGCGCAAGTGGACCTGGCTCTGGGACCCCAAGCTCGGCGCGATCAACGTGAAGCAGGCGCCCGTGCACATCGACTACGCACTTCCCAAGGACTCCTCGGACAAGAAACTCCAGGGGCTTTATCCGTATTGACGCCGCGTAGCAACTGTGGGGGGAGATGTAGGGTGGGACAAGCGAAGCGCCGGCCCACCGGTATCTCGGCGCCGTGAAGGTCATGGTGGGCCGGCGCTTCGCTTGTCCCACCCTACGGCCTTCGTCCCGGAGGGGCAAAGAAGGCGTAGGGCGGACCGAAGGCAGTGAGGCCCGCCGCTGGGCAGGCAAGGCGGGCGTCGCTTCGCTCCGTCCGCCCTACACGGGTTGATTCATGGCGATGCTGCGGTGCCGAGGGTCGCTGCCGCTCGCTTGCGGAGGCGGCGGCGCACGGCGAGCACGAGCGCGAGCACGATCAGGGCCAGGCCGACGAGCACCAGGCCGAGCATCAGGAGCGCCGCGCCCAGGCAGGCCAGGAGCGCGAGGCCCACCGGGCCCACCATCCAGGCGAAGCCGCCGCGATTGGCCCGGCGGCCGATTACGACGACAAGCCACGCCCCCACGAGCACGCACGCCGCACGCAGCAGCCCGTCGCTGAGCTTGGCCGAAGCGGCCCGGGCCGTGACCTCCACGTCGCCGCCGGGCGTCGTGAACCGGTAGAGCGTGCCCCGCTTGGGCACGTCGAAATCGAGACTCGCCAGACCGGTCGGAAGGGCGGCTTGCTCAGGTGTGACGAAGTCCCCGACAACGTACGCCCTTCGCTGGCTCATCCTGTCCGATGCGTCATGGTCAGGGTACTCGATCGTGGGTGACGGCGTGGTGCTTGCCCGGCCGGAAAATTCAAAGCCTCCCTGGTGCGGCACGCCGGGGCCGAGAGCCCTGCCGTTGCCGCTGATGTCGAGGTCCTGCTGGGGGACTTGCCAGGTTCGGGCGACTGCTGCCTGTTGCGATTGCTGCCCTCCGCGCTCCAATTGTTCCTGGTAGCGTTCGACTGCGCCGCGGGACCGGCCCGCTTGGCGTGCTTGTTGCGTCCGTCCTTGGGGTTGCTGAGCAACTTGGGCTTGCTCGGCGGGCTTCGCCGACGCCCGGGCGGCGATGCCGGGATTGATCGGTTGCGACTTGTCGCTGGAGACCTCGGCCTGCTTGGCGAATCGCCAAGCTGCGGCGGCCTTGTCCCCCTTTTGTCCCGATTCCTTCCCGCCCCCGGTCGGCTTCTCCGCCGGGCCGGCGAGTTGGCTGTTGGCGAGCCAGGCGGCGTTGAACTTGCCGCCCTGGGCCTCCGCTCCTTCCCCCTTCGCCCCGCCGGCCTTAACGTCCGTCGGGGCATCGAAGTTCCGGCCCAGGTCCTTGACCACGTTTTTGGCCCGGCTCGTGCGCTGGCCCTCATACAAGTCGTTCAGCCGGGCGCGGTTGTCGAGGATCTCCCGCTGGGCCGGGGCCTTTGCCGTCTCCTCCAGCGCCTTGGCCGCCTCTTGCATGACCGCCGTGTTCTTGGCGAATTCGTCCTGCACCCTCTTGCTGCTGCTACGAGAAAGCACCGAGGACGGCGACTGGACGGCGAGCCCCAGTTGCTTGAGGTTACTCGCCGCACGGGCCTTCGAGAAATCGTCGGCCTGGCGCATCGTGTCGAGGAGGCGTTGGGCCCGCTTGGTCTCGTAGGAGAGTTCTCCCGCCACCAGGTCGTCTTCGCTGTCTGTCAGGCGCATGGTGCCGCCGAAGTCGAAGAAGCGGTGCGTCTGGGGCAGGAAGAGACGCACTTGGCTCAGCTCGACCTCGATGTCGCGGGTCCTGACCAGGGGGAACGTCACGCTGGAGAGCGATCCGAGCGACGCCACCTGGCCGCCGTACTTGAGCACCACGGGGTAGTCGAGGTCGCCGGGGGCCGTCTTCACCAGCGGGATCCGCACGCGGCGTCCCCTCACCCCCTGCCCCTCTCCCGGAGGGAGAGGGGAGTTATCAGATGGCCCCTCTCCTGAAGCGAGAGGGGCGTCGTCGGCCGGCGCCTTGAACGGCTTGACCGGCTCGCCGGCCACGCTGGCGGTCCAGAGCCTTGCCCCTTCGGGCATCTCGACCTCCAACGACTGCTTGGTGGAGTTGTCCACATGGAAGGTCACTTCCGCCCGGTAGGCCCCCTCGGTGTCGAACACCAGGGCGGTCTCGGCCATGCCGATGCGGGCCCCGGTGGTTTCCAGGGCGACGCCGGACCGGGTGGTGAACCCCACACGCGCATCGCGCACGCCGGCCCGCACCATGTACGCCTGGCTGATCCCGCCTTGGAGGATCCCTTGCAGGACCCGCTGCTGCTGCCGGCTGATCGGATCGAGCCCCGCCACCTCGTCGACGATCAGCTCGTCGCGCCCGACGCTCTGCAATGCCACGAACTGCCGGACGACATTGCCCGACTCGATGACCGGGATCGGCGCCGCGTAGCGCTGCGGCAGGAGCAGCCGGTCGTTCTCCACCAGCACGCGGAGCTTGTGCATCACTTCGTCCTGCAATTCCAGGCGGACGCGCAGGGGGGCGTCGGGCCGGTCGCCGCTCGGCGCGACCGTCTTCTGGCGGAGCATCGGCGCCTGGATGCGGCTGTCTTTCATCCAGGCGGGGAGGAGGAACGTCAACTCCCGCGTCCCGGCCTGCTCGACGGTGAAATCCAGGAGGATCGTCTCTTCCACCGCCCGGTCCGTCACCAGGACGTTGGTGATCGTCTCGCAAGCGATGTCCGGCTTTCGCAGCCCGAGGCGGAGGGCGCCGCGATACGCCGGCCCGCGGCAGTGGAGGGCGAGGGTCGTGGCCGCCACCTGTTGGGGCTTGAGCCACGTGCGGAGCCGGTCGCGGAGCACGCTTTCGCACTCTTCGAGGCCGGCGGGCTTCACGTCGAACACGGGATCGGCCTGGACGGCGATGTCGCCCGGCTGCCGCGCTATGCCCCGCACCTCCAGGCGCGGAAGCGGTACTTCGTCCACCAGCCCGTGGCCGCCGAGCGTGCCGCGGATCACCACGGGCACTTCCCCTTGGCGTCCGGCCGCCAGGAGCACGGTCAAGAGCGGCCGCTTCTCCACCTGGGTGACGGTCCATTGGTTTTCGCCGGGCGCGGAGACCGCCTCAAGCTTCAACTCCTCGGGCAGGAACATCTCAACGCGGTGGATCGGGCGGTCCCGCACGTCGAGCTTCACGCGGCTCTCCAGGCTCCGCTCGTAGGCCCCGATCTTGAGCACGCTCTCGATGTCGGCCGTCACGCGGCCCCGGATCGGCGAGGCCGAAAGCCGGACCGCAAACGGCATGGAGGCAAACTGATAGGCTTCGTAAGGCCGGATGCCCAGAGGGCTGTCCTCCGTGCCCGCCGGACCCGCCCCGGGCCCGGCCTTCTCGGCCAGATCGATCCGAGTGACGCGCGAGCGACTGAGCGTCCGCACGTCCAACAACGGGCTGCGGCGGATCGTCAGTTGGCCGCTTTCCAGATTCGCGTCGGCCACGCGGACCAACGGGCAATCGAACTCGTCCAAAGGGGCCTCGCCCACACGCCCGGCACGCCACAACCGCAGGGTGAACCGCTCGGTGTCCTTGGCGGCCTTGAGCAGGGTCACGTCGACCACCTGACGCTCGGCCTCCTTGCGGATCTCCCAGCCGCGGACGTTGGCGCCTTCGACCTTCTCCACGAGATACTCGCCGGGGACGTAGAGCCGGAACGTCTCCCGCTGGGTGCGGCGGAACTCCAAGGCCACCTGCCAGGCCACGCGGAGCCCGTCCTCTTGGATGTCGAACACCGCCTCCGACTGCGCGGTGAGGGTGCGATCGACTTGGGCCTCGCCCACCTTGGGCCGCCACTCGATGCCGATCCGACCCTGGTGGCCCAAGGCGGTCTCGATCTGTTGGCCCGGTTGGGCCGTCTCGTAGCTGCGGCGGTCGGCCACGTGCGACAGGCGGACCTCGGTCTGGGCCAGCGGCACGGTGATGGCCAGGGCGGTCGCCGGGGCGGCGGGCAGGGCCGCCTCCACGGTACGCCAGCCGCCGCGCCGCTCCAGACGCAACCGCACCGCCACTTGCAGCTTGTGCCGCCCCTTGCCCGAGGCGTGGACCACCACCAGCGGGCCCGGAGCCGGCGGAGACGCCGGGGCATTGGCCGCCTGCTGCTGGGGCTGCGGCGAGGGGGCGTTCGGTGCCCTGGGCGCCGGCTGCGCTACGCTGATCTGCGCCGGCTTGCCGTCCAATTCGGCCCGGGCCAGCACGCCCCCTTCGAGCGCCAGCGGGATCGCCACGAACTCGTCGGTGAAAACGTCGATCTCCAATTGCCCTTCGGCCAAGAGGAACTCTTCGCCTTCGAGCCTCGTCGTGTACGAACCGCTCGCCAAGGCGAACGGGGCCGGCGGGGGTTTGGCGCCGAGCCGCTTTTCGGGGTACGCGAGATTCCACAACTCCGCGTACTTGGCGTAAGGCACGAGGATTTGCTTGGCCTCTTGGATGCCGGTCTTCGAGTCCGGGTCGTAGGGGAGGATCACGGCGTCGTCAGGTACCTTGACCGGCTCCGGCGGCCCGACCACCTCGATCACGTAGGGGCCTGACTTCTCCGGAGGCTCCACGCCTGCGGCCGGCCCGCAGCAGAACGCAACCGCGAGCAACACGGCCGCTGCGGTCGTCGCCGTGGCCGCGGGCTTCCAGAGGGTCATGCGCATGCGGTGAATGCCGGCTGCCAGCCACTTCAAGAGCCCGACCGCGAGATAATACGGCACCAGCGCGCTGGCCGCATAGACGGCCATGTTGCATGCCACCGTGAGCGTGTCGCAGTAGGGCACCAGCGGCACGAGCGTGCCGATCACGATCACCCAAACCACCAGCCGGGTCTTGCAGCCGACCGAGCGGTTGGTTCGTGCCAGGCCAACGAGCCCAATGGCCAATGCGAGGGCCCAGCCGAGGGCGGCCAATCGCGGGCGATTGGCCAACGTGACCACCAGTTCCGGATCCACACCGAGGCTCGCAAACGTGACGACCTGCTCGCGGCCTTTCTCTGCCGTCTCCAGGTCGATCTTCAGGCTGCTCAACCCCTCGAGCCGGGCCTTGTAGGCGGGCACTTTCGGTTTCGATTCATACACGGGTTTTGCGACGACCGGCGGCGCTGCGGGCTGCGCCGGCGGCGGCATCGTGGGTTGCGGCTGGGGCGCGGTGGTTGCCGGCGCTCCCGACCCGGGCATCCCGGCGGGCCCCGCCATTCCGCCCGGCATCCCCGGCATCGCGCCGGCCCTGGGCGCATTCGCGGGCGCCGGCATCGGACTCTTGGTGGGGGCACTTGCGGCTTGAGGCGCGGACTTCCTGCCGCTGATCTCGCTTTGCAGACGATCGCGGGCCGCCGCTTCTCCTTCGGTCGGCCTGCGCCGGTCCGCACGTGCAACACCGTACTTGACGCCGCCAGCGACTCCCCTCCGCGATTGCGGCACGCCAGTCTCCGCGAGTTCGTCCGCCGCCTCCGCCGGCATGGCCTCCGCTCGCGGCGCTTCACGCGCGGGCATCCCAAACGCGGGTGCGTCCGGCTGTCTCGCGTTGAAGTCCGTCCCGCTGTCCTCCATGTAGAACGGGCTCGACTTGAGCGCAAGGGCTGTCTTGGGTGCGGATCGCCTCGCGTAGATCGTCGGCTGGAACTGAGCTACCGCCGCGATGGCCCCCAAACCTACCTTGGCCGCATTGACGGCCGCGATCTCCGGCGGTTCCAGTTGGCCGACGACCGTACCGTCGGCCCGGATCACTTGGTAGCCGGTGGGCAGGAAGAGGTGCCACACCAGATCGGCTAAGGGGACCTCGACCGCCGCCGTGTCGCGCTCATTCCGCAGCAGGAGTTTTGGGGCGAACATCCGCACCTGGCCCACCAGGGGGACCGTGAGGATCGGGGTTTCGTAGACGATCCTCAGATTCCGCGTCTGGTTGGCCGGGGCTGCGGCCAGGCCCACCAGCAGCTTGCCCTGCTGCGTCTGCGGCTTGATCGCCTTGTCGTCGACGAGGACCGACCAGAGGTCCGAGTCCTCGGGCAGGAGCACCTCCAGGTAGAGGGCCTTGGTGCGAAGCTGGAAGACGGCCGAGGTCTGGGCCACGCCGTCCGGCGACAAGGCGGTGCTCAGCTCGGCCTTCTGCACGATCGCGGGATAGAGCCCGCAACCGGGATGGCGGGTCACGCTCACCCGCACCGGCGGCGGATCGCCCACGAATCCCCACACGCCCAAGAGCCGCCGGCCGGGCTGGTAGGAGGCGTCGACCAGCTCGCCGACGTCCACGCGGCGGGTGGTCGGCTCGGTGGCGACCTGGACGTCGAGGTCCGCGCTCCCTTCCACGGCCACGAGGCCCGACTGATAGGCCACGCCTTCGGCCCGCACGATCGGCACGCGCAGCCCCTTCATCTTGCCCTCGGCAACCGGCTGCTGGAAATCGACGGCCAGGCGCACCGTGCCACGGCGGGGCTCTTCCAGCAAGACGTTCCACCGGCGTTGGCCGGCGACCATCTCGCTGGCAAATTCTTTGAGCTTGGCATCGTCCAGGGCCCGGATCGACAGGGCCGCCGGGGTATCTTCCGGCAGCGACAGGCTGAGTTGCCGGGCCCGGGCCTCTTCGACCTGATAGGCGATCTCCGCGTGGACGACCAGGGCGTCGGACTCGACGCGGAAGAAGGAGATGGCGCGGGCGGTCATTCGCGGCTGGGTCCGCTGCACGGCCAATGAGGCCGCGTAGTCCTGCCCCTCATAACGATACGCCAGGCTGGTCTGCACGCCTCCCAAGCCGTAGCGGGCCTTTTCGGTCTCGTCCAGCGGGGTGAGGGCCTGGAGTTTCTCGGGTCGGACGATCATGTCGTCGCGGGCATCGACGGCGATCGCCCCTTGATCGCGGGTCGCCCCGGCCACCGCGAACTTGGGGAACGCCACCTGGTTCGAGTCCCACGTGCCGAGCCAGCCGGCGGGCGTGGCCGTGGCCTGGAAGTACACGCGGCACTCCTTGCCCGGCACCACGCCTTCCGGCAGCCGGACGCGAATCCGCCCGGCCTTCCCCGGCTCGTCGAAACGCTCGAACGCCAGGGCCTTGCCATCGCCACCGGTCACGCCGGTGATAAGCCAGCCGGCAGGGGCTGAGAAATCAAAGCCGAAAAGACGCTCCACCTTGGGCACGAGCAGGAATCCGCCGCGAAGGTCTTGCGTCCGGTCGCCCAGGGTCAACAGGACGTTCGTGATGACCGACAATTCGGCCGGGGGCCGGGCGAACCGGCCGGTAAGTCCGAAATCGGCCTGCGGGGCGTAGTAGGCGACCACGGGCTTCAGCGGCGGGGCCCCGGGATCGGCCCGGAGCACCGTGGCCGGGATCGCCGCCAGGAGCACGGCCGTGTCGACGGGGATGATCCTCTGGGCGGCCAGCGATTGGGCGCTGAGCCGGTCCTCGACCAGGAGCCCCACCACGGCCACCTGGCCGACCACGTCCAGCGGTTCGAGCTTCGGGAACGTCCACTTCTCCAGCGGCGGCGGCATGCGCACCGCCGACACGTTGAGCACCACGGTTTGCACGGTCTGCTCGCGGAGCCTCACGTCGAGCACGCGGCGCTGGCCTTCGCGCTGAAGTGCCCAGCGGGCCAGGAGCGGGGAGCTGACCTCGGTCACTTCGAACCCTTCCGGCACGACAAAGCGGAAGCGGTCGACCGCCTGGTGCAGCACCGCCAAAGAGACCGTGGCGTGGAGCCGCTCGTAGGCCTGGGTCACTTCATCGACCAAGACGCTCCGCGCGACCACGGCCCGTTGGCGACGCTGGAGCCGGCTGTTGAGCGTCATCACGAGGGTCGTGTCGCCCGCTTGGGGCAGAAGCTCGAAGCGGGTCACGCCGGCCGTTGGGTCGACCACGCGGCTGGCCACGGCTGCGCCGCTCTTGACTTCTACGTCGCCCGGTACGGTGAGCCGGAGCCGCGAAGCGGGTGGCTGCGGCAGACGAAACGTGAGCACCTGCTGGGCCGCGGCGGTCTCCAGCGGGGCGACGATCTCCAGAACCAGCGTGTGCCGACCCTTCCCCTCCACGAACAAGGTCAGCTTGCCGTCGGCAGCGCGACCGATCGAGGCCCCTCGCCCGTCGAGGCTCGCGCGGCGGAGCCCCACGCCCGACAGGTCGAGCGCCGGGGCATGGAGGCCGTCTTCGAGCACGTCGACCGACAAGGTCCCGGCGAACTGGGCCCGCTCGTCCCGGATCGTCCCAACGTAGTCGGCCGCCACGACCATGGCCGCCTGGGGCGCATGGGCCTCCGGGGCCTTTTTGGCCTTCTTGAGCAACTCTTCGTACTGCTCGCGATTGAGGAGCACGCGCTGCGGCTGGTTCTCCAGGAGCACGTTCAAGTCGGCAAAGGGGACGAAGATCTCGCGGACCAGCGGCCGGGGCTCGGCGGCGCGGACAGAAGAAGCGGAAGGGAGGCCAAACGCCGTCGCCAGCGCCGCCATGGCGACGAGAAGACATACCAAACCGCCGGCGCCACATTTTTCCCTAGCCCAGGCGTTCACGCCTGGGACGCGGGCCGTCGTCCCGTAGGGACGATTGAGAATAGCCCAGCGATTCATCGCTGGGTGGGAAGACGAGACCGCGCTGCGGTGTCCCGTAGGGACACTTGAACTACCTGCCGCCGGTTTCAATCGTCCCTCCGGGACGAACGATCCTCGTGGGACCATCGAGCCCCCAGCAATGAATCGCTGGGCTACTCTCAGACGTTTCTCCGGGACGAACCTCCCTTCTTGGACGATCACTCCCTGTTGTCGGCGACTTGCCAAGCCAACCAGAACTGGTGGGCCTGCGCTCGCTCCGCGAGCTGGTCCCACCCTGCGACGACTGGCCGTTTGCCGTTTGAACCAAGAGGAGGCATTGCGCATGGGTCACCCTCCTTCCTGACTGCCGGACGCGGGTTGGCTGGCGGCGGGGGGCTCCGGCGCCGGAGGTGGATTGGCAGGCGGGGCGGCTTGTGCCGGGACTCCCGGAGGCGGCGGAGGCGGCGTTGGGGCCGGACCCGGCGGCGCTGGGGATGGATTCACCGCAGCCGGACGTTGCGGCCTGTGACGCCAGTACTCCACGAGCCAGATCACCACGACCACGGCAATCGCCTCGGCCAGCACGCCGTCGACCACCTGGCGCGAGAAGGTCGGGGCAAACACCCCGCAGAGCACCAGCGCGATCACCAGCCCGCCGACGGCCACGGCCCGGCTTGCGGCCCGGGCCGGCCAGAGGAGCACGCCCCCCAGCACCACCGCGGCAAACACCAGCCCGTGGAGCCAGTTGGCCTTGAGCATGTGAAGTTCGAGGGCGCCCTCGTCGGGCGTCACCGGGCGCAACGCGGAGAAGACGTACATGCGTCCGTCGGTCGGGAACTTCTCACTCGGACCCGCGCTCTGCCCTTCGGCGACCCACGCGAGCAGTCCGTTTTCATCCATCTTCGGGCGCGGGCGCCATTGTCCCCCCGCGTCCATGTTCCAGGAGAATTCTTCGGTCCAGGGCCCCTCGCTGCCCAGCACGAGCAGCTCCTGGGGCAAGTAGGCTGCCAGGTAGACCTGCTGCACGGCGGCCTCCCCGACGAAATCGGGGTACTCCAGCCGGCGCCCGTCGCCGGGCACGGTGTAGCGTACCTCGAGGAGGAACGACTCGTCGGGATTCTGCCCGACCAGCGGAATGAAGAACTCCCGCTCCTGTCCGACCTCGAGCGTAATCTGCTTGCCGTTGATGCGGGGCTGCACGTCGATTTTCGCCCCCTCCGGCAGCCGGACCGCCAGGCGCTGCTGGGCACTCCGCATCCGGTAGAGGGCCTGGACGGGGATCTTGTTGGCGCGGGTCACGACCATGCGCAGGAGGGCCCGTTGGATGCTCGTGTGCTTCACCTCTTCGAGCTGGTAGCGCGTGGCCTTGGCGACCAGCGACCAGTCGTCGTGGAACTCGAAGGCCTGGGCCGCGTTGGCCACGCCGGCCCCCGGCATCAGGTCGTGCTGGGGGTCGATGGGGCGTAAACCCTGCTGCTTGTCGGGATCGTCTTGCACGTCGATCGTCTCGGCCTTGACGAGCACGATCTGCCCCCACGCCCGATCCACCTCCATCGGCTTCAGACGCGGCACCTCCAGCGCCACGCTCCCGCCCACGTCGAGTTTCGGGATGTTGGCCTGCCAGGCAAGCTCGATCCGGCCGTCGCCCAACAGCTCGGTCTGGCCGGTGAAGCTCCAGGCGACGTATGCCTTGGCCACGCCGGCTGGTTGCGGGTCGATGGTCTTGTCGCGGATCGTGGGATTCAGGTTTCGCAGTTGCCCGGCGATCTTATCCGGCACGTCGATGCGGATCGATTTCACGCCGCTGTAAAGGACGTTGTAGAAGAACGTCGCCCGGTACTGCACCACGCCCTCCTCCACCCGGGCCACCAAGAGTTGCCGGATCGTCACCTGCGGCTTGCGGCGCTCGGCGGCGAGCAGACAGGTGGTCGGCTCTTGGGTGAAGGCAAACGCCAGCACCGGCCGGGCATCGGAAGTCCGTCCTTGACGCGACGACTCCATCCCTTCCAGGGCTTCTTTGAGCGAGATGCTCCGGAGGCCCTCCAGCTTGCCCGGATTGACTCGGAGGCTTTCGGGGGCGTAGACCACGAGGCGTCCGTTGGCCCGCTCCACTCCCTCCGGCGCGACCTTCGGGAGCGCGAGCGGCACCTGGGCGGCCTTGCCGGTGGGGGTCAAGAGGTCGGGCTCCTTGAGATCCTTGTGCAACTGAACGGCCAGCGCAACGCGGCCGAACGCCTTGCGGGCGAGGTTGACCACCAGCCGGGTCTTGTCCTTGCCTTCCAGGTGGTGCGAATCGACGGCCACTTCGCCCGCCCCGGCGGCCGCCCTGCCATGGACCTGACGGACCTCGAACCCCGTTGGTACATCCAGCTCCAGGCGAAACACTCCCGCCCGCTCGATCGTGTAGACCGCCAGTAG
>Ga0172371_10005983_pt1 | contig 17878 bp, 15 predicted proteins | sample Lak12m_FD_114543 | JGI IMG/M metagenome (GOLD analysis project Ga0172371, IMG submission 114543) | Freshwater microbial communities from Kabuno Bay, South-Kivu, Congo - kab_022012_12m | ecosystem: Environmental > Aquatic > Freshwater > Lake | place: Democratic Republic of the Congo: South-Kivu...
GGCCGCTGGACTCCCCTCGGTGAAACTCGGAGGCGGTGCCCCCGCACAGCCCTTTCATCCTTCGTTGTGGCTCCCTGCCATGACTGTTTTTGAAGAGGGGTCCGGGGAGGGACTTTTTGCAAAGAATCCCTCCCTGGTGCATTTCCCCACAAATCAGCCCTCATTCCGTCACTCTCGAAAGCCTGCCACCGCTATGTGGCGGCCGGAGGCAGCACCGTCTCTCCGGTGCGAAAAGAAGAGATCCCGTCGGCACGCGGTGCAGAGATCTGTTTTGGTGATGTGCTCCTCCGGTACGCCGTATGACCTGAGCTCGTCGAGATTTGCGGCTGTGAGATCCAACCGAAATGACTGCTTCGAGCCGTTCCCTCGAGACGCTGTGGAAGGATAAACGGTTATGAATCGGTCTGCTGCGGGCACCCCGCGTCGGAACGGAACGAGAACCGCGTCGTCCACTTCGTAGCAGCACGGCCCGATGGCCGGTCCCAGCGCGACCACGAGGTCGTCGGGGTTGCTGCGGAATTCGGTCTCGAGGATGCGCAGCACCTTTCGCGTGATCCGGAGCGCGGTGCTTCTCCAACCTGCGTGGACGGCCGCCGAGACGCGCCGCACGGGGTCAAGCATGAGAATGGAGAGACAGTCGGCAGTTTTCACTGCGGGAAAGATCCCCGGCTCCGTTGCGATGACAGCGTCTGCGACTACGGGTAGCCCGCCCGCGGACCGAGCCACATGAATTGAATCGCCGTGCACCTGACGGACGGTGACCACCTTCCTCGGGTCAATCCCGAGACGTCTTCCCAGCACTGCGAAATTGCACGCGACATTATTCCCCGCGTCGCCCTGGGTCACAGAGAAATTCAGCGAATCGAGCGGCGGGGGCGAACAGCCTCCGGTGCGCAGCGAAAATGCAATCACCGCATTGGACTGCTCTCCATCATGGAAGACCAGCGCCACGTCCTCATTGCGGCCGTCACGTGGGCCGGAGCCCGTCTTCATGGTAACCTCCAGCCTCGATTTCGTGCATACCGAACCGTGAATGGGAACCGGCCGGCGGAATTGCTCCCTCGAACGAGGGTCAAATCTATCACCAAGAGACCGGGGCACCAAGCAGTTTCGTGGCCGGAATCTGTCTTATCCGGACGGAAGATCGTGCATCGCGGAGACGCGGACGCCGCCGAGATCTGAAAGGAGGACTTCCTGAGAATGATCCGCAGATTTCGCAGATGGCCGCAGATTGAAATCGTTCGTTGCAAAGGCCCAGAGGGCACCAGGACGATCACGGCTTTCAATATTTGCGTCATCTGCGTCATCTGTGGATAGCGCCTTTGTTCTTTCTTCGGGGTCGTGTTTTCAGGTCCCGATGAACGGTTGCCTTTGCAGAAAGTCCCCCCGGTGCATTTCACAGGACCATCACTTAATCATGCCGAGCTGTTTGAACAGCCCATAGATGTCCATCACGTCCCAGTGCTCGGCAAGCTTGCCGTCCTGAATGCGAAAAATGTCCACTGCATCGATGGAATATTGTTGGCCCGAGGCGGTAATCCCGAGCCAGTCCTTCTTCAACGTTCCTGCATAAGTTCCGTAGACCCACACCTCGTCGCCTTCGGAAACGATCTTCTTTACCGTGCATCGCCAGTCGGGAACACAGGTGAACCAGTCCGCGAAGAATTCCCGAAACCCGCCGGCCCCTTGTTTCACCAGTGGGTTGTGCTGGATGTAGTCAGGACGCATGTACCGATCGACTGCGGACAGGTCTTTTTTCACCAGGACAGCTTCCGCAAATGCTGCGATCACCCCTTTGTTCGTTTCTGCCGGATTCTCAGTCATTGTGCTTCTCCCATCGTGAAGATTCAAACAGCCGTCAATGCCGTTTGGGTTGCCAACGTTATTACCGATTTGCTTTCCCATGTTCTTTCGCCGCGACGAACTATTGACAAGTATGGGTGCAAAGGTTACTATTCGTCAAGTAGGCACCTTTTTGTGCTATAGTTACCTTTTAGATACTAATGGAGACGATGGTATCGAGAGAGGGTTCCGCATGAAATGGGACGTGTATAATGAACATTGCCCGACAAGGGTTGTTCTGGATCGGATTGCCGACAAATGGACCGTTCTCATTGTCGGCGCGCTTGAAGACAGGACCAAGCGGTTTGGGGAGTTACGGCGTGAGATTGGCGGTGTGTCGCAGAAGATGCTGACGCAAACCCTTCGAGGGCTTGAAAGGGATGGGATCGTCGCGCGTACGGTTTACGCCACGGTGCCGCCGAAGGTCGAGTATTCCCTCACCGACCTCGGTCGCACGCTGGTGCGCATACTTGAAGCAATACGTGACTGGTCGGAAAACAACATCGAAGATGTTTTGAAGGCTCGGACTGAATATGACGCGGGGACACGGTCCTAGGCGGCGACTAGTGGAAGCCGTCAATATATTGAAAGTTTTTGGAAGGGAGGCTTGGGGGGAGGACCTTTTTTCAAAAAGGTCTCCCCCCAAGCATCATCGTCTTCCTAAGCCTCAGCGGCGATTCAGGGCTTTCCTGCCGATGTCTTTTCGGTAGTGAGCCTGGTCCCAATGTATGCGCTCGACGGCCTGATAGACCTTTTCAATGGCCCGCTCTATTCCCATGGCCCGAGCGGTGACCCCGAGGACGCGACCGCCCGCGGTAACCAGCCCGTCAGGGCCGAGAGCGGTTCCGGCATGGAAGACCTTTACGTCCTCCATTGAGTCCGCCTCTTCGATTCCGGTGATTTTCTTGCCTTTTTCGTATGAGCCAGGGTACCCGCCGGATGCCATCACCACGCAGACCGCATCCTGAGGCGTCCATTCGATCTCCATCCCGGCGAGGCTGCCGTCAATGGCGGCCATCATCAGCGGAACCGGGTCGCTCTTCATTCGGTAGAGCAATGGCTGAGCCTCAGGGTCTCCCATTCTTACGTTGAATTCGAGCACTTTCGGTTCACCGTTCCGAATCATCAGTCCGGCATAGAGAAAACCCAGATAAGGAGCTCCGTCCGATTTCAGGGCCTCGACCAAGGGAATCATGATCCGGTTCATGATTTTGTCGTGAACATCCGGGGTTACGACAGGCGCAGGCGAATAGGCGCCCATGCCGCCGGTATTCGGTCCCCGGTCGTCGTCGAGAACCGGTTTGTGGTCCTGAGAGCTCGCAAGCGGCAGCACGTTTGTGCCGTCGGTGAACGCGATGAACGACGCCTCCTCACCTTCAAGGCACTCCTCGATCACCACACGGTTGCCCGCATCGCCGAAGGCTCGCTCCTTGATGATGGTGACGAGAGCTCGCATGGCCTCGGGCTGGTCCCGACACACGAAGACCCCTTTTCCGGCGGCCAGGCCGTCGGCCTTCAGGACAATGGGCCCGGTGATCTTCTTCAGGAAGCTCGCTGCCTCCGAGAAGCCGTCAAATACCTGAAAGCGGGCGGAAGGAATCTCGTATTTCTGGAAGAGGCGCTTGGCAAAGACTTTGCTGCCTTCCAACTGAGCCGCCTTGGCAGAAGGGCCGAAAACCTTCAGGCCGGCCGAGGTAAAAACGTCCGCGACGCCGGCCACAAGAGGGGCCTCCGGCCCCACGATGGTAAGGTCGACCCGCTCTGCGACCGCAAGGTCCCGAAGTCCCTGGATGTCGTCGGAAGAGACCGGCACGGTTCGACACTTGGCTTCGCCGGCTATGCCCACGTTTCCCGGCGCCACGAGCACTTGCTCCACCAGGTCGGACTGGGCCACGTTCCAGGCCAGGGTGTGTTCGCGCCCTCCCGAGCCTATGATGAGGATTCTCATCTTATTTTGCTCCATTACCTGATTGCCGCCACAGGCCGCGTTTTTCCCGTCTGGCTTCCTGTTCCAGCTCCAGGTACGGCCTTACGTCAATTGCCTGTTCGTTCCGGTCGATCTCCGCCAGTCCCAGCCGCACCATTCGAGCAATGATGTCTTCTGAGGCGAGGAACACCATTCCTTCCTTTCCGTCTTTGGCATGGTCACGCACGGGCGCCACGCGAATCCACTTGTCTTGCAGGGTCTTGGCCAGGAAATCCCGGGCATTCTCCTTTTCCGAAGCTGGGATGCGCAAGCCGATCAGCCGCACCTCCATGACCTTTCCCGAGCCCCTCACGGTCAGCGTCCTTTCGTCCAGAGCCCTGGTGACCTTCCAGAGCGGTTCGTCGCCCTCTTTGGGCGGAAGGCTGGCAAAATAGAGGTACCCGACAATGCACAGAATAAGAGCTCCAAAAGCTATCCAAATTTTCCATTCAGTTTTTATCGCCAGTTTGGCCATAGTGGGTTCTCTCCATCACAGCGCTGAAGGATCACGATTCCGCTACGAGGGTAGTGTCTCCGAAAGGACTTTCCGGCCCGGCAGGTCCGATGAAGCGAGGGCAAAGATATGGCTCTCCACAACGAGTCTCGTGCCCTCGATAGGCCCGCGAATGTGTTTGCGCGGATTGTGCGCACCCTTGGTCACTGTTCATCGCGTTCCGAAGGCGCTTCCAGTTTAGCTACTTCCGTATCGAAGACCTCGTCCGCCTTCGCAAGGTCGGGCCCAATGTAGCGGTGATGGAGCCTGGCATCAGCGGGTAGACGCACGATCACCACGTAGTCATCCGAATCGGACTTGACCAGTTTCACGAACGAGCCACGGTTCCCCAGGGCCTGTTTTGTTATATGAAACATGGCTCCACCATACCACAAGGCGGTTGAAAAGGGTGCAAAATGTGGAACGCCACGTGACCTGAAGGAGGAACTGGGGCTCACAACATCTTGCGTGCTTCTCCCCTCATTCGCACCTTTGTACTGCGAGGACCGCCGAAGACCGCAAGGGCGCAGGCAGGTAGCGCTGTTCGCTTGGTACGCCTATTCATCAGTTCGGCCTCGGATTCCCGTCGCGCCGGGCGCCGCATTGGCCGTCTCGTCCTCGTCTTGACGGAGGAGACGGCGACCGAACCTTCAATCGTTCCTGCCTCTGCGATCTCAGCGCTCTCTGCGGTGAATATTCTTTTCGGGGTGAACGGTTACGAAATGTGCGACCGCATGTATCAGAGAGTGCTTGGCGGCATGGCCATGAGGGACGGAGTGCGCTATACTGGAATGCGGCTGTGGCGATCGACATGAAGATGGTGATCCGTTCACCACAACCGGCTCATGCTGCGAGAATATGATGGGGATTCTTCATGGACCGAGAACTGATTATCGAAACGATTGAGTTGGGGAAGGACTACTATGACGGGGGGAACGTGATCCATGCCCTGGCAGATGCCAACATCAAGATCTTCCGGGGCGAGATGGTGGCCATCATGGGCCCGTCCGGTTCGGGGAAGTCCACCCTCCTCTATGTGTTGGGACTCTTGCAGCCGCCAACCGCAGGAAAATACCTGTTCAAAGGCCAGGACATCCTCGAGTACAACCGGGAGGAGCAGGCGAATTTTCGAAACCGGGAGCTTGGATTCGTTTTTCAGACCTGCGACCTTCTCGCCAACTCGACGGTGTACGAGAACCTGGAGTTACCCCTTATCTATGCGGAATCGGACAGGAACCAGCGGAGAAAAAAGATATTGACCGCCCTGGAAATCGTGGGGCTATCGCACCGCGTGGACCACTGGTCCAACCGCCTGTCCGGCGGAGAGCGTCAGCGGGCAGCCATAGCGAGGGCCCTGGTGAACAGCCCATCGTTGATCCTCGGTGACGAACCTACGGGCCAGCTCGATCAGACAAATACCGAGGTCGTTGTGGAACAGCTCAGGAGCTTGGTGAACCAAGACTACACGGTGGTTCTGGTCACCCACGAGGAAGAGATCGGCAGTGCCTGCGACCGGATCATCCGTATTCGCGACGGCCGCGTCGTATCGGACGGTTTGGAGTCCTCCGAGCTGGGGACCCAGCAGGACGTGCCTGCCGGTGAGGCTGCGGGAATGGCTAATTGAACCGATGAAAAGGGGGATGCAGGGAGACTCATTTGAAAGTCGTCTCTCCCGAGTTCCTTTTCTCTCACGAACCTCCACAACCGCAGGCCACATCCGGATGGGCTGCTTGAACCGGGTGGGTCAATACAACCGACCCGTCTGCGCTTTGAGCGATTAGTCCTGCGTCTTCGAGGGTCTGGAGGATGGCTTCGCACTTGGACCAGTCCGTGGAAAGATAGATAGGCAGCATTTGCCGGTAGTCGGCCAGACGCTTGCCGTGGTCCAGCGAGTACAGCGTCATCAGCACTTGTTTGTGAACAAAGTCCAGTGCCGGGTCTGCCAGGATTTTCCGAAAGGTTTCATCGTTCATCAACGAGAGGCTCACACCGTCCATACACATTACCGACCTCCATGATTCGCATGTCGTGTCTTATGTCGCGCCCGGTTGAAAATTGCGACAACCGTCACGGGAAATGGTTCACCGCAGAAGACCCTGAGATCGCATAGGAAATCGTCGTTTCAAATCACGGTGTTCTCTGCGTGAAACACCGTAAAGGTACTTATGAAACGATCCACTAGTGGATCTCCACGGTTACCTCTTTGCCCATGTCCTTGAGGAGAGTGGCGATCGCCTGGACGCTGCGACTCTTGAAGCCCATTTCTTGCGGAAGATTCGGGTTGAGGTGTGCGGGATTGATGGCCTGCCCCAAGAAGACGTTGATGCTGTCAGCGTAAAGTAACTCCCAGGAGAGGCGACTTGCTCCGTCCCGCTCGCCGATCAGTTCATCCATGTCCCTGATATCTTGGAGAATCTCGAGAGTGTGGTTCACCGTGTGCACCCCTTCGGTGACGAGGTCTATCCCCTCCATCTTGCCAATTGGAGGGATCTTGTCCGTCATGGTGGAGAGGTCCACGGTTATGTCCCTGCCGAGAATTTTCCCCAGGATGCCCGCTGTGGTGCCTCCGCTGACGATCTTGCGTCCCGGGAGCTCAAGGAACCGCTTCGCTACTGCCTCATCGTCGTCCCGCCTCACCGGGGGCCCGATCATGAACGCGGCGAATCGTTTGGGCCGGATCTTCATCACCCCTGCGGTGGTATCGTCTCCCGGCCTCCCTTCATAGAGCTGATTGGCCTGCTCCACGAGAATCTTGGCCACCTTTTGGGCGGAGATGTCCTCATAGACCTGCGTTTCGAGAAACTTGGCGATCTTTTCCCAGTCCCACCCCAGGTTGAGCAGTCCGCCGATCCCCGCGTGAATTTCTCCGTCACTTACCGTTACCAGCCAATCGCCGGCCTCGACGTGAACGTGGGCCTCCCGGATTTTGCGGGTGCCGATGACTCGGTCGCGATACTTCAACTGGCTGATGTATCCCCGCTTGAGGTAAAAGGTCGGCGGGTTATCGAATTCCGCCAGATAGACCCGGCCGTCATCCTGAACCTTGAGCAGGGTGAACGTGCTGTACGCTATCTTGCGGACCTTGCACTCGGGTAACGTGTCGGTGAGGGTTTCGACGACCTCTTCCAGAGGCAGGCCCCGCTCCATGAGGCGCGTGGCTATCTTCGTGGTGAGCGTCGCCAGGATATTGGCCTTCACTCCGCTTCCCAAGCCGTCGGAAAGGACCATGATCTTTCCGCCCTCGATGGGCGCCACTGACAGAGAATCTCCGCACAGGATCTCCCCGTGCTTGCAAACATTGGCCCCCCCGGACTCGATAAAGAGCGGAGCGCTCATCGGGACTCTCCTTCTTCTCCCGCCAATTTGATGAGCTCGAAGAGAGCGGCCTTCGTTTCCGCCGTGGTCTCGCCGAGCAAGCCGGCGATTTCCTGGGCCACTCGCATTTGCTGATGGATCACTTGCTGGGCTTTGCTTATGGTTTGGGTCCTGAAAACATCGGCTTGTTTATCCTTCATGTAGGTTTCAGTGATATCAAGGAGCATCAGAACGCGCAGATCTTCTTCCGGCAGCTTGAAATTGTACAGTTTTGCGGTGCGACCGACCTTTTCCAGATGCAACCACCTCGATCCACCGCCGTCCTCGGCCGCTTCCAGCGGGTCCACGCCGAAAAGCTCCTTGAAGGTCTTGCCTTTCACCGCTTCTTGGCCGTCTTGCGAGGCCAGTTCAATGAAAGAACGATTGTGGTACACCACCCGGTGGGCGCTGTCCGCGAGGGCTATGGCCACGGGCAATCGCTGAAAGATCGTCTCCGCCCGTTGCTCTGCATGTTCCCGGCGAGTCGTGTTTATCATCTGTCTCGTCTGGAGCGCGGTATACACCATGAGGAGAATCTGGTGGGGGCCGAACGGTTTGGGTATGTAGTCGTAGGCTCCCAACTTGACGGCTTCGACCGCTTCTTCCGTTGCTTTGAAGGGAGCGGTCATCAACACAAGCACTTCGGGTTGGCGATACCTGATCTCCTTGAGCAGCTCCTTGCCGCCCATGCCGGGCATTTCCACGTCCGCAACCACGACATCGAAGAACTCGGTTTCCAGCTCGTGGAGGGCCTCCTTCGCCGAGCGGACGAGGTTCACGTCAAAGCCCTCGCTCTCGAATATCCTTTGGCAAATGTCGAGCACCTTTTCATCCGTGTCCACCACCAGGATGCGTGGAGTCGTGCTTCCGGACTCATCCGCCCCAGCCAATTCGACGAGCGGATCGGAAATGTGAGCCATGATACGGGCCATTCCGTCCGCCATCTTCTCCAGGGAGGCGAGCTTCTTGACGCGGGCCACCTGTTCTCTGGCCTGATGAAGTTCACCGGTCTGTGCGGCCACCTTGGAGGCCAGTTCTTTGCCCCATTCTTCGAGCCTCCCCCGGGATTCAGCCAGATTCCGGATCATGAGGTTGAACGTGGCCGCGAGCTCTCCCACTTCGTCGCGCGCGATGACCGGAACCTCGTGGCTCAGGTCACCCTCAGCGGCCCTCTTGGCAGAGTGGAGCATCTGTTCCAGCGGGTAATTGATCCACTTGACGAGAAAGTAGGTAATCGCGGCCATAAGGAGCACGCCGAGGAGCCCGATAAGCATGAATGTGGCCACCAGCCGGTCGACCACCATGATGATGGGCTGTGCAAGGGTGGCAACCTGGAGAACGCCGATGATCTTGCCTTCGATGTCGGCTACCGGCTCGGCCGCGGAAAGGTAGACAACCCCGCGCTGAGTCTCTTCGGTGATTTCTCCCTTGCCCTTTTGAAGCACGCTTTCCCTGATCTCTTTGTCGGCCGTCACGCCTACGAGCGGCGCGCCGCCCGGTCCCTTGAGCGTCGTGCTGATGGCCGTATCACCCTGATAGAGGGTCACGTATCCGAGGTCATGGCCATCATGGACCTCTCCTTTGAACAGCGGCTGGGCGATGCGTTCGACGATGGAATTATAGCTGTTCAGGAGAATTCCCCCATAGAGCACGGCAACGACCTTGCCGTCCAGAACCAGGGGCTGAGCCGCTTCGATGACCATACCGCTCTTGACCCCGTCGGTTCCCAGACGTCGGGCTAACGCGGGGTTCTCACTAACGAGTCTCTCGCGGGCCACAGAACGGAAGCCGGAGGTCTTTTGCCCCTTGAGAGCCTGAGTGATCATCCAGTTTGACGACAAGTTCTGGCCGGTCGAACTTTCTTGCACAAAGGCGCCGGCCACCAGGGTTCCCGTCGCGTCCGTGACGGACAGAAAATCCATCCCGTTTTCCGAGGCCACGGTTGTAAGGCGGCTCCGGACCCTCAGGTAATCCCCGCGCGCCAAGGCATCTTTCAGGCTCCCGGAGCTTGCCGTAAGACCCACTTTGAGCTCCACCGATTCCCTCGTGCCCTTGAGCATGAAGCCCGCGGTAAGGAGATCGCTGACGAGCTGTGTCCGGGCCCGGTCCATGATGGTGTGCCTTGCCAAGTGGGTTCCGATGAGCATGGTGGCAAGACCCACCAGCACGGCGACGCCCAGGAATCCCCCCAGTACTTTCTGCCGCAGGGAGAAATCCTGTGCCCACCCGGTGAAATCCTTCCAGCTCTTCCACGGGACTCGTTTCGTTGCGCCTGCGACCATGTTGCTCCCACCTTCTATTTGCGCTTTTGGAGGATCTCCGTTTCAAATATCTTCCGAGCGTCGTCCACGGAACCGGCATGGAACAGCTCTTCGTCCACGAGCAGATTGGCTCCGTCGGTGCACTGGTCCATGCAGAAGGTTCCTTTGAGCTCGACCTCGCTATCGAGGCGGGCATCCTTAATAGCCTGTTTGAAATAGTTTATGATGTCGTGGGAGCCTTTGAGATGGCATGCGCTTCCCACGCAGACCGTGATCACTCGCATGTGAGCGAACTCCTTTCATGTATGGAAACAATGCGGGGTCCTTGAAAACCGGAAAGGTGGCGAAAGGAGGGCCTTCCTCTTCCGGGCCTTGCGATCCCGAAATCGGAGCCCGGAACATTATACAAGTTTCGCTGCAAAGGGGGAATACTGATCAGAGCGAGCGAAAACGAGCCGCCGGCCTTGTCGCAGAGCCATCTCCCGACAGAAAGCGATCCCACACCTGCTCCATGAAGGCCTCAAGCCGCGTCTTTTCGTTCGTTTTCTTGAGGCCGTCGTACACGAGCGTCAGAAACGGAATTCCCGCGTGCTCTCGCGCAGTTCTCGACAGTGCGGCCGTCACCACGGTCCCATACGAGCAGTTGAGCGTCATGAGATTCAGGACCCCATCAGCTCCATGAGCAATGTCCTGGGCTATGGTCGCGAGGGGAGCGGTAATGCCGGACGGCAGGCGCGAATGCGCGTATCGGCACGAGGTCTTCCATATCGCCCTGCCCACGAAATCCGACGGCGAATCGAGAGCGCGCCTCACCGGGAGAGGGCCCTTGACCTTGAATTCCGAGATTCCGAGCAGGGCGCAGAGGAGCCCCCCTTGAACCGCGGCTCCGATCCTGCCGTTCAGCGCGCTCCAGATGGTGTCGCGCAACGTCGCGATCTTCAGGCAATCCGTGAACATCGGCGGCGCCCAGAGGATTGCGCCGAGCTCCTCCACTTCGCGATAGACCTCGTTGTTCGCGTACGGGACCACGCGGGTATAATAATCCCCCGTGACTGCCACCGCGGGCCGAGGAGGACCCTCTTCGACCGGAAGGCTGCACAGCGCGTGGACCACTTCTTCCATACCTCGCCAGACCCGATCCTCGGAGAGAGCCTCAAAAAGCCTGTCGCGGCAGAACCGATAGACGTCTTCCGCACCGTCCTTGTCTTTTGCAAAGGGTCGAATCCGAAGAAAGATGCGAAGCATGACGTCGTAGGCATGAAGGCCCTCCCACGCGCGGCGCAGAACATGCTGACGCTTCCACCCGGAAAGCCCGAACGCTTCCAGGGCCTGTTCGATTTCCCACACGACGCCCACGGGCAGGCCGAGGTCTTGACGAACCGTTTCGATGTATCTCGGGAATTGCCCGAGGCGGCAGGCATCCGGCCCGATGATATAGAACCGTGACCGCTCGGAACCGTGCAGTGAAATCGTTCGCGCCAGTTTCAGGTAATCTCCGAGGATCAGCGCGTACGGATGACATTCCCCGCCTACGAGGTGAGGTCTTCCCAGCCGCTCGGATTCCTCGTCCGGCGGCGGCAACACCCTGGCGTCGATTCCCACCGAGCGCGCTGCGGCTGCAAATCCGTACGAATGGTCACACATGTAAGGAAGATAGAGCACCGTGGGTCTCGATCCGCGGTTGGTACGGTTCGATGTCGGGACACCGGAAACAGGCTCCGGCTCAGTGCTTGATCCATTCTCCAGTGTATCGGAGGTGACAGCGCCTTTTCTCAACTTGCATGCATCAGCGGCGGCGACCGACGGCTTGTGCCGGGCCAGTCGGTCAAGAAAGGCCTCCAGGCGGGTGAGCATGCCCGCACGGGACGAGTGCTCATCCATTTCCAGCACGAGCAGCGGCTTGTTTCCGCACGCTGCCCGCACGTGACGGAGAGTGAAGGGGTCCGGACCGCAACCGAAAAATGTGATCAAGACCGGGAAGAGCCTCGGGTCACGGGAAACGGCTCTCGCGACTCGGATGATGTTGCGCTGGTATTTCCAGATGACCTCGGTTTCGCGGCCTTCGGGCCGCAGCGGGAACAGGTCCCCGGGAAGAGTGGGCACCCCGAGCCTCCTGATGAGGCTTCCGAGATTCATGTTCAGAAAACCCTCGGCCGTATGGTACGGCTTGCCGAGAATAACGAGCGCCCTTTCATCGGGCCCGAGGGAATCGAGAAAGGTCTGCCCTGCCCCCCGAATTTTCTCGTTGAAGGCATTGAGGTTTTCCAGTCCCTTTCCGATCGCCTCGTCCGCGCGCCGAGCGGAAAAGCCCTGCTCCGAGGCAAAACGCCTGCACTCCCTTCGAAGAGACTGGGGATCCAGAGCAAAGCTCACAAAAGGCTCTTGCCAGTCCACATCGAACGCCCCCCGGAAAAAAAGGGAAGACGCTTGGGTGTACGGACAATACTCCAGCGGCTTGCTCGCGCCGCGGTCCGGGGAATCACTCAGAATCAAAGGATGAAACAAGGTTTTGATCCCCGCGGATACCAGTTCCCGAATCTGGCCGGCCAAGACCTTGATGGGTAGACAGGTTTCGACTCTGAGGTACCGTAGGCCCTGTTCGAACTGTTTTCGGGAAAGGCGGGGCGCAACCGTCAGGCCGATGCCGAGCTCGCGGCAAAACTGCTGCCAGAAAGGAAACCACTCGTAGAACTGCGGGGACCGGATCATGCCCCAGGTATGCGCGGGTTGCAGATCACTACCGTCAGCGAGGTCTTCCAGGAGCTTGACTCTCATGCCGAAGAGATCCAAGACCGGTCCGTCGTTTGCTGAGTGCTCGGGGTGCTCCCATCGTTCACAGAGGCCACCGTGGAACACCCGACGCCCGCCGACGCTATACCGGCGCACGCGGCATTGGTTCGGGCAGCCGCTGCACGTGAACTGCTCGCTCCGCATCTGGGTCCCGGCGAGCGGCGCCAGATCCCTTCCCCCCGGCGCGAATTTCCGGGAGCGCGCCAGTTCCAGCATGTTCAGGGCAGCACCGAGGGCCCCTGAAACCTTGTGAAATGCAGGAGTGTGGAACCGGCGGCCGGTGTGCTGCTCGAACGCTGCCCGAACCGCAAGAACGGACGCCACGCCACCGAGGAACAGAACCTTCTCGCCCAGCCGCTTGTGGTTGGCAACCCGTTCGAGGTAGTTGGTCACAATGCTGATGCAGACTCCCGCAGCAAGGTCCTCCGAAGACGCTCCGTTATTCTGGTGATGGATGAGGTCGGATTCCATGAAGACCGTGCAGCGGGTCCCGAGATCGGCCGGAGCTGACGATTCAAAGGCCGCGTGGGAGAGCTCCCGGTCCGACAGGAGGTTAAGTCGGTGAGATTGGGCCATGAGGAAGCTGCCGGTTCCCGCGGCGCAGACCCGATTCATCTCGAAATCCACGATATGGCCCTGATCCAGCGAAATCCACTTGGAATCCTGCCCCCCGATTTCCACAATGGTATCCGCGTCCGGGAGACAGTTCAGCGCGGCCGCAGCCTGCGCGGTGATTTCGTTGACGATCAGATCCGCTTCCAAAAGCCTCCCGACGAGGTACCGGCCGCTGCCCGTGACCGCGACCGCATCCGGCCGAAGTTCGCCTCGACAGAGGGCGACGATCACCTCGGCAATCGATTCCAGCGGCCGGGAACGGGAAAGGCGGTAATCTTCCCTGAGAATCCGGCCCTTTCCATCGATCACCACGCCCTTTACGGAAACGGACCCCACGTCCAGTCCAACGATGAGGGGACGAAGGACGCCCTCCAGGTCCGATACGGTCTCAAGGGCTTGAATCGGTCGTTTGAGCTTTGAATCGAGCGGAGCGAGATGAGATCGTTCAACAGGAATGCCAAAGGCCGCAGTCGCACGTTGCTTCATTTCCAGGAGCGACATCGGCCTGGCTGAATCCTGCCGCGCGGCAAGGACCGCACACCCGAGAGCGCCGAGGCAATCATGATGGGCTGGAATGACGACCTGCTCGTCGCCAAGGTCGAGCAGTTGCTTGAAAGCGTGCACAACCGCGGCATTACTCATAACGCCGCCCTGGAGGGACACGAGGGGCTTCAGCGGTTCCCCCCGGACCAGCGTGGCGAGGTAATTGCGACCCAAGGCAAAGGCCAGACCGAGCAGGATGTCCGGGAGGGGTGTCCCCTCCTGGGCCTGGTGAATCATGTCGCTCTTGGCGAAAACCGCGCACCGCCCTGCGATGGGGGCCGGTTTCCGACTCCGGAGCGCCAGCGGTCCGAAGGATTCTATCGGGATGTTCAGCCGCTCGGCCTGTTCGTCGAGAAACGCGCCGGTCCCGGCCGCGCAGATCTCATTCATCCGAAAGACCGAAACTGCCGGCGACCTGCCGTTCACCGGCGCTCCGATTCGCATGAATTTGGAGTCCTGTCCCCCGATTTCGATGATGGTTCTTACCTGGGGATTGACCGCGTGCGCGCCCGAAGCATGGGCGGTTATTTCATTGACCGCGGGGATGTCGAGGGCCCGGGCGAGGAGCTCCCGGCCGCTCCCGGTCACCATCGCCGAGCGCAAAGTCAGATCCTGCCCGGTCAACGCCATGAGCTCGTCAAGTGCTGCGACAAGCGCTTCCAGAGGCCGTCCGCGGGTTCTTCGATAGATGGTGACGGGCTCTTCGCCCTGACGGCTCATCAACGCCAGATTCAGACTGACTGATCCGCAATCTATGCCGAGGTTCGGCTCCATGGCCATGACTCGCCAACGCGTTTGCGGGGTTGGCCCCCCTGTTTTTCGCCACGGCGTCCGCCGCGGAGTTTAATCGGATGAAACGAGCCCTGCGTCAATGAGGAATTGTCCGAACCGCTCGTTGAAAACATCGGGCTTTTCCAGCATGACCAGATGCCCCGCTCCCGATATGACCGATAGTCTCGACCCGGAAATGGCCCCCTGGAGAAAAGCGGCATATTTCACCGGAGTGAGCCTGTCATCTTCCCCTACGAGAATGCAGGTCGGAACGGAAACCGAATTGATCGCCTTCATAACGTCAAAGTCGTCGCACGCGCTTAAATCACCGTGAATCACGGCCGGAAGAGCCGCACAGTATTTTTCCTTCATCACGGTCCTCAAGGGATCACCCGTGGCCGGGGAGAGACAAAAGTCCGCCAGCATTCCGAGGCAATCCCGCTGCTGTTCCTCCTGTTGGAGCCCATCCAACAGGTCGGGGAGGACCTTCAGCCGTGCGCCCGCGCCGACCAGTCCAATGGCGGCAAGCCATTCTTTCGGGCTCAGGGCGATCCACTGGACAATCGCGCTCCCAAGGGAGCAGCCCACGAGAATGACCCTTCTCAAACCCAGGGTTTCTACGAAACCAACGACCCAGTCGGCATATGCAGCCACGCTCGATTCGCCGGGACCGGGGGAAGCGCCGTGGCCGGGAAGCTCCAGAGCAATCATGGGAGCCAGACTGGAAAGACCTTCCAGTTGCCTCCGCCAGTCTTCTCTATCTCCTCCGGTGCCGTGAATGAAAACAACCGAGGTCCCGGACGGATCGAAGCGTGCAGGTTGGGCCTCGTACGCCAATGAACGGCCAGAAACGGAGATCTCAGGCATGGCGACCTCTCGAGACCTCCGACCGAAGATACGGCCGGGGCGAAGTGACGACAAATGTCGAGTGTAACTTATTCATGATCGAATGGTCGCGTTCACCGCGGTTGATTCCCTTTTCATGATGAACGGTTACGATCGAATCACAGCCAAGTACAGGATTTCCGAAATTCGGTCCCGGATTCCGACCCGGCGCCCCCCTCTGATCCCCCCCGTCAACGGTGAGGGGTGGGGCGGGGTCTCATGATTCGTCACCGTATGTACGAAATCCTGTACTAAGTGGTCGACGAACCGCCATGCAGACTTATCCCGCCAGGGGCGACCGTCACCCCTCCGGGAGAGATCGTAAAACGGCCCCGGTCCTTTTCGAGATCGAAACCCATCGTGAAGCCGGCCGGAACAGCCACGCCGTGATCGATGATGGTGCGACGGATCCTGGCTCCCGCGCCGATGGAGGCTCCGTCGAGGAGCACCGACTCTTCGACAAATGCGCCGGGCGCGACCCGGACGTTATGCGAGAGCACCGAGCTCTTCACGATGGCCCCGTTGATGACGCAGCCGCCGGAGACCACCGAATTGACCACTGCTCCCCCGTCCTGGCCCAGGGTTCCGGAAACTAAGGGGGACACGATCTTCGCGGGGGGAACCTGTTCCTGATACGTTCGGATCGGCCATTTCTCGTCGTAGAGATTGCACTGGGGGTGTTCCGAGCAAAAGTCCATGTTTGCTTCCCAGTAGGCGTCGAGGGTTCCGATGTCACGCCAGTACTGGCTCGACTCGTTGTTAGGTTCTTTAAAGTCGTAGACATAGACTCGATTGGAGTCGATCATGCTCGGCACCACGTTCTTCCCGAAGTCGTGCGATGAATCCGCGTTCTTCGCATCCTGGATGACCTTCTTCACCAACACGTCGGTGTTGAAGATGTAAACCCCCATGGATACGAACGACACATCAGGTTTTCCGGGAGCCGGTTTCGGGTCTGCGGGCTTTTCCTCGAAGCTCGTGATCCGGAAGTCATTGTCGCAGCCAATAATACCGAAAGCACTCGCCTGCGCTCGGGGCACTTCCACGCCGCCGACGGTGAGCTCCGCATTCTTTTCCAGATGAAAGGCCAGCATATCGTTGTAATTCATCTTGTACACATGATCCCCGGAGAGGATCAGAACGCGCTGGGGCCTTTCCCGCTGGAGCAGGTAGACATTCTGGAAGATACTGTCCGCGGTGCCTCGGTACCACCGATCCACGTTCCGCTGTTGGGGCGGGACGCACTCGATGAATTCGTCGAGCTCGTGGTTGAAAATGCTCCAACCGAGGCGAATGTGTCGATCGAGCGACAGGGAACGGTATTGGGTGAGGACGTAGATCCTCCGAATATTCGAGTTCAGGCAGTTGGAAAGGGTAAAGTCCACGATGCGGTAGATTCCGCCGAACCGCACGGAAGGCTTGGCCCGGGCCTTGGTGAGCGGATAAAGCCGTTCTCCCTTCCCGCCTGCCATGAGAATGCACAGAGTCTTCCTCATTTCTCTTGGGTGGATCATTCTCCAAGCAACCTTTTGATTTCTCGTTTCAGGTCGAGCGTGTCCGAGGATTTGACCACGTACGCGTCTGCGCCCCATGTTGTGAAATCTTCACGGTAATGGCTGTAGGCAGTGTTGAGGATTACCGGGATTCCCTTGTCACGACCGATAAGCCTTTCGAGGGTTTCTACGCCATCCATCCCGGGCATCTGGATGTCGAGCACGATGAGGTCCGGCGGATTGGCCTCCACCGCTACAAGAGCTTCCGCTCCGGAATGGGCAACGGTCACAGCGTAACCCTCGTCCTCGAGCTCCGCCTTATAGAGCTCGCAGATATGTCTCTCGTCGTCTACCACCAGGATAGTTTTCATTGCCGTCCTCACCGGCCAGCTCCTTCGCAACGGTTACCCCCGTTTGGGTAATCGCTTCGAGAGCCTCCACCGAAATCTGAGGCGCCTATCATAACACGTAATTCCGACAAAGGGACACCCGAAAACAGGCGGTCGGGTGACCATTCGTTTATGAGATCGAAGAAGGGGGAATAAAAGCCCAACGGGCGATCACATCTCAACGGGCGATCACAAGGATCGCCCCTACGGGACACCGACCAAACCGAGTGCGTAGGGGCGAATCTTGTATTCGCCCTGTCAAAGGAGATGGACCAACCCCGACCGTAGGGGCGAACCTTGTGTTCGCCCTCTTTTGATCAACGGACCTTGTATTCGCCGTGTCGTGATCTCCGGACCTTGTATTCGCGCCCGTTGACAGACTTGAACCAAACAGCGGCAGAGCGGCTTTACGAAATACGATCTGTCTGTGCACAATCATCATCACGGGGAGGGGAAGAATTTCCTTGACTACCCCC
>Ga0172371_10005984_pt1 | contig 17877 bp, 14 predicted proteins | sample Lak12m_FD_114543 | JGI IMG/M metagenome (GOLD analysis project Ga0172371, IMG submission 114543) | Freshwater microbial communities from Kabuno Bay, South-Kivu, Congo - kab_022012_12m | ecosystem: Environmental > Aquatic > Freshwater > Lake | place: Democratic Republic of the Congo: South-Kivu...
AACAAGGGTCGGAAATTCCATATTGCCGAATTCAATAACACCCTTCTTTTTAGGAGGCTTAACTGGAGGTTCCGGTTTTGGAATTACAGGCGGCAGCGGTTTTTCAGGCGCGATTGCCTTTGCCGTAAGGTTGTTGCTCATTATATATGATGATGGGGCATTTTTAGATGATTTCAATTTTAAATTTGTTTCATCACTGGTAAAAACTGCCTCTATGTTTTCATTATATTGAGGCAGATACGGCGATGCAGACCACGAATCGTTAATATCCTTTGAATCCAATCCGTGCGTTTGTTTTATATGTCTTGTTGAAGTAAACTGCCTTGACTGCTGCGGGTCGTATGAAAGCCATCCTAAGTCAGGGAAGAATATCTCCATCCACGCATGTCCTCCCTGCCCCATATCCTGCACAAGATAGCCGTTATCAACAGGAACCTTCCATTTGCGCTGCAGGCTTATGCCTCCGACAATCCTTGAGGGAATGCCAGCAGCCCTAAGCAAAGCCATTGAAAGATGCGCAAAGTTCTGGCAGTTTCCTTTGCCTGTTTTTAACGTATGTATAGCATCATACTGCGGAGGATTATAAACATACTTAACATTGTCGGCAACCCAGTTCATAATTGAATTCACGGCATCATGAGTTGTCCGTGCATTGCCCGTAAGTCTCCTTGAAAGGGCTATTATCTCTTCATTGTCGCTCTGAACCATCTGTGTCGGCTTGAGAAATACAGCGTCCTGGCCTGATATGCCGTTCAGGGGAAACGGGGCACTGCTGTCCATAGAGCGCAGTTCTGCTTTTATCATAGCATTAAACGTTATAGAGATACTGACATCCTGCTTCAGATTTTCCCATTTTGCCTTTTTGAACCTGTTCCCGAATTTATCGGTCTCATCCGTCAGGGATGCGGGCTCCGGGGTAATCTTAATGTCTAACCCTGTAACATTCTGGCCTGTTCCCTTATTGCCGAATGATGCCGGAAGGGCAAACTTGAAGGTAAGGGTTCGCACTGGCTGATTGACATCAAAAGTAATGCGCTGTGTTGTTTTAATGCTGCTTTCAAGGCTGCCATCAAGAATAAGAGTTCTGGCCGAGGCAGAAATTGGCAAAAGCATCATAATAATCAGGCATGCTGATAAAATATTCTTGAACATTTCACCTCATGGGCAGAAGCCCGATGAATTTAATTAAACATTGAGAATGGCGGCAGGCTCATCCTGCCGCCACTTTAGAAATCTATTTCAGCACAAATGCTACTTTTGCGCCTGCAAAGAAACTTTTTTTCTGATTCGCCGAAAAAATCTTCACTGCGTCGTCGTCAGAAACCTGAAGGTCAGCCGCGCTTACAGTGCCCACTGCTTTTACTATCAAAGGATTCTTAACGCCTCTTGAATCAAGCGCAGCCTTCGCCTTGTCCACGCTGTTTGTGTATTCGCCGCATCCCTGCTCGATAAGCACCTTCTGGCTTATCTTTGAAGGGTCATAAAGCAGCTCTCCCTTAGGGGTGAACACTCTATTAATAAGCGCTGGCCTGAAGTTCTGCTCCGTAGCGTCAATTATCAACCCATCATATACAGCTTCAACCGGAACAACCGCAGCCTTAAAGTTAGGCGCAGGTTTACCATCCACCTGATGAATTGCCTTTACGAACTGAGGATCCATCTTCTTTTCCGTCTTAAACATCTTTTTGTAGATGCTTGTCGCAAAGCCGTCGGGGCCGTGCATCCCTACCTTAACTATCGCAATAGCAGTGTCCTTCTCAGGGCTATAATCCTGATAAACTACCTGAACGCCCTTTACGAAACCCGCAACAGCAGACCTGATTACGTCATACTGCGCTATGCCGTCTTTAACCAGAGTGTCGCCCACAAGGGCAAAACCCTGAAGGTATTCGACAACTGCCCTCTGCGCAACTACCACTGCCGCTCTTTTTGCCATGCCGGCTTTCTGTGCCGGATTTATATGCGCGGGATTTCCGTAAGCCTCGCCGTAAAACAATATCATTTCCTGTCCAAAAGCCGCTGCGTCATCTCTGCCTGTAGCGCTTCCCGTTAATGAAAGATTGTTTTTGTTGAGCCATTCATTAGCAGACCCGAAGCTTGAGTCAAGCTGAACATTTGATTGCGGCGGCTGTTCCATTGGATATTGCTGGGCTACTGCAATGCCTGCCAACCCGAGTAGTACTATCAGCACTCCGATAAACCACTTCTTTTGTCTCATATTATCCTCCTTTAGTTTAAGTTAAGAGTTTAACTTGTAACTTTTCACTTCTAACTTTTAACTTGTTTTTAATATATATTCATCCTCTGTTTCAATACCCTCATTGCAAGCAATGCTTCAGCTCCGTCAACAGCGTCATCCGGCCTGAATTCTCCTGAAAGCTCCCCCTCCATAATACCCCTTGTCGTCATATTCATTACGGCATTATAGATAGGCGACGTTTTTCTTACATCGGGAAACGGAGATTTCTCGTGCCCGAAAAAAGCCGTAGCAAGCTTCTCATCTCCTGTCAGTTTAATCAAAACATCTTCAAGTATTAACGCCATTTCTCCTCTTGAAACAGGCTCAGACGGTTTGAATAGATATGCCTTTGTAGTTTCATCATATTTTGGTTCCAGCCCCCTCACCTTCCATTTCATTATAGTTAGAATTTCGGACTTAAAGGGGTGATTCATTATGTCTGCCGGCGTAAACTCCGCCTTCATCTTATCAATCTGCGACTGAATTGGGATACGGCCCGCAAAAAGTTTGTCAAGTTTCATCTCAACGATTAAGAGCGCTGCCAAATCTGCCCTTGTGACTTTATCCTTTACCGCAATTTGCTTTCCTACATCCCCAACAGTAATGCCTGCCATAGCGCGAACTATTTTATCTACACGCTTGTGCGCCTTGTCAGCCTTTTCATGCCATTTGCCCTCTCTTTTCATGTTAAGCACATCGGCAAATTTATCTCTCGCCTTCTGGAATTCATTTGCCTTAAGATAAGCCTTGCCAAGGAAATAATTAGCAGCTTCTGTTCCCTGATAATAGACAAGTTTGCGCTCGTCCACTTTAAGCTTTCTGGCTTCCTCAAACGCCTCCTCTGATTTTGAAAGCGAGTCAGGTTCCATCAGCGCGGTATATGTTCTTATCACAGCCACAAGGTAATCCCATCTGTCCTCATTCGATTCCGCAAGGTTGTCGGCTTTCTTCAGGTGGTCTTTCGCCACGCCAATCTCAACGATTTTAAATTTCGGATCAGACTGCGCCTTGACTTTTTTAGCGCTTACTATCGCAAGGCCCCCTTGGGCAGGAGCGAAGTTAGCGTCGCAGAAAAGAGCCCTGTCGAATTTTTCTGTCGCAAGGGCAATATTCCCCTTTTCCAAAGCCTCCATCCCCATGAGATAATGGTGAGAGGGATTGTCTGTCGGGTCCGTGCATCTGGCTACGGGCTTCGTACAGGCAGAAACAAACGCAAGAATAAAAAATACAAAGATAAACCTCATCCAGCTTTTCATACTACCTCCTTTTTTTATTAAAACTAATTTATTTATGCGTCCTTTGCATAATATTTAACACTATCGGAAATATATGTAAAGGTAAAATTCACATAGCCTATCTCATCTGTTCCTTGAGTTTTTTCTGCTGCTGCATTTGAGATGAAACCCTGTAAAGCGCCGAAGACACCCTGTCATCAGGGCTGCTCATCAGTCTGTCGGCTTTCTTGTATAAATCATATGCCTGCTCCAGATCGCCCGTCACTTCAGCACATATGCCGAGGTTGTACAATATTGAAGCTGCATTCGGAGAAAGTATTCTTGCCTCTCCCCATAATTCACAAGCCCTGTCAAGCCTGTTATTCTTCGCAAAATTAATGCCCTGTTCAAATTTTTTCTCAGCCTCTTTCGAGCCAATGCCGTCTGTTGAATCCATCAGCTTAATCTCAAAAGTAACGTAATGAGGCGCTACATCTGTCCTGAATTTCTGCTTTACAATTTGTCTTGCCCTTTGCATAAGCTCAAACGGGCTTGCCAGCGGGGTAGAGCTGTCGGGACAGGCTGAAGAATTAGCCGTACCGGTGAGATTATTGGCATAGACAACCCTGCCCGATTCTACTTCAACCAATTTGGGGGTAACGGAAAGGTTTGCAGTCCTTTTCATGCAGTGGACCTTATAGTTATTCCACTTAATACACGGCCCCTCATACGGCCTGCCTTTTTTATCATACTTGGTTTCTGTCTGTATGCATTTTGACCGATCTTCATTGAAATGGCCGGTGTTTATGTTTGATACTGTTACCACTCCGGTATATATGCCTTTTGCGCCGACCATCTTACCTAACTGAGCTGCGGTGTCCGGATTAACAAGCGCGCTCTGCGTAAGCTTCATTTCGCTAATAATCCTGTCAAGGCGTGTCCTATCTACAAGGGTAAAATATTGCTTATCTCCGAGGTTAATAGACGCAAGCACCGCTTCCATTTCAGCCGCAATTTCCATCCCGTCAGTGCCTTCAAACGGGAGAACCGCGACTTCCTTTAATTTCGCGGCTTCATGGTACTTGGCAGTCGCGAGAGTTGTGGTTTTTACGGCAGGCGGAGCGCAGGCAGAAATAAATACCAGTATAGCAATGCTGATTACGGCCAATACGCGCATATTCACAGCTACACCTCCAATATTTTTTAGTTAACCGCTTACTGCCTTCTACTGAAGTTTTAAGATATCCCCTCTTTTTAGGTTCCCGCATCCCGGCAGGGGAACGCCTATTGAGAATTTGTCCTGCACATCTCTAATTTCAAGCGAACCGACAAATTTTTCCTCTGCTCCGAGTTTAAGGCCCGTATCGGGGTCTACAATTTCTTCCCCAACGGCATAGGCGTTAAATCTCGAGCCGGGCTTAATATTCATCGCGGAACCCGCGTTTATATATATTTTGCTTCTGTCAGACTTCACAACTTTGGCAGAAAAAGGAACCTTTTCCATAGTATCAATAATAAACTTGACAGCATCCTGAATAGCCTGCCTTGTCGCCTGTCCGATAGGCGTCTTTTTAAAATCATCGCTGGCAAAACCAACGCCTCCGAGATCAACCCCAATGCTGAATCCTGATGATTCTGCTTTGCCCGCTGAATTGTGAGAATAGAGTATCTGGCCTGTCACAGTGTCTATCATGCGTATGTCAACTGCAACGTGGGCGTTAGATGATTTGCTTCCGAGGCTTACACCGAATAAGTTCACGCCCTTACCACCTCCCGATTCGCTTTGCTCAAACTCGGAAACAACGCCCCTTATAACGATTTGAGCGCCGAGTATCTGGCCGATCTTCGAAGCCGTCTCTTTCTGCACAAGCCCGGACTGTCCGAGCTTTTGCTCATCAACCACATCCTGCAATGCCTGCCTTTCAATAACTACAAAACGGCCTGTCTTGATCAGTTCGGTAGTAAGCATTTCAGCCATTCCCTCGCCGATATTCCAGTTGCCATGCGACCCTTGAACCTTGTTATCAAACTTTGTAACGGCAATCCTCTTCTTGTGCCCTGTATAAGGCGGATAAACAGGCTCAACCGAGGCGGGTTTCCCCTCCTCATCACCCGCCTGCGCGTTAGCAAAGGCCATTGACCCTAAAATGAGAAGCGCTGTTATTAAGAAAATCAAAAATCTTTTACCCATCACCTTTCCCCCTATTTACTTTTTTGGCTATCCCTTTATGTCTATTTTTTATAAGAGATCGATATTGAATTAGGCGTAAAGTTTATTACCTGAAACTTCCCTTTCTGGCTTATACTGTTTGCGAGATAAATAGTGTTCTCAGGATAACTTACGACAAATTCTCCGAGGCCCTTTTCATCAACGCCCGTTACCCATGAAATGTTTTGCAGTATATCCTTGATTTCAAAATTTGTGCTTATGTCATTGACTCCCGAGACTTTTACCTGAACCTTTTTGGCAACCCCCTTAATGTACTGTCCTACCTTGTCAAGAACAACGGGAATGAGTTTTGCAGCGAGGTCTTTATGACCGTTAGCAGTGGCGTCTTCGACGTTGTTTGCCATGCCCTTGCCTTCCTCGGTGCCGGCTGTAAGAATAATCGTTTTTCCGCTTCTGTCTTTTGTGACAATGCGGTAAGCAAGCCTCACGGTTACATTATTAAAAGGCATCGATATTCCGTATCCTATGTCTTGCCCTTTTCTTGTGGAAATAGTGTAATCAATCTTGCCTATTAGCAGTATATTTGCGAGGAATTTATAAGTGAGGCTTCTTACTGTCATAAGATTGCCGCTCTTGACGGCATTTTCTATTTCGCGCGCGTCAAGGGCATGAGTCGGAGCGACGTCAACAACCGTATAGCCCTGCTCCGTAAGCCTCGCTATCAGATTCTCCGAGAGAATATTGGTCTCATCGTATTCGTCTTTGGTTTCAAGCCCGCTCTTTTGTGTTTTCCCGTAAGGCGATTTGTAGACCTCTTCCGTCTCTCTGACAACCTTCGGTTTTTTTGCCGGGATAAAAACGGCTATTGAATTATTAAGGGCAAGTGAGGATAACGCGTCTCTTGCCTTTACAGGCTCAACGCACGCGTTTATCCTTACCCAGAAGGTATCCTTGCGGTTCTCTTTTGCGAGTTCTTTAAAACTGGAAACAACGCCCTTTATCTGCTTGCTTATTGCATCGTCAACCAATGTCATGTTCTGAACCACGCTCTGCGCCTTGACTTCAACGCCAACCGCCTGCTCTATGGCGGCCCACTTTGCCCTCGCTATGGCCTCAGCCTTTGCGGACGGCAGGTCATTGCTTACAATAACCGCCTCGCCCTCGGAATCAACGCACTTGACCGCAGACAGGCCCTCGGCAGGCAAAAAATAAAAGGCCGACAAAAGCAGGACGAAAGTGAAAAATATTTTTTTACTCACCGGCACCTCCAGATTTCTTATTATTATCGCTTTTAGATTTATAAAAACGGCCTGACAATCCATATGAAAGTGTATAAATATGGGTCCGTAGTGTCAAGTGAAAATTCACCATCCCCTACATTCTGTTTTCGGCATCGCAAGATATTAAAAAAGAATCCCCGTCCTCTCTCATAATATTCCTGAAGGTTAGAACTTTTATAACCTTGGATATCGCCTCCCTTGACGCGCCTGTCCGGGCGGCAAGCTCTTTGTGGGTAAACTTTTTTATCTTTAAAAACCCATTTTTATCCCTTTCACCCTCTGCATCCGCCATTTGTAAAAAAAGCTTAATTAGCCTCTGACTGACGTCCAGAAATGCGAGAGACTCTATCATGCCGTCTGCCGTCCTCAGCCTTTGCACCAGGGCAGACAGGAGATCGATTGCAATCATAGGGTCATCCTTGACAGCATTAAGGAAGCTCTCGCGCTTAAGCATCCCGAGCGCTGAATCTTCAACCGCTATCATCGTAGCAGAGCGCGGCTTTCCGTCAAGCAGGCTCATCTCACCGAAAAAATCACCCCTGTCAAAAGTCGCGAGAACCAATTCCTGCCCCTCTTCATTTAAGAGGGATGCCTTTGCCGAACCCTCAAGGATTATATAGAGGTCCGTACTGTTATCGGATTGGTAGAATACGGTTTCGCCTTTTTTTGCGTGAAAAACGATGAAATCCTTGGCAAGTCTGTGCAGATAATTATCGGGAAGGCTTTTAAAAAAAGGAAGCTCTTTTAAGGACTGTTCTATCATAGCCCGCTTGTCTTTTTCTAAAGAAGAATTTGCTTCCATTGCGTCTCCCTCTGTTAGTTTATAGTAAACTTTTTGCGGCTAAAAATACAAAGGCAATTTCATCGTGCTCCGGTTGCAATTTCGTTGGTTATCTTAAGCCTCTGCGCAAGTTCCTTCAGGAAGGAGATGGCTATCTTGGGCTCTTCCCTGAGGAGTGTTTCAAAGTTTTCGGGAGTTATAACGGCAAGCGAAGTGTTGTCTTCTTCGGCAAGCGCGCCTGTCGTCCTTGGAGTCCCGATTAAAAGGGCCATCTCTCCAAAATATTCACCCTTTCGCATAACCCTCAGCGTTTGTTCTTTTTTGACAAGCCTTATGCTGCCCGAAAGGATATAAAACATCTCGGTGCCCTTTTCGTCTTCATTGAATATAATATCTCCCTCTTTATAATCCCTTCCGAATTTTCTCTTGAGCCGTTGCGTTTTTCTGTCGGTATGAGCCGTCTCATAGAATAGTCCCCTGAGCATAAGGACATCCTTCCTTCTTAAATTAGCGATTACCTCGGTACCGAAGAGAAGCACGCTAAATGAATAATATATCCATATGATAACGATAAACAGGGCCTTTAACGAGCCGAATGCTACACCGTAGTGCGGGTTGTAAGAAAGGAACAGGCCGAAAACAGGCCTGATTATTCCCCACAGGAATGTAGTTAGAAGCGAACCGGCAAGAATATAGCCGAATGAAACCTTGACAGGAATAAAGGCAAAATAAAATCCGGTTATAAGGCCGGTTATGACCAGGTATAACGCAATGTCATATAGAAGAGTGCTGCCTCCAAGAACAAGAACGTCTTTAAGCATAATATTCACAAAACTGACCGTAACAAGAATTCCGAGAATCAATAGTATCACGCTTATATCCAAAAGATTGGTTTTTAATACCGACGGCCTTTCTTCAATCTTAAAAATATTAAAAAAAGCGCTCCGTATGGTTCCCATTAAGGGCATAGCCGCCCATAATAGCGCGACTATGCCTATTAGGCCCCATATGCCCTTGCCGGCGGCCAACGCATAAACCTCTTTAAGAATGGTATCGGTGTAATAAGGAATAAATTGGGAGACAATGACGGTAATCCTGTTCATGACAACCTCAAATGAGGTTATAAAAAAACTTAGAGTAAAAAAAAGCAAAAGAAGCATAGGTATCATTGCAAAAAGCGAATAATACGCAAGTGAAGCAGCAACAGAAGAATTGTCGTTTTTGCTGAAAGATTTAACCGACTGCCACAGGATGGTAAATGCTGTGCTGATTACGTCCCTGAGAGAAGGGATTTTCCCTGTCCATGCAGAATTCCTTTTCATGTGATATATCGTATATAATAATGCAATAAATAATAAAGGGGAATAATTTCCGGACTGGATCAATTTTTATGAAGTATAAAGCGCGCATCTTTAGTTTATTCTTGCATGCCTTTGCATTCCTTTTTCTCATATTGTCTTCCCCTGCCTACCCCGGCGATCATCTTACTGCCAGCGGATGCTCTGTAAGCTATACTGGCTACCTGAAAGACCTTGCCCGGGAATACGAGAGGCGCACCGGAATAAAGGTATTTGTCAGGGGCGGGGGCACTGTCGGAGGGCTTGAGAACCTGAAGGAAGGCAAAGCCGACTTTGCGGCAACATGCAGGAACAGGATAGAGGGCGACCCCGAAGATGTTGAATTTGTTCAGGTGGCCTGGGACGCGCTCGTATTCATTGTTCATAAATCAAATCCAATTAGAAGCATATCATTGAAAGACGCAAAACGAATATATTTCGCCGAGATAACAAACTGGAAACAGCTTAAAGGCAGGGATGTACCCATCAAGGTGTTTATTGGCAGGACTTCGAGAAGCCGGCAGGGCGTCGAGATAACATTACGGGAATTGGTTCTTGACGGCAAATCTCCGGTTGAAAACCCGAACCTCACGCTTCTACCCACTACAGGGATGATTGAACAGACCATCGAGAAAACTCCTGAGGGGTTTGCAACTACAGGGTTTACGTCCGCAAGAAAACGGGAATTTAAGATGTTGAAGGTTAATGATGTTTCCCCAACAAAAGAAAACATCATAAAAAATAAATACAAGCTCCGAAGGCCGTTGTTTATCGCTGTTCCCAAAAATCCGAAGCCGGAGGTTAAGAAGTTTCTTGAATTTGTATTAAGCAAAGACGGACAGCGGTTTATCAGTTCTTTAGGTGTTGTATCGCTTTACGATTTAAAATGAGGCTTACACTGCGTACAAAAATTGCAATATTTGTGACGCTGATAATCTTTATCTTCAGCGGCATCAGCACATATTTTTTTGTTTCACAGCACAAACGCCACATAGAGGAAGAATTTATTTCAAGGGGAAACACCTTAAGTTATCTCCTCTCAAAAATCGCTGCCGAAGGGCTTGCCGCCGAAAAACTTGACTTGATTAACAGGGCCTCTTTCATCATAAAAGAAACGGACGTAATAAGGGTTGATGTTTATACGGAACTTTGGGATGTAATTGAATCTTACTCTTCCGAAAAAAAAGAGCGGCCGCTACACTCCGAAGCAGTTAATCATTTTAGCGATTCAGACACTACCCTTTTTATAAAGCACAATAATGAATATGACTTTTATCAAAAGGTCCTGTTCCAGCCGTTCGAGGGCGCTCATCCCATACATGTCGGTTTTGTAGTGGTCGACTTATCAATGTCCCGAATGCAGAAAACAATTGACAGTATGATCAAAACCAATATTCTTACATCACTCATGATAACCTTCATTGCGGTATTAGCCCTGAATATCCTAATCAGGCGCCTTATCGGAAAGCCTGTCATGGATCTCCATAATTCCGTTATGATGTTCAAAGACGGTTTTGTTCACGAAATTAAGACTTCTTATTCCTCGGATGAAATCGGGGATCTTGCCAGAAAATTCAATGAAATGAGTAAGGCGGTCAGGGAAAAAGAGGATAAACTGGTTGAATCCGAACGAAATATAGCATCCATTTTTGAAAGGGTTGAACATGCAATATTCAGGCTGGACAAAGACGGCAGCATAATCAAGGCCAACGGTAAATTTCAGGAAATATTTGGAGAAAATGCAGAGAGGCTCTGTGATGTGCTTATGGGTAATAAGACGGTTCATGATTATTTTGGAAAAGAAGGATTTAAAAACAAGGTAAAGCTCGAAGAAAAGGTCGTCGGGAAAAAGGGTGAAGAACTTGTCGTGCTGCTTTCCATATATCCTGACATAGACGATAAAAGCGGCCTAAAGGGTTTTGACGGTTATATGCTGAATATCACTGACCGCAAAAAAGCGGAAAATAATATCCGCCTCGCGTCAAAGGTCATGGAGTCAACAACAGAAGGCATCTTTATCATGGACAGGAATTTCAGCATACAGATTGCTAATCCCGCGTTTACGGATATTACCGGGTTTGCAATTAATGAGGTAATAGGAAGAAGTCCTGACATCCTCAGTCCGGGACGGCATTTCCCTGAACACCCCCACTGTAAGATATGGGCTTCGGTCAAGGAGAATAATTTCTTTCAGGGAGAGGTCTGGAACAGGAGGAAAAACGGCGAGGCATATCCCGCCCAGCTAAGCGTCAACACCATCAGAGACGAAAGCGGAGAGGCGTCTTATTATGTCGGAGTTTTTACCGATATAACCCAGCGCAAGCTATTCGAAGACCACCTTAAGAGCATTGCGCATTACGATGTTCTTACCGGACTGCCCAATAGGGCGCTGTTTAACGACCGCCTCAGCCATTCCATAACATTGGCCCACAGGACCGGGCAGAGGCTGGCTCTCTTATATCTTGACCTGGACGGCCTTAAGCAAGTCAATGATACGCTCGGGCATGAAACAGGCGACCTGCTTTTACAGGAGGTTTCCCACAGGTTAAAGGGGTGTGTGCGGGAGAGCGATACGGTCGCGCGCATAGGCGGTGATGAATTCAATATAATACTTCTAAATATAAAAGATGCACATGATGCTGCCGTGCCAGTATCAAGAAATATCCTGTCAGCCATCAACAAGCCATTTAATTTTAAGGGAAACGAGTGTAAAGTCGGCATCAGCATCGGCATAAGCCTTTATCCGGAAGACGGAAGCGACGCAAGCACTCTCATTAAAAATGCGGATACTGCGATGTATCACGTCAAGAATTCAGGGAAAAATAATTACAGGCTATTTTCATCGGAAATGAATGATGCCGAGATATGATAAAATAGGTTCAATGCTGAAAGAAAAAAATAAAATTCACATGCCTCAGGGTTTTCTATTCTCAGTCACAGAGGCCGCAATTAAAAAACCGGGGAGGAAAGATATCGCGCTCATTTATTCCGAGACCGAGGCAAATATTGCCGGCGCCTTTACGACAAATCTGGTGAAGGCAGCGCCCGTGAAACTTGATATTGAAAAAATTAAAACCGGAAAAGGGCGTGCAATAATCGTTAACAGCGGAAATGCCAATGCGTGCACAGGCAAAAGGGGTTTTAAGGACGCATCTAAAACCGCATCATTTGTCGCAAGGAAACTTAACATTAAGCCTGAGCTTGTCTACGTATGCTCGACAGGCGTAATAGGAATTCCCATGCCTATGGAGAGGATTAAGGCTGCAATACCCGCGCTCACTGCCAATCTTGGCAAGGCGGGCCTCCGCGGCATTGCATCAGCCATAATGACGACTGATACATACCCGAAAGTTGTAACAAAAAAGATCGCGATAGGCGGTAAGACAGGGACTATCGCGGGAATTTGCAAGGGAGCCGGCATGATAGCTCCCAATATGGCAACAATGCTTTGTTTTATTGTAACTGACATTGCGGTGGAAAAAAGAACGCTAAGCAGGGCGCTGTCCGATTCCGTCAAAAAATCATTTAACAGGATAACGATAGACGGAGACATGTCCACTAATGACACTGCGCTTATGATGGCAAACGGTATGCTCGGGAATACTGAGATTACGGAAAAATCGGCCTCATATAAGATTTTTAAAGACGCAGTTGATGAGGTTACATACGAGCTCTCAAGGCTTATCGCTAAAGACGGTGAAGGCGCTACAAAATTGATTATACTGGAGGTCAAAAGCGCTTCGAATGAAAAAGAGGCGGAAAAGGCCGCTTTTGCCGTTGCAAATTCCAACCTGGTCAAAACATCTGTTTACGGAAACGACGCAAATTGGGGACGGATTATGGCTGCCCTTGGATATTCCGGCATAAAGCTAAACGAAGAAGCAGTCGCTATTCATATAGGCAGTGTCAAGGTTGTAAACAAAGGCGTGGGAACGCGCAAGGACGCTGCTGCTAATGATTACCTGAAGAATAACAGCGAGGTCAGCATACTTATAAATCTAAATAAGGGTACAGCATCTGCTAAGGTTTTAACCTGCGACCTTACGGAAGAATACGTCAAAGTTAATGCGGAATACAGAACATAATAGTGAATGAGCAACCTGAAAAATCAGTCAAAGTTTTTTACGTACCTTTCAATAGAAGAAACTTCATAGAACATCTTTTAAAAACTGCAATCTCAAAGACAGGCGGCAACGACTATTCGGGCATTCTCTGCCTCTCCCCTACCCATTTGAAAGTCAAAGAAAACCTTAAAATTTTTTATAAGCTGACTGACGGCGCCTGCATCCCGCCAGCGATGATGACAATTAAGCAGTTATCCAAAAAGATTTATTCACTTTATGGGAATAAAACACCGGTATCAAAGTCGATTATACCTATTGTCATTTCAAGGCTGTCGGGCAGAAATATGGGGTTTTCCTCCGTCATAGGCAGCTTTATCGATGAGCTTAAACAGTACTGCCCGTATAAAAGCATTGATACGGTCAGCCAAGAATTTAAAAAGGCCTTCGAAGAACTTAACGTGCCTGAAGAGGGTTCAAAAAGAGCCATGGATGCGATTGAACTTTTCAGAAAGTATCAGGAAACGCTGTCTGCGCTGGGGCTTATTGATGATAATGATGTTATGGCAGAGTGCCCTGCGATTATAGAGAAGCATAATTACAGCCCCTCTATTCTTATTCTGGATGGATTTTATGAAATCACGCCATTGGAGGAATTAATCGTTAAAAGCCTTATTGAAAAGGCGAAGACAAGCTTAATCTCAATATTTTATGATAAAAAATTTGCTTCAATAACCGATTGTTTTGATGTTTTTATAAAGAATAACTTCAAGTTTGAATCAGCTTTTCTTGAGCAGTCATCTTTGCTGTCGATGGGCAACAAGGGGGGCGATGGCCTGGCTTATACCGCATATCAGGGAGTCGATGAAGAGATTGAGGGCATTGCAAGGCATATCAAGAATCAGTTTATATCTGGAAGATGCCGTGATTTAGGCGAGATTGCCGTTGCTTTTCCTGATCTGCATCCATATCGCAATTCTGTGGAGAGGACATTTAGAAGGTACGGCATTCCGTGTTCGTTCTCTGCCTCAAAACCGCTGGAGAAAGCGGGCCCATTTGCGGCCCTTATGGCGCTGCTCGAATCTGTCGCAGAGGACTATCCAAGGCTTCAATTTTCCCGGTTCCTTGCGTCTCCATATATCAAAAAAAATCCCGCCATATTCACTGAATGGATTCCCCTGATATCGCTTTATTCAGGAATAATCAAAAGCAAAAACTCATGGCTCGGACTGTCCGCTACATTATCAACCGTTAAGAACCCCGCATTAAGGGAAATATTGCCGGAGATGGAAAAGGAGCTTAAGCGAACATTTAAAAAGCTCAAGCCTCTTGAAACACTGAGGGAAAAAGGCTCGTTCCGTCAGATATCGGAGGCTGTTCGCAATCTGCTTTCAGAGCTTGATTTGTCTGCGGGCGATGCAGCCCCGGATGCCAAAGAACGAATCTCAGGATTTTTGAATGAACTATCTTTTATTGACAATTTTATCCGGACGGATGCGTCCGCCAAAAGTGGATTACGGGAATTCATTGACGGCCTGAGACATATTCTGAATGCCGCGGAAGCAGAAGGAGAAGGCGAAGGGGTGAGGGTTTCGGGATTATTTGAACTGCGCTGCGCTGAACCTGAATATCTGTACCTGGGGGGATTAAGAGACGGAGACCTGCCCTCTATGCCGGAGATAGATCTTCTCCTGCCTGACAACGTTAAGACAAGATTGGGCCTTGTCAACATGAAAAAATATCTGAATCTCCAGCATTTTATATTTACGAGGTTAACTGGGTCTTCAAAAAATCTCCACCTTTCCTATCCTGCCATGGAAGCAGATAAACTCTTTTTGCCCTCTCCTTTTCTGCCTTGGAAAGCCGGTGTATCAGAGAGAATACCGGGAATCTTGTGCATGGAGGGAAAACTCCTCAGGCAGGCGGGAGCGCCTTTCTCGGCACATACCAAAGAAATTGCAGTCACAAGCGGGCTTGTAAAAAGGCAGTTCGGTGAAAAATCCGGCATCAGGGTAACGGATATAGATGCATTCAGAGTCTGCCACAGAAAATTCTTTATAGAAAAGATTCTCGGTCTTGAACCGCTGAAAATCAAAGAATATGAAATTGAGGCCATACTTCTTGGCACAATAATCCATGAGGTAATGGAAAAACTAATGTCAAGGTCATTTGCAAACTTTGACGACATGAGAAGTGCGGCGGAAGAACTGTTCGAAAAATTGCTAGACGGAAAACCACTGGAAGATTACTGGAAGATGTTCATCAAAAAGTCATTCCTATCCATTCTCCCTGAAATATATGAGATTGAAACAGCGCTAATGGCCGAGGGGTATTCATTTTTGAGGGCAGAAGCATCTATTGAGGCAGAGATTATAAAGGGAATAAAACTGAAGGGCAAGATAGACAGGATAGATAAAAAAGTCAGAAGTGAAAAATTAGAAATGAAAAATTCACAAGACAATGAGGTTGAACTTATTGACTATAAAACCGGCTCAGCTCAGCTCAGCAAAACTGAGATTTTGAATAAAGGCGCGAATCTTCAGCTCTTCCTCTATGCAGCTCTGATGAAAACCCTTGGGTTCAAAGTTAACCGCTCAGGGATATATTCACTAAAGGACACCAAAATTACATGGATACCCGGCAAAAAAGACGATATGACAATGGATGATTATATGGAGTTGTGCCTGAAATATCTCGAAAAGTCTGTCTCGGATTTAAGGAACGGAGACTTCAGCGCCCTTCCCCTTAATGAGCAGACATGCAGAAACTGCCACGAACGCGCCTACTGTCCGTACATTCAAACCACATCCTAAAACGGTTAGCCCTTAGCCGCAAGCCTGATCAGCTTGGTGGTTCTTTCCTTCATCTGTTCGGTAAGGACTTCTCTCATAAGGATACAAGCCTTAATTACCTTGGGGTTAGCGACGCTGTAAAATATGCTCACGCCATTTCTTCTCGACTTTAAAATACCCGCGTGCCGCATAACTGCAAGATGCTGCGATACATTAGCCTTTGGAGCGCCAAGTATATTTACGAGCTCGGTCACGGTCTTCTCTCCGCTCTTAAGCGCATTCAATATCTCAAGTCTCTTGGGGCTCGCCAGCGTCTTGCAAACCTCTGACTGCATTTCAAACAATGTTTTATCCTGTTTCATAGTTTCATATTCTAATACCTAACAGAAACAAAGGTCAAGCGATATCTTGATTCCCATGTATTTTTATATTTTTCGTGTTCATTCCGTCATCCGCGCCCGATGGCTCATCCTCTCCGTCAAATTATAATTTTGGGTATCCTGCTATATGTTAGTTTAGCATATAAAAAACTTCTTGACATTTCAAATTACGTAATGTTACTTATAATATAGTTTCTAAATTTTGAATATATGATTTTAATTAACTTAAAACTCAATCCGTGCAAAAACAACGCTGTAAAATATATCTCTTTATAGGAGGCAACTAAGATGAGCAAAGGAAAAAAGAGGATGGCGATTATTGCATCTAAGGGGACGCTCGATATGGCATACCCTCCCCTGATACTTGCATCAACCGCCGCCGCAATGGATGTGGAAGTTGGGATATTTTTTACGCTGTACGGCGTGGACATCGTGAATAAAAAGAAGTACGGCTCGCTCAAGGTCGCGCCTATCGCAAACCCTGCGATGCCATCCCCAATACCATTCCCGAATATTCTGGGCGTCTTGCCGGGAATGACGCCGATGGCGACCATGATGATGAAAGGCATGATTAAAAAAATCAACTGGCCGACAGTTCCGGAACTTCTTGATACCTGCCTTGAGGCGGGCGTCAGAATGATAGCATGTACCCCAACTCTTGAAATGACAGGCCTGGAGCAAGGGGATCTCGTAAAAGGTGTTGAGGTGGCAGGCGCCGCGGAATTCCTTGATTTTGCGCTCGATGCGAACGTAAATCTGTTTATCTGATTGTTGAAAGATTTTCGATATTAGAGAAAGCGAGGTGAAAGTATATGGATAAGTCTCAGGCAAATGTGACTCTCGACTTAAAGGGGCTTAGTTGCCCGATGCCTGTAGTAAAAACAAAAAAGGCGCTGGATTCCATGCAGGCAGAACAGGTTCTATACGTTGAGATAACAGATAAAGGCTCAAAGGCTGACATACCGGCAATGCTCAAGAGAACCGGCAATGAACTGCTCTCTGTTGAGGAAAAAGACAACGTGTTTCTCTTTTTAATAAAAAAGAAATAAACAGGGGGCATTTATGAACTTAAAAATTTTCATTGTCTTTTTGTCAATACTACTCTCCCTATCTCCCGCGTTTGCGGGAGAACAGGGAGTTTACGTGAAGGTTGCTGAAAAAGTAAAAGGCAGCTTTGACGAGGTAAGCGGTAAGGTTGAAACAGCATTAAAAGCCTCAGGATGGGAAGTCCTCGCGGCGTACAACACGGGAGTTCCAGAGGGTTGCAAATTCCGCTCAAGGGTTATTGTATTCAGTTCCCCCGCCTATGCAAAATTCATAATGTCAAGCGGCGTAAAGTCCGCATTCGCGCTGCCCCTTAGAGCAGGAATATACGAAGATGAAACCGGCATTAACATTGCTGTTGTTAATCCCGCATCCATTAACAAGACGATAATTAACAAAACAAAGCTGCTCGAAGACTTTTCAACCGCAACGATTAATTCCATCGTTGACGCCATAGCAAAAACCGTCAGTGGCAGTATTGTGAAAAAACAGATAGGAGAAATCAGGAGTAAAGGCAGAGTCGGCGGAATGGGAGGCGGAGACTTTCTTAACAAGATAGAGGAGATATATGTTGCTTCC
>Ga0172371_10005985_pt1 | contig 17876 bp, 14 predicted proteins | sample Lak12m_FD_114543 | JGI IMG/M metagenome (GOLD analysis project Ga0172371, IMG submission 114543) | Freshwater microbial communities from Kabuno Bay, South-Kivu, Congo - kab_022012_12m | ecosystem: Environmental > Aquatic > Freshwater > Lake | place: Democratic Republic of the Congo: South-Kivu...
CTGCTGATTCTGTACGATTTCCCGCCGAACCTGCTCTTGCCGCTGCTGGGCCTGCTGTTGTTTGACTCGCTGCTCACGGAGCGCACATCGCTGTTTCTCCACCTGGTCCGGAGCGAGCGGCTTTTGCAATTCCTTCCGGATCTGATCGATCTGAGTCTGAATCTGCGCCTGGAGTGACAGCAGCTTCCGCTGGTCTTCCAGGAGGCGGGTCCTGCGTTGCTCCTCGGTCTGTTGGCGCTGCTGGAGTTGCTGAACCTGCGTCTGGCTCTGCTGGACCTGCGCGGAAAGCGCTGCTGACTGGGCCCACGCATTTGAAACGGAGCCGATTGTCAGCACAGCCAAGAACGCTACCCAAAAGGCTACCCGCGAGAGAAAATGAAACCTCAGCGTGCCCACGGCCGCGCCCCGGCTCATCGCCTGCCCCCGCTAGGTGTGTCGAAGGGGCTTTCACCCCTGACGAGCCTATCCAGGTGAAACCCCACGTTCAGGTTCACTCCGAGAATGTGGTACTGCTGGTTCGCGAGGTCGTACCCGAGCTCGTACTTGAGGTTGAGGGTCCCGTCAAACAGGTTCGCCTCCACGGTGCCGGTCCAGCCATAGAGGAACTCATAGCTGAACAGCCGGTATGCTCCTGCCTTCAGGCAAATATCGAGGGAGTGCTTGATCAGGGTTTGGGAATAGGCCCCCTGCAACCGAAAGTGTCCCGGCCCCCCCTTGGTAAAGAGATTCCCGTAATAATTGAAATTGATCCCCGCGTACCCGTCGCCGGGGGTTATCCAGACGAATTCCAGCCCGTAAACGGGCGCAACATACCAGGCTCCGCTGCACCGGGTGGCATTGCAGAAAGCATTCAGTCCCACCATCGAGACGTTGGGCAGCCGCTTACGGTATCCCCCGCCGAAGAGACATTGGATTTCCGGCGCCAGAGAGCCTCTCAGGACCGCAAACAGATCTTCGCAGCGCGCGTGGGTCTCGCCGAAGAGGACGTCTCTGCCGTTCACCGTCACCGGCACGGTGTAGTCCAGGACGAGTCGCCGGGTCCGGGCCTTCGGCCCAAAGGAAAACAGATAACCGCCCCGGAGATTGGAGAGCTGCGGCATGAGCGCGGGAAACATCGAGCCGGAGAGAAACCCCGCGTCGGACCCACCGTCAATTCCGGACGAAGATCCGGGCGGGCCGAGAGGGTTGGAAGGGCCGGATTCGAGCCACGGTGGGCCGGGGAAGCCGCCGGACCGCCGTTCCTGGGCCAGGGAGACCTGTGCAGCAAGGAGGATAGTGAGAAGTGCCAGCAAGCACGTTGCTCGGACGCGCCACGCCCGATCCGGGAACAGAGGCGCTACAGCGAAAGCTATGAAGCATTCCGGCAGACATTTCATGGTTCCCCCGACCCCAAACTCTTCATGCCCGGTATGAGGCATCACGAAGCATCGAAATCCTCGGCTTCGGTCAACACTCCGTGGCTCCGCCTCGGAGATAGGGAGCAAAGAGCGCATCGGTGCGCCATAATTTGGAGGGGAGACTCATCTCCCCTCCAAGCCTCCCCATCCGCGCACCCAAACCGGGTTACTGGCCTGCACGGACTTTCATGTGAAGACCAACTAAGCCCCCTGGATGCACGCAGGGCATCAGGGCCTTGAGAACGAGCGTCTCCACACCCCGTGACCTTGGCTCGGTAATCTGGTCATCCAGTCGCGTTGCGGCTGCGTGAGACCCGACACCCGCTGTCTTGAGTCGAACGCGTCAGTCGAATGAGCTTGTGAGGAAATGAACCATATATGTCATTGCATGGCGATCTGTCAAGCTTTCTTCCTAACCGTTTGCTAACATGCGGGGACGAGCCGGTGGGGCTGCAACAAGGCTCAAGGCATTTCATACAATTTAGTAACCTTGACTATTTTGGCATACATCTCTGTAACATCATCGGCGCCCGTCCACATCGGTGACGCTTCGTCAGCCGCTCTTCTCCTCCTCTCGCATCGTCGCGGCCCAACAGCCTGCCCTCACCCGCATCGCACAAATTCATGCAAGAGACCTTCTTCGCTTGGCATCATGGAATCCGGACGCCTCAATGCCGGCAGAAAACGGATTCATATTACACTCATTGCGGTTCACGGCCGACTCCGAGGCGTCAAACCGCTGATTCCGGGATCCTGGCTCGGTTGCTCCCCGGGGTGCAGGCAATCCGCCGCGCACGGCGGCCAATCGTGCGCCTCCCTGGACGATCGATTTCCATCAAGCGGCCTGTCGGTCGGCTCTTCCTGGTTTTGGCATGACTATTGCTCAAGCGTTGAGGCACAGGGCTGACCTCGCACATCCCTTCCGCCCGCAACGGTGCGGGGATGGGAATCCACTCTGATTTGCGGTCGTGCAGTCGGGTCACCGAGTGGAGGAGCTCCGCGTTTCTCCGGATGGGGTGGTGCGTTCTCGGTCCCCATGCGCCCTGCGGACCGGACCGGTCCTCATGTCAAAGGCTTGTCTTGCCCCGATCCAAGCGGCGGGGCCACAGCGTAACAAGGAGGCTTTGTATGAAAAGGATCAGACCATTGAATCGGCTCTTCACCTTCGTGCTCCTGGCGTGGGCATTGGCGTCCTTCCTGTTCGCCCCTGCGGGCGTCATGGCTCAGGACACGGTCAAGGTGGGCGTCCTCCACTCTCTCTCGGGAACGATGGCGATTTCGGAGACATCACTCAAAGACGTGGTGCTCATGGCCATTGATGAGATCAACGCCAAAGGCGGCGTCCTGGGCAAGAAGGTCGTCCCCGTGGTGGTGGACCCGGCATCGAACTGGGACCTGTTCGCGGAAAAGGCCAAGGAACTGCTCCTCAAGGACAAAGTGGCAGTGGTGTTCGGCTGCTGGACCTCGGTGAGCCGCAAATCCGTCCTGCCCGTCTTTGAAGGCAACAAGGGCCTGCTCTTCTATCCGGTCCAGTACGAGGGAGAGGAACAGAGCCCCAACATCTTCTACACAGGCGCCACTCCCAATCAGCAGCTCATTCCGGCAGCGGAATACCTCATGAGCGCAGAAGGCGGCAACAAGAAGAAGTTCTATCTCCTCGGCACCGACTATGTGTTTCCCCGCACCGCCAACAAGATTCTCAAGGCGTTCCTTCTCGCCAAGGGAGTGCCCGAGAAGAATATCGTGGAAGAGTACACCCCCTTCGGTCATGCCGACTATCAGACCATCGTGGGAAAGATAAAGAAATTCTCGGAAGATGGCGACGCGTGCGTGCTCTCCACCATCAACGGGGACTCGAACGTGCCGTTTTACAAGGAGTTCGCCAACCAGAAGCTGACAGCGGAGAAGTGTCCCATCATGGCCTTTTCCGTAGCAGAGGACGAGTTGCGCTCCATGGACACCGAGTTCCTCGTCGGTCACCTCGCGGCGTGGAACTATTACCAGAGCATGGACATCCCGGAAAACAAGAAATTCGTGAAGGATTTCAAAGAATATTGCAAGAAGCAGAATCTGCCGGGGGGCGAAAAGCGAGTCACTGACGACCCCATCGAGGCGGCCTATTTCGGCGTGCACGTTTGGGCGAAAGCGGCCGAGAAGGCCAAATCCTTTGACGTGGATAAGGTCACCCCCGCGGTGCTGGGCATGCAGTTTGACGCCCCCGGCGGACCGAAGCAGATGGACGCGGTGAACCATCATACCTTCAAGCCCGTGCTCATCGGTGAAATCCGTGCGGACGGCCAGTTCGACATCATCTGGAAGACCAAAGGACTGGTCAAGCCCGAAGCGTTCAGCAGTTACCTGAAGAAATAGCGGTCTCGAAGGTAAGCGTGACAGCAATCGCATGGCGCCATGCCCGGTAGGCGGCGGCAGGGAGAAACTGTCTCAAGAATCGGTCCGGACTGCGAATCGTGGCACGATCCGGAACCGACGAGTGGTGGGGTGGCCCGGACGTTATACGTCCGGGTCGCGAAGCGACAAGAGGTCCGAAGAGCGTTGATGGCCCAACCGTAGCATAATGATTTCGTTTCGCTGAAGAAAAGACCTCCCGTGCCTGCGGCCCCCGGACGTGTAACGTCCGGGCCACCCAAAGCCGGGTTGGACGGCTTTCGTAGCACGATCATTATCCGGCCGGAAGTCTTGACACCGTCTCTCCCTGCCGGCCCCTACCAATAACCTCGGCTTGTTCCGAGTCAACTCCCGGTTCACTCTGTGGAATCCCGATCATGATGTCGAGAAAGCCATACCATATCATTCTGTTGGGCCTGGCGCTCACCTTCGTGCCGTGGGCGAGCGCCTCGGGAATGAGCGAGTCGCTGATCCAGGGTCTGCTCGGCCTTTCCGCGGCTGACGAAGGGCAGCGCCAGCAGATCTACGATCTGTTTCAGAGGCAAGGCGACGAAACGCTCGTTCCCATCCTCGAGGCCTATCAATCCGGGCTGCTGGAAAACCGAAACGGCCGGTTGGTCATCTACGGGCCTCGGGTTCAGGGACCGAGTAAGCAGAAGCTCTACCCGCTGCTCGATGCGCTCACCGGCAAGCCTTTTCTCGACGAAAACGGCAAGGAGCTCTTCTCCGAGAGCCTCGGAGCAACGATGATGCACGCGAAACGCCAGGATCGCAAAGTGATTTCCTCGGTGATCAAGGTCCTGTCCCTCCAGAGCTCGGACCCGCAAAAGCGGATGGCTGCAATTGTCGCAGCAGGGGACCGGGCTGACGCCTCTGTCTTGGCCGCATTGCAACAACAGAGCCGGGCCGATCCGCCGGGCGAGATTGCGAAGGTTCTCACGGAGTCGATCGCTCGCATCGAGGTCGCGACCGGAGACAAGCCAGCGAAGATCCGGGCGGCAGGAATCCTCGCCGCGACGGGCTCTCAACGCGCGGCCTCGTCACTGCACAAAGCCTTGGCCGCGGACGGAAAGGACCCGCAGCTCGGGGAAGCGTACGAGCGGGCGCTGCAAAGGATCCAGCGCTATCAAATGATTGCCAAATTCGTTCAGAACCTCTTCTCGGGGCTCTCTCTGGGATCGATTCTCATTCTCATGGCGCTCGGGCTCGCGGTGATCTTCGGGTTGATGGGAGTCATCAACATGGCCCACGGCGAGTTCATGATGCTCGGGGCCTTCACTGCGTACGTGGTCTGTGAACTGTTCAAGAGGTATGTCCCGGCCGAGGCGTTCAATTACTACTTCGTGGCCGCGGTTCCCGCAGCTTTTCTCGTGACCGCAGCGACGGGCTGGGTTTGTGAGTGGGCCTTGATTCGGCACCTGTACGGCCGGCCGCTCGAGACGCTCCTGGCCACGTGGGGCCTCAGTCTCGTGATGATTCAGGCAGTTCGCGTGCTCTTCGGCGACACGCTCGCGCTGACCCCGCCGGAGTGGTTCACCGGGAGCTGGGAAGTAGCCCAGGACGTGGTCTTCCCGCTGAATCGGCTCTTCATCATCGTGTTTTGCGCGTGTTGCGCGGGGATGTTCTATGTGCTGATCCAGAAGACCAAGCTCGGATTGCTCCTACGGGCAACGGTTCAGGATCGGGATACGGCATCGAGTCTCGGCGTCCTCACACGTCGGGTGGATGGGATCACCTTTGCCCTGGGAACGGGCCTGGCCGGCCTGGCAGGCTGCGTCATACCGCTTTACGACAAGATCAACCCCGGCATGGGCCAAGGCTACGTGGTTGACAGTTTCATGGTCGTGGTCCTCGGAGGTCTCGGCAAACTCGTAGGCGTCATTGTCGGCGGCGTGGGGCTCGGGTTTCTCACGAAATTCATCGAGCCCTTTCTGCAGGCCGTTTACGGCAAGGCCGTCGTGCTCGCCATGATCGTGTTGTTCATTCAATGGCGCCCCGCCGGTATGTTCCCTTCCAAGGGCCGGCTGGCAGACGAATAGGCGGTTCGAACCATGGACAACAACGACTTCGTTCGGAACGGCTCAGTGGACCAATTCCGGAGGCGGACCATCCTTGCGGTGTTGTGCTTCCTGTTCGTGATCGTTCCCCTTCTCAATTGCGTGGGGATCGTGGACAACACGCACGTCAACAAGCTGGGCCGATACCTCTGCTTCGCCATCGTGGCCCTCGGCATCGATCTTCTCTGGGGTTACGCAGGACTGCTGGGCCTTTGCCAGGCATTGTTCTTTTGTCTGGGCGGATATGCCATGGCCATGCACCTGAGCCTGCCCGCAGGCGGTGGGGACGTGAGGCCCGAGTACCACAATATCCCTCAGTTTTTCTTCTTCAACAATGTCGAGACCCTCCCTACGTGGTGGGCCCCGTTTGCTTCCTTGCCGGTGACCCTGATAGCGGCCGTAGCGATTCCCGCTATCTTCGCGACGGTGCTCGGCTTCACGGTCTTTCGCAGCCGCGTCAAGGGGGTGTTCTTCGCTATCATTACCCAGGCAGTGGCGTGGGGAGCCTTTCTACTCTTCTGCAGAAACGAGATGCTCCTCGGCGGCACCAATGGGCTCACCAACTTCAACCCCGCTCTGAACAGGAATCAGGGGTGGATTCTCTTCTTCTATTTGTTGACGGTCGCGGTTCTCGCAGCTCTCTATCTGGTGGCGAGGCATATCACAAGGAGCCGGCTGGGTCGTCTGCTCGTTGCCGTCCGGGACAAGGAGATCCTGCTGAACTCCCTCGCGTACCGGCCCGAGTCCGTAAAGCTCTTCGCGTTCGTCGCCGCGGCGGTGTTCGCGGCCATCGGCGGTGTCCTGTACGTGCCCCAGAATGGAATCATCACCCCAAACGTCATGCGGGTAGAGGATTCCATATGGATGATCATCTGGGTGGCCCTCGGAGGCCGAGGCCATCTCTGGGGAGCAATGGTGGGCGCCCTGGTCGTGAACTACGGTTATTCAGTCATGACCTCGGACATGCCCAAGGCCTGGCCGTTCTTCGAGGGCGGCATGTTCGTCGCGGTGGTCATGTTCTTTCCCACCGGGCTCGTTGGCCTCTGGAAACAACTGGAACGGGAAATCGCTTCGGGTGCGCGCGTGGGATGGATCGCGGCCGGCATCGGCGTGGGCCTGGTCGGTTTGGCCCTCGGGAGGTTCGGCTGGATACCCGCGGCACTGCAGGACACCGTCTCATGGACGTTCCCCATGGCCATGCTGCTGCTGATCCTCGCGAGCAGGAGTCTCACCGGCCTCGTGGTCGGGGCGATCGCATTCTTCTTCCTCGGCGAAGCACTCGGCCTGGTGCCTAGGCCATTGCAGGCGGTCTGGATGGGAGCTCCGCTCAAATATCACATGCTCGGCGCGGTGCTGGTGGCAGCGGCGCTGCTGGCCCGTTTTCAGATCTTTCGCCGTCCGGTGGAGGTGAAGGCATGAGCGAAGGACTCAACATCGATCGGATCGTGCCCATCGACAAGGTCGGGTCGTACCATGTGTATCTCGAAGCGGCCACTGTCGAGTTCGACGGGTTCGCAGCGTTGGACATCGACGAGTTCGGGGTATTCTACAACGAGCTGCGGGTCATCATCGGACCCAACGGCGCGGGAAAGACCACGTTGTGCGACGTGATCAGCGGTCGAACGCCCCTCACCTCGGGCCGTGTGCACGTGGACCATGTGGACATCGCGCGGGCCAGCGACGTCGAGATCGCTGCCATGGGGGTTGGTCGCAAGTTCCAGACCCCGACGGTCTTCGACAGCCTCACCGTGTTCGAGAACATGGACGTGGCCCTCCCTCGAACGAAGTCGGTGCTCCCCAACCTGTGGCGGCGCCGAACCGAGCAAGAGACCGAAAGAATCATCAGCATACTCGGTGAGGTCGGTTTGGACGATTGTATGGAGACGCCGGCTCAATACCTCAGCCATGGGCAACGCCAGTGGCTTGCTCTGAGCATGCTCATCGCAGCGGAACCGCGACTGCTGCTTGTGGATGAGCCCGCGGCAGGTCTGACCGACAGAGAGACCCAGATGACAGCGGAGTTGCTCCTCAGTTTGCGGGGTGAGAGGACGATCATCGTAATCGAGCACGACATGGAATTCGTCCGCATGCTCGATTCTCTGGTCACCGTGATGAACGAGGGGAAGATCCTCGCTCAGGGCAGGATTGAGGAATTGAAAGAAAACCGGGAAGTGGTGCAGGCGTACCTCGGACGATGAGGAGCCGAACCAAGCATTGATGAGGATCATTCGAGAGAGGGTCGGGAGAAGGCAACTGTTCACCGCAGCGACGCAGAGGTCGCAGAGAAATCCAGTAAGCGATCACCGGGATTTTTCGATGAATGAGACAGCGAGCGCCTTGCCCGAGTCCCCATCGCCTAACCCCCAATGCCGGTGACTTAAGACGTCTGCCCTGTCGAAGCAGCAAGCCGCACCGTTCCCGCGGAAGCGGGAACCCAGTCTTTTCAGGATGTTCTGGGCCCCCGCTTTCGCGGGGGCGACGGTACTAAGCGTCGCTGCATCGTTAAGTCAGCGGCATTGCCCCTAACCCTTTCCCAAGACTGGAGAAGGGGAATCGGAAGCCCCCTCTCCAGACTTGGAGAGGGGGTTGGGGGTGAGGATTCCTGAGCTCGCGGTGAACGACTACCACCAAGGCTCCGAGAACGACGCGCAGGAGCGAGTACAAACCATGCTGAAAGCTGAAGAGTTAACCTTTTCCTATGGGATGGTCAAAACGCTGAACCGGGTGAGCCTGACCGCGGAGCCCGGAAAGGTCACCTGCGTGATGGGCCGCAACGGAGTGGGAAAGACCACGCTCATGAAGAATCTCATGGGAATCCTTCGCTTTGATTCGGGAAGGCTCTGGCTCGGAGAAGAGGACGTCAGCGCTCTGCCTGCGTATCGGCGGGCAAAGACAGGGCTGGCGCTCGTTCCCCAGGGCAGGCACATCTTTCCGAAGCTCACGGTGGAGGAAAATCTCCGGGTAGCTCTCGAGGCGCGGAATGACAGAAGAAAGACCATTCCCGAAGAGGTGTACGAGCTCTTCCCGGTGGTGAAGACCATGTCCAGACGCAAGGGAGGGGACCTTTCCGGCGGTCAACAGCAGCAGCTCGCAATAGCCAGGGCGCTCGTGGGCGAGCCGAAGGTCCTGCTCCTGGACGAGCCGACGGAAGGGATCCAGCCCAACATCATCGAACGGATGGGGACAGTTCTGAAGGCCCTCGTCCGACAAAAAGGGATCGCGGTGGTCATCGTCGAGCAGTATCTGGATTTTGTTCGGGAGATAGGTAACTATTTCTATATTATGAACCGCGGCGCGGTCGTTGCGGAGGGGCCGACCGAGGAGCTCAACGACACGCTTGTAGAAAACTATCTCCATGTATAGCGGGTACCACCATTCTGTTGGACGCCGGGCTATGAGCGTAAAAATCCCCCCTGCCCCCGTTTGGAAAAGGGGGGAAACGGATTCATACCGCGTTTCGTGAGGAGGTAGCAGTTGCAGGGGCAGCCACTCATCGCATAGGTTCTCATGCCGTCATTGATAGGGGGCTGTAAAACCGGCCTCCCATATCCGGCCTTCAGCCGCTCCGGGATTCTATGACCAGCGCCATTGACACCGATTCATCGATCGATGATTGGAGCAGCCTCGAAGTCAGCATGTTCCAGGGCGTGTCGAGGGTGACGGTCAACAAGAGCGTAGCTCCCCTGCGGTTGATCAATCCCCGGGTGAGCGGGCCCGCGTGCCATGTGCTGATTTCTAATTTCGGCGGAGGACTTGTTGAAGGCGACAGCGTGTTGCTCGACCTCATCTGCCGGCAAGGAGCGCGGCTTGCTGTCACGTCGGTGGGAAACCAGCACATCTACCGGAGCGGTCAATACGGTGCGACCCAGCGCGTCCGCGGGGTGCTGGAAAGAGAATCCGTCGCGGTCTTCGGCCCCGATCCGGTTGTTCCCCATGCGGAGAGCAGGTTCCGGCAAACTCAGGAATGGTATGTGGACCCCGAGGCGTCTCTGCTGGTTGCAGAGCTCCTGGCAGGAGGCCGACTGGAAATAGGGGAACGCTTCGCGTTCAAGGAATACTCCAGCAAGATTTCTGTGACCGTTGCCGACCGCCTGATTCTGCACGATGCGTTCCGGTTCCGGCCGTCCGTGGACGCGTTCGACGATCCCGCGGTGCTGGCGGGGAGGTCCTATTTCCTGTCAATCGCGATGATCGGCCCGCGATGGTCACCGTCGGCCGAGTCCTTGCTGGAGGAGTCGGACCGACTCCGATCACGACCGGGCGCGACCCTGTTGTCGTCGGTTCATCCGTTGGGAAATCTCGGCTACATCGTTCGCGCAGTTGCGGATCTGAAAAGCGAGGTAACAGCGCTCCTCGACCATGTGTACGGGTTTCTCAAGGGCAAGGAGTTTCTCGGGTTCAACCCGAGAGACCGAAAATACTAACAGAGAGCGAAAACCATGAGACTGTCACCCAGGGAAGTCGAAAAGCTGATCCTCCACAATGCGGGCTTTCTGGCTCAGAAGCGATACGCCCGCGGCTTGAAGCTCAACTATGTGGAAGCCGTCGCACTGATCGCCTCCCAGCTTCTTGAGTTTATTCGGGAAGGCTACTCGGTCGCGGACCTGATGAACAGGGGAAAACAGATTCTCGGCCTCAATGATGTCATGCCGAACGTTGCGGGAATGATTCATGAGGTTCAAGTGGAAGGAACCTTCCCTGACGGAACGAAGCTCGTGACCGTCCACGACCCGGTCTGCCGGGAATTCGGCGACGAATCCCTCGCTCTCCACGGAAGCGGATTGACTCGCAGCGCAACGAGCCAGCCGGTCCTGACCGCGGAAACGAGCACGCCCGGGGAATTTCTCTGTCCGGAGGGCGAGATCGTTCTCAATGAGGGCCGTAAGACCATCCTTCTCGATGTGACCAACCGAGGAGATCGGCCGGTTCAGGTCGGGTCACACTACCCGTTCTTCGAGGCCAACCCCAGCCTGGACTTCGCCAGGGAGAAGACCTTCGGATTCAGGCTGAACATCCCGTCCGGAGCCGCAGTCCGCTTCGAGCCGGGCGAAACCAAGATGGTGGAGCTGACGGAAATCGCAGGCGAAAAGAAGGTCTTCGGCGCACACGGCCTGACATCGGGCGCTCTCACCGCGGAAAACAAACAAGCGGCGCTCGCTGCTGCCAAAGCAAAGGGCTTCCTGGGGGTTGGCAATGACTAGGAAATTGTCTCGTTCCGCGTATGCGGAGATCTATGGACCCACCACGGGGGATCGGGTCCGCCTCGCGGACACGGAGCTCGTTGTTCAGGTGGAGAAGGACTTCACCGTGTACGGGGACGAGTGCAAGTTCGGAGGCGGAAAAGTCCTGCGCGACGGCATGGGCCAGGCAACGGGAATACCGGAGAACGAGGCGCTGGACACCGTGATCACCAACGCCCTCGTGATCGATGCCGGCGGCATCTACAAAGCGGACGTGGGAATAAAGGGCGGTCTGATCGCGGGTATCGGCAAGGCGGGAAATCCGCACGTAATGGCCGGCGTGTCTCCCGGCATGATCGTGGGAGCGACCACCGAGGCGATCTCGGGTGAAGGCCTCATCCTCACAGCGGGCGGCATCGACTCGCATGTTCACTTCATCTGTCCCCAGCAGATCCACGAAGCCGTCGCATCGGGCCTTACCACCATGATCGGCGGCGGCACCGGCCCCGCGACGGGAACCAACGCCACCACATGCACGCCGGGTGGATTCAATATCGAGATGATGTTGCGCGCGACGGACGAGTTCCCCCTGAATTTCGGATTTTTCGGCAAAGGAAATTCCTCCGCGTCCGAAGGCCTCGTGGATCAGATCCTTGCCGGGGCTCTCGGTCTCAAACTTCACGAAGACTGGGGAACCACGCCCGCGGCTATCGATGCATGCCTTGCGGTAGCAGACCGGTACGACGTGCAGGTGGCGATCCATACCGATACCTTGAATGAAGCGGGCTTTGTGGAGCAGACCATCGCGGCGTTCAAGGGTCGAACCATCCATACGTTTCATACCGAGGGCGCGGGCGGAGGTCACGCTCCTGACATCATCCGGCTGTGCGGGGAGCCGAACGTGCTGCCCAGCTCGACCAATCCCACCCGGCCGTTCACGGTCAACACCCTCGATGAGCACCTGGACATGCTCATGGTCTGCCACCACCTCGACAAGAACCTCCCGGAGGATGTGGCCTTCGCGGAGAGTCGTATTCGTGGGGAAACCATTGCAGCGGAGGATGTGCTCCACGACATGGGAGCGATCTCCATGATGTCTTCCGATTCCCAGGCAATGGGCCGCGTCGGCGAGGTGATCGCCCGGACCTGGCAGACCGCGCACAAGATGCGCGTACAGCGAGGGCCCCTTTCGGAAGACACGAGCTCCTGCGACAACTTCCGTGTCAGGAGATACATCGCCAAGTACACCATCAATCCGGCAATTGCAGCCGGCATATCGCGGTACGTCGGTTCCGTGGAAACAGGAAAACTCGCTGACCTGGTCCTGTGGAAACCCGCGTTCTTCGGGGTGAAGCCCGAGATGGTCATCAAGGGCGGCATCATCACCCAGGCCCAGATGGGCGATCCCAACGCTTCCATCCCCACGCCGCAGCCCTATTTATCGCGGCCCATGTTCGGAGCCTTCGGCTCATCGCCCAGGATGAGCTGCCTTGCGTTCGTCTCCGCCGCGGCCGCGGACCGCGTGAGCGGCTCCTACAGCCTCACGAAGCGTGTTGCAGCCGTCGGCGATTGTCGAACGCTGTCGAAGAAGGATTTGATCCTGAACGACCTCTGCCCGAAGATCGTTGTGGACCCCGAGACGTACCGGGTTTTTGCCGATGGAATTCATCTCCGCTCCGAGCCCGCGTCTCGGCTCCCGCTGGCGCAGATGTACCATCTCTTTTGAGAGACAGGGGATTTCCGCGGCCTGAACGCGACCGGTGCGGCACCGTGCTGCCTTGCGGGCGTCGGTGGGACAGGCAAGATGAATGTGTCAGAATTCAGTTTCGAGTCGAAATCGTGGCACAATTCGGAACCACCGAGGTCCCGGGTGGCCTGGACGTTATACGTCCAGGTGCCGAAGACACAAGAGGTCCGGACCTCTTGTCGCTGCGCGACCCGGACATGTAACGTCCGGGCCACCCAAAGCCGGGTTGGTCGATTCTCGTAGCACGGTTTCCATTCAGTGGCGGGTCTTGAAACAGTTTCAGGTGCCTGTCCAGCCAGGACGGCCGAGGAGGTTGACTTGTCAACGCGATCAGCCGACAGGGGCATGGGAATATCCCACCGAATACCAGAAATGGAGCTCTAAGGAGATCGCTTCGTTTCGCCCGCAACGATACGTTCAGGGAGTCGTCATTGCGAGGAGCGGAGCGACGAAGCAATCTCTCCTGGACAAGGGATACGGAACCGAGCGTTCGCACAACTCACGAGGGTTTGACCATGCTCCGCATCCTGCAAATCGCCGATTCCGCTTTCCCGCTCGGGAGCTACTCTTTCTCATCCGGGCTCGAGAGCATGGCCAGGCTGGGCCTGATCCGCGATCTGACCGCTCTGGAAAAGTACCTGCGGAACGTCCTGACCCAGATTTCCTGCGCAGAGATTCCGTTCGTGACCGCCGCGTTTGCGGTCTGTGGGCCGGGAGACGATCGGATCGAACTCGAGGAGGTCTTTCGCCGGTATGACGCCTTCGTCACGGTTCCTACGATCCGAAAGTCGAGCGTGACACAGGGGCGCAGCCTTCTGAGCGTGACCCGGTCCGTCTATCCCGAGCGCCCGATACAGGACATCATCGACTGGCTGCGTGAGAGGGACGTGCTTACTCATTTCGCTCCGGTGTTCGGTATGACAGCCAGTATCATCGAGTTACCGCGCGAAGAGGCTGTGCGGGCCTATGGTTACATGGCTGTGCGCGACCAGATCTCAGCGGCGGTGCGTCTTGGCATTCTGGGGCCATTCGAGGGCCAGCGGCTCCTGCGAAACGTCATTGAAGAGCTCGACGCCATTCTGATCCCCGCTCTGGACATGGACTATCGCGACGCTTTCCGAAGTTCGCCGGTCCTCGAGATCGGACAGGCCAACCATTCTCGATTGTACAGTAGGCTGTTCCAGAGCTAAGTGCTGGGTGGCATAAGCCCCGGACACACGAAAGGAACCACCATGGCACGCCCCGACAAACCCGATCAGGCGCACGACTCCCATCGCCTTCACGACGAACGGGACCACGGCCACGATCACGCTTACCCGCACATCCACGGGCCGGGGGAGTTTGCCTTGAGGGAGCTGGTGTCACCATCGCGGAGCTTCGAGGAACGGGCCTTCACCGTGGGTATCGGCGGCCCGGTGGGAAGCGGCAAGACCGCGCTGCTCCTTGCCTTGTGCGTGGCACTTCGGGACAAGCTCAGCATCGGTGTGGTGACCAACGATATCTTTACCAGAGAAGATGCGGAGTTCCTCATCACGCGGCGTGCTCTGGAACCGGACCGGATTGTCGCAGTTGAAACCGGCGGCTGCCCGCATGCAGCCATCAGAGATGACGTCAGCATGAACCTGGCGTCCCTGGAAGATCTCATGGCCCGATTCCACGGCAGAATCGACATCCTCTTCCTCGAAAGCGGCGGCGACAACCTCGCTGCCCATTTCAGCAGAGAGCTCGCGGACTACTCCGTGTACGTGATCGACGTGGCAGGTGGTGACAAGATCCCCCGCAAGGGAGGGCCGGGCATTACCCAATCTGACCTGCTGGTCGTCAACAAAATCGACCTGGCGGATCTGGTGGGGGCCGACCTGGACGTCATGAGACGAGATGCCGCTCGCATGCGAGGACAGGGAACGACGCTCTTCACGTGCGTGAAGGACGGTCGAGGAGTGACCGATGTGGTTGACGCGATCATATCGGCCAAGCGTCTTGCAACCGGTTGAGCCGAACGGGTCGGCATTCAGCCGTTAAGGGGAATGAATCCCCCCTCCCCCTCTTCAGATAAGGGGGCTGAGAAGGCAACGCGAGATTTCCCCCTTAATAAAGAAGGGGTAGGGGATATTTTTGAAGTAAGAGATGCCCGCAACTCCAGGAGAGGCTTCTCTACACCCCTCACGTAAGCGAATGGTTACCCGAACGGACGGTTGAGCCTTGACACAGGGTTCGCGAGGCCGTAACCTTGAAGTTAGCCGCTCGCGCGGTGACCGGACCGCGGGGGCGCAGGATTCGGAGGGGTCACCTTCGAGAAACAGGGATCAATCCGATCCTTAGTTGTGAGCGATTGTGCCGAGTTTCATCGGCCATCTGCCTCAATGTGAGAGGTTCTCTTCAAAGGAGATCATGATGTCCGGATGTAAAGAGTGCTCCGGCTGCTCACCCCAGCCGAGCTTAAGTACCACCAAGAAGGCCGAAAAACTGGAAAAGCGGGAACTCTCCGGAAATCCTCGTTACCCGCTCCTGTTGGTGGGTATGCAAGCCATGTATTCGGAGAATGGTCTCCGGATCATCGTCACGGTCGTGGCAGATGAGTGCGACGAGACCTGTGACTCTTTCACGCTGAAAGCGCAGCGGATTCTCAAGGACCCGAACAACGTGCATCGCGTCGACGACAGCTTCCAGGTCACCCAGGAGGCGGGCGCGGCCTGCTGGAAACTCCAGGCCCTTATTTAGGGCTTGCAAGACAGCCACCGATTTCTCATCTTCCTTGCATGCACATCTGATTCGCCGACCGGGGTCGCACTGGACGCGACCTCGAGTCGGCTCCGTGCGGCGTTCGCCCCATTTGCGAAAATCGGAACAGGCCTCGGCGGGAAACGGTTTCCCTTGGCTGAGCTTCTTGGGAGCCGAATGCACTCGACCGATTGAATGCGGTTCTGAATAGTGGTGAGGTATGGTCGTATGAAAATCTACGGTCCCGAAGAGCTGGCCGACGCAGACGGCAAGGACGGCAAACCTTCGCTCGTCGCGGTGAACGGGCAGGTGTACGATCTGTCGGCGAGCAAGAAATGGCCGGACGGCCTGCATATGAAGCGACATCATGCGGGCGGGAATCTGACGAGCGACTTGAAATCAGCTCCCCACGGTCCTGACGTCCTCGAACGTTTCCCGTGCGTCGGACGATACGAGGAAGCTGCCTCGGAGGCCAAGTCCGGATTGAAAGGAGCGATAGACGCCTGGTTGATTCGCCATCCCTTTTTCAGGCGCCATCCCCACCCTGCGGTTGTCCACGTGCCGGTCGGCGTAATTCAGGCTGCCGCGATCTTCCAGGTCGCTGCTCTCGTTACCGGTTCCGCGTCGACCGAATGGGCCGCGTACTGCTGCCTGATTCTTACGCTGCTCACCGTTCCGGCCGCCATCACGACAGGGTACGTGACGTGGTGGCTCAATTACGACCTCGGTGACAATCCCATCATCCGGAGGAAACGATGCCTGGCCTGGACCGCCCTCGTCGTCGCCGCGTCCGCCTGCGTCGTCAGGACCCTGTTCGTCGCCGATCCGCTGAGAACGGGCGATCCTCTCCTCGTAATCTATCTGGTTCTTCTCGCTCTTCTTGCGATCATTATCGGATATGTGGGATTTCTGGGTGGGAGGTTGACGTTCCCCTATGAATAAGACTTCGGAAAGCTGTACGAGTACTGACACGGGATCGGAAGCACACCGGGACGCGCGCGGAGCCGCGGACGCGGACGCGGTCCGCACGCCTCTCAGCTCGCGATGGAAGCTCTTTCTTGCACTATCTCGAACACCCCACGGACTCTTGGACCTGGCTACGCCTGCCATGGCCGCGCTCCTGTGGCTGGGGCATTTTCCACCCGCGGCCGTGATCGTCGTCGGAATCATTACAGCGTTTGCCGGGTACACCGCGGTGTATGCCCTCAACGACCTCGTAGATTATCGCGTGGACAGGGAGAGGTTCTCCCTCAAGCAAGCCGGAGAAGCTTCGTCGCGGCTCGATGAGATGCTGATGAGGCATCCGCTCGCGCAAGGAGCGCTATCTTTCGAGAGCGGATTGATCTGGTTTCTCGCGTGGGCGGCTGTAGCGCTTGTCGGCGCGTGGTGGCTCAATCCGTTCTGCGCCGTGCTCTTCTTAATCTCTGCGGGGCTGGAAACCCTCTATTGCAAATTGTTTCGAATTACCCATTTTCGGGTGATTCCCTCGGCTATCGTGAAAGCTACGGGCGGGCTTGCCGGGCTGTACGCGGTGGACCCCAACCCTTCGTACGGGTTCGTCGCGGTCCTCTTTCTCTGGCTTGCGGCCTGGGAAATCGGCGGACAGAATATTCCCAACGACATCGTGGACATGGAAGACGACCGGCTCGTATCGGCCCGGACCACGCTTACGGTCAAAGGGGTTCCCGAATCGGTCTTTTGGATGATCGCGTTCGCGTCCATGGCCGCGTTTGGTGGTGTTGCCATCTACTGGCTCGCGGGTCCGGGCATAAGCGCGGCCTATTCCTACGCCGCTGCGTACATCGGCTGGGGGCTGCTTATCAAGCCGGCCCGGGAAGTCTATCGCAACCCTGGGCCTACTACGGCCGCAGCACTCTTCAACAGCGCAAGTTACCTGCCGCCGGCTATGCTGGTGCTCGTGGTGATTTCAATTCTCTTGGCGCGGTTGATCTGATGGTGATTTTGTACTGGTTGCCAAAGAATTGACCGATTCATAGGAGGGTGCCACTGCTGGCATACCCAGCAGTGCTCCGTTCTTCGGTCGGAATTCCCCAGGGAAATGGCAAATAGCGCCGCGTGCCCGATGCGGTTCTCGGCAGTCATCCACACGAACATGCGGTGGTCATAACGGACGCTTCCCAAAAAGACCAAATGCTCATGAACTGGCCGGAACGGGTCTGGATCTACAGTCCCGTCCGCCCTCTCTTTCAGCGGCGTGAGATCCGTCGCTGGGTCAAGTTCGCGCCGCCCCCTCGCGGCGGACGTGCCCTGGAGATCGGGTGCGGCCTCGGAAGAGGAGCTCGGCTCGTGCTCGAGAAAATGGGGTTCGAAGAGCTCGTTGCATTCGACCTTGAAGAAATCCTGGTAC
>Ga0172371_10005988_pt1 | contig 17869 bp, 14 predicted proteins | sample Lak12m_FD_114543 | JGI IMG/M metagenome (GOLD analysis project Ga0172371, IMG submission 114543) | Freshwater microbial communities from Kabuno Bay, South-Kivu, Congo - kab_022012_12m | ecosystem: Environmental > Aquatic > Freshwater > Lake | place: Democratic Republic of the Congo: South-Kivu...
GGGCAGGGACGGGGACTGTGCCTCCTTGGGCGAGCGGTTCGCCGCCGAACGCCGAGTTTCCGGACGGCCTCGTCAGGATCGTGGCAGCGCTGGTGAATGCACAAACGTCGCCAGAGGAGGAGTGGGTGACGCTGCTTAACACATCTCCGGTGCCGGTGACGCTGGACGGATGGGCGATCCTCGACAACCAGGAGAAGAGGGTGCCGATGTCAGGGACAATCGCCGGCGGCGCTGCGCTTCGCATTCGAGTCCAGGCTCCGGCTGCTCTGACGAACAAGGGCGGAGTGATCTCCCTGGTGGACGAGGCAGGACGCAAGGTGGACGGCGTCAAGTATACCAAGGACCAGGTACGCAACCCAGGTTGGACCGTAGTGTTCTGAGCGGGGCCCGGGGACGGAGGCTGGGGACGGAGGCCGGGGACGGAGGACGGGGCCCGGGGACGGAGGCTGGGGACGGAGGCTGGGGACGGAGGCTGGGGACGGAGGCTGGGGACGGGGATCAGGGGTGGCGGGGGAGGAGCACGGTGTGCGTGGGGAAGGCGAGGGGGATGGAGAGGTCGCGCAGATTGCGGATGATGGAGAGGAGGAGTTGCTCGCGCACGGACAGGAAGGTGGCGTAGTCCGTCGTCACGGTGAAGCACACCACCATTACTTCCAGGGAGGATTCGCCGATTCCCTTGAGCCTCACGTGGATCGGGGTTTTGTGCATGTCCTGCGACTCGGAGATGGTATTTCGGATCGCGGCAAGAGCCTGTTCGAGCTTCTCCGGGGGGGTGTCGCATGGGAGGCGGAGCGTAATGTCGATGCAACGCCGCTTCAGCTTGGACCAGTTCACGACGGGGACGACGGCGAAGTCGGCGTTGGGCATTGTGACCAGCGTGTTTGACAAGGTCCGGATGCGGGTGGAGCGGAAGCCCACCTCTTCCACCTCGCCTTCGACGTCGCGCACGGCGACCCAATCGCCGACGTCGAAGGGGCGGTCCCAGAAGACGACTACGGCGCCAAACAGGTTGGCCAGGGAATCCTTGGCGGCCAGGGCGACGGCCATTCCGCCGAGGCCCAGGCCGGCGAGGATGCTGCCTACCGAAAACCCCAGGTTCTGGAGGAAGATCGCGCCGCCTGCGATCACGACCAGGACCTTCATGACCTTTCTGAGGATATCGGTAGCCTGATCGTTCAAGCGGGTGGGGGTGGCCGCGGTGCGGTCTTTCCAGTAGTCGCATGCACCGTCGACGAAGCGGACGCCGAACCAGACGGTGAGCGCCAGGGCGACCAACTTGGCGGCCAAGGCAACCGCGACATCGAGAGTTCCACCTGGGGCGACAGGGAAGATGTAGATTGCGATGTACGTGCCGCCCAGCACTGCGGCCCAGCCGGCCGGTCCAACCAGCGACTGGATGAAGATGCGGTCGAACGTCGAGCGCCTGCCGGCGGTGGACTTCTGTATTCTGGCGGAAACCGTGCTGATTACGATCTTGCAGATGAAGCCGAGCGCCACCAGGGCAGCGGCGAACGCGATGTCGCCGGCGTTTGTGGAGAAGATGCTCTGCTGGGCGAGGGTTTCAGGCTCGGGTGGCATCGAGTTCCTCCGTTCGGTCGCGGGTTTCAGGCTCGGGTGGCATCGAGTTCCTCCGTTTGGTCGCGGGTTTCACGTCGGATCAGGCCGAACCGGGCGTTCACTTCGACCCACGGGAAGACGTGGCGGTCCTTGGGGAAGTCGTAGATTGCCCGATCCACGTCTCTTCTCGTGGCAACGACCTCCGTGTCCTTTTTGAGCGGCGACCAGTGGTGGGATCGCTGCATCATGCAGCCCATGTCGCATTCCTCCAGCACCCTGGTGTGCTCGTTGGTCACCCAGATCGGGTGGCCGACGGATTCGCTTATGGAGACCTGGGTATCGTGCAGCGGGCTTTCCAACTGCCTGGTCAGCACGTTCGAGAGGAATTCGAGCGCTTCCGGGAGGGTCTGCTCCTCGACGAGTCCTCTGCACAGCGAGGTGGGAGCGGTCCCCTTGAACTGTCCGCCGGTCTGGAGGCCAAGCACGCCGAACCTGGACAGCGAGCGGCTTCCCAACACGCCAAGCACGAATGGCCGGCTGTCCAGGAGGAGCCGAATTCCGGTTTGCGCCAACGATATGGCCTTGCTGGAGAGCACAGCCTGGTAGTGTGCCAGAAACCTGTCGAGGTCTACCATTGCGCCGACCATCTTGCGGTCGCCGCACGTGCCGTGGGCGGAGCCGTTGGCAGCGCAGAAGAGGAGATTTCGGCACACGAGGCCGTCGAGGAGGCGGTGCATCTGGGGCGTGCCGGAGACCATCATGCTCTCCGCCATCAGTGCGTTGGCGCATCCCTGGCTGTAGCCGATGAACCCGTACGGAGTCTTGACGGTGCGCACCGCGTCGATGATGCGGTCGGCGTTGTACTCCAGCGACCTTGCGGTTGCGGTGTCGGCCCGAACGACGCGTACCCCGCGCTCTTTCTTGAGCCTGCGGTAGGCTTCCTGGAGCTCGGCGCCTTTGGCCCCTGCCGTGATGACGCCCATGGCACTGACGATCGTGAAGTTGTAGGCACCGGGGGGCTCGTCGATGAGGAGGCGCACGAGGGGGTCGGCCCGGAGCGTCTCCCGGTCCTCCGGGAAGTAGTAGAGCGCGTCGATCACCTTGTCTACCAAGGTCTGCTCTTCCGTCTGGCCCCGGACCGCCTGCCTGACGACGTCCTGTTGTGCCAGGGCCGGAGGCGTGGCGGTGCGGACATCGAGCCAGTAGCGGACCCGGTCTACGTTTTTTTGAACATTCCGGACGACGCTTGCGACCGTGAGGGCCTCGAAGTTCCTGGCCCAGAAGGCCTTGAACCAGGGGCGTCTGAATGCGAGCGGGTCGGCGACGAGGAGGGAGGCGCAAGCCGAGAATGCCTTCCGGTATGCGGTCCGAGCACGCTGAGAGGCGGGTTCGTCTTCGGCGAAGGTCCTGCACCGGGCGCCAGCCTTGTCCGCGGAAGCGAGCGCTGCATTCGCCTGCGCTTCCAGGCGTGCGACGTCGCGGGTGCGAGCGAACCTTGTCGGCGTCTCGGCCGGGGCTCGTCGCCTGGCTTCCTGGATGTAGTACTTGAGGGCGCGGTAGGGCTCGGTTCTTGCCAGGACCCGGTAAGCGGTTTGGGACAGAGCCTCGTAGTAGCTGTGGCCTGCGCGGCGTCCGCCTGCCATGAAGTCCACGATTCTGGGGAACTCGAAGCCCAGTTTTTCGGAGAGGAGGGAGGAGAGGTCGAGGGGCGCCCTCAGGGCATCCTGGGGAGCGCCGAGCAGGGCGAAGAGTGCGGATGCGAGCACCCTGTCGTCGTGTTCACCGAGCTCGACGAGAGTTGCGCGTACGAACTCGGCGGGTTGCCTCAAGAGCAGGTCGAGGAGCATTCGCTGGTTGAGTTGGACCGCACGGCCTGCCCAGGCGGAAGCGAGGCCGGACTGGAGCAGGACTGCGATGTCTTCGGGCCCGAGCATGGCCCCGTCCGGGACGAGGTCGTCGTAGGGGCGTGGTTGCCCGGACTGGGGGGCTCGGGCGCCGGCCCTCAGGGTTTCTCCGAGGAAGAACGAGATGGCAAGCGCCTGGGGAGCGAAGCTCAGGCCGCCGTATTGCGACGAGATCATGCGGACCCTGTGTTTGAGCTCCCGTACGGTCCGGATTCGGCCCAGGTCCTGGGTGCGCCAGTCGTTACGGCCACGGGACAGGAGGTACTCCACCTGCTCCAGGGTCATGTACGGAGCGATCCTGGCCACCTTGGCGGAGAACGTCTCGGGGAAGGGGCGGCCCGAGTCCACGACCGCGTAGATTTCCGCAGCGGAAGGGATGTCCTCGAGTATCTTCCGATGTTGCGGGTCTTCGGAGAGAGGGACGGTCTCCTTGACCTTGAAATGGCCGACCGGGTCTGCCGGAGCGAGCAGCCGTCCCAGGATCCGGAGCAGGCGGTCCACCTCGAATTCGTACGGATGGTCAGGGTGTACTTCGGCTACGAGGCGCTTGACGGCCGGGACATCGAGGCCCCTGCCGTCGGTCACGCGCTTGACGAGCGGGTAGATTCGCTCTGCCATATCCGGTTTGCCGCACAGGATGCGGGAGAGGATCCTCGCAATTACGGGACCCGGGATGGCGTCTCTCGGGCGTTGGATGCCCTCGGCCTCCAGGATCTCGCGTCCGGTCTTCACCCAGCCTCTGACTCTTGCCACCCAGGAATGGAGGCGCTCGGACACCACACGTACGATGGCCAGGAGCCTGTCCATGGCCTCGTCGTCCTGGAGGATCTCCACGATTCGTCCGGGCTCCGCTGCGGGATTGAGCAGAGCGTTGAAGAAGCGGGCGTCGTAGAGGCCGCGGTCCGGACCGGAGACGGAAAGCCCTCCTGCCGGGCTCAGCCGGACGGTGACCTCGCCTGCGAGCATCTCGGGAGAGAAGAGCTCGACGCACTGACGTCCGGCGTACAGGACCGGGGAGCGTCGATTGAAGTTCCATGCAAGGTCGAACGCGGCGCGGCCCAGCCCCGATGCGGACAGGACTGCATCTGCGACCTCGGCTTCCAGCCTGGTCTGCGGCGGCACGTGCAGCTTGCGGTCGCCCAGTGTCGCTTCGGCCCTGCCGACCTCCAGCGTGAAGGTGCTGCCGGAGAAGTCGGCTTCGAGCGGGGCAGCGCCCTGACGTCTGAGGCGGGTGCGGGCGTGGAACTCGAGCTTGCCCTCGACAGAGGAATGGAGGAAACCCTCATCTATGCTCAGCTCTGGGAAGGCTGCAACCGCGGTCTTGAGTGCCAGGGAGGCGTCGGAGTCGCCGTCGAGCTGGAGGAAATGGTCGCTGGGTCCGAGCGTCACGAGCTTGCCGTGGACGTTTCCCTCCAGCCTGCCGGCGAAGATGCTGGTTCCTCCTTCAGCGGCAAGGGCGGTCGAGTGGCTCTCCGCCGCGACAGTGTGCGGGCGGTCCCGAGTTCCGAAGGAGCCGGACCGGTCTTCTGCTGCGAGGGTGCCCAAGCGGTCTCCTGCCGCGAGGGTGTGCGGGCGGTTCTTGAATCCGCCGGAGAACTTGACGTCGAGCTTTCGGAACGGACCGTCCGCGCCGGAAGCACCGAAGGCGCACTCCATGTCGCCGTGGAGATCCAGGCCGCTCAGCGTAAGCCCCAGGTCCACCTCTCCCTTCAGGAGCGGGTGGTGCGAATGGATGTCCACGTCCAAAGATGTCAGCGCTGCCCCCGGAAGGACCGAAACGCCGAACTCCAGCCCGACCCCGGCCGGCGGCCAAGCCCCTGCGGACAACGCCTTCAGGCATCTCCACGCGATACCCGGTGCGCGCTGGCCCTGCGGGGTCCGAGCCGGCGGCGTGCGGCCTGCTGATGCGAGGTCGGGTGCGGTGTGGGATTGCGCACGGGGACCGTCGCTTGCCCTGGCCCAGCCCGAAGCCGCCAGATTCCCCCGGTCGGACCGGACCGTGGCCTGGTCCAGGACAAGGGAGACGCAATCGGGCGACACGTCACCGGAGAGCCTGGCATCGAGCTCGACCCTTCCCGGGGACAGAACGGAAGCTCGATTCACTCCGCCGCCGGCAAGCGAGATCTCGACTTCCACGTCGGGCACCACGCCCGCCAATGCGACCTCCCCGGAGAACGACCCGACGAGGCCCAGCAAGGTGCGGGCGAGCCCTTCTGCTGGGAGGCGGGACGTATCGAGGCGTGCGGATGCCAGCGGTTCCGCGGACAGGAGCTTGTCGAGGGAAGCATGCGGAATCGGGAGTATGAACCTGGGCAACCGGACGTGCCTGAAGGGGACCGAGATGCCGCCCGGGTACTCTGCCCTGCCGGTGAACGACAGCACGAGCTCCCATCCGCCCCGTCGTTCCCTGGGCACCGCGTCCACGCCCGAGAGCGCGACCCGCATCAGGTCACGAGTTGTCGTATTGACCCTGGCAGCGGCGCCCTTGAGCATCCCGGCGAGGCCCTTCTGGATTCCGGCGGACCCGTCCAGGTCGGACACGATCCTTCTGGCCATGGCCCGCCAGAAGAACTTGAGATCGCCTACGGCCTGGTCAGCCGCACCCAATCCGAGCATCCACTTGGTCGCGGCTTCCACGAAGTAGTCGTCGAAGTGGGTCGAGAGGCGGGTCAGCACCGTCGGGATGTTTGCCAGTGTCACCGGTGGCTCGAACGACAGGGTTACGCCCGTTAGCACAGATTCCGGAGGCTCCGCCCCCAGCGTTCTCCCTGCGGTGACTCTGCCCCGACAGCGGCACCCGTCGGGCACGTGAACCGGGAGGACGTCGTCTTCGAACAGTGGCAGGTCGTGGTCGCCATGGGAGAGCATGAGGTCGAACGAAGCGACCAGCGATTCGATCAGGCCGGAGCGAAGCTCCGTACCTCTAATTTCGACGTCCGCGGGCGGGGTCAAGGGGGAGAATTCCCCGGGCTTGGCTTCTCCCTCCAGCACTCGGATGGTCACCCGCGGCGAATCCGTCTTTTCCATGTCCTGATCCATGTCATCCGCGGGGAAGCCGTGGTTGCCATGTAGGGCTTGCGATCAGATTGCCGGCACGGGAGAGCAGTAGCAGTCCTGACCGCCTGCGATCGGCTCGAACCCATCTGCGCACTTGCCGTCTGCGTCGCATGCGGCAGCGCAGAAAGAGGAAGCGCAGAGGCCGTCGATGCATTCGATACCGCCGACGTAGTCCTCGGCAGCGCAGTCGGCGGGCTTTTCGCACTCATCGGATCCGATCGGGAGGTTGCCGACGCAGGCCAGGCCGGTGTTGCAGCTTGCGGCCAGGTCGTTCACGTAGACGAACTGGCACGCCTCTCCGGGCACGGAATCTGCGGAATCGTCGCCCTCGAGGCAATGGCAGCGGCCACCGATGAACTGGGGTCCTGTACCTGCGGGGCACTTGGAGCCGTCGTCGCAGCGGGTCGCACAGATGGACGAGCCGCAGTGTCCCATGAAGCAAGCTTCCGCGCCGGGGTACTCTGCCGGGCAGTCTGCGTCCTTGGTGCATTCGGCGGTGTCGTTGGTGGCGGAAAGCCCGATGCAATCGAGCTCGGGCAGGCAGTAGTCGAGGTCCAGAGCGATGTTACCCATGGGGCAGGCATCCCCCTCTTCCGCCGCGCCGGTGTAGTCGGGAAGGCAGTAGCAGCCGAGATCTGTTTTGAGCGGCTCCTGTCCCTCGCCGCACAAGCCGTCCTCGTCGCACGGTGCGGAGCAGATCGAAGTCCCGCACGTCCCGTCGATGCACACGCCGTTGCCCAGGTATGCGTCCTCGCCGCAATCTTCGTCCGTGGTGCACAGAGCGGAGAACTCGTCAGCGGGGATCCCGAGGCAGGCCAACCCGGCCTGGCAGTAGTCTGCCGTGGCGTGCACCGTGTCGAACGGGCAAGGCAGCCCTTCGGCCGTCTCGCCGATCGGGAGAGCGAGGCAGTAGCACGCGGACTTCTCCTCTTCGCCGCCAAACGGGATGTATCCCACCGGGCACATGCCATCTGCGTCGCACATGGGAGCGCAGAAGGAGGCGCCGCAGTAGCCGTCGACGCAATCGATGACGCCGGGGTTCTCATCCGGGTTGCAGTCCGAAGGAACTACGCAAGTCTGTGCCGGGTCCTGCACTGCAACGATGCTGAAGCAGGCGAGGCCGGAGGCGCAAGTGTCCGCGTCGGGGTTGACGTTGAACGCGGGGCACGCCTCTCCCTGCTTGGAAGCACCTGCGCCCTCGCCGGGCACGCAATAGCAGAACCCGCCGCCGAATACCCATGCGTCGAAGCCTGCGGGGCACTTGCCATCCTGGTCGCATTCCGCGGTGCAGACGGAAGAGCCGCAATGCCCGAGGAAGCAATCCACTTCGCCCACGAACGACTGGGGGCAATCTTCCGGGGCCTCGCATTCGGGGCTCCAGTCGTAGACCGGCATTCCGACGCAGGCAAAGTCGTCTGCGCAGTTCTTGCCGTCGCTGTTCACGTTTCCGAAGGGACAGGCGTCGCCCTTCTTCCCGTCGCCGGTTGCCATGGGCAGGCAGTAGCAGATGCCGCTTACGTCGATGGCTACCCAGTCCTCCTCGCATTCGCCGGTATCGTCGCACTTCGGCGAGCAGAACGACGTGGCGCAGAGGCCGTCGATGCAATCGGGGCCCCCGGGATAGGAGGAGAGCGCGCAGCTCGAATCCTCATCGCACATGAGGGAGTCCTCCGTGGGCACGATCCCGAGGCAGGTAAGCTCTTCTTCGCAGGAGTCCGATTCGAAGTTCACCTGAGAGAACTGGCACGCCTCGCCGGCCTTTGCCGTTCCGATGTCCACCGCGAGGCAGTAGCACGAGAACCCCGAGCTGGAAGCCACGAAGCCCTGGGGGCATGCGCCGTTCTCGTCACACGGAGGTGCGCAGAACGACCCGCCGCAGCGTCCCTTCACGCAGTCCGGGTTCTGGGCCATAGGCACTCCGTTGTCCTTCACGCAGTCCTTGTCGAACTCGCAGGCCATGCTGGGCTGTGGCTTGAAGCCGACGCAGCTCAACCCTTCCTTGCACGTCCCGCACGCTGCGTTCACCGCTCCTTCGTACGAGCACGGGTCGCCGGCTTCCCCCTGTCCGCAGGCCGCCCCTTTGCATGCGGCCAACGGCACGCAATCGCCTGCGTCCACGTTGCAGGAGAACCCTGCCGGGCATTCGGCGTCCTGGGTGCAGTCGGTCGAGCAGATCCCGACCTTGTCGTCACCCGGGTAGGTGAAGTCCAGGCAGGAGCCCGTTTCGCCGCACTGCACGTCCTTGTAGCAGACCTGGCATTCGACCTTCCTGCACTGCCAGTCGGTCTCATCGCAGTACTCGCCGGCCTGGAAGCTGCATGCGGGGTTGCACTCGTTCGGGGCCGGCGTGTCCGTCAACTCGTCGGGCACGAAGCTGTCCTCGGGCGGAACGTTATCTTCATCGGGCACGTCCGGGCCAAGATCCTCGGGTGCCGGTGCATCCGCCGCGTCCGCGGCCGGCACGTCGCCCTGCACCTCCGCGGCGTCGGCCGCGTCCCCTGCCGTGCTGCCGTCGCTTCCGCCGCAGCCTGTCAAACCGAGCGCCAGAATCGCAACCACCATAATGCCGACCCGAACCGCCAACGATTTCATTGCAAGCCTCCAGTGCGCGTCGCACCTCTGCCCGTGCGCGTGGACGCTTTATACCGCACGCGAGCGGCGGCGGCAACCTCTTTCCAAAAAACGTTTGCGTGCTCCGGGGACCTGTGCGACAATAGGGGTGGTAATGGGGCAGAGTCGAGCCGTACACATCTTGGGTCCGGGACGTGAGCGGGGGGGGCATGTTGAGCAAGGCGGGTGAGGAGATAAAGGGCTTGGTGGACATCGTCGTGAAGGCGCTGGTCGACCATCCGGAGGAGGTCAAGTCGACGATCCTCGAGAGCGGCGGGATGGTGGTGGTCGAGCTCTCGGTGGCCAAGCGCGACATGGGGATGGTCATCGGCAGGGATGGAAGGAACGCCGAGAGCCTTCGCACCCTGCTTTGCGCCCTTTCCAACAAGAACCGCAAGAAGTGCGTTCTCCAGATCCTGGATCGGGCAGAGCCTCCTACGTTACCCGGAGCGTGAGCGAGGGGCCGCGTGTAGCTGCCCCGGACCGGTCCCTGACGGTGCATCGGAGGCCCCTCCGTCACCGGAGGGGTAGTGGGTAGGTGCCTACTCCTCGATAAACTGTACGAGCAGGTCTCTGCGGCCTGAGCAGCGCAGCTTCTCCAGCGCCTTGATCTCGATCTGGCGGATGCGCTCGCGGGTGAGCTGGAAGCTCTGCCCGACCTCTTCGAGCGTGTAGGGGCGAACCTCTCCGATGCCGAACCTCATCCTGAGGATCTTCTCTTCCCTTGGATGAAGCGACATCAGGACGCGGGTGGTAACCTCGCGCAGGTTTTTGCCAAGGACGCTGTCGAGCGGGTCTTCGGCGTTTTCGTTCTTGATGAAGTCCTTGAGCTCCGACTGGTTGTCCCCCACCTGCATGTCCAGGGGAAGCGGGTCGCTGGTCATGTGGAGCGTCCTTCCGACCTGGCTGGCCGAGAGGCCGCATTTCTCTGCGATTTCCTCGTCGCTGGGCTCACGGTCCAGCGTCTGTTTCAGCTCCATTCTGGTGCGGTGGATGCGGCCATAGTTCTCCACGAGATGGACCGGCACCCTGATCGCCTTCCCCTGATCTGCGATCGTGCGGGTGATGCACTGGCGGATCCACCAGGTTGCGTAGGTGGAGAACTTGTGCCCGCGGCGGTAGTCGAACTTCTCCACAGCCTTCATCAGGCCGATGTTGCCCTCCTGGATCAGGTCCAGGAGCTGGAGCCCATGGCCCATGTACCGCTTTGCCATGTTGACGACGAGGCGCAGGTTTGCCCGGATCATCTTGCTGCGTGCGCGTGACGCCTGGCGGTCTGCGGCATCCATGGCAGCGAGCGTCTCGCGGAGCCCCGGGGCGGTCAGGCCGAAAGCGATGACGGGGGTGCGGCCCTTTTCGGTACGCGGACGAGAGCCCCTGCCGCGATCGTCAGCGGGGCGGCGGCCGGCAGCCCGGCGGGCCCGGCGAAGTGCAACCAGCTCGGCGTTCGCCCGAGCCCTGAATTCCTCGGCGAGGAGGTGGAGCACCCTGGGCCCGACGGGGCTGCACCGGAAGAGCCCCGCGAGGCATTCCGCGTCCTCCGGCGAGAAGCGGCGCGGGCGCCGTGCATCGCCGTTCCCATTTCCCAGAGCGGCGAGGCCCGCGAACGCCGCTTCGATGTCCTTCTTGAAAAGCCCGACTTCCTCGAGGCAGTCACGGCGCTCGAACGTCACGAAGTCGGTGGACAGCTCAACAATGTCCTCGACCGAGCGCTTCATGGTCAGGAACTCATCCACCAGCCTGATGATCCTGGTCCGCATGATCGGGAGGCGCAGGAGCTGGTAAATGATGATCGTGCGCCCTTCCTCCATCCGGCGCGCCAGATCGGCTTCTTCCTCACGGGTAAGCAGTGCGACTGCTCCGATCTTCTTCAGATAGAGCAGCAGCGAGTTGTTGGCCCGGGCGTCGCGGTCGGACCGCTGCTCCGGTGTCTCTTCAGAACGGACAAACGGCGAGTCGGGAACGGAATCTTTCTCCCTTTCGAATGCCTCATCTTCGGGGCAGGTTGTACGACAGAAACTAAGCGCAGGAACGACGGGTGAGTATTTCGCGCCGGCCATGTACACCTCCGCAAGCACGCGGCGGAAGCATATGCAATTTTCGGACCATCCAGGGGACTGGTCGGGCCATCGCGGCAACCCCTTGTACGGTGCGGCAATGGCGCTGTTTGCACACGCGGCACGCCCCGCGGGCGCAGTGCCCGGGCGGGAAAATTTTTCACAGGGGAGGGATCGGGGTGTCGCGACGGCACAAGAGGATTGGAGCGATCGAAAAGGCGCTCGAGCATGGGATCTTGACAAGGAGAATCGTATCGGCAGTATTGGGGGCTCCCGCGGGGGCGACAGCGGGGATGGGGGGTGGCGGAATGCTGGAGTTTCTCCAGGATACGATTGCGTTCTTCTTGGACTTCGTGCTTCACCTTGATCGACACCTGGAGGCGCTGGTCCAGGCGTATGGTGCGTGGGTCTACGTTATCATGTTCGTGATCGTCTTCTGCGAGACGGGCCTGGTAGTGACGCCGTTTCTGCCCGGAGACTCGCTGCTGTTTGTCGCGGGCACTCTTGCGGCGGTGGGCGGGATGGACGTGTGGCTGCTTACCGGGATATTGATGGCAGCGGCCATCCTCGGGGACACGGTGAACTACTGGGTGGGGCACTACATGGGGCCCAAGGTGTTCCATTACGAAGGATCACGCTTGTTCAAGAAGGAGCACTTGCAGAAGACCCACGAGTTCTACGAGAGGCACGGAGGCAAGACGATCATCATCGCTCGGTTCATCCCGATCATCCGGACTTTCGCACCGTTCGTAGCCGGCATCGGGCGGATGACCTACGGCCGCTTCATTGCGTACAACGTGATTGGCGGCGTGGCGTGGGTGTTGTTGTTCGTGTTCGGGGGCTATTTCTTCGGCAACATCCCGATCGTGAAACGGAACTTGTCCGTGGTGGTCGTGGTGATCGTGCTCATCTCGGTCATGCCGGGCGTGATCGAGTACCTGCGCCACCGGGCCCGGGTGAAGCGTGCAGCCCGCGGAGCGTGAGACGCTTGTCAGGTGCGGGTTGCGCTGCTAACGTTGACATGTCCTGGAGGTAGGCTATGGGACCCCTGGTCTGGGGGATAGGAGCAACGCTTGTGCTGACGGCCGTGTCGCTTGCCGGCCTGGGCTTTACGACGCTGGGCGAGCGGCGTCTGAGGGCGCTCCTGTTTGCTTTGGTTGCGTTTGCTGCCGGAGCGCTTCTTTCAGCGGCGATCTTCCACCTGCTGCCGGAGTCGTTTGAGGAGCTGGGTTCGACCAAGGCGGGGTTGACCGTCGTGGGCGGTTTCTCTGCGTTTTTCTTCTTGGAACGGGTGTTGCAGTGGCGACATTGTCACGACGGGCATTGTGATGTCCACCCGTACACGACGCTGAGCCTTCTTGGGGGAGCCATCCACAACCTGGTGGACGGAGTGATCATCGGCGGAGCTTTTCTCGTCAACCCCGGCCTGGGCATCGCGACCACGGTCGTGATCCTGGCTCACGCGATTCCGCAGGAAATGGGTGACTTCGCAATCCTGGTGCACGGCGGGTACCCGGTGCGAAAGGCGCTTCTCTCCAACCTGGTGTCGAGCCTACCGTCGGTCTTGGGGGCGATGGTCGCCTTCTTCGGGCTGGTGCGGAATCCGGACCTCGTGCCGTTTCTGATGGCATTTGCGGCAGGCAACTTCATCTACGTGGGAAGCTCCGATCTCGTACCGGAGCTCCACAAGCAGCCGGGGCTCAAGAAGGCACTTGTCGCCATGGCCCTCTTCCTGCTCGCGGTCGGCATCGTGGCGACGATCGGAGCGTTCGGGGCGCATGGACACTAATCCGGTCAAACTTTTTCTTTTTGCGCGGAGTCGAGCAGCTCTCGGGCGTGGGAGAGGGCACTTGCCGAATCGTCCAGGCCGGACAGCATGCGGGCAAGCTCCGCGACCCGTTCGTCGGAATCGGCCAGCGGGGTGACCAGGGCCTTGGTGCGTCCCCCCTTTTCGCTCTTCGAGACCACGAGGTGATGGTCCGCGAACGCCGCAAGCTGCGCTGTATGGGTCACGCACAGGACCTGGTGAGCGCGGCCAAGCTGCGACAGGAGTTTGCCCACCGCAAGCGCGGTCTTGCCGCCGATGCCGGCGTCAATCTCATCGAACACGTAGGTGGGAACGGGGTAGGCGTCTGCAAGCACGGCCTTGAATGCCAGCAGCACGCGGGACAGCTCTCCGCCCGATGCGATTTTCTGTAGCGGCCGAGGGTCCTCGCCCCTGTTCGCGGAAAAGAGGAACTCCACCCGGTCCGCGCCGACGGCGGAAATCTCTTCGGGGCACGGCTCCACCGGGATGCGGAAGGAAGCGCGCTGCATCTCCAGCATGGAGAGCGTCTTGGCGATGGCCTTCTCCAGCTTCGCTGCGGCCTTCACTCGCGACTTGTGCAGCGCGTCCGATGCCTCCAGCATCTCGGTGCGGGTCTTTTCCAACGCCGTCTCCAAGTCAGAGAGGGAGTCGCTCAACCCTTCGATGCGGCGCAGCTCGTCTCGTGATTCCGCAAGCCTGCGGATGAGGTCGTCCACGGTAGAGGCTTCGAAGCGCCGCTTGAGCTTCTGCAACCGGCTGAGGCGCTCCTGGAAGTGATCCAGGAGTGCGGGGTCCGCCTCCACGCGCTGGAGCAATGCGCGCAGCGTTTCGGCCACGTCGGAGACTTCGGCGGCGCATGCGTTGATGCGTTCGACGATGGTAGCAAGCGCGGGCTCGAAACGGAGAGCGGCAGAAAGTCTGCGTTCTATTCCGGAGAGCCTCGATGCGACTGCGTCATCGTCCTCGTAGAGCCCTGCGAGCCCGTGTTCAAGCGCTTGCCCGATGTCCCCCGCGTGCGTCAGCCGGGCGATGTCTGCAAGCAGGGTCTCCTCTTCGCCGCTTTCCAGGTTGGCGCCCTGAAGCTCCGCACACTGAGCGGAGAGCCTTGCTTGGGACTCGTCCCGGCGGGAGGCTTCCTCCCTGGTTTTCGCAACCCTCGCTTCAAGGTCCCGGAACGTATCGAACCTGGCACGCATTTTCGCGAGCAATCCTTCGTGCATCGCGAAGCGATCGAGGATGTCGAGATGCTCACTGCGCCGCAGGAGGCGGATGTACTCGTGCTGGCTCGATATGTTGACCATGTCCGCCGCGACTTCCTGCATCCGCGCAAGCGTGCAGAGCCTGTCTGCGACGAACAATCTATCCCTCTTCTGGCCTTCCGTGATGCGCATTGTGCGCCGGATTATCACCTCGTCGGGACCGCCTTCTCCTTCGTCGTCGCTCTCCAGCCCCGGCAGTCGGCTCGGATGCAACGAGTCGCCCGTCGCCTTCCATGCAGCTTCGACGGTCAGCTCCGACTCGCCCGAGCGGACCGCTTCCCGCTCTGCTTTGCCGCCCAGGAGCAGCAGGAGAGCGTTGAGCAGCATGGACTTGCCCGCGCCGGTCTCGCCGGTGACCACGGTGAGCCCGGGCTGAAGCTCCAGCTCGACGCGATCGAACAGCGCAAGGTTGGTAACGGCCAGGTACGAGAGCACGTCCCCCTCCTTCAAGGCGCCAACGTACCATCGGTCGGGCACTGCCGCAACGGGAATGTGGTCTCACCCCGCGCCACTTCTCTGCCGGACCGCGCGGGGAGCGGACTTGCCGGCTCCGGGTCCGGATAGTCGCCATCCGGGACAAGGACCAGAAAGAACCGTGGCTGCTCGCTACAAACCTCAGCGCTCCGGTAGCGGAGGTCGTTGCGCTCTATGACCGAAGCATCCCTTCCGGCGTCGTTGGTCTTCCTCGGCATCCTCGGTTCGATCGGGTGGTTTCTTGACGGACCCTGGCATTCTGCCTGGCTGGGCTCGCGGCCATCGGTTGGACGGCTGTGCGGGCGGAGGCCAAGGATCTGGACCCGACCCAGGCTTTCGCATCCACCACGAAAGGCGACGGGTACCCCCTCCTGCACATCGGTCGGGAGAGATGCTGCAACGGAGCGATGCCGAGGGTGGACCGCCGGTTCTTGAAGAGACACCTCCCGCTCATCAGCTTCCGCATCTTTCCCGTGGCGGCCACGGGTCCAGTGGCCAAGCCCGGGTCGTGGCGCTAGTCGGAGCTGAAATCGATGCGCCACACCGTGCAGAATCCAAAGTTCATTGCCACGATGAGCATCGCCGCATGGCCCAATGCCGAGCGGCCGCGGACCACCCGAAGAAATCCGCCGAGAACCGCCTCGCTTCCTAGCTGGTGCACAACACCCATTGAGCGCGGAGAACAAGGCAAATCAAGGCCCTCAGAAGAAGTGACCCAGGGTCAGGCACATTCAGTTTCGGCCAGGGTGCGGATCGCAAGTGCGGGGTTGGCCGCCTGGCCGGCTCCATCCTGGGGGGGCACTGCGCCTACCCACGCTGCCTCACGCAGCGCCGCCACGCCTTGGCCAGCAGTCCGTCCGCGGTGATCAGGTCCGCGGAATGCCGCAGCGCCAGCACTACGAACAACGCGTCATACACGGTCAACCGCTCCCGGCGCGCCAGCGCCGCTGCATCGAGCACGCACTCCCTGTGCCCCTCGTACTCGATCGGCAGCCTGAGCACCGCATCCAGTATCTCTCCGGCCTCGGCAGCCGATAGACGGCGGGCTCGCTCTTTCTTCCGCAGCACTTCTCCCACCTCGGCCAGAGCGAGCTCCGGCATCAGCAGCACACACTCGCTTCTCCATGCCGACTGCACCGCTGCCTCCAATCCCGCAGGCATCGGCCCGTCGGGCACGTAGAAGCGGACAAGCGCCGATGTGTCCAGGACGATCCGTCTCATCGCCGGCGCTCCGCCCTTACCTCCCGGACCGTGTCCCCCAGCTTTCGCCTCGCAAGCTTCCTCCGGATCGCCGCCGCTTCCACGTCCGGCGGATCCCGGTCCACCTCCCGCACCCGGTCCAGCAGCGTCAGCACCTGCCGCTGTATGCTCCTCCCCTCTCTCCTTGCCACCCTTGCGATCGCCTCGTACAACGGGTCCGGGACGTTGCGTATGGTCATCACCTTCATGTCGCCATCCTCCCTGACTGCATCATGCTGCTACTGCATACCGATGTCAAATGCTGCGTGTGGAAATGCCGCCTTGGCGGGCAGGCGAAGGCGGACAAGGGGCGTGGCGGCGCATCGGCCAGGGGTGCCGAGCATGATGGGCAGTAGGTGGCGCTTCGGCCATTGGGGCCGAGCATGATGGGCAGTAGGTGGCGCTTCGGCCAGGCGGCATTTCGGACGGAGGAGGTCAGAAGTGCTCCCGGGTGAAGGCACGGCCGGAGCCGGACTTCAGGTAGGTCCCGAAAGCTCTGGCCATGGATGGGTCGGAGAAGAGGAGGTCGACGACCAGATGCCACGGGCGCCAGAGCGTCGTGTGCCTCGATTCGCCCGCATTGTGCTCTGCCAAGCGCTTGAGCACGTCGCTCGTTCGCCCGATATAGTGACGCTTGGGGTTCAGCCTGCTTCGCAGGACATAGACGTAAAGCGCTCTTGCCGGGGGGCGCATTCCCATTTCTCCGTTCCGATGCACGGTCGGCACCCGGTTCATCAGCAACTGCTGCTTGCCCTCCTCACCCGCTTCTTCGCTCTTCGCTTGGGTTCTTCCCCGGCGATTCCACGGCCGAAGGAGGAATTCCTCCGGAAGATATCCACCCCGTATCCCGCTGCGCCGCAGAACGGGCAGCCCTGGTGGTCGAACCACGGCTCGGGCTTCAGGTCCTTCACAGGAAACTCGTTCCGGCAGTGCAGACAGATCAGCATGACTTCCGGCTTGAGCTTCAGCTTGCCAAACGTAATCGCTTCCATCGCTACCTCTCCTGGTTGTAGCGAGCGCATCGCCCGCACCATAGTTATCGAAGCCGGAACAAAATCTGGTCAGAAAATCTTCAGCAACATTCTGTGGCAGCGGGCCCGACCATCGTGGTAACGTGGCCGACACGAAGGTGCTGCTCGTGTCCTGGAACGGAGAGAGGCACCCGGCGGGAACATGCGCAGGCCCGTGAGTCGTGCGATTGACGGAGGTGGTCGGATGCATTCGAAGGGTACGGCAGCGAACGCAGAAGTCCTGGCCGCCGTCGCACGCAGATGGCTGGAGCTCTGGAATATACCGGACATGGCCGCGTTCGACAGGCTGCACGCCCCGGACTTTGTGGACCGGTCGCCGGGAGGACGGGCCCCCGACCGGGAAGGGTTCCGATCAGGCTTGTTGCGGCTGCGGGCTGCGTTTCCTGATTTCGTGGGCAAGCTCGAAGGGCTGGTCGTGGACGTTCAGGAGTGTACGGTGGCTGTCCGCTGGACCGCTGTCGGAACTCACAAGGGGGATTACCTCGGTCGCCACGGCGCCGGACGCAGGATCGAATTCGCAGGCATCGAGATCATCAGGATCGACGACGGCCGCGTCGTCGAACGCTGGGGAGAATGGGACGGCATCGGGCTTCTGGAACAACTGGGGGCAATCTCGCTGCCCGAGTAGCTGGAAGCGGCGGGCGGGCACTGCGCCTACCCACGCTGCCTCACGCAGCGCCGCCACGCCTTGGCCAGCAGCCCGTCCGCGGTGATCAACTCAGCGGAATGCCTCATCGCCGACACTCCGCCCTTAGCGTCCGTCATTAAATTACCCCATTGACCCGTGTCAGGAACGAGATCATGATGTGGGGCATGAATGCGCGAGAGAAAGCCGCCGCCGAGGCGAAGATTCGAGAGCGTTATGAGAAACTGA
>Ga0172371_10005989_pt1 | contig 17867 bp, 9 predicted proteins | sample Lak12m_FD_114543 | JGI IMG/M metagenome (GOLD analysis project Ga0172371, IMG submission 114543) | Freshwater microbial communities from Kabuno Bay, South-Kivu, Congo - kab_022012_12m | ecosystem: Environmental > Aquatic > Freshwater > Lake | place: Democratic Republic of the Congo: South-Kivu...
ACCAGAAGGTTCCTGCAACCCTGCCAGCGGTGGCACATTTCCCACCCCCCACACCGCTGGTGGCATTGATCCTCCAAATGCCGCCCACACCTCCTGTATAGCTGCTTGTCCAGCCTCCCGAGCCGATCACGCCATCCGCAAAATCACGCAGATAGGGATATTGGACGATGGCATTGGCGTCATGGGTTCTAAAACTCCAAATGGGACAATTGGTGGCATCTCCATAGGAATTATAGGGAACTATTTGCCAATAATAAAGCGTGTCATAAAGCAGATTTGCCGTTGCTTGCCAGGTGGTGATATTGCCCAGATCGGTTCCATTAACCGTATTGGCAGGGGGATTATCGGTTCCCAGAAACAGACGGTAGCCCGAAGGCTGTCCACCTATGCCGGAATTCCAGCTGAGGTGAGGCAGGATGGAAACATTGGTTCTGCCAATCAGCGGTGAAACCAGAACCGCTGCGGCTGGACGTGGCACCAGATGCCCATTCAGACAAAGCCAATCGGTGATCATTACGCCGATCCGCATCCGGACTCTGATATACAGGTTTGAGCCCGGAACCAGGCTATTCAGCTGCTGTTGCTGATATGCGCTTTGCCAGCCGCTGCTGAAGAGCTCCGCCACATCCCAGTTATCGTCCGTTCCGGCTTGGAATTCGCATTCAGCGGGGTCAGACCCGGTATTGGCAAAATTCCAGGTGCACAGCGGGCTGTTGTTTTGAATTGCCTGCAAGTCCGGCTCACCAGCTACCTGCAGATTCCAGAGATTGTAAATATCCAGTCTGCCGCTGACTACCGACGTGGGACTGAAGGCATTGAACATAACCTGAGAAAGGGTAAGTGGACTGTATTGTGCTGCGGTGGGCAACACTTCTCCCTGTATCTGCAGCAGCAGTCCATCCCCGCTGAGCGGAAGCGTGCTGATCCCCGCAATGCTGATCAGCCCCAGGGAAATCCTGTGGTATAGCTGCCAACCACTGGCAAGCCCACCAGCGCCATTTACCCCGGTGATATTCAGCACCGTGGGATCGTAGCTGAGCTTGAACTGAAAACTGGTGCAGTTCATTCCCGCCATGCCAGATACCGATATTGGAAGCTGAACAGCCGTCCCACCCCGCGCAAAACAGCTGCCCACGCTGATGCCGGAATTGATCGGCTGACTTTCAATGGTAACCTGCCCCCCCACTAAGCTGGGTGAGGGAAGTGGTATTCATCACGGCGGAATCAAACAGCAAGTCTGCGGTTCCCGGAAAGATCGCCGTGAATTTAAGCCCCAACAGCGTTCCCTGCCCATACAGAGCATTGGTAAAGATCGCTCCAATGTGCAGCACGCCATTCACCTCGTTCACGCTCACCATGCCATTGGCAGACAGAGTGCTGGTTTTTACCGGCTCGATGAAGTCCAGCCTCGCAGTGTCGTAGCTGATCTCCAGTTCGTAGCTGATCACCCCGTTCCCCGTAAGGCTGCTGCACACAATGGGAACGGTAACTTCGTATCCACAGATGGTATTTAACTCTCCAATATCGAGCTGGATATCGGAGATACTGGCACTCAGCCCCATCAGGGCAAGCGCCAGGATCGCCAGGACAATAATCTTTTTCATGGTTATCACCTTAGCCACTATTTCATCAGCATCATTTTGATCGTTTTAGTCCAGGAATTACCAAGTTTCATTCTGCAGATGTAAACCCCGCTGCCAACCGGAGAACCGTGCTCGTCATTGCCTTGCCAGGTGATGCTATAGCTTCCGCTGGCTTTGGTTTCGTTCACCAGGGTTTTCACCTTCTGCCCTTTCAGGTTGTAAATCTCCAGAATCACCGGGGCAGCATCCTTTACCCCATAGGTTATCACCGTGCTGGGGTTGAAAGGATTGGGGGAGTTCTGCGCCAAATAGTTCATCCCCAGGGCAGGAACCTCGTTCAGAGAAGTGGGCAGCAAATCCAGAACCGTCGTGGAGCTGCTTTCGTTCACAGTGAGGGCGATCTCAATCTGCATGGGGGTTGGAACTGTGATCGGAATTATGCAGACCGTTCCGCTGCCGGTGGGAGGAGTGATGCAAGCCAGGCCGAAATTCCACGCTCCCTCAGCGATGTTTTGATTCCATACCGCTTCAGAAAAGGCTTCCGAAAGCTGCGGACTGCCAAGCTGCATGCCTTCCGGGATGGCGAAACTGAGGTTCAGAGCGTAAAGAGAGCTGAAATCAGGGGAACTGACTATCAACTGGTTATTATAATAAGCCAGTTCAACCGAAGCAGTGGGAGGTTCAGGACGGGTTTGCTCCACAGGAAAAACACTGATCAAACCCACCACCCTTTGCAGGATCAGCGAAGCATCATAGGCATAGATATTGCCGTCGCCAGAAACGTCAGCCCGCAGTTTGCGCCAATCCAGCCAAGGTCTGGGATCTATCAAGGGCAGCGGATCCATCATCACGGAGTATTGCAGGGTCAGCGCCGCATCATAGGCTTGAATGGCAAGGTTGTCATCCACGTCGCCATAGATTATGTTGCGGATGGTAACCGCAGCAAAACAGCCCTGCAAACTCAAGCCGCCCTCATTGAAGGTAACCTGGTTGATATTGATGAAGCTTTCGGTGCCATCTGCAATACCGGAAAGGGTGTGGAAATTCAGCTTGAACAAATTTCCACTTCCGGAAAGCGGGGTTATTCCCGATGCACCTATATGCAGAACTCCGGGGCTGATGCTATTAACCGCCGTGAACCAATCGGCAGACAGGGTTCCACTTGTTTCAAGACCTACAAATTCAAAGATGGCGGGGTCGTAGCTGAGGCTCATATTGTAGGACAGCAGGTTGTAGGGCGTGGTGTCCGAAATACTCAGCGGCAATTGGAAATCAGACAGCACATTCACCACATTGTTTTGCGGCATCGCCAGAGTAACGCTGCTGGAAATGGTTCCGGCGCCAAAAATACGGATACTGACCTGCGGATTCATCAGCGCATTGCTGTTAATCCTTAAGGTGTCGGCATAATCGGCAACTGCAGCAGGAGTAAAACCGATCGGGATATAACCTGTCTGGCTGGGAGGAATGGTTAGGCTGAAAGGAAGGATGCTGCGGGTTTCGGTTGCCAGATAGAACACCGGATTATTTAGCTGGATCGAACTGATGATCAGTGGATCGGTGCCGGTATTGCGAACCGGGCAATTCCAAACTGCAGTTTCCCCAACGGGTAAAGCCAGGAAGTTGTAAAGGCTAAGCGGGATGGCGATCTGCGGATGGGTGCTGGCATTCAGATCATAGTAATATGCCCCCAGGTCAGCTATCGTGCCATCGGGATCATGCGCAGAAGCAGGGTCGCCGGCATTAATGCAGGGACTGGTAGCCAGCAGATTGTAGTTATTACTTTGCACATCAAAGAACAGCGGATTGGTGGAGATATTATAATAACTGTCGCAGGGAGTGCCATTAGCATTGGTAGCCTGCAAGTTCATAAGGAAGGGCAGACCACCGGGGTTCTCAGAAATATTACCTATTGCATCATAAAACAGATTATAGTATAGGCTGTTATTACCTGAGTTATTCACTAGTTCGGTTCCGCCATTAAAGGCAACTACATTATTTCGGATAGTTGGAGAATCATATACATCCATTCCTACGCCATTATTTCCAACCACAGTGTTTTGTTTGATAAGCTGATTACCACCCCATACTGCTAAGCCCGTCCAAGTGTTATGTAAGATAGTATTCCCTATAACCGATTGACCGCCTCCCTGAATCTGAACTGATCCTGTATTGTTACTGATCATGTTATTTAAAATACTCCCATTATTCCCTCGAAATACTATCAAATTGCCACATTGGTTATTTTGAATGATATTGTTATTGAACGTAACCTGAACACCGTATTCATCTATATATAGCCATTCATTGCTGGAGTTGTTTTCCACACGGTTATTCGAGAAATTGAACCAGTTGTAATAGTAAAGATAAATCATGTAGCTATTAGAGTGATTGTTATGAATGTAGTTGTATGTAAACGTGGCTGCTCTTTCATAACCCTTATGCAGAATATGTCCGCCTACATTGTTATTGTATATATCGTTATGAGTAAGAACCGCCCCATAGCAATAAAGTAAGATTGCATGTTCGGTATTACCATAGATCTCGTTGTAATCAAATAAGCAACCATCTCCGGCACTGTCCATTATGCCAATTCCAATATTGTTACCATGGAACTTGCTATGGCTTACATGCGAATTGGAGTTCAAGCGTAAAGCCCAGGCTCCTTTGGTAAACTCACAATGCTCCAACTGCGAACCATGTGCATTCAGCCAGAACTCACCTCTGGTTTCACTTGTAACGGAAGTAAAAAGAATGGGGTTCTGTGAAGTCCCGATAGCCGTAAGGGTGCCATTCACATCAAAACCGATCCCATTCTTAAAATAAAACCGGACTCCCTGCTCAAGGGTCAGCGTATTTCCGCTGTCAACCCAGATCTGGCTATTGATGATGTAGGCATATTCTGCAGTTATTGTTCCGCTGAGTGAACCGCTGAGATACATAATCTGACCCACATATTCGAGGGTCTGTTCCGGCAAAACCGTGGGTTGGCTATGCAGATAGTTATTATAGGTTTGATCCAGATATCCGGCTTTGGAATAAACCACAGTGTAGCGACCAATGGTGAGATTGATGCTGTAAAAGCCATTGGCATTGGTGTAGGTGCTGTCAGTTACCGCAGCAGGAGTAGTGGGATCGGCAAAAAACTTCACCTTGATGCCGCTGTGGTCTGAGGTATTATCCAATCTTGCCACGCCCTGCACCTGATTTCCATATTGCACGCTCTGAGATACCGCAATGCTCTGCCCAATTTCGTTTTGCACATATATTACGTAAGTATGCTGTCCGGTGAGCACAAATTCCTGCCAGTTCATAACCTCACCTACATTGCAGTTTGTAAGAGTGGCTACCACAACTCCGTCACGTTTGATCACTATATCAAAACCATTGTTAAGGGTAAGTCCGCAGAGCACTTCACTGGGATTTGTCCAACTCAGATTAATCGTAAAATCCCTTTGCTGCTGAACACTTAAACCTGTAATTGGTTTTGGTTTAAGCTTGGTTTCCTGACCATAAGACTCCATGATCCCAAACTCAGAAATATTCCAATAATACACGGAATTCCAAAAACCGGAGCTGTTCAGAAGGCAGTAAACATAATAATAAGGTTGACCTGGAGCCCAGTTTGTGTAGGTCATGGCAGAGCCATCCATCCAGTTCCAGCTTGTGCCATTCCATTCCAAGCCAAGCAGATAATTGGTGGGATGCTGGGTGATGTATTGGGTAATAAACTGGCTTTCCGCTTCGCTATTTATCGAAACCAAATAACCGCCCCGATTTGCAAAATCATCTCTCATGTAAATCCAATAGTTTGCCCAGTTACTTCGCCAATAATCGTGCCCGTTGAGACCGCCGATATAGGTGCAATTATCTGCATTTACCTCACTGGCATATACATCCAGCGGAACGAGGGTGTTTGTATCAGCCCTCACTTCCACAATTTGCTCATGGACAGAAAACGTTATATTTTGCCCATTGATACTGGCAGTCTGGAGTTCAACTACTACGCAGTAATTAAGGTAACTCAGATTACTGAAAGAAAATTCTCCGATAGTGTTAGTAGTAGCAGTTTGCAGAAGCTCTGTCTTGGATTCGTTGTAGAGCTTAACGGTAAAATCACTTAGCGGGTAGCCACCATAGGCACTGACCACTGATCCGCTTAACGTGGCGTTTCCGAATAAAAGGTCGTAAGTTACTATTTCACTCACACCATAAGTATTTTGAGCATAGATTTCATAGGTTGCCTGCCCGATCGGCAAACTATCCAGCCAGTTCATGGCTTGCCCGGGTTGGCAGTTATCTATCGTATGGACAATAGTCCCATTACGTTTAATAATGGTCTGGAAACCGGGGTTGAGATCAAGACCACTTACTACTTCCGATGGATTTACCCAACTCAGGTTAATCGTAAAATCTCTTTGTGGTTGAACGCTTAGCAAGGTAATCGGTTTAGGTACATAAGGTCTCTGCCAACCATTGGATTCCATAATACCACAAAGCCATGGATCCCAATACCAAACATCATCCCAATAAACATGCCCATTACCACTTAAAAAAACATGAGATACTTCTGAATTACCGCTTGGTTCCGAGGGTGCCCAATTTGTAAAGCCGAAAGGTGAGCCATCCACCCAATACCAGGTACTGCCATTATATCGATAACCCAAGTGAAAATCGCCTTCGACTTGCTGTATATATTGATTGATGAAATTGCTTTCAGCTTCGCTGCTTAACGTAACAAGATGCCCACCACGATTACTGAAATCATCCTGCATATATTGCCAATAGGTTGCCCAGTTACTTCGCCAATATTCACGACCACCCATCGAACCGACATAGGAACAGTCCGAAGTATTGAGCGGAGGTATTGCCACATACAATTCCAGATTCTTACTTGTATCCGCATTTACCGTTACCAATGAATCGTTGGCAGTTATCGCTACCGTGCCGCTATTTACGGACAAGCTTTGTGCATCTATTACAAGATGATAGGTATTGTTCGAAACCACAAAGCTATACTCCCCGAGTTCATTGGTAAGCTGGGTTTGCAGCAAGCCGGTTCCAGCACTGTTGTAGAGCTTAACCGGAACATTCTAGACAGGTAACTGGTTGTATTGCCAGCTTACGGTTCCGGATATTACTGGAGGGGGCAACACTGTAGTAAAGTTCCAAACCGGGCAGTTGACTGCATCGCCGACTCCGTTGAAGGGAACGATTTGCCAGTAGTAATGCGTATTAGAGAGTAAACCCCCGGGATTGTAGGAAGTAGCGGTTTGAACATAACCATTTACAATATTAGTGGGAGGGTTATTAGTCCCCAGGTAAACTTTGTAACCAGTTAAGGTTCCCCCTCCATTGCTCCAGCCAAGAACTGCATTAGTAGCAATCCCGGTGGCATTATCAGCCGGGTTGGGATTAGCCGCATGCAACGGGATTTCGGTAACGGTGGGGGGTGTCCATTCAAAGGTCAAATTCGTAGCGGGATAAACCACCTGACTTAAAGTGCAGGTACTGCTGTTAGCGGTTCCAGAAGCTGTAGCGCTCCAGTCGGTAGTGGTGGTGCGATTATTAAAATCGGCAGAGGAATCACCCCTCAGACCCACTTGGATAGTGGCAGCAGTGGAAACAGTAACTGTGGAAAAGATTCCATAAATGAATCTTATCTTGTTGGAGCTTTCCAGAAGCTGAATTTGAAAACTGAAATCGTCGTTTGCGGCGGTAGTGGGAACCCGTCTGTAGTGCATCCACTGCACTGTAAATACCCTGTTTGGTGCAGTTCCGCTGGTGAGAGACATTAGGGAACCGGTATCCCGCGCTTTGATATCACGATTGAGGGCGGCAATAATATTATTCGTTCCGGAGACCGAACTGATTGCCACATTGCTGGTTATCACGGAATTCCCCATCGCAATGAAACCATTGGTCTGTATGCTCACCTCTGAATAGGTGTTTCCATTATAGCTGAAATTGAAACCCAGGGGGATTGCCAGGAAATTCTCATTGTCATTCGCATTGCTGCCGTGGATTGTTCCGCCCGTAATTTCATTGAAACTACCGGAAAAAGAACTGAAATAATACTCCGAAACCGCTCCCGCAAGCAAACCTATTGCTGCGAGAAAAATAAAAACTAAGCAGATCTTGATAACCGTGGCTCTCATTTTAATGGCTCCTTTTACATATTTATTAATATATCTTCCATAATAATACCGGGTCTTAACTTACCCTTGTGGCTTGAGTTTCCAATGGAACACTATTCTGCATAACGAATTTCTCTGATCAGTAAACTCCTTTTTTCTGTCTAAGCATATTAGATATTCTACGATGTTTGTGTCAACAATATTTTTTTACTGATGAATCTAATTTTCATCGCTGATTCATAAACTATGGCTTCCCCCCACAATGTTAGCTTGTTAAGATGTTTATAGCTTAACACGCAAACTTTCAGCGATCCCATCCGATATCCATCCTTTACATACCACATGAGCATGTGGTATGATAGCGATATGGAGGTGATAAGACAACAGGGATGGAAAAACTGAGAAACACACTACTCTCGTGGTAAGTAGCCCTGACGTATAAATAACGGGCTGACAGTCTTCTGGTGCGACAGAGGGAACACAGTGAAGGTCTGCCAATCTCTGAATTGGCAGAAACGACGAAGTCGTTTGAAATAGAGGTCTGCGACCTCTTTGGCAAAACGGAGTTTGCCAAACCTTCTAACACAGCACTTTGCGCATAACCTACAGACCAGCCTACAGACCCTAAAAGCATGTTTTACCCTTGTAGTTGAGCTTGAGGGAGTAGAAAATATTATCGCAGGATGCGTGCCAAATGCGATGTTTTCGTTTATGTCCTGTTTTGCAGTGAGTTAGCCGGAATGGAAAACAGGGCTTGGGGTAGATTTTTCCACAGGTGGGTTTGGGCGCGGGAGTCAGGAGTCATTCTCGCCTTCCCAGGCAGTGCAGAATCTCCAGATCTAAGCGGCGAGAAGGACTCATGGCTTGCCCCGCTATCCAACCTACGCATGAGTCCTTTTTCGCGCCATAGACAGGCGTCAGCCTATAGCCGGGGAAGCGAAAAATGACTCCTGACTTAGCTGTTAATCAGTGTTCTGAATACGGCGAATCGGCATTCGCCGGTACAACAGGATCGGCATCCCATACTACAAAAATGAATCCGCGAAAATCCGTGAAATCCGTGAAATCCGTGTTCCTATTCTATTTCCGTGTTGATCCGTTCAATCCGTGAAATCCGTGTGACTATTGCTTTTCTAAAACCAGTTCAGCGTTTCGGCAGCACAATCCCCAGGCTGGCTATCTTTTTGAAAAGATTTGATTTATCCATCTGTAGATGGAAGGCGCACTGGCGGATATTGTAGTTATAGGCGTGCAGGACGGTTTCGATATAGGCTTTTTCAAAACTGGTGATGGCTGCACGCAACGAACTGTTCCCCATTTGGTTAGGATCATAATCGCTGTCTGTGGTAAAATCCACCACACTCAGATGGTCGTTTTTGGCAAAAACTACCGCACGCTCCACGGTATTTTTCAGTTCCCGCACATTTCCCTGCCAGCTTTGTTCGCACAGCCAGGCTTTTGCCGCAGGGGTGATCTGTTTGGGTGGGATTTCGTTCCGGCGGCAGAATTCATCCATGAAGTAATCCGCCAGGAGAGAAATATCGTCGATCCTGTTTCGCAGCGGCGGAATTTTTATCTGGATGGTATTGAGGCGGTAAAGCAGGTCTTTGCGGAATTGCCCGGTTTTTACCAGTTCCTCCAGGTCTTGATTGGAAGCGCTGATAAACCGCGGATTTACCTTCAGTATCCTGCCCCCCAGTTTTTGAATCTCACCTTCGGAAACCACGCGCAACAGCTTTGCCTGAACCTCATTGGGAAGTTGGCTGATCTCATCCAGAAAGATGCTGTTGCCGTCCGCATATTCAAAATAGCCCTTGTGCGGCTTGCTGGCGCCGGTAAAGGCTCCGCTTTCATAGCCAAAGAGTTCCGCTTCAAAGAGGTCTTTGGGAATGGAGGCGCAATTGATGCAGATCAGGTTTTTGCCTCCCTGCCTGCTTAGCCGGTGAATGGCATTGGCAGCCAGTTCCTTGCCTACTCCGGTTTCGCCGGTGATCAGCACCGGACAATCGAACTGGGCGGCTTGCACAATGTCCGAAAATAGAGCTTCCTTGGTAGTGGAATTGCCCTTCATTCCGATGGCGGTGATTTGCAGGTCATGCAGCTCACGGTTGATCTGCAGTGCATCGCTGATCCTTTGCAGTTTTAACAGCAAGTGTGCGGTATCCAGCGGTTTTTCGATAAAATCCTGAGCGCCGTTTTTGATCGCCAGCACGGCATCCGGGATATTTCCGCTGCCCGAGATCATTAAAACCGGCAGTCCGGGATAGTATTCATGGATCTTGTCCAGCAAGGCAAATCCATCCTGGAGCGCCGGAAAACACATGTCCAGCATGATGATGTCGTGCCTGTCCTGCTCCAGCAGCTTTTCCGCTTCCTCCAGACTGGCGGCGCAATTCACCTTGTAGCCTGCATTCTGCAATAGCTGACCGGTGAGCTGCAAGAAAACCAGATCGTCATCTGCCAAAAGGATATTCATTTTATTCTGCATCAGTTCCTCGCAGCCAGAAGGAGACCGTAGTCCCCAAGCCTTCTTCGCTCTGGATGTCCATCACCCCACCCATGGATTCGATGATCTTGCGGGATTCCGGAATTCCGATGCCGGTTCCGGACTGATTGGTGGTGAAAAACGGCTTCCAGATATCTTCCATGTATTTGGCGGGGATGCCTTTGCCATTGTCTTCTATCTCCACCAGCACCTTCAGCGCACCCTGCGGCGAAACTGCCAGAGGGAACTGCTTGGCGGAAATGTGCAAAATCCCGCCTTCCGGCATGGCTTCCAGGGCGTTGTTGATCATATTGGAAACGGCTTCCTCAAATCTGATCGGTTCGATGTAGGCTTCCACAGACTCCAGACCCCAGTTCTTGACCACTTTCACCCGCTCCGGAACCTGCGCCCTTGCCAGACAATGCTCGATGGAGGGAATGATGTCCTGCAGCTTCAGCTGATAGTCTTTCAACTCCGTAAACCGCTGGAATGAATGCGTGAAGATCCTCACCTTTTCGATCTCGTCACGGATGATGCGGTAATACTCTCTGCGCCGGGCATCTTCATCGGAATTCAGCGCTTCCACGGACAGAATGATGTTGGTAATGTGCCGGCGCACGTGATGCGATAACCTGCGGGCTATATCCGCCCACTGCATTTTCTCCTGCGTCATGCCGATTTCCGCGGGGCAGGCATCGAAAATGATCATATAGCGAATCCCCAGGCTCTTGATCTTGAACATCATCACATTGATCTGATTATCCTGTTTGTCCGGAAACAAAGTCTCCCTGGTTTCCAGATAGGGCAGACGACTGGCATTGAAAGTAAGCAGCAGCTGATGCAAACGCGGATAACTAAGCTTCAGATCGTGACAGGCAGTATCCTTGCTGTCAGCAGCCATAACGAAAGTGCTGCGATTGCTGAAGACTATCTTGCGTTCATTGCTGAGCAGCATAATGCCTTCCCGCAGATAGTTCACCCCCAGAAACGGAACTCGCCGGCGTAAATGAGCGATATATTCATAGATGATGAAGCTGATCAGCAGGATAAAAACCAGATAGGGCGAAAGCACGATGAAAAGACCGCGGATCAGCACCCACGGCGAAAGATAGCCATATTCGTAATAGCGCATTTCCCGCGCTGAACCTATCGCGATCACCGGTTTGGAATCGATGCCGGTGTCCACGATCTTCAAACCGAACGCGCCGTCCTCGTCAATGGGGTTCTTCAGCCTGGCACGGCGAATGAAGTGATTGTCCAGGATGTCGATATAGTCGTCATTGGTCAGAATCACCAGTTCTTTGTCGCCATCCTGATCGAGGTTTCCAATCGCCAGGATCTCGGACACATTCCCGGGATAATCTGAGGCAACCTGTTTCAGATCCGTATCATATATGGTAAGTCCTTTGTTTTTATCCACTAACAGCAGATTATAGGCTTCCTTGCCGCTGGTTTTTTGCAGAAAATCGGGTATCTGGTTTCTCTCCAGAACTGCCGGCGATTCCAGGTTTTTTTGCCTGATCAGCCGCTTGCCGTTCCAGGCAAATTCCGCTGCGGCATATTTGTGCAGTTCGTTGCCCCAGGTGCTGTTTACGGCGTAGATCTCCACTTTCTGATCGTTATCCACGTCCTGTGCGGCAAGATTGATCAGCCCATAACCCTCAAACTGCCTTTCCAGAAAAAGCAGTTTTCCCTGAACCGAAAGCACTCCGAGATAGCAACCCGTGTCGTCGATGCCATTGATAACTGCAGTTGTGTTCTTCACTGCTTGCGTGGAAAACAGAATTTCTTTGGTTCCGTCATGATCGAGGTCGTCCCAAACGAGGGTATTCACATTTGCCGCCATCTCATAGCGCCACTTGATCTTACCTGTGTCAAAGTCGTAGAGGACGATCCCCCTGGGATTGGCATTGAAGCCATCCAGTTCCAAACAAAGCAATTCCTGTTTACCATCCCCGTCGATATCATCCAGATACTTAGGACTAACCTGACCATAATATTCGATGCGGGGATCGTTGATGCGCTGGTCGGTGCGCGGAATGCTTTCAAACCTGCGGTTTTCCCTTTGCAGCGGGACTTTCCAGGTATAGCTGACTGCATCCAGAAACACGGCACGCTGATCGTTGTAGGCGTAAAACAGCCAATGACTGTTGTCCCGTTTGTCGGTAAGCACGTTCAGCGACCTGACCTTATAAGGCAAGTTTATCTGGGACAATATCTTGCCAGAGGTTTCCTTTACGAAAATAGAATGCAGCGTGGCAGAACTGGATTCCAGACTGATCAGCACATCGTTGTGATTGTCGATCAGATCAGCAAAGATCCATCCAGACAGCGCACCTTTCTGGTGCATGGTTTGCACCAGTTCCAAATTGTGCGTGTCCATCTGGGTAACTCTACAGCCGCTCACGATAAACAAATAAAGCAGCATCAGAGCAAGGTTCTTTCTCACTTATACCCCCAAGCGATAACTACTTATCTAATTATTAAAGACAGATCATCCTGTCAAGAACAAATTTTTTATTCTATCAATCAACTCCGCAGATTATTCTTAAACACTTTTACTGAACAGCGGTAACCCCTTTTTTGCGGTAAGCCAGAAAAGCTCCAGCCAAAACTGCCAGCACCGTGAGCAGCAGTCCGCATAAACTGAGCATCAGGCTACGCGCATAGCTGGCAGGACGGAAGGTAAGCTCCAGCACGTGTTTACCTGCAGGAACTCTGATTCCGCGCAGGATGTGGTTGGTGGGATAGATCGCGGTATCCTTGCCGTCCAGAGTGGCTTTCCAGCCGGCAGGATAATAGACTTCCGAAAGTACCAGGAAGGCGTCTTTATCTGTGGCTACGTCATATTTCAGTTTGTGCAGCTCGTTATCCACTTGTTTCACAGAAGCGCTGTCAGGCTTGGCTATTCCTTTAATCTGGCTTTCCACGATTGCCACACTGCGGGGATCGAATTCGGGCTTTGCCATGGCTGCCAATCGTTTAGCCGCATCCGGGATCACGGTAAGCGAATCCACGAACCAGGCACGGGGCATAACCTGCATATTCTCATAGATATGCGCACCGGTATAGCTGTCAAACACAGGTTTGATCTGCTGCAGCAGGTTCGCATAGGGCAGGGAATCGGGATAGATGAAATACTTGGTAGCCAGCATATCCAAAACCGGCGTGCGGATCTCTTTGCCGCCATTTTGATACACACCCTTCAGATAGCGAACCAGTTCTCCGTCGCCTTTTTCGCCACCCTGGACAAGTTTCAGGATGTCGTCATAGCGTTTCAGTTTGGCAGCGCTGTAGCCATCCACGCTTTGGTGGTAATATGCCCATTCACCGGCAGGTCTGATCTGGCTGGTATTGAAGGGATAGATGCGATAATTGTCCTTATCTTGCAGCAGGAATTGGTCATAGTCCTGCATTTCGAAGCGGGCAATGCGTTCGCTGGCGGGATAAAGCTCTTTCAGGTATTTTCCGGTATATATGAATAGGTCAATAAAGGTGATCAGGGTTAGCAGCAGGATCAGGGCAACCTGTTTCAGCTTTTTGCTCAGATACAGATAGATTATGCCCATGCTGACCGTCAAAAACAGCAGGCTGAGGATGCCGCTTTTATAGAGCATGCTCAAGCGCATAGCCTTTGCGCCCGCAAGCTGTGACAGCGCGTTATTTGCCTGCAAACGGGCGGTTTCCGCTGCGGAAGTGAAAGGTAGGGAACTGAATACAGTTCTTCCGAACAGCAGGAAGAGCACAAAAACCGCACCGCAGATCCAGAAAACCCGAAACAAGCTTTTTTGCCATTTCTGATCTCCGGCTTTCTCCAGAATTCCATCCAATCCCAAAGCTGCCAGCAGCACGGCATTGAACTGCACCATTAGCAGGATCATGGAGGGAACGCGGAATTTGTTGAACATCGGCAGCACCTTCAGGAAAAAGTCCGAAAGCGCTGGAGTGAAGCTGCCAAAACTAAGCAGCATAAAGATGAAGGAGCTGATCCAGAGGAAGATCGAGAGGCGTTTGTGTTTACCGAACAGCGCCAGCACTCCCAACCCCAGAACCACGATGCCAAAATAGTTATATATCTGTGTAAAAGGCATATAACCCCAATAGGTCTGGTTTATCCCGCCAAAGAAATCGGGAATGATCAGAGCCGCAAGCTCCAAAGGAGGAAAACTCCAAGCCTGACCATAGCTTTTTTCCAAGCCGGCTGAACCGCCACGCATCGTGTAGTGGCTGTATTCCAGATTGGACATATAGGGATTCATCACCGCCAAAGCCGTCAAACAAAAGGCGATCAGCAGCAGCAGCGTCCACAGCGAGAACTTGTTTATCTGCTTTTCTTGCAGCGAGATAATCAGCTGATAAATCCAGAACATCCCGATGAACAGATACAGATAGTAAGTGATCTGAGGATGATTTTCCCGCAGCTGAGTGATCAGGAAAGTAGCAAGCAGCCCCAGATTCAGCAGATTGGGCTTTTCACTTAGCCGGAACAGCGCCCACACCACCCAGGGGATAAACATGATCGCCCGGAATTTGGTATTGTGTCCGATGTCCACCAAGCCCAGCCAGTGGCAGGAAAACACAAAAGCGATGCTTGCGAAAAAGGCTAACCAGGGGTTTAGCTTCAGTTGTCTGATCAGCAAAAAAATGCCCAGACCGCCGATGAACAGCAGGAAAATCCGCCAGTTGATCACTTTATCGGTTAGTTTGGTGAGGCTTTCCAAAAAGGGATAGCGGTTTGGAAAGGAGATCATATAGCTGGGCATTCCGGAGAACATGGAATTTGTCCACAGGGCATTGTCCTTATGCGTTGAGTTGTAATCAATTATCGCTTTTGCCGCACCCTGCCATTGGGTGATGTCCGAAGCCTGGGGAGCCTTGTTCTGATAGGCGATGGGGAAATAGATCAGGCTGAGCAGCAGAAACAGGATAGCCACTAAAATCCAGGGCAGGTGTCTGGTCAGCGGGGAGGGATCTGCGGGAGCCTTGGGGCTGGGAGCAGCGTAGCTTTTGGCTTTATCTTTCTTAACCGGCATCAATTTGGGGTTGACACTTTTTGCCGTCATAATATCCTCTGTTTAAAATAGTTTTTTACAAAGCAATACAGGTGTGGATATCGGTCAAGCAAAATCCCCCTGTCAGCGAGGATCGAAAGATGAAATTTTCCTTCAATAAAAGGATCTACGGCTTTGAATGCGACATTTACGGGCATATGAACAATGCCAATTACCTCCAGCTTCTGGAGGCAGCCCGCAGCGAAGCCATGATCGATATGAACATCCCTTTGTCCGCCCTGAAGCACATCAATGTGCAGTTCTTTGTCTATCGCGTGGAACTGGACTATCTGAAAGCCCTTGACCTGGAAGAGGTTGCCACTGTGAAAAGCTGGTTCTACGAAATGAACCGCCTCAAAGGCAGATGGCATCAGGACGTATTCAATTCCCACGGGGAAAAATGCCTGGAAGCTGAACTGCTGATCGTTTTCGCCTCAGAAGGCAAGGCAAAACGCCTGCCAGTAGCGGTGTTTGAAGACTTCATGCAGTATATTGAGAGGTAATGGGCACACGGATTCAACGGATTGAACAAATTATCACGGATTATGGGCAGGAGAGAACTGATTTGCGGGTTTTGCAATTATTGCTAAAACTTAGATGCTCGCCTCAGGGGATCCCATCATTTACCCATCCTTTGCCGACCCTATAATTGTAGGATGGGATATGGATTGGAAGGGGAGGGGGTTGGAAGGTTGGAAGGTTGGTGGAAAAGTGAAAAAGTGGAAAGGTGAAACATAGTTCATAGCTTGCTATGCAGGTGGCAGCCTGGGTTTCCCTTATAAGCGGCATGCGTTTCCCTCGCCCTTGAAGGGAGAGGGATCAAAGAGTGAGGGTGAATAAAACCTTCCAACCTTCCAACCTTCCAACCGACCCGGTGTAGTCCATCTGGCTTTCATAGATAGAGATAGCATATAAGCTTCTTTCAGTCAGATCGACTCCACCTTTGAACCTTTGAACCCTTGAACTTAAATAAATCCGTGTTCCTATTGTCTTTAATTCCCCTCCTCCCGTCTCACTATTTTTTGCTTGCCACAAAAAGCAGGCTTTAGAAAATTGGCGAACCTAAAACATACGGAAAGGAGGTTCTCATGATCCACAATTTTAAAGTGGCTCAGCAGCGTTTTATTCCTGCAATAACAATGGATGAAGCGTTCTGGATACATTTGGAGAATCCCTCTCCGGAAGAAGCGGAAAAGATCATCAAAAAGTATGATCTGCCCGAAGATTTTATCACCGACCTCCAGGATGCGGACGAAAATGCCCGTTTGGAATGGGACGAAGGCGCTTTGCTGATAGTTTTGCGCGTACCGATCTATTACAAACACCGCACCGCCAGCGTTTCCTTTGCCACCGCGCCTTTGGGGATAATAGCCACCGGCGAGCAACTGATCACGGTATCTTACTATGATAATGAGGTTTTAACCCAGTATCTCGATGGCAAACACCGCCCCTTTGAGATCACCCAGCAAAGCTTTCTGTTGAGCATCAATCTGCGCACGGCGATCTATTACCTGAAATTCCTCAAAGAGATCAACCGCCGCACCACCCAGATCGAGAACGAATTGCATCAAGCCATGCGAAACAAGGAACTTATCCGCTTGCTGCGCATGGAGAAATCGCTGGTATTCTTCAATACTTCGCTAAAGTCCAATGAGATCATCCTGGAGCGTTTGCAGCGTTCACGCTGGCTGCACAACGATCCTGATGCCGAGGACATGATCGACGACGTGATCATCGAAAACAAACAGGCGATCGAGATGGCGAATATCTACAGCAGCATCCTGAGCGGCATGATGGACGCCTTTGCCTCCATCATTTCCAACAATCTGAACGTGGTGATGAAGTTTTTGACCTCGATCACCATCATCCTTGCGCTGCCCACCCTGATCGCCAGCATATATGGCATGAACGTGCATTTGCCGTTCCAGGAAAACCACTACGCCTTTGCTCTGGTGATGGGTATGTCAGTGCTGCTGTCCATCATTGCTGTTTTGATCTTTATACGCAAAAAATACTTCTAAACTATGGAGCCACTATGTTTTACTTAAGTGTAAGCGACTCCTTTTCCGCCGCTCACCGGCTTTGCGGTTATCAAGGCGCTTGCAGCAATCTGCATGGGCATAACTGGAAAGTGAGAGTGGGGATAAAAACCGCTGTCCTCGATGAGATCGGTATGGCGCTGGATTTTGGGATCATCAAAAAGATCCTGGGCGACATCCTGTCCGAATTCGATCATGCCTATCTGAACGAGGTAAACTCGCTGGAAGGCATCAACCCCACTTCCGAAAATCTGGCTATGTTCATCTATCAGCGTATAGACAAAGAACTTAGCGGTATGCCTGCGAGCATCTGGGAAGTGGAGATCTGCGAATCCGAACGCAGCAGTGTGGTTTACCGCCCATGATCCGCTTTGTGGAATCCTTCTTCGTGAAAAGCGCTGTGGAGCCTGCCGACTATCCTGCCTCCGCCTATCCGGAATTTGCCTTTGCCGGACGCAGCAACGTGGGTAAATCCACCCTGATCAACCTGCTGACCAATCATCACGGGCTTGCCAAAACCTCGTCCCATCCCGGCAAAACCCGACTCTTGAATTTCTTTCTGATCCGCTATA
>Ga0172371_10005992_pt1 | contig 17861 bp, 17 predicted proteins | sample Lak12m_FD_114543 | JGI IMG/M metagenome (GOLD analysis project Ga0172371, IMG submission 114543) | Freshwater microbial communities from Kabuno Bay, South-Kivu, Congo - kab_022012_12m | ecosystem: Environmental > Aquatic > Freshwater > Lake | place: Democratic Republic of the Congo: South-Kivu...
AAAAGCGCGATGAGCGGAATAGTGGATAAAATGGATGCCGGTATGAGCTTGGCATAATCCACGTTAAACTGTCCGATCGCGCTGGCCATGGTGGTTGTAATCAGCCGTTTTTCGGCCGTGGAGATAAAGGTGGTGGCGAACAGGTATTCGTTCCAGGAAAGGATGTAGACGAACGCGAATGTGGATGCCAGGCCAGGCAAAGCGATTGGTAAAACCACCTTTAACAACGCTTGAAGCCGGCTGCAACCTTCAACCATAGCCGATTCTTCAATTTCGCGAGTAATTGCTTCAAAAACCGTTCGTAGATTCCAGATAGTGAATGGCAGATTGATCAGTGTGTTTGCCAGAATGAGCGGATAGTGTGTGTCGTAGAGACCGAGCTTAACCGCCATCACAAACAAGGTAATTGCCAGCAAGATGCCTGGAAACGTCGGTACCACCATCAGAAAACTCATCATCAAATCGCGCCCTCGAAAGCGGAAGCGCGCAAAGCTATAACCTGCCGGTATTCCCAGGACTAAAGCCAGGCCTGCCGAAGTGAAGGCTACCTTGAAGCTATTGAAGAAGGATGACATCAATTCTTTATCTTGCAAGACACGAAGATAATTTTTACCTGTCCAGGTGTGTGGCAATATTCCCAGGGCGAAGGGCTCGGTAGAAGGTCGAAACGACGACATGATCATCCAGAGGTATGGCGAGATATAGATGATCGCTAAGATAGTTAAGAACACATACCAGAAAGCTTTTTGCCAGTTCGGCATGCGCGTGATCAGCATGTCTTTACTCCTTATCCAGCGCCCGCAGGACAATAATGGATACGCATACGGAAATGAGGAAAAGTATCATCCCGATTGCTGAGGCCCTACCAAATTCAAAGGATTGGAATGCTGTGCGATAGACCCAGGTTGGAATGATCTCTGAAGTGTTAATCGGTCCGCCTTGAGTCATGATCCAGGTAAGATCAAAATATGCCGCTGTAGATACAAAGTCGAACATAGCTAATGTGAGCAGTGTATTGCGGATGGACGGGATGGTGATGTAAGCGATTTGTTGAGGTCCATTGGCGCCGTCTACAACAGCTGCCTCATACAGACCAGGGTCAATCGCTTGAAGCGCGGATAAGATCATCAACATGTAAAAAGGCGTGAACATCCAGGCGTTGGTTATTGTCACTGCCAGCAAGGCCCATTTCGGCTGTCCCAAAGGCCCAAAAACAACCGACGCGCCGATCGATTTCAAGAAAATTGCGATGGGGCCAACCTGGGGGTGCAACAACAGTCGAAAAAGAATAGCGACCACCGTCGGAGTAATCGCCCAGGGGATTAAGAAGATCGTCCGCATGGTACGGATAAAGCCGGTTCTTAACGGCAGGATATTCAAAATGAGTGCAAAAGAAAATCCCATGCAGACATGCATTGCAGTGGCACCGCCGGCATAGAACAAGGTTTGCCGCATGATCTTGAGAAAATTCGGATTATTCCACACGGCAAGAAAATTGGAAAAATATGTGAAATTAGGCGAGATCGCAGTCCCTTTGCCAGTGGCAAAAAGTGATAGAAAGAGTACAAATCCGCTAGGATAGATCGCCAACAAGAAAAAGAACAACATTGCCGGCAATACGAACCAATAAGCAGCATGGATTTTGATTCTTAACATAATCATCCTGGGGGGGCAGAGGCGATGATTAGCGCCGCCTCTGCCCAATCAAACGGGATTGTGTAACTTAGCTATTGATATTTTTGCAGAATCGCGTTCCACTCTTCTGCGGCTTTATCCAGCGCTTCTTGAGGGGTCATTTGACCCAGATAGGCTGCTTGCAGGTATTGCCGCATGATGGCATTGAGCGCGTCGCTCTCGGGGTATTGGTTGGCAGGGATTACGCCCGGCTGAACCACCGCCTGAGCAGCTACCGACATGGGACCTTCTTGATACATTGGTCGTTCGAGTGCGGCGACGTTGGGAGGCATGTTATTCGTTGCCTCATTCCAGCGGATCAGGACGTCATCGCTGGTCATGAAGTCAATGAACTTCCAGGCTTCCGCCTTGTGTTTGGATAACGGCGACATACCGAACGCGGTACCACCCGTGATGTTGCCAGGAACATCTCCGACGGCCATTGGAGCTACACAGACCTTAAAATCGGGATGTCCGGACTGGATGATGCCGATGAACCAGGGACCATCCTCAAACATGGCGACCTTATCGCTGACCATCAGGTCAACCATCTGGTTCAAATCCATGCTGGTGAATCCTTCTGGCATATTGGGCTCCAAGCTGATCAGGTATTCCAGCGCTTTCACGCCGGCGGGGCTATTGAAAACTGCCTTGTTATCTTCAATAATCTTGCCGCCTGCCTGGAGCAAGAACGGCCAGAACTGCCATTCTGTGGCATAGTCGGTTGAAGAGCCTACTAACCCAAAACCATAAGTTCCCTTTTCTTTGTTGGTGAGCTTAGCAGAAATCTCAGTCAGGTCTTTCCAGGTCCAGCCAAGCTTGGGGACTTCGATCCCTGCTTCCTCAAACATCTTGCAGTTCACCAGGAAGACTGAAGCGCCGGCGCGCCAGGGAATGGCATAGACGATATCGTTATACTTGGCGTAACTTTGTCCAGCGGTGGTGAAGCGCTTTTCAAAATCCGCCTTATCAACAAACTCAGTCAATGGATAGATGAGGTCGTTGGAAACGGCGGATGCGGTCCAGAAGCTCATAAACACGTCAGGCGGGTTGCCTGCATTGGAGGTCAGGACCAGCTTATTGTAATTATCGTTTGCAGGTACGCTATCAACTTTGACTTTGATATTCGGATACTTGGCTTCAAATTCCTTGATATAGTCAAATTCGATGTCAGGGTTATCCGCCTGGCGCATGTACGTAATCTCGACTACCTCGGCTGCCGGGGCTTCAGTCGCTACAGGCGCTTCGGTTACCACGGGCGCTTCGGTCGCAGCCGGCGCCTCAGTTGCGACGGGCGCTGCGGGCGCTTCAGTTGCCTGCGGGGCTTGCGGTGCAACGGGGGCTTGCGTGGCAGGTGCCTGGCAACCGGCAAGCATCAGGCTTGCCATGATGAGTAATGCAATTACTGGTTGGATGCTCTTCTTAAACATTTTATCCTCCGGATTCTAATGCAAATAGGGTTGGGTGTTACGCGGGATACAAGAATTTACTCGTTTCAAACCACCTCCTGGTTGGTCAGATTAGATACCGACCCGACTCAAATACCTTTTTTCCATCCAGATAGATTGCTCCTTCCTGACGCAGGTCTTTGATAATATCCCAATGAAGCGCAGACTGATTGATCCCATTATTTTCTGCATACGCACGACCCAACGCGAGATGAATTGTGCCGCCGATCTTTTCGTCATACAGGATATCGTATGAAAACCGGTCAATACCAAAATTCACACCTACTCCAAATTCGCCCAGCCTTTTTGAGCCTTCATCCATCTCCAACAATTGCAGCAAAAGCTCTTCGTTCGATTCGGCCGTCGCTTTAACTACCTGGCCTTTCTTAAGTTCCAGGCGGATTCCATACACCAACTGTCCCATGTAGACACCGGGAAATTCAAAATAGATATTTCCCTCTGCGCTGTCGTCAACCGGGGCGGTAAATATCTCGCCATCCGGCATATTCATATGCCCATCTGCTACTTCGTAGATGCGACCTTTGGTGCTGAAGGTGATATCCGTTTCTCGACCGGTGATACGGACATTTTCGGCGGCTTGAAAGACCTGGTTAATTTCACGCCAGCGATTGGCCTCGTTGGCCCAATCGCGCAACGTAGCGTTGAAAAAGAAAGACATCATTTGATCCAGGCTGGTGGCTGCCTGTTGGGCAAATGATTCATTAGGAACGCGCACCAACACCCAGCGAGTCATCTCGGTTCGCATAGCCGATATTTTGCCCATCGATTTCTTATGGGCTGCCAGCTTCTTTGCTTCGATATCGAAGAATTCGTTTGGATTCCTGGCGCCGCGCAAGCCGATATAAACATCTGCCCATTCCATCCCGCGCGTCTGCATTTCGCAGACCCAATCCAGTTGGTCGGCAGTACCATATTTCATCAAGTCGCGTTCCAGATATGCAGACTGAAATTCTACAAAAGGCAGCCCGCCAGCCTTGACGGCTGCCGCGTAGACCGCCCTGGCAAGGGGCAATGTTTCAACTTCCATCATCGTGATCAACACCCGGTCGTTTTTCTTGACGCCGGTGGAATAATTCACCAGAATGTCGGCTAACTGTTGCCATCTCGGGTCCGTCATTTTATCCGTTCCTTTTATGCGCTAACTTGCTTGACTTGTAACCCTTCACCCAGTTCATTTGCCAGCCATTTGCTCAGATGACCTGCTGGAGTTAAAGCTGGAATGTCGCGGGCAGTCAGGAGTCCCACTTCTGTGGCTATGCCGCAGATGAGATGGGAGGGGGTGATGTCGAATATCGCGCCTCCATATTGCACGCCGGGTTGTGGCTCGTCAATTCCCAAATCTTTTGCCGTGAGCGGAGGCAGATGAAAATCGTGCCATTGAATATGGTTTATTTTGTTCGTATCTGCTACGATATACACAGGCTTGTGGTACAGGCGACAGAATTGCGCTGCCGGATATGCTCCGACTTTCCCTACTACTGAACCATCCTGGTTGATAATTTCTGCCCCAGACAGCATCAAGTGTGAGTTTTCAATTGCGGCAGGCATGGCGGCGTCGAGGAAGAGCGTGACGCTGACCTCCTGTTCGGCCAGCCGCCGGGCGGTATCCCAACCATCGTTATTCGGTCGTGATTCGGTGACGTTCACATGCTTGATCTTCCCCTGCTGGTTTAATCTTATCAGAACGCCTAATACAGTTTCGGATAGCGTATGGGTGTAGACGACAGTATCCGGCGGCAGCTTATCTATCAGATGAGACGTGATACTCTCCCAATTGGATTTTGGTTCTCCAGTTCCTCGGCGCAGCGCGGCTAACTGGGCTTTGGTTTGTTCAACGTTCAGATCATGTTCGATAGCCGTCTCCATCAAGTGGAGTACTCGGTTGATGCTGTTCAAGGGCGGCGCGTAAGGCGGCAGCGCCCGGAGCAGGCAGCGGACATTATCTAATTCCGCATACAGCATGTCGGCTGGTGTGGATTCTTTACTGTTGGATAGATTGTCAACCAGCGCCCGCATGACTTCACGGCCGCTATGCGCGGCATGAAGCTCCAATCTGATTAACCGATCTGCTAGCTGAGCCGTTTCCTGATTGACCATCGCTATTGCTCCATAGTCCAAAGTCAGGGTTTACAGTTTTTCATGCGCCCAGTCCGGGATCAGTTCGCTGATCCGTTTGCTCAGCTTCCTGTTCCACATGACCTGGATACAGGCGCCGGGTGGAATCGGGCCGAGTTCGGATACGATACCGGTGATGAGGTGGGGTGGTGTGACGTCGAATAGCTTTCCCACCACGCGGACGCCCGCCTCATAAGTTTTAGAACCCAGAATCTCATGATGATGGATCGCTTCTGAACGGAAAGGCAACCCCAGCAGGGTCGAGGTATCCAACTTCAGCGTGTCTGAAACGAAGTAGAAGGGCACATGATATTCACGCGCCGCCAGCGCGGCCAGATAGGTGCCGGCTTTATTGAATACCGAACCATCGGCAGCGATGGCGTCTACGCCTGCAAAAGCGATATCGCTTTCGGCGATTAGTTCTGCCAGGCAGGCATCAATCGTCACTTCTACTGGAATGCCGCTCTTGTGCATCTCATCCACAGTCCACAGACCCTCATTTGCCGGGCGCGCTTCTGTCACCAGCACGGTGAACGACTTGCCCTGTTCTTTGGCCCGACGCAGCACTTTCCACACCGATGAGCTCATACTGAACATGAAGACACGATCGCCTTCATGGATAAGTTCGGCGCCAATATTAGCGATTTTCTCAAAAGCCGATTCCATGAACTGGTCGAATTCAGCTTTGGTTGCTTTGATATGGTCTTTCGCCTCGTTCACGCTGGCGTTAGCTTCGAGATCGTTTTCGATTGTACCCATAACCATATGCAGCACGTTGATCGGCGGGGCAAACGATGGGCAGATCTTCATCACTGCGAAAGCAGCCGCATCTAACTCCTGGTATAAACCGTCCAGGTTGATCGCCCGGCTATCCTCGGCGACCTGAGCCATGGCAGCCATCACTTCCTTAGCCGTATCTGCGGCGCCGCCGATTAAATCTTTGACAATACGTTCATTAACTAATTGAATTGCTGGGTGGTTGGCCATTTCTATTCTCCGCGAAGTGTGGTTTATTTCTTACTTTCGAAATGATTTCACTTTATCCATGACTTCTTTGACCCGTTTTGTATCCACTTCGTTCCAGATATATCCATCTCGTTTGAACGTCGTACCAATAATGACGCCATCTGCGATGGATAATTGCTCCTCGATATTGGATTGGGTTACGCCGGTGTTTGCAAAAATGGGTGTGTTGGGGACTGCATCTTTAACTTGTTTAAGAATTTGGGTGTCGGTTTCGATGCCGGCGGTCAAACCTGAGACACATAACCCATCCGGTCGAGTATTGAATACGGTGGAAACAGCGATATGATCCGGGGTACGCCCGGCCAGATAAGCCGATGCTTCTGGAAAAATATTGAATAAAAGCTTGATATGTTGGCCGGCCACTTCATGTTGGTGACGGACGACCTGGCCGCAATTGGTATTCCATAAGCCAAAATCGCTTGCATAGACTCCAGTGAATATTTCACGCACAAATTTCCCCCCGGTCGCCACAGCCAGGTCAATCGAAGCATTGGCATCCCATAGCACATTCACACCAAAAGGAATATTCAGCATATTCTTGACTTCTGCAATGACGTTTGCCATGCAAACAGTGGTGATGGGTTCAACTTTAGTCAAATAAGGGATGCTTCTTTCATTTGAGAACATCAGCGCATCAACCCCACCTGCCTGCAGCGCTTGAATATCTTCTTTCGCCCGATCTACAATCCATTCCATCCCTTTTTGGGCGTCGTAAGCCGGGTCTCCCGGCAGCGCCTCCAGGTGTACCATGGCGATGACCGGTTTATTGACGCCGAAAACATCCTTAATCCAATTCATACGATCCTCCGAAATCCAATTTATAGCTTTTCAATGGCCTGATTAATAATTATGCCAGCATCACTTCAATATCAAGTCCTTCTAGCTTTTCAACGATCGCCGGGTCTAACAGACGATCAGTTATCACCACGTCTAACACATCTAGAGACGCGATCGAAGTAAACGCGACGCGATTGAACTTACTAGAGTCGGCTACCAGGATCACCTGTTTTGCGCTTTGAAGCATAGCTTTTTTGACCATCGTATCTTCGAGATTAAATTCGGTCAAACCTGCCTCGAAATCCACGCCCGCCGCGCCTAGAAACAGTTTATCCACGAAGAATTGCCGAAAGGTCTGTTCGGCAATTGGGCCGACCATCGAAAGCTCGCTGGGACGTAAGATTCCACCTGTCAGAATCAATCGAATATCCGGATTCTGGCATAACAAACTGGCGATCTGGAAACAGGGGGTAATAATCGTGAGATTCTGCTTGGCGGCCAGATGGCGGGCGATTTCGAGGGTGGTCGTACCAACATCCAGGGTGATGCTATCTCCGCTACGAACCAACTCGGCCGCCAATTTTCCGATGCAGGCTTTTTCTTCTTGTTGGGTGGTGCTACGCGACATGAAAGGTGGTTCATAGCTGCGCCCTCGGTCGCTGACGGCTCCACCATGAACCCGGCGCAGGAGTCCTTTGCGTTCCAGAATATCTAAATCGCGCCGGATTGTCATTTCCGAGACATCAAATTGAGCAACCAGGTCGGTCACCTGAACAGCGCCCTGGTTTTCTAAGAGGTTAAGAATCGCCTGGTGTCTCTCTTCGGATAACATGGGTCTCAAGCAAATGGTAGAAAATGTTTGAATATGCTTGGATTATACAGAAATAATGTTTGTTTGTCAATAAGCAACCACCGGATGGGTGTGGACTAATTTTTCGGGAGATCAGGACGTTTCTCCCTTCCCCGAAAATATGTTTCACACCCCCGGCTGATCCTCCACTTACTCTCTCTCCAATCCAGTGTATAATTTTTCTCAACTTTTCCCCTGGAGGCTTGCCTGTGTCTCTCACTGTCGGTATTGTTGGGTTGCCCAATGTTGGCAAAAGCACTGTTTTCAATGCCTTGACCGGCGCGCAAAATGCTCAGGTCGCCAATTACCCTTTTTGCACCATCCAACCGAACCGGGCAATTGTCCCTCTACCAGACCGGCGTTTAGATCGGCTTGTTCAATTGGTCAAAGTCCCTGAGGTGATCCACGCCTCGGTTGAATTTGTTGATATTGCCGGTCTGGTCAAAGGCGCCCATCTGGGCGAAGGGTTGGGAAATCAATTTCTTGGGCATATTCGTGACGCTTCGGCAATCTTGCATGTTGTGCGCTGTTTTGACGACCCCAACGTTGTGCATGTCAGCGCGCAGCCTGACCCGCGCCAGGATATTGAGGTGATTGCGGTCGAATTGGCTTTAGCAGACCTGCAGCAATTAGAGCGTAAAATTGAAAGGTTGTAGTGCGCTTATGCAAGCGGTTCGAGTTGCTCGAAAATCAACGCCTCATAGACTTGTTTCAATCTCAAGGTGAGCGCGCCAGGTTTACCGTTGTTCACCGGAATTGCGTCAATCCGACACACCGGCAGCGTCCCCCGGCTTGAGCTGGTGATGAACGCTTCTTCAAGAAAAGGAAGCTCTGCCAGTCTCACTGCGCGAAGATTGACAGGTAGCTCCAACCGTTGGGCGCTCTCGAGTACCAGCCGGCGCGTCACACCTGCCAGCACTCCTTGTTGCGCGCTATAGATTTTGTCTTCCAGCACGCCAAAGAAATTACTCGTCAAACCCTCTAACAGCTCGCCTCGCTCGTTGACCATGATTGCCTCATTGACCCCCTCTGGCAGCCGCTGGCGTAACGAGCGCGAGCGGATGATAAAACGCGTCAACTTGGCTTCCGGCAGCAACCGTTGCAGGTTACTGGTGATCACCGTTACCCCCTGGCGATAGGCCGATGGTGGTAGAACCTCCAGCGGTTCTGCTGCAATGTAGATATCGCCCACTTGCGTTTCCAGATCCAGGATTAAGCGCAGGCGCACATCGAATTCTTTCGGGTCCTGGTTTGTGCAACTAATATTAGCGATTGTAAATTCATGCTGCGATTGTTCTACCGCATCGCGCAGCGCCGCTCGCAGCCGGCCGGGCTCAACTTTCAGCGGTTCTCCAGCCAGGCTGGCAGATTGTTCAAGCCGCGCGGCTTGATCTTGAACGCTCAGCGTCCGATTGCCCTGGTAGGTGCGTAAAGTAGTGTATGCCCCGCCCGGCAGCCGGGTAGTGAGCATGTCCAGGTTCTGATCGTCATTATCCAGGTCCAATCGCTTCAAGTTCGGCTGGTCTGTATCTAACCTGGTTCGCCACAGCGCAATTTGATTGCCCATTGTGTAGATCCTTACTGATTTGCGCGTCAGACCCTTCGGGTGATTTCTACCCGAAGGGTCCGCTAAAAGGTCTTGACTGGTTCTAAATGCTGCCCAGCTCAGCGTTGTTTCAGCAAATCGCGAATTTCGCGCAGCAGAGCAATATCTTCCGGCGTCGCTGGCAGCGGCGTAGGCGATTCTTCCTGGGGTTTCACCAGCCGTTTTTGCAGGCTGTTGATGGACTTAATCACCAGAAACATAGTAAAGCCGATCAACAAGAAATTTACGATGGCCTGCAGAAATTTCCCAAATCCGATCACGGCCGAGCCGATGGTGAGCGATAGACCAGAAAAATCAATACCGCCGATCAAAACGCCAATGATTGGCATGATGATATCGCCAACCAGCGAGTTGACAATCGCGGTAAAGGCTGCGCCGATTACTACGGCAACGGCCAGATCCAAGACGCTGCCGCGCATAATAAATTCGCGAAATTCTTTCAACATAGCTATTCGCCTTAAGCCCGCTATTTAATAATTGATGACGCGTGGTAACTGTTTGGCCTGCTCTACCCAGTTTTCAACCTCGGAAAGCACGGGTAGGCGGCGCACCAATTTCTTGGCCTCGTTCACTTCTGCCATCTTCTTGACCAGATTTTCTGCCTTGCGTTGCGCCAGTTCAGGAATCGTATCCACGCCGGCTTCTTCAAGCAGATCGGCGTATTCCTGTCCGACCCCCTTGATGCGGAACAAATCAACGTGGTTGACCCATTCGAGGATCATATGTTCGCTGATGCCAGATTTTTCAGCCAGTTCTTTACGACCCTTTGGCGTCGCGCCTTGCTTGTGTAGCGCCTCGGTGCTAGCGACCCCGGCCGCGGATAATTTCTGGGCATAAGTCTCGCCCACGCCTTCAATGTACTCTAACTTTGCCATTTGAGCCTCCTGTATGGGATATAGAATATTACACCAATGTAGATATTTTGTATAAAAATTGTAAAGTGCCTTACCCAGAATGTCAAGAGGTCTCTTCTTTCATCAATCTGTAATATTTTTCCTCTCAAATTGCGATAAACTATATCCAGTTATTCCCTGTACCCATTATTTCATCAACGTTTTACTGGTAGATATGAGCTATGACACAATCCATTGGACTCCCAACCGTTCCGATTTCTCCCTCCGAGATTACCCCTGAACATCTGTACTTAAATCGCCGTCAATTTCTCAAGCTAGCAGCTTTGACTGGCGCTGCAGCCTTGCTCTCGGCTTGCGTCCCGACTTCCCAACCCGCCGCTACGCAGTCGATCCAGCCTGTGTCGTCTGCACCAGTCGCCCTTCCGCCGTCCGGTTCAATCGCGGATGAACGTGGCGCGCCGCTTAACAGCCTCGAGCAGATCGCTAACTATAATAACTACTACGAGTTCACCACTGACAAAACTGCCGTTGCAAGCCTGGCTCAAGATTTTCAGGTTGATCCCTGGCAGGTAGAGGTCTATGGCTTGGTCGAAAAACCTCTGACTTTCACCATTGCTGATCTGATCCGACAGTTCCCGCCTGAAGAGCGCATCTATCGCCTGCGTTGCGTGGAGGCCTGGTCCATGGTCATCCCCTGGCAGGGATTCCAGTTATCGAAGCTGTTAGATATGGTTCAACCTCAACCGTCTGCGAAGTACGTCCGCTTCGAGAGTTTGTTTGACCCGCAACGGATGCCTGGACAGAGCGATCCGCTTTACCCCTGGCCTTACCAGGAAGGCCTGCGCCTGGATGAGGCGATGCAACGCCTGACCATCCTGGCGACGGGTTTATATGGCAAGCCGCTCCCACCTCAAGGCGGCGCGCCGTTACGCCTGGTTGTACCCTGGAAATATGGCTTTAAGAGCCTCAAAGCTGTGACCAGGATCGAACTGGTAGATTACCAGCCGAAGACTATGTGGTCGTCAATTGCTCCGGATGAATACGGTTTCTATTCTAATGTCAACCCGGATGTTCCGCACCCGCGTTGGTCGCAGTCTTCGGAGCGGCGCATCGGCGCGTCGACTCGCATTCCTACATTGCTATACAACGGCTATGGCGAAGTGGCTTCACTGTATCAGGGTTTGGATCTGAAAGCAAATTATTGACCAACGGCGGAAGTTGATAGTTTTGAAGGCGCTCTTTCAAACTCCCCCTCGATTTACCCCGCTTCAGCTTCTGGCGCATCTGTTTGCCTGGAGTCTGGCTATCTGGTTGCTCTACGATTATTTTACTGACCATCTGACCGTTAATCCGCTCCAGGCTGCCACTCAACGCGCCGGTAGATATGCTTTGATCTTGTTGATGCTCAGCCTGTCAATTTCCCCGCTCTATCGTTTGCTTGGCTGGCGTAGCCTGCTCAAGTTAAGCCGTCCGCTGGGTGTTTATGCTGCTTTATTCGCTGTCGCCCATTTTCTTATCTTCACCGGCCTGGATTATCGCTTTAATTGGGGTTTCCTGTTGGACGACCTGGTTACTAAGAAGTTCATTTGGGTTGGTCTGCCCGCTCTGTTGATTCTGGCTGTTCTGGCGCTGACCTCCACCCAGGGTTGGATGCGCCGCCTGGGCAAGCGCTGGAAGCAATTGCATCGCCTGGTTTACCTGGCTGGTTTTCTGGTGGTCTTGCATTTTGCCTGGGCTAGAAAAGGCGACCTGTTTAACTTACGTGGCGATATTCGCGCGCCGTTGGGAGTTGGGCTGTTGCTATTGATTCTGCTGGCGTTGCGTCTACCGCCAGTGCGCCGCTGGAGCGCCGGTGTGTGGTTGAAGTCGAGAACATAGCCGGAGGTCGGTGTTTCTTAGATCACAGTAAAATGCGCCTCCAGTTCGGCCAGGTTTACCCCCTGCAATTTCAGCAGCAAACGGGTATCTAATGGCTCATCCTGGCGCAGGTGCAGGCGCGTTTCCAGCGCCAGTTCAGGGATGATGACCACCGCTCTCAGTCCGTTTTTCTCTACTAACACGCCTTCGGCTTGCCAACCCGGTCTTTCTTGTAAATACACCAGCGTCCAATGGCGTTTTGAAAGCCCCTCTGCCTGGGCGATGGCCGCGCTGGCAGCTTCCGCCACCCCGACGCGCTCGAACAGCGCCTGTTCGTCCAGCGGATATTCGCCGCGTAGGCAGCGGCGCAATTGCTGGTGGGTGGTCAGATCCAGGTACCGGCGCAGTGGACTGGTCAGGCGGCTGTAATAAGGCAAACCCAACCCGGCATGGGCAAGGGGCAGGCTGCTGATCTGGCTGCGCTTGAGGTAACGGCGCACCGCGAAGGCAGTGGACAGGCATTGTAAAGCCTCTGGCTGCCTTAATTGCTCCAACAACGTGGTTGGAAGATCGGGCGCTTCCTGGGCAGCGTAAGGGATGAAGATATGTTGCTCGATGGCAAAACCCGCTGCCGCCTCACCGGCCATGAGCATTGCCTCGCGCACCATATCCCGGCTGCGCAGGCGTCGTAAGGGTTGAATGCTCACCACGCCTTCTTGTACCTTGAAGATCGCTTCAGGCAAATCAATGCTAAGCGCCCCGTTAGCCTGGCGGCGGGCCTGGTAAGCCTGTGTGATGCGTAACAGGTGGCACAATGGCTGGCTTTCTAGCTGCGTTTCAGCCTGTTCATAACTCAACCTTTGCACGCGCGTCCAGCTTGGGATTGCCCGGATCAACCTCGGTTGTGCGGCGGCATCCAGCTCAATCTCGAATGAAAGCGCCGGAGAAATTTCTTGCAAGCCAAGCCCCAAACGCTGTATGGCAGGTTGTGGCAGCATAGGCAGCGCCCCTTCGGGTAGATAAAAGGTCGCGCCGCGCTGGCGCGCCTCCAGGTCGAGTGGGCTATCTGGCGGCGCTAACGCTGCCGCATCGGCTACATGCACCCATAACCTTCCGCTGATCAAACGCCCGTTTTCGTCTGCCTGGTAATCCACGAGGGACAGCGCGTCATCTGGATCCTGGTTTTCGCGGTCGTCAATGGCAAAGGCTGCCAGGCTGCATAGGTCCAGGCGCTCCTCTTCAGGCAGCGCAGGCGTATCAAGCGCCAAAGGGACGCGGGTGACGCCTAACCGGCTTGGATAGGGATTGACAGTTGCTTGCCAATAACCCCAATTCAATAATAACGCATGGGCGGTTTCGGGCCGCTCGCTGCGCCCCAATTCGCGCAGCAGATGGCTATCCTTGCGGCGGCCTAGCGCCAGTTCCTCGGTCTCGCGCAGGTAGCGGGAATCTGTTTGTGGATCAATCTGCCCCAGGCGAGCGCGTTCCAGAAAAGCCTGCCAGGCCTGGGCTTCTTCCAGGCGCGTCTGTCGTTGTTTGATCTCTCGTTCTACATCCACAGCCGCACGCGCCTTCACGCCCTGCTCGCCGATTTGGAAATATAACCCGTTTTCCACCTCTTGCCAGGTAGCCCAGGCGCTTGTGGGCGTGAAGCTTCCATAAATCAATTCGGTAAGCGCCGGCAGGGATAAGGCTTCACCGCTTTCGACCAGGATTTGCCAGGCCAGCTCCACATCCCCGACCAACCCATCAGTATCGTTCAACGTCTGCAAGCGTCGCATTGGCCCAGGGTGCAATATAAATATATCTTTTGGACGCACCTTGACGATATTCCCGCCTTCGATCTCAATCTCCAACCTGTCACCGTATTTCACAATCCGCGCCGGCCGCTTTTTATATATTACCAGTCCGTCTATTTCAAACATGATTTTGTTTACCGCGACCGCCTTTCAAACAGAGAATAGGTTAAAGAATTTGCTGTTTCCATTATACCCATTCTTTAAGGTTTCCAGACCGGCGCGGGAAAGGGAATTGGCTATAATCAATTCGAGTATGCCAGCTTGTGTGGTTGGCTCGAGATCAGATTGCGAAAGGCGATCCATATATGAAACTGAATGATATTCTGCCGCTGTGCATCTCGATCACTGTGCTGACCCTGGTAGCAATGATCCAAAGGCAGAGCAAGGTGATTGCAGCGGTGACCGCCACCATGCCGGTCACTATCCCGCTGGCGCTATGGATCGTCTATTCCTCGACAAAAGGCGAACGCAAGTCGCTGGAGCAATTCACCGGCGGCCTGATTAGCGGTATCATCCCCACCGTATTTTTCGTTGTCGCGATCTGGCTGAGCACGCGCGCAGGTCTTAAGCTCGGCCCGACTCTGTTCGTGAGTTACCTGATCTGGGCTGCGACGCTGGGTGTTATGTTCCTGGCGCGGCGTTGGGTCGGGGTTTGAATTCGATCCATCACCGTCCGGCTGCCTGCCACACGCGGGCTGCTTGCAAGGATATCCAGCGTCGGGTTTCCTGAGTATCGCCTACCTCACGCCAGGTACGCGTCCGAAATGGGCTACTGCCGCGCCATTGCCCATTGGCCTCCCGCAGCGAACCGAGCCAATCCAATGCGCCCTGGACTTCCGGTAAGGCCAACAGATCCAGTTCCATCAGGGCGCGCAATGCTAATAGTCGGTCAGCCTGGTAGAACAGCGGGAAGCTCAACCGCGACCACAGCGCGCTAACCTTGCCTCCTGGTTCGCAGGGGTAATCCGATTGTAAGAAATCATGTGTTTTGAACAGAAATTGCACCGCGCCCTGGATAGACCGCTGCACTGCGGGAGTTTTCTGTGCATCAGACAAGCCGGCAAAAGCCCACAAAGCGCGCACCGCGCCCCAGGCGCATGGTTCTTCGGCATTATATTTGCAGCGCCAGTCTGTATCCACTTCCCGGCTGAGCAGATCCATAACCTGTCCCAGGCGTGGATCATCCTGCAACCCTGCCTGAGTTACATATCGCAACAGATTGCCCCAAAAGCAGGCCAGCCCGTGCATATCCGGATTGACCCAATACAGGTACCGTTTCTCGACTGCGTTTAGCATGAAGTTGGCCCCCCGTTGTAGCGCTTCGCTCGGCCCTGCCTCCAATTCAGCCAGAAGCAGCATACTCCAGTGTGTGCTGGTGTATTTGGGTGTGTAGTAGGAAGATTCCCCGCTCCAATTGCCGCTGGCGCTTTGCTGCGCCAAAATTATCGGCGCCGGACCGGAGACCTGGATTTCCTGGCGCGCCTGGGTCACGACCGGGTCTTGCTCCGGCAGGTTGAGCAGATGGCGCAGGGTTTGGTAACGAATCGAAGGTATTTTGGATTGTAGCAACCACTCAATGAGATTTGCGTCCAGCATAGCGGGTCCTCCATAATTATTAAAGAAAGGTTTTAATCAAAAGACCAAGGCCGACCTACTTCCTGACGATTTTCCGGGCTGTGTTTTCAAACCGATGCTGTATATCATTTAACAGGCAGGCGAAACTGGCTGCTGACAACCAGTCGCCGGAGACATGGTTCGCGCGTGCGGCTGCCAGCGCCAGCCGAAATTCGTTGGTTGAACGCGGAATTCTCAAGAAGGGGAGCTGGCTGGCTCTCACATCATGTTTAAAACAATCTGGCAGACCCAGCCCTAAGGAACGAAATTCCAGGATGGTGAGGATGCACTTTTCGCAATGGCAGCAGTTTTCATCCCGTTCCTTCCCGCGCATGCAGACCCGCAGATATTGTCTGACCTCCGGCCATTCGGCAATTACTTTGACTTTATCCAGGCGGGTATACTCAGCGCCATCGTGCAGAATTGAGAAGGAATCACTGGATAATAAAGGATCAGTTAATGGATTCGATCCCCAGGGTATAAATAAATGGTTGTTGGGAAATGTACTGGCGATGATCTCGGTCGTATAACTGCCCTGCAATAACATAAAACAGGAAGCCAGCAGCGACGCCTGGCTATGTTCGTAAGGAATGTTAGTTTTTTTGATGTTTGTTGCTATCGTGATCAACTTAATCTGCATGCTATCTAACATTATTTTGGCTTTGCTTGCCGCGCGGGCAAAGACATCCGGTTGATTCAAACGAATGTCAAATCCATGCACCATCAAACCAGCCTGGATATTTTGGGGTAGCGTCGAGCCATGCCGATCACGCCAAACCGTGAAAGCGCTATCTACTCCGCCTGAAAAACTGGCTAACGCTGCCTGCCTGGGCGTCTGTGCTATTTCTTGCTCCTCATCGGCTTGGATCTCTATTGAGGTGTAATTCCATGGTCGCCAGGTCGCCCAGGTTGATTGAAATTCTGCCAGGTTTTTAACCAAGGAAGGAGAGACCTGCCCGCGAACGCGCAAGTCGGCTTTCTGCTGCATGGCGGTAAAGAGCGCAGCCAAGACATATGGGTCGCAACTCGCGCTTAATGCGGCTTGCTGGTCACTGGAACAATGATACCAGAATCGTTGGCGCTTGCCTGTGTTGTCTTCGAGCGTGTAACCGGTTTCTAATTGGTCTTGCCGTATGGTTGGCTGTTCAGGCCACAGAGTAATGTGTGCCAAATTTCACCTTTGTGATATTGAGAATGAGTTAAGCGCCTGCGGTCATGTACAGGGTTTGAACTTACTTCAGGCGTGAAGATCTGTCATGCCTGTATTTATATTTGTGAATTGGCGCGGCGAGCTGGTTCAGGCAAATAGCCAGTCGTAGCGCGTCCACCCAGGCAGCCCGGCAATGGCGCTGGCGCGCCAGCTTGATGATTTCACGATAGTAATAGCTCTGGGCGCGAATCGAATCGAAATAATAGATGTTGTCTGGCTGTGCAAAATGCATGCGGATGATTTGCTGGTTGCTGACATCTTTTTCGAAACACGGCGGCAGCCCCATACCCAGCACGCGAAAGGCCAGGATATTGCCGATACATTTTTCGCACCGGCAGCAGTTATGCGCCCGCCTCTCTGGGTTTTGGCCGGTGCATACTCGCAAATATCGTAGCGCCTCAGGCCAGTCAGCCAGCGCCAGCGTTTTATCAAAGCGGGTGTAATTCGCGCCGTCATGGACGATCGTAAAAGCCTGGCTGGCGAGAAAAGGATCGGATAGCGCGCAAGACCCGTAAAACGCGGCCCAACGGTACACGATATGTTGGTTCGGTTCTGAGGCGGCAATTAAACCGGTCGAAAACCGTTTTTGTAACAACGTCAGGCAGGAGGCCAGGATGGCGCCGTGCGTGTTGGCAAATTCTCCGCCCAGGCTGCGTAAGTTGGTGACCAACGGAATGGTTTCCATCCCCAGGCTGTCTAACATCCGGCGCGCCCGTTCCAGCGCATGCTCAAAAGCCGCCTGGCTTTTAACCGGGATATCGAAGCCATGAATGATCAGCCCTGCCTGGATGTTTTCGCGTTGACGACCAGCCTGACCAGTGCGGTGTCGCCAGGCGGTAAAAGCCGAATCCAATCCGCCGGAAAAGGCCATTATTGCCGCCTCCCCGCCGGTTGGAATGGCTTCCCGCTCAACTTCAGCCCGGATTTCCACGCTCTGGTACATTTGCGGCAGCCAGGTGTGCCAGGTTGCCTGGAACTCTGCCAGGTTCCGCAGCAAAGAAGGCGAGACA
>Ga0172371_10005993_pt1 | contig 17859 bp, 19 predicted proteins | sample Lak12m_FD_114543 | JGI IMG/M metagenome (GOLD analysis project Ga0172371, IMG submission 114543) | Freshwater microbial communities from Kabuno Bay, South-Kivu, Congo - kab_022012_12m | ecosystem: Environmental > Aquatic > Freshwater > Lake | place: Democratic Republic of the Congo: South-Kivu...
AAATAATCTAGGGTCAGGAATTAATTTTAAATAATATTTGTGCGTTTTTATAATAAATCCGTTCTTTTTTATATTCGCTAATTTCCAATGCTTTTATATTTTTCTCAAAACTCACATCCGCAATATCAAACGGGAGATCTGTTCCAACCATCATCCGCCCTGCACCGGCCAGGTCGCAAAGATATTTAAGCGGTTTTAGGTCGAAGAGAATGGTGTCAAAATAGAACCGTTTGATATATTCAGATGGCGTATGTTCGCAAAGATTATTGTCGGGGCGTGCGATGTATCCTCGGTCCAACCGTCCGATCTGGTAAGGCAAATAGCCGCCACCGTGCGGAAGAATGAACTTCAGTTCTGGATAACGGTCTAGAAATCCAGACAGTATCAGGCGCGCTGCAGAAAGGCAGGTATCCATCGGGTTTCCAACCAGGTTATTCAGTTGAAAATCCTCCATCCGTTTTCTTTTGCCAACTGCATAGGTGTGGATCATCAATGGCACATTAAGGTCATTCGCTTCTGAGAAAAACGGCGCAAGCCGTTCATCATCTAATGGAAGGTCTTCAAGGGATGTACCGATCTGCGCGCCTCGGAATCCCAGGTCTGATATTGCCCGCCTTAATTCAATGGCTGCACGCTCAGGATCCTGCAGTGGAACGCTTGCCATTCCAATGATCCGCCCGCCGGAAGTAGCAGCAAATTCCGCCAGGCAGTCGTTCATCCTGCGGCAAAAGTCATTCGCCCCGGTTTTGTCAGTCCAGTACATGAACAGGGTTGGCGCGGTTGACAGAATTGTGACATCGATCTCCAATTCATCCATCCTTGCCAGCTTCGCACCCATGTTATAGAACTCCTGCTTCAGTTCATAGCGTGCACCCTGCCGGTGCCAGGCCATTTCCCTGTCCCTGTCCTGGATGGCGGTCAGCCCGTCAAATGCAATTCCCTTGCGCGCCTCTTCAATTAAGGCCAATGGAAAATAATGGGAATGGATGTCAATGATCATGGTTCCTCTAATTGTCAGTGTTCGTGATTCCTGGGCCAATTTATATCCTTGTGATTCTATCAAAAAGTTAACACACGGATCTGCATTATAGGGTAAACTGAACATGCTTGATTAACAGAAGTTCTGATACAAAGAGTAAGTTTTTGATTTGGAACTCATGATTGACCATGCAATAAGAGAAGAAAGGAGTTCCAAATCATGTCTGAAAAAGAACAAGGTACAGTTAAGTGGTTCAACGGCAGCAAAGGTTACGGTTTCATTAGCCGCGAGGGTGGTGATGATGTGTTCGTTCACTTCAACGCCATCGTCGGTGAAGGGTATCGCAATCTTGAAGAAGGCCAAAAGGTAGAGTTTACTGTTTCACAGGGCGCAAAAGGCCCGCAAGCAGAAAACGTTGTTGTTATCTAAAACCTTTAACTAAACAAAAAAACAGGGCAGCAGAAATGCTGTCCTGTTTTTATTACAGCCACCACACTTAAAAAAAAGAATCATATTCTATATTTTTTACGTATTTAAATAGAATATTACGATCAATTTTCTCAACAAAAAGACAACTTATTGTCTTTAAGATAATATATCCAATAAAGCATTCGGGGAATCTTTCTTGATCAACAAACTGAAACAAACTTATTCTGAATATCCCAGGCCTTTTTGGGTAATGATGCTGGGCATATTTATCGACCAGCTTGGCGCAAATTTCATTTATCCCTTCTTCGCCTTATTTGTCACAGCACGGTTTGGTGTTGGGTTGACAGAAGTCGGTCTGATGCTGGGAACCATGACTGCCGGCAATATTGTTGGCGGATTTATCGGCGGTATTCTAGCCGACCGTTATGGCAGAAAAATCATGATGCTATTTGGTCTGCTGGTCAGCGGGTTGTTCAGTATTGTGATCATATTTATAACAAAGTTTGAAATGCTTTTCTTTGTAGCTGCTGTGGTCGGTTTGTTGGGTGGGCTCAGCGGCCCGGCAAGTCAGGCTATGATGGTCGATCTTCTTCCTGAAGAAAAACGCACCAGCGGTTTTGGTGTATTACGGGTCGTTTTCAACCTCACAGTTGCGATCGGTCCTCTTATCGGCGGTTTTGCCTCGGATTATTCTTTTAACATTCTGTTTATTGGCGACGCAATCACAAGCGCGATCACTTTCTTTATCGTGCTCAAATATCTGAAGGAAACCAAACCGGAATCACCTCACGCAGATTTGAAAGAAGCACCTGTTAGTTCCAAGGGTTATCTCATCGTCCTTCGGGACAAGAATTACATTCTGCTTCTGGTCGTTATCATGCTTAGTTTCGCGGTTTTAATGCAGATGCTTTCCACGCTGTCAGTTTATATGCGGGATGTTCATTTATTCCCCAACCGGTATTATGGTTACATCCTCAGCATGAATGCCATAATGGTTGTGCTGTTGCAATTTTGGATCTCTCGCAAAGCAGAAAAGGTGCCACCTTTGATCGCCATGGTCATCGGCTCATTCTTTGCAACAATCGGCTATGCGATGTTCGGCTTTGTGAAAGGCATCCTGATGTTCGCTCTTGCGATGGGTATCCTCACCATCGGCGAAATGATCATTGACCCAATGAGCCAGACTCTTGCTGCCGCTTTCGCACCCCAGGATAAGCGCGCCCGCTACATGGCGCTTCTGAGTTTCAGCATCACTTTATCAAATCTGTTCACACCCTACCTGGCAGGATTGCTCATTGATACATATGATCCCAATTGGATTTGGTATGCCTGCGGAATTATCGGCATATTGACAATAGCAGGCTACTCATATCTTCATATTCGCTTTAAGCCGCAAAACAGCAGAATAGCAGAACAGGTTATTTCGGATTGACAATTTTTTGTGCATGTAAGGCCTAAAAAAACTCCCCTTGACGGGGAGATTTTTAGACACAGAATAATAGATTATCCTATAAGAGATATCTTTTTAATAAGTTCATATGGTTATTTATTATTTTAGAGAATAAATAATCACGATCTAAAAACCTCTTAATATAACTCCCAGCCAAAGTAAAATGAATGCAAGCGCCAGCGTCAGAAATTCATTTCCCCCAACAATTGGCAGATTGGCGAAATAGTGGCTGATCAGTGCTGCCACAGCCAGTATCGTCGCGATCGTGAATACAACTCGGGTGGGTTTATAGATACTCATTTTTTCTCCTTTTATCCAAATTAATCTTTTGGCAATGATGGCATCTGGATCCCATCGGCACGCCTTTTTTGGGCTGCCTTCTCAAAATTTTTTGGATATCGGTCAGGCAATGTAGAAATTTCGCACAACCTGGCATTTATCTCCGCGGGCAATTTCCAGCCGCCTGCAAAAAGATTATCGCGTGCCTGGTCAACATTTCTGGCTCCGATAATAACGCTGGTTATCGCAGGTTGGTCCAGCACCCATCGGATGGCCACCTGTGAAGGGCTTCGCTTAAGTTCTCTGGCTGCATCTAACAATGTTCCCAGCGTTCTATCTGCATTTGGCGCCCAGGTCAGGTCTGAGAAGCTCCATCCCTCTTCAGAGCGAGTCCCTTTCACTTTCCGTTCGCCCGGTTTGTATTTTCCGCTCAGAAAACCGCTCGCCAGGGGACTGAAAGTAACAACGCCCAGGTTCTTTAATTCGCAAACAGGGATAATGTCATGTTCGATATCTCTGACAACCAGGTTGTACTGCGGTTGGTAGCATTCAAAGCGATACAAATTCCTGGTTTCGCTGATCCATAAGGCTTCCAGCAGGCGCCAAGCTTCATAATTGCTGCAGGCAAGATAACGTACTTTTCCCTGGTGGACCAGGTCATCCAGCGCGCGCAGCATTTCTTCCAGAGGTGTCTCTTGATCAAGATGGTGGATGTAATAGATGTCCAGATAATCCAGCCCCATGCGCTTCAAGCTGTTTTCAATTGATTGCATGATATGCACGCGCGACATGCCGCCGTCATTCGGACCTTTTCCCATCGGATTATAGAACTTGCTGGCAATGATCGCACTCTGCCTTTTATCTTTGATCGCTTTCCCTAATATTTCTTCCGATGCGCCGTTGTTGTAAGCATCTGTCGTATCAAAGAAATTCACACCCGCATTTAAAGCAAGATCGACGATCCTGTTGGCTTCCGCCTGATCCACACTTTTTCCGAAGGTCATTGTCCCCAAACATATTTCGGAAACTTTAACGCCCGATCTTCCCAAGTTACGGTATTCCATGTTTTTATCCCTTGTGTAAAGACTGTTATCTTGTTTACTGGTTAAATAATAGCCAAAGTATTTTTTACGAATTATTGCCTGGATGGAAAGCCGGACCCTTACCCATCAGTCTCACACCTTCCCGCAGATTCCGATACGGTGTCTTCGCTGCATTCTCATGGAACGCACCCGGAGCATTGACCGGGATGATCGCGCTGGAAATGCATTCGAAATCCGCCCGATAGTGGTTGGAGCTCTTCAAAACCAGGATCTTCATTTCAGCGGGTTCGATACCCACTTGCCTGAAAAAGGATTGGTCATTTGCCTGCGTTCTGCGGCTGACCACCACGACCTGTACATTTCCGATCTGAAGGTTGGCCATCTTGCCTAGGCTTGTTGGAATGCCATTGAACATAGGGCCAGTTGCTGTAAACTCGCCGTCAAACAGCCGCTTGACCAGAAAGGTATTTATAAAAGGACTCTGCCCGGGTGTAAGCTTTCCGCCTAGTCCGATGGTGATGCTTGCACCTTCTCCGGCAGTATGCGCTGCTTCTGCCGCAGCTGGGTCGTTCATCAATCCCAGGGCACTTAAAGGAGCGTTCTGGTTCACCAATGCTTCCAGGATCCAGGGCGTATCTGAAGTTCCGCCCGCCCCGGCATTATCCTGAATATCTGCCAGGATGGCCGGGCGAAGATTTTCTTTCGCCAGTGTAATGGCTTTCGCCACTGCCTGGTATGGCTCCAGCAGTTCAACCGTAAACTCTCCCTCCCGAGCCATTATTGCCTGGAACAACTTATCTGCGGCTTCGTCCGCGCTTTCCTGTGTATCAGCGTATGTAAAAAGCGTCGGCCCGGTATGCGCCATATCAGCCGGCGGGAAGCCAGCCATGATCGAACTAGATACTATTTTTGGATCGCTTTCCAACTCGTCCAGCAGCTTATATATCGTCCGATTAGGTTCGGTATTGGTCGATTGGGTTGTTAAGGGCATCAGGAAAGGGATTTGCCTGAAGGATTTATTGATCGACCTTCCCCGAAGCAGGGCATCCATTGCTAGTGCGCAGCGCTCGCCGGTCAGGTACATGTCAATATGAGGGTAGGTTCGGTATCCGACCATTACAGAAGCCAGGTTAAAGGATTCACGCGTAATATTGGCATGCAGGTCAAGGGAAGTGACAATGGGAATATCGCCAACAATTGAACGTGCGCGCCGCAGGATCTCGGTCTCGCCGTCATTGAAGCCCTCGTAAACCATGGCTCCGTGCAGGTCCAGATAAAGGCCGTCAAAAAGGCCTCTCTCGGAAAGCCCGGTCGTGATCAATCCCGTAATATGCTCAAATGCGTTTTCGGCAACTTGATTGGAAGGTTCAGCCGCCGCGTATATCAGCGGCACGATATGATGGCCCAATGACTCGATCCTATTAATGAAACCGCAGAAAGCACGGTTGATGGTTTTCCCGCGAACCTTAAGCATTTCTTCGTCTGGCAAAAATGCGGCATACGGTCCGCCTGAAGATGAAAAATCATTCAGCGTTGTTGGAAGAGGTGAGAATGTGTTTGTTTCGTGCAGGAATCCGGCGATTGCGATGCGGGCCATTTTTTTCCTTTGTGGTGCCTGGTGTGGGATTAAAGAATAAATTGGGCGAGATTAATCAAACTGCCAAATTTATTCCTGCGGTACTATATCATGCTTTAATAAATGCACTTCATTGGATTATGTGTGACTTCTGATTTTTATTCCACATCCCATGCCCAGGTTGTTATGTTCAATCCTCCGCTCGCCAGCTTGATGGCTTTCTTAAGTTCATATTGGCTGATGCCATCATTTAAGGATTCGCTTTCAGATATGTCCCCGGAATAATAACTTTCCAGAACAGGCAGCGCACGATTATCGCCCAGCTGCTCTAACGCCCATATTGCTGAATATCTTTCGCGAAAGGTTTGAGTCTCGCCATTGAGCAAGGCCATCAGTGACTCTCCACAATCACCCTGATATTCTACTCTTGCACCCGACCAAATCTTTTTGACCTAATCTCAGATGATCGTTCAGATTGCGATAAGGAAGAGCAACCCGATGCTGACGCCGATCGTACCCAGGTATAAAAGTTTATTCAGAATGCTATTCTTTGCCACTGCCTTCTCCCTCTTCTTCATAAAAGAAGATCTCTTCGATCGCAACCCCAAACAACCGTGCCAGTTTGAATGCCAGGTCCAGCGAGGGATTGTACTTATTGCTTTCAATGGCGATCACGGTCTGGCGGCTGACGCCAACCTTTTCGGCCAGTGCCTCCTGCGTCAGGTCGCGCATCGCCCTTAAGACTTTTAATCTATTCTTTGCCATCGCCGCCGAACTTCCTGTTGATAAAGTAATGAGAAATTGAATACAGAGCAATGAAGAACAGTGATAGGTAGGCAAGTACGAATCCGATGGCTTCCATATAGTAAGAGCCTTCAGGGGCAAGCAGGATCAACGCCAGAGACCCAAGCGCAATGGTTGGCGCAAATATGGCATAGGAAAGCAGTGCCGCTTTTTCGCGAACCATTTTTTGGCGTTCATCAAGCTCGATGTTCGTTTGGGAGCGCACGGCTGCCATAAATGCCACGCCGATCAATACGCCTGCGACTGCGAGGACCGTATTATCCCTGGTGACAGCGAGCCCAACGATGATCGAGGTGAATATTGCGATCCCAACGCGATACTTTTGATATGTTTTGTTATTCATGCCTGTTAATGTACAACTTTCTTTACTTTTTGTCAAGCACTATAAACATATTGACTTCGATTTATGCATCTCCCATCTCTTGCCAAACATCTTTCTTCCATAAAAAAAGAACCCGATCACGTCGGGTTCTTTGCAATTCTGTTTATTTACTCCAGCATCTTTCGAGAGAAATATCATCAAACACCAGCGAACGGCCGGTGATCTTTTTATCCTTGTCGGTTGCTACGAATTGGTAGCTCATGGCGGCGTAATCGTAGGCATTGTAGTTGAGCAGATCTTCCGATCGGAGCGTGATCCGATGGGTATTTTCATCCACCTTCTTCATTGTGCCGCCCACATTCCATTTGGTTATCGCGTCGCTGGTCTTGTCTTTGAAACGAACGAAAAGGATCACATATTCCAGCTTATTGATGCGGGTGACATCTGTTGTGATCGTAATATCATTTTCGCCGCAGGACAATGCGCCATAATAAAAGGTGTCCACATCATGGTTGTAGTTTTTAAACCGAACATTTTCCGGCGTATTAGACTGCGGGCAGATTTCAAGCTGTGCATCCTTGAACACGACCGTCCTGTCGATCGTCGCGTTGTCTGAGTTGGTGGCGACGATCTGGTAGAACAAGGTCGCGAAATCATACTTGCTGTAATTGCCCAGTTCGTTCGCTTTCAGAGTGATCCTGAAGGTCTCATCGGATTTTCGCGTCATCGCTTGGCCGCCATCCCAGCCGCTCATTTCAAAGCTTTCCTGGTCCGCAAAGCGGGTAAAAATGATCAATCCTTTCACGTCATCCGGCTCATAAACTCTTGCAGTGATGGTTATTTCATTCGGGCCGCAATCATTATCACCGTAATAGAAAGAAAAAACATCTGTATCGACATCATAGATCACAGCTGGCGGTGGTGTTATAACGGGCTTATCCGCCTGGGTTGGCTGGCTGGTTTCGGCAGGCTGGCCGGCCAAGGTTGGAAGGGGCGTCAGGGTCGGCGCGAGTGTGGGGAGCGAATTTTCAACAACAGTTACATTGACTTCTTCGATCGCGCTCCAGATGCCCTCTTTATTCTGCGCACGCACACGGAGGAAAAAATTGCCCGTTTGTGTTGGCGTCCATACATATTTGAGCACGCTGATATTTTGAGTGCCGCCGCTTTCGATATTTTGTACCACCTCGTTATTAATACTCAATTCCACTTTCGAAATTCCGCTGCTGCTGCTTCCGAAATACACGATCTCTATCGGTCCTTTGGGTAGCGTTTCACCGGGCGACGGTGAATCAATACCGACATGGAATTCATCTGCGCTGCTCGATTGTGTACTGCCAAATAACGCGCAGGCGGACAAAACGAACAACAGTGTTGCGGCGCCAATAACCTTAATATTTCTTTTTGTCATTCCAGCACCATTTTTTTATTTAATAATTAGTGTAACAGGAACGGAGGGCAAAGATTCTGGGCTTTCCATTTTTAATAAAAGTTTAATGAATATCCAAATACAAAATTTTGTTAAATCGGTTTAAAATAAAGATAAGGTTATATTTTTGATAACCAAAGGTGCGAATTTAAGGAACAATAATTAACAGGAGATTTTGAAATGGGTGAAGTCGGAAAAAGAGATAAAGGGCAAAAAGAGCAGAAGAAAAAACCAAAGCTTACGATCAAGGAAAAGCGTAAGCTTAAACACGAAAAGCACGACAAGGTCGGAACTTCAAACAACCCAATGTAACCAAAGGTCAGGCGCAGGAAACTGCGCCTGATGTTTTTTTGCTTCGTTTTCTATTTGACTAGGTTATTGTTTTCCCATTACTCGGTGCGGTCCGTGCGATCTAATTCGTCATTGCTCGAATCTGGATTCACTTTAAATTAATTTTAAAGAATTCCACGGTTCTGGTCATCGCTGCACCAAAATCAGCCTCGTATAGATTGTGGTCTGCCCCTGGATATTGGAACAGCTCAGCTGCTTTTCCTTTTTCCAGCAATGCTTCATATAAGCTGACGGATAATTCGACCGGCACCGAGCTATCGGATGTTCCGTGCTGAAGCTGCACAGGTCCGCTGATGAAATCCAGATAATTGAATGGATCGATCCGTTTCCAATGATCGGGATTTTCACTTGGCAGCCCGAACTCTTCAATGACTTTCGGCGCCAACCGCTGCAGGAAATCGATCTTTGAATAGTAGGTTTCGAGCATGTCCTCGTAGCTCCCCACAACACCTCCCCAGAAAACACTCGCTTTGATCTTTTGCGTGATCACGATCGCGCGCAAGCCAAGCAAGCCGCCATTGGAATGGCCCCATACACCGATCCGGTTGGGGTTAACTTCATTAAAAACCTCTAAAGCGGATAGCGCATTCAAAGTATCCACAACATAAGCCTCGGAAAAATGAGCTCCGACGGCTGTCCCTTCGGATCTGCCATGGCCTCTGAGGTCTGGTTTGTAGGTCACAAAACCGCTTCGGGCAAGGCCATCCTGCGAGGCGACGTAATCGGCGGTGGTGACATAGGTTTCCGGCGGGATAAAGCCATGCAGAAACAAAATTGTTGGGTAGCCGCCTTTAGGCCCTTGTTCATCTGGTATGGTCAGCAGCCCATATATCCTATTTCCATCCGAAATATACGAGGCGATAAAGCGTTGGTAGTTGGCCCCCGGATCCAGCGTTTCTACGATGGTCAGATCGCTGGCTGGATAGTCCCTCGCACGCAGAGCTTCAATATCCATCGGTGAAACCGGGATTTCCTCTGTTTTCTCCATCTGCGCTTCAGAAGTTGGGGCAAGAGGTTCTACGGTCGGAGCAGATGGGGATATCTTTGCAGGATCTCCGGTGGAAGTAACAGACATAACAGGTTCGGGAAGGCTGTTCTGAAAGAAAATGCCTCGCCCGATGTTAATAAAAACTGCCAGGGTCATCACTATTGCAGTGGTCAGAATGAGGGTAATCCAGGATCTTTTTTTCATTATTGTCTCGTAAATATATCGGAGGAATTTATTTCGAAATTACCGGACTCGAAATTTCTTTCCTTATGGTATTCATGAAGATAAAAATATTTCATAAGGGAATTATTAAATTCCTTTAAAGGCAAACTTCGTCAAATCAATGGGTTTTGCATTCGGAATCGAATGCCTTGCTCAAGAATACAGGCAAGCCTTTACCGATTTTGCTTTATCTGGATCTGTCCTTCGGTAAACCGTTCGAGTTTATTGAAAAGGTCGTGGTAGATCGGGTCTCGTTGTACATAATATGCATAGCGGATGGGATGGCGGGAATTATCAAAACTCCAGGTCAGGTAATATTTTTCTTTTGGGTAAGGGTTCGGACCTGGTTCTTTTTCAGGCGGCTGTTGTGCGATCATCGGGCTGGCAGTGATGTACGTTGGCACCCAGTCTGAATTGATCAGATACGCCAGCGTCACGATATCCCAAATTTCCTTCGATCCACCTGTCTTCAGAAATTCATAATCTTTAAATCTCCCGGCCAAGAACCGACCGATTTCGCCCTGAGGTTCCACAAAAGTTACCATTTCCAGCACCGTGGTTCGCAGGTGGGTTGTGACGCCGTATGCCGGTATCATTACCAGCGGCACGCCGCTATCAAGGATCAAGCGCGAAGCCAGCAGATCGCCTCGCAGGTTGAATTCATTTGTGTGCGGCCAATGGAACGCATGGCCGCCCGCCCAGACAAGCACGATCTTTTCGATGATCCTTGGCTCGATCAGTATCGCGGAGGCGATGTTCGTCAGCGCACCGATCGCGACCACATAAAGCGGATCCTTAGATCCCATGGCAAGTGTGATCAGATGTCGAACGGCATCGCTGTCAAAGGGCTCCTTATAACTCTGCAGAAAGCCGGCTGATCCGTGGAAAGCAATGTCATCAAAACAATGACCAAGCTTGCCTGACAGTCGAAGCATCTCATCAAAGCTTAATTCCATGCCCTCCTTTGGGCTGGAAGAACGGGTGTTAAAAAATGGAGCTGCGTAAAAACCTTCTACTGAAAATTTATCAGGCGATAGCAGTGCATAAACAATGGCGAACTGGTCATCGATTTCATTAAAAGTATCTGTATCAATAACGATCCGGATGCGCCCCTTTGGAGGTTCCAGCTTTTCAAGCAGTGCTGTGTTGTTCAAACCCGGTAATTTCAATGCTCCGCTCCAATTTTTTTTTTGGAAATCTTCACTCCACCTTTTACCGTTTAGCTTAAGTTACGAACCTGGCAGAGGATAATTACCAGATTTTAATACGGCATCACGCAGAGCCAATATGTTTTCAGGCGGAACATCCGCCAGCAAATAATGGGTTGGGGACAAGATATAACCGCCGTCTCGTCCCAAGGAATTCATCACCTTGATCGCTTCACTGGTTACCTCTTGAGGCGACCCAAAAGGCAGCACATTTTGGATATCCATGCCGCCATGAAAAGACAGCCTGTTTCCAAACTCTTGTTTAAGTTTATCGTGCTCCATTCCCAGGATAAATCCTTTGATGCTGAACTCGCGTCCCGGAATCCATGGTAAAAGGGCAAAGAGGATCACGCTGCATGCCAGCCACGCGGACAGGACCCACAGTAAATTGAACCATCCGCCCAACAAGAAAAGCACGCCCGCTATCAAAGCCATTGGCAGGAAGGAATTGACCATCTCCACCGGTACTAGTATCATTCGGTCGTTCAAGTTGAATCTCACTCTGCGCATCTCTGCTGTGGCTTGGTGTTCTTTCAAGTATTGCGGCAGGTCTTCTGCGCGGATCGGGCCGTATTCCACTTCAAAGCCGCTGTACTGCTTAACCAAATGAGCGCTGACACCGGTTGCGCCAAGCTGCGGCAGGATCAGGTGGCGGTGGTCAACGATCTTTTCCAGTCCAGTCGATTCGATCCTCGAAACAAGCTCATCCGTTCCGAAATTGCCTTCACCTGCGGCGCACCATACATTAACACCCTTGGTATCCAGCAAAAGGATATAGGCGTCGCGTCCCAATAATGTGGACCTCAATGCATCGAAGCTCAGCGTGTAATTGGCCGTCACAAAGACCAATGCGTCTCGGTCAGGCTTACCCAGAGCGTACAAGCCCGGCTGAATGCGATGCTGTGACCGCCGAACGCCGCAGCGAGCCAGGATATGGTCCCAGTGGTCTTTGGAACTGAGTATGCTTGTGGTTTGGATGATCTCAGCCATTTTCAGACATAATTATATAGGTATGACAAACCTTATAGAAAAAGGCTTTTGGCTATATTGATTTGGCATCTGCCAATTAGTTAGCAGGCTTCTAATCCAATCGTTGTCAGAATGTGATGTTCTTAAATTACACTAGCTTATGTACAATCCTCCGTTGATAGGCAGCGTAATACCTGTGATGTATTCCGCGTCATCAGATGCAAGAAAAGCCACACCTTTGGCAACATCTTCAGGCATTCCCAGCCTGCCCAGCGGTACTTTGGCGGCAAATTCTTCCCGTTTACCATCCAGCCCGCCTTCCCATCCTTCTGTGTCGATCCAGCCGGGAGCGACAGCGTTTACCGTTATCCCAAATTTGGCATATTCTCTTGCCAAAGATTTTGATAGCCCAACCACGGCCGCCTTTGAAGCGGAATAATGGCTGTGGCCGCCAGTTGAACCTTGCTGCGCGGCGATTGATGAAATATTGATTATTCTCCCCCAATTGTTTGCCTGCATCAACGGCAGCACAGCCGCGCAAAAATTAAAAACGCCATTCAAATTGACATCTAGCACTTTTTGCCAATCCTTAAATTCCATCTGGCTGAAGGGTTTGGTGGGCCGGATCCCGGCATTGTTAACCAGAATATCGATCCGCCCGAATTTTTTGTTTATTCTTCGAACCGCAGTACTGACATTTTCCAGGTCAGCCACATCAACTTTTTCAAAATGAACATCATATCCCCTGGATCTTAATTCGGATGTGGTTGTCTCTCCTGATTCTGCAATATCGGTGATGATCACCGTATCATTCATTGAAGCCAGTTTCTCGGCAATAGCCCTCCCTATGCCCCTCGCCGCCCCGGTAACGATTGCAATTTTTTCTGCCATTGTGCGTTTCCCTTTTCATAAGACCATCACATTTTTAATGCTTTCATGGTTTTTTGTCATTTCAAGCAAATTCCCCACATCTTCTAATCCGCCTGTTTCAGTGATCAGCGCGTCCGTATCAATCTTTCCCTGATCGATCAGTTCGATCGCCCATAGGTAAGTTGATTTGGTATAGCTGACGGATCCCGTGATCACCGATTGCCGGTAATGAAGCTCATTTAAATTGAATTGGACTTGATCATCCTGGCTGCCCGAAGCCATCAGCACGATCCTTCCGCCTTTGCGTAGCAGCCGGATGCCGTCATCGGTCAGCGCTTTGTTCCCGACCGCCAGGACGATGCTGTCTGCGCCAATGCCTTGGGTGACCTCAGTCACCTGGTCTTCAAGATTGGTGGAATTTGGATTATTAGTAAGATCCGCGCCCAAGGTTTTTGCAAGTGCAAGCCTTTCAGCGATCGGGTCAGAAATGAGCACCCGGCAGCCGAGCTGCTTGAATATCTGCATGGTCACCAGCCCCATAAAGCCCGCCCCCAGCACCACCGCCATTCCCGGAGGTGTGGTCAGCGACCGCAAAACAGCATTCGCGCAGGCTGCCACCGGTTCGATCAGTGCCGCATGCTTAAATGAAAGGCTGTCCGGCAATTTAACCAGGTTCTTTACCGGTACAGCGACTGTTTCGCAGAAGGCGCCGTTGGTTGAAAAGCCGATCACCTGGTAATCATCGCACATCCCCATGCCTTCACTATCGGTCAAGCCGCTGGCGCAGTACGAACAGGTGCCGCAGGTGACCACCGGTGCGATCGCAACGCGGTCTCCAACAGCATAGGCACCCGATCCGCCGCCGATGGCTTTGATAATGCCTGCGGGCTCATGCCCTAAAATGAACGGATAAAAGGGCGCTTTGCTGGCGCCGGCATATTTTTTCACGTCAGTCGCGCACACACCGCAGGATTTTATTTCGATCAGCGCTTCGCCTGGTTTTAGCTCGGGTTCGCTGATCTCATTTAGCACGATCTGCTTGGGTTCAGTCAGTAAGGCTGCTTTCATTTTTTTGTCCGTTTTTCCATTATTTTTAGAGGCAAATGACCTTCATTTCAGTGATCCCGTCGTTAATACTTTTCTCCGCCAGGGTCGTCCCAGTTTTGCGGTTATCTTCAATCAGGTGACATAACTCAGGCCGCAAAAGAGTGGGATCCGGCAAATTGTTATGCCGACCAGTTTTACTGTTTCCCGAATGCGCCTTCCAGCGCCGCCTGCGGGCTCATGCCCTGGTGGATGACCAACCCGACTGCCTGGATCATCTTCGAGGGTGATGCATGCTGCCAGACGTTTCTGCCGACTGCCACACCGATCGCGCCGCCGTCGATCGCACCGCGTACAAGCTTGAGGAAATCGATCGGCTCATCCGCTTTCGGCCCGCCGGACATGACGATCGGCACCGGGCAGGACTCGGTGACAGTCCTGAAGGATTCAGGGTCGCCCGAATAATAGGTCTTGACGATGTCCGCGCCCAGTTCTGCGCCGATCCGCGCCGCGTGCCGCAGGGATTTCGGGTCCAGGGTGTTTTCCATGCCGTGCGGATACATCATGGCCATTAGCGGCATGCCCCAGCGCTCGCACTCCAGCGCTACCTTGGCCAGGTTCTGCAGCATCTCATGGTCATACGCCGCGCCCACAAAGATGCGCATTGAAACACCGCTGGCGCCGATCTCCACGGCGTGTTCAACCGTGTCCACCAGCATAACCCGCGTTGGATCGGGGCTCATGGTGGTGGCCGTCGAGATCGAAAGCAAAAATGGCGTGCGTGTCTCGGCCAGCACCGGCATGGTCTTCTTGATAATGCCGAAATGCGTGAACAGCGTATCTGGTTTGCCCTTGCAGATCTCCGCCATCGCGGCTACCGGGTCGATCAGCCCTTCGCACGGGCCAATGGCCGGTGAATGGTCCATCGCGATGCACACCTGCTTGCCGCTTTCCTTGTTGATGATCTGCTTGAGTCTGAAATCTTTCCCGATCGGTGACATGGCTTTTCTCCATTATCAAAATCTGAATTTGTTTGGGTTATTTTAAAATAGCTATCTGGTTTATTTTCAATGGAATTGGTCTTTCAGAAAATCATTTCCAATGCCAAGTGTAGCATTGATTCTCGCCATAGGTGTTATTTAAAATGAAAAATCAGTATGAAATACCATCCATTGAAAAGTATCAGCATCCACCATTTGCCCGCAGGCAGTTTTTTGGGTTACTAACAAAATTTTTTCAAGAGATCAGAACCCGTGTTTTACCTTCTTATAAAATAAAATCGTAAACCGCAATGTTCCAAAAGGATTAATCCGAATCCAAAAATATTTAATAAATTTGCTGGGGTAATTATCTCGCTTTCTTCTTTTTCTCCAATGTTATTCGATTTCCTCCATGCTATACTTTTATTTATCAAAATGAAAATCTATTGAAATAGAAGGTCATGATGAGATCCTCATTCGCATTCGTACTTATATTTTTTTCCCTGCTTCTCACTTCCTGTCAGCCCGTGCCGCAAACCGCGCCGCCCACACCTGCTGAAGTTCAGCCGCCCGCTCAAGCTGCCCTGCCAACTGCTGCTGTCATTCAGACCGCACCAACCACAGAAACACCCTCAGAATTAATGAACATCATCTTCTCCGACGACGGCAGCCCGGATGGCACTACCGCACTCCTCTACCTGCTTGCCGATCCCGGCGCCTGGATCGATGCGCTGGTCATCTCGCACGGCGAAGCTCACCCCAAAACCTATATCCAGCACATGGGGCGCATGCTCGCGGATTTCGGCATCACCGATATCCCGCTCGGGCAGGGACAGGACTAGGCCATCATCCCCGGTGAGGATTTTCCCGAAAGCATCCGCCAACTCGCAGATAACTTCTGGGGCTTTCCCATCCCCAATGCCGGTAAAACCTATCCAGTAACTCCCGGTGCCGAACTGATCGTTAATACGCTCAACCAGTCAGACAAGCCGCTTGCCGTGTTTGCCAGCGGTGCTTACACCGACCTGGCGCTCGCCCTGCGCCTGGATCCTGCCATCCGCGAAAAGATCTCGGGCATTTACCTCATGGGCGGCGCGGTCTATGTGCCGGGCAACCTGACCGACTTTTCGGCCAGCTCCGACAACGTCTCAGCGGAATGGAATGTGTACATTGATCCCCTGGCAGCTTCCGAGGTTTTTCAGTCGGGTGTCCCCATTATTCTGGTGCCGCTGGATGCCACCAACCAGGTTCTTATATCGATGCGCAATACTGCCTTCTGGCGGGCTGGAGGTAGGGAATCAAATTTTGCTGCTGATATGTATGATATGTTACTTGGCCATTCCTATGACAACCAGTTTGCCGTTTGGGATGTGATGACCGCGGCTATTATGGTGCATCCGGAACTTTGCCCAACGGTGCCGCTGCATCTGGACGTGGTCACCGAACCGGGTAAATTCTACGGTCAGACCAGGGTAGTAGACGGCGGCGAGCCGAATTTGCAAGTATGCCTAAAACCAGACATTCTGGCCATCAAGCGCAATTTGGATAATGTCTTTGCTTCAGGGCAGTAGAGTGATTTGATATTGCAGGCGTCGAAAGCCAATAGCTTTTTGAACGGCTTTAATGCCCACATTTCTTGCATAAATATAAATGGGTTGGCTTTTAACACCAGGACCCAAGCACTTAGTGATATCAATATTCTTGCAATAATTTACGCTTGACTGAATTCCATCAAAGACTGGGAGGAAATATGAAAACCAAAAAATGCATCAAATGTACAAGATCCATCCCGCTGGATGCGCGTCTTTGCCCTTATTGCGGAGAGATCCTGAAATTAGATCTGCCAGCGGAGCCGAAAAACGAACAGGCAGAGATGCGAGGTGAACAGACATTGCCTAAAAAAGACCGCAAAGGTTATGCCGTTGCATCACTTGTTGTCGGCGCCAGTTTTTTTGTTTTTCTATTTCTGGCATTTGTTGCAAATCATTTTTTTGATGATAGTGGTGTTTTTGGCATCCTCACCATTCTTAGCCCATTGTTATCGGTTCCAGGAATTATCCTCGGGATCCTTGGGTTAAAGTCAAGTCGCAAAAGATCTGCCATAACAGGTATTATGTTAAATTCTTTTCTCTTTTTTTTGTTGATCATTTATGGATGCCTCGCAACCCTTTTATCCATGAATTGGCGAGGATAAGGTTGATTGTCCGCACATAAGTACAGGTCTATGTGTATCAGGTTTGATTTCCGGATATACGGGGTTTAGATCGCGTCCAGCGTCCCCTGGATGGTGCTGCGTTTTTCGATCATCAGAAAAATAAAGTATCCCAACAGTATATAAACACCACCCACCAGCGCTTCACCCGCCATCAGCGTTCTGACATCGTTCCAACCCGCGCCGCTCAATATCGCACGAGCCGCCAGCACGCCGCGCGTTAGCGGCAGTGCGTAAGCGACCTTTTGAAGAAATGCCGGAAGTGCCGTGATCGGGAAGTTGACGCCCACCAGGATGTAAGTCGCCTGCAAAAAGGTGTTCAGTATCGTCCAGCCATCGCGCGAGACCAGCGCGATGCTCCCGAACAGGAAGCCCAGCCCGGTGGAAGTGACCGTGATCAGCAGCACGCAGCCTGCCAGCAGCCCGAAGTTCACCTGCCCCAGGTCCATGCGGAAGATGCCCGCCGCGATCCCGAAACCGATCAGCGCGGTCACGAACCCGTCCAGGATGTAATAAGTTGCCCGCCCGATGAACACTGGCGCGCGCGGGGCAGGCGAACCCAGCACGTATGAAAGCGTCCCCCATTGGCGCTCGTCGCCGATCGCCAGCGTCACCCCGCACATGCCGTTATTGGATGGGATCAGCAGGATATGGCCGATGACGATGTACAGCGGGTCAGCAAAGCCCACAAATTTCCCCAGGAA
>Ga0172371_10005994_pt1 | contig 17858 bp, 24 predicted proteins | sample Lak12m_FD_114543 | JGI IMG/M metagenome (GOLD analysis project Ga0172371, IMG submission 114543) | Freshwater microbial communities from Kabuno Bay, South-Kivu, Congo - kab_022012_12m | ecosystem: Environmental > Aquatic > Freshwater > Lake | place: Democratic Republic of the Congo: South-Kivu...
TGAAGGGTCGCTCCTTCTCCAATCAGATAAGCAATCAGTGCTCCATAAGTTCCAAAGATGACGGCAAAACCCATCGCTAGCTTTCCCCATTTTCCTAAATATTTCTCGGCGTAGCCGGCTAACTGATGTGCAGATTTAGTTCTTAGCACCACTTCTCCCACAAAAAGATTAAGCAACAGAAAAGCTAGACCTAAGCCCAGGGTCCAGACCAAACCCAGTAAGAATCCCGATTTAGCGACTACATAAGGTATTCCTAATACTCCTGCTCCGATGATAGTTCCCATCAAGGTGCAAGTAGCAATAGCCATACGATGATTAGCAAAGAAACCTTTAGTATTGGACACCTCACCACTTTTCTTAAACATAGGTTAGAGAATAGGTTTTAGGTTTATATGTGTTTTGCCTAGTAAGACTTAGTAGATAAGTTAAGCAAAAATATTCTTAAAAAGAGCACTCCTTCTCAAGGTTTAAATATTTCTTAACTATAGTTAACTTTATTTTGGAGGTGTTAAACATGATAAGAAATGTATGTGAACTGTGTCAAGAACAGTTGGATAGTCCGGAAACGGAACAAAGATATAACTATTGCCATAAGTGCAACGAGCAGAAACACAGAGAAACGGATATTAGGCAAGCAATAGGTATAAATAGAAGAAAAGCAAAGAATAAGATGTGGTGATAATAATGTCTACTTTAGAACCCTTGCCGTATTCTTATAACGCTCTAGAACCCTACATCGATGAGCAAACCATGAAGATACACCATGATAAGCATTATCAAGCTTATTGGGATAAGTTCACTGCAGCCATCGACAATTATCCTCAACTTAAAGAGAGTAAAGTAGAAGAGATCCTGTCCCAGCCCAAGAAAATTCCCACTTCAATTAAGACTGTCGTAATCAATAGTGGAGGGGGGTATGCTAACCATAAATTTTTCTGGACCGTCCTCAAAAAAAATGTTCCTTTTCGAGGAGAGATCGCTGCAGCAGTGATCAAGGAGTTTGGAAGCCTAGAAGGGTTTAAAGAAGCTTTTACTATAGCGGCAGTCGGCCATTTTGGCAGCGGTTGGGCTTGGCTAGTGTATGATCCCAAGAAGAAGAAGTTAGAAATAATCACTACCGCTAATCAGGACAGTCCTTTGAGTCTAGGAAAAATTCCTCTGCTTTGTATCGACGTATGGGAACATGCTTATTATCTAAAATATCAGAACAGAAGAGCGGAGTATGTTGAAAGCTTTTTCAAAGTGATAAATTGGGAAAGAGTTAATGAGTTATTTCAAGAAGTGAAAAGGATTTTCTTTTGTAGAAGATAGTTTATTGAAAATTCTTCCCCTCATCTCTTTAGGCAAAGTATTCAAGAAATCAATGGCTTCTTCATCAAAGATAAGTTTAAACATCTAAAACCCCAATCTTTTGCTAGCCTCTTCTTCGGTTAGGAATTTACCTTTTCTTATTCTTTCTCTTGCTTTCTCAATGGATTCAATGGTTTCCTTGCTCAATTCAGGATGATGTTTACAATTTTTAACAATGAAGATCATTTTTTTGATGACTTCATCATAACTTTCATTCTTATACTCTCTAAAAGTATCTAAATCTGTTTTAGTATCTTCATGAATCTTAAGCGTAGTTTCAGTCATTTGGTTCACCGTTTACTTTGGTATACCAAGGTATATTTAAACTTTTCTCTGATTTTGGAGCTCATTTGCGCAAGGTTTAAATAGGCAGAAAGAATACTTCTTTCTGTATATTTAGATCATAAAAAGGGGGTGTGTAGAATGGTCTACGAAGAAGATTATTGTGAGTTAATGGAAGAAGAGTTAGTTCTCGGCAACGGAGAACAAACCACAAAGTTCTGTGAGTTGTGTGAACTGCAAAGAGCTAATGAAAAGATGGTCGCAGAAGTCATGGGCATCGACATGGCTGAAGTAAAAACCAAGATGAAGAAATAATTTTTATTATTTTTTATATCTGTTGGATGATTCTGTTTATTTCTAGAGCGGAGATTTCTTGAGAAAAGGTTTTCTCATACTTCTGAATCATATTTTGTCTTAGTTGATAAGTATCAGCTTGATGAGCATAAGCCAGCCACCCTTCAAAAGAAGCATAAATTTTATCGTAATCAATATTCCTCTGATTTAACTCTTCTTGCATCAAAGATAATTTGTTTTTCATTCTAGGAAGATTGTTTTTCTTTAGTAACTTATGGTATGGAAATGCACGAAATCCCAGAAAAGTTATTCCTTGCTTAATATTACAAATTAAGGTTTTATGGAGATGTAAGTGTAAATTTAATTGTTCTATTAAGAAAGTGTCGATTCTCTTCTTAAGGAACAATAATCTTTCCTTATCTTTCTCCAAAATAACAAAGTCATCCACATAACGAATATAATATTCAACTTTTAATCTTCTTTTAACAAACTGATCTAGTTCGTTCAGATAAACATTAGCTAAAAACTGACTGGTTAAGTTTCCTAAGGGCATCCCTTTTTCAGCAGAATAATTCTTTAAGATTATCTTGATCAGCCACATCACCTTGGGATCTCTAATCTTTTTATGAATGATGTTAATCAACATAATATGATCAACTTCTTCAAAGTAATGTTTGATGTCTGCCTTAAGAACAAAAGCATTTTGAGAATGGTTTTGAGAAACCTTTCTGGATAGCTGTTCAAATCTTCTAATTGCTTTTAATGTTCCCTTTCCACCACGGTTAGCATAAGAATCGAAGATGAAACTTTTCTCAAAAATAGGTTCAATAATATTGCATAAAGCATGATGAATTATTCTATCCCTAAAATCGGATTTACTAATTTTTCTAGTCTTCGGATCACAAATGATAAAAGTCTGCAATGGTCTCGGACGATAAGCATGTAGTAAGAGTTCTGTTCTCAGTAAAGAAAGATTAGTTTGTAAGTTCTTCTCAAACTCGAGCACATAATATTTTTGAGTTTTGTGTTTTCTGGCTTTTTTATATGCTCGAAACAGATTATCTTCATTACACAACTTCTCCCACAAGTTTCGATAAGTTTTCATAAGCAAAAGTCCTAGCCCAGCCAAGGTTATTCCAAAGAAACGGGCATTGTTGTTAAGATTGTTGTTGCCATTAAGGTTGTTGTTGATGTTGTTGCCTAAGAACAGCAAGCGCCCGCTCTGTGTAGCTCTTTCATCAATAAGTCACGGCTGCTTCGATCTTTCCTTGCGTACTAGAGGTTGCAGCTGCATTTATCCAGTTAAAGCGTGTTTAACTGAAAGGTTTTATAACGTGTCGCCATCGCCGTAATGAAAGAGCATGTAGCCTTAGCCTTAACCAATCTTGGTTGGCTAAGACAGAAAAAAGAAAAGAATTAGGTTAATATAACTTTCTCAAACCACGACGCACTTCAGCTTCGTATTTCTTACGATTAATTTCGAGAACAAACCTTTCTGAAGAGGCGAATACTTGTGCTAAAACTACTTCTAAATCAGGTGAGTGGTTTTTTGCAGCTGCGCCTAAAGGCGCACTGTCGTTCGCTTCGCTCACTCCACGACGTACCCCAAAGAAACGGGCACTGCCGCTAAGACTGCTGACGCCATCAAGGATGCTGCTGATGCCGTCGCCCAAGAACAGCAAGCGCCCATAAGGCTGATCTTTCAAATCATCGCTACGCCAAATTCCAATTTTATTCCCTTTAACTTGACCATGTTTATTCAAGTATCTCTGAGCAAGCTTTTCGTCTCCACCCAAAAAAGGAATAGTTTGAGGATGTTCCAAAGCAGCATTTACTGAAATGATTCCTGAAGGAGAACTTCTTAATTTATCATAATCAACTAAGAAAACTTTTCCGTCACCATTGCGATCGACTAAAACATTAAATTCTTCTTGCGGGAAAGGTCCAGCACCATTTTTATGATGTTCACGAGCATATTTTAATTTTTCTGGATCGTTCCAAGAAGTTTGATCATGCACGTAAAGAACTACTTTACTGCCAGCAGAAGTGGTTCCGGTAATTCTTAAACTAGGGGTGGTCCACCAATCGTTCCACAAAGCACTATTTGCTTTTGCTTTGATTCTTCTTTCTGCCAATTCTGGCATATAAGCAGGAGTATAACCGGCAATCTGACAAGCTCGAAGAGCTTCTTCCATTGGGGTATTGTAAAAAGGTTTAGTTTGCATCATTATTAATCACTTCCTCTCAGAAAGAAGACTATTATTTAAAGGTTACTACTCGGAAGTAAATTTAGTTTAGAAAAAGCCACTCCCGCACTGGACACAAGAAATAAGAAAGCTATCTTATTTCTGTGCTGAAATAAAGTTTTTAGCTTTATTTCATGCAAGTCCAGCTAAACTATTTAAAGGAGTTCTACTCTTAGGTTTATTATGGAAAAAGCACTTTCTATCTTTGAAGGCAAGAAAATCAGAAAAGTTTGGCACAATGAAGAATGGTGGTTCTCGGTAGTAGATATGGTTGAAGCCTTGACTGACAGTGTCGATGCAAAAGATTATTGGTATAGATTAAAGCAAAGAGAACAAGAATCAAGTGAAATTGAGTTATCGACATTTTGTCGACAACTGAAATTGCCTGCTTCTGATGGAAAATATTATGCTACTGATTGTACCAATACCGAAGGTGCTTTTCGTATCGTTCAATCTATTCCTTCTAAGAAAGCAGAACCGTTCAAACTTTGGCTAGCTAAAGTAGGATATGAACGAGTACAAGAGATTCAAGACCCAGAACTAGCTCAAAAGCGGATGAAAGAACTTTACAAAGCCAAAGGTTACTCTGAAGATTGGATTGAGAAAAGAGTGAGAGGTATTGCCATCAGAGATGAGCTAACCGATGAGTGGAAGAAAAGAGGAGTAGAAACAGAAAGAGAATATGCTATTCTTACCGCAGAGATAAGCAAGGCTACTTTCGGTATGACTCCTAGCGAGTATAAAGAGTTTAAAGGTCTAAAAAGAGAAAACTTACGTGATCATATGAATGACTTGGAATTAATCTTCGCGATGTTAGGAGAAAGAGTATCAACGGAGATTACTCGCAAAGAGGATGCACAAGGATACCCCGAAGTTGAAGATGCTGCTAAAAGAGGCGGAAGAGTAGCAGGAAATGCTAGAAAAGAAACGGAGCAAGAATTGGATCGTCCTATTACTTCAGAAGAAAATTATCTTTCTGAACCAGAAAAAAAGAAAAGAATTAAAATAATAAGTGGGGACGCCGCGATTTGAACGCGGATCAGAAGCTAGCTTCAGGAAAGTTTTATCATCGCTTGTCGCTCAACTCTCCAATTCTGGAGGCTCCTATTTCAGCCAGTGAAGTTAATCACCTCTAGCCAAGATGCACCCAGATGCCGCAAAGCAATGTGGATTATACTACGTCCCCACAATCTACAAAACAAGAGAATTGTTTATTAAGTTTTTGCTCTTTTATACCAAAAATGATCGAATTAGATGGCTCATTAGGAGAAGGCGGCGGTGCTTTGGTAAGAGTGGCTCTTGCACTTTCTACCTTAACCGAACAAGAATTTAAAGTAATTAATATCCGCGCTAATCGACCCGAACCAGGATTAAAAGCACAGCATCTAGAAGCGATTAATGCTTTGAAACAGATTTGTGATGCGGAAACTAATGAGATTAAAATAGGCGCTACGGAATTGTATTTCAAACCGGGAAAGATTAAGCGAGGAATTTACGAAATAGATATTGGTACGGCAGGTAGCGTTAGTTTAGTACTGCAAGCGTTAGTTCTTCCATGCATGTTTGCTCCAGGTAAAGTTACCCTGAAGATTAAAGGAGGAACTTGTGGAAAATGGCAGGCTTCAGTTTACTATCTGCAAAATATTTTGATCCCGCATTTGCATAAATTCGTAGATAAGATTGAATTAAAAATTCTCAAACCGGGTTATTATCCTAAAGGAGGAGGAGAAGTAGTGTTAGAAATAACACCCAGATTTAACATCCATAAATTCAAGTTCGTGGAAGACTTCTTAAAAGAATTGAAAGTAGCAAGAATAAAATTACTCGAGCCAGGAAAATTAGAGCAGATTAGAGGAGTAGTAAATTTATCTTCTGAATTAGAAGAAAAAGAAGTTGGTGAGAGAATAAAGAAGTCTGCAGGAATGGCATTGAAAAATTTTAACGTCCCGGTTAACATTCGAGCAGAATACGCCAAGAGTCTAAATATTGGAGGAGAAATAGTCTTATGGGCTCTTTTCAGTAACAACAACCAAGTTGATCCAGACAATCCCCATATTCTCGGCAGTGACGCTTTAATTGAGAAAAACAAAAGTTCTGAACAGGTAGGTAAAGAAGCCGCAGAAGTGTTGATTAAAGAGATAGACCACAACAATCTAGTGGACCATTACTTATTAGACCAACTTATCCCGTTTATGGCTTTACTACCCGGATCAGAAATTCAAGCTTCTGAAATTAGTGAGCACGCTCACACTAACATTTATGTATGCAAGCAATTTATCCCCATAGTGTTTAAGATTGTGAAAAATAAGATTAGTGTGGAACTAAGGTGAAATAATGGCAAAAATCATAAGTCTGATTCCCAAAAGCAACGATAAGATTACTTCTCAATTGACGAAGATGATCACGGAGATTGCAGAAGATATAGAATCATTCTACCAGGGATATCTAGAATTAGGGTGTAACGCCCATAGCGATGAAGAACTTAAAAAATACCATGGTGGTTTCTTTATCCATTATCAGAAAAGACAATTATTCTGTGTTGCTAGAAATGTATTGTCTATAACCACTAAGATCAAGCAAGATTTCTGGACAGCCAAAATTGATAGCACTGTTCCCAAAGAAGTCCGAGAGAAGATATTACTAATTTTTCAGAAGAATGAGAAAGATCTTCTCAACGCCGGAATAAAAATAGTTATGTTAAATCAATAATAACCTTTATAAAATAGTTCGGGTTTGAAGCTAAACTATGACTGAAAAAATTTGTATTTCCTGTAAAAAGAAAGTCGTTAACAAGACTGGCAGCGTTACTTTTCAATGCCCCCAATGTGGTAAGTACGAACTAGTACGCTGTGAGAACTGCCGTGCTAACGGAACTAAGTACGCTTGCCCTAACTGTGGTTTTGTAGGACCAAATTAGGTGACTCTTTATGGCTAAAGCAATAATTACTTTCAAACTAATGCCTGAATCACCAGAGACGGACCGAAAAGAAATCACTGAAATCGCTTTAAGGATCGCTAAAGAGAACGGAGCTATCGGACAGATGCAGAGCAAGGAAGATCCGATCGGTTTTGGTTTAGTTGCCGTCTTAGTTCTGGCCATGTACGACGTAAACACTTCTGACTTTGAAGCTATTGCTGCTAAGATGGGTGAAATTCCCGGAGTAGAATCAGCAGAAGTAGCCAAGATGGATCTGGCTCTTGGATAGAATTATTGTTGTTAATTTCTTATTTAATTAGTTTTTCGCTATCTTCCACATCATCTGGAAGTATTCCAAGAAACTTTGCGCTATTTCTTCCGATTTAATATAGATAGAAGTAATTTTCTTTCCAAAAACAATAATTACAGTTCTATCTCGAAAAATGTTAATCGCTACAGGAGAAGTATGTTCAATATACTTGTTCTTGGTGCCGGGAAATTGCTTATTGGAATACAATTCTTCAGTCGTCTTTCTCTGTCTAGAATTAAAGAGCATATGGGTCTTTATTCCTTTTTGCTCTCGTAAAATATGAATCTTTCGAAAGAAAGACCAAACAGATTCTTCATCCATTCCTTTTGTTCCACCAATAACATAACAGATCTCGCCAGCTTTAAGCATTTCTACTTGCTCTCTAAAAATGACTTCCAATCCCTTCAAACCAGATAACAATTCTACTTCTTGGTCTTCTTTAGAAGAATTAAATAAAGATAATAAACCAGGTATGGCTAGTTTAGCTTGTTTTTCTAAAGAGATGATTTCCTCTTTCTTCTGTTCAAGATAATTCAATAATTGATTTGGATTGGTTGGTTTAAAGTTCTTAACTTTGTTCTCAATAAAAGTTGAGATTAACCCTTTCTCTTGGAGTTTCTCTAAAACTTCATATACTTTTGATCCGGAAATTCCTGATTCCCTTACGATATTATTACGAGTAGAAACTCCTAAACTAAGCAGAGCTAAATATACTTTCTTTTCCGATTCAGTTAGTCCAATCTCTTTCAACAGTGGTTCAACTTCTTTCATAGGTATCCCTTAGGGGGAGCTAGTATTTAAATATTGCCGATGAAGAAATACTTTATAGTGGTTTCTGGTGGGAGAATTAAAAATGAAGAAATTGGGATTAGTGGGATTGGTTTTAATAACTGCTTTAGGATGCCATCATACAACCATTATTAAAGGAGAATACGAAGGATATCCTGTAAGAGTAAGACAAGACGGAACATTCTTTACAGTAAGCATCTGTCAATATGACGATAACAACAAACCAAAAGAGTCATTATGGTATAATTGTATCAGCGGACAAAGTAGCGATGATGGAAGAATTTATCAAATAATTAGAGATTTTGGAGTTACTAAAGGCCATCCTTTAGAAAAATATTTTGGATTGAATCAGTTAATGGACATTTATAATTTGGTTAAGATCCAGAATATTAAACCTTGATCCCATGCACCGTAAAGTGTGTTCTTACTCCCTTATACTTCTTTAAAGCATCTTCCATCCGAGGAGGATTTTTCTTCTGGATCCGAGCTACTTCATGCACATCTACAAACCCCACTTGTGAAGAAGTGGACTCTTCCCACAACAAATTCAAGAAAGTCTGCTCTTCCGGGAAAGAACCTTCTTCAACTATTTTCTGTAACAAATCAGTATCAAATAATCTTCCCGTCCATAACGGCCCGGAAAAAATAAACTGCTGGCCGCAGGTACAGATTTCATTATTAAATTTAGAGAGTTTAAAGTTCAAACACTTCTGACAGAACAAAAAGTATTGATGTTGTTTAATGATTTCATCACAATCTTCTTTATGACGATGATTTTTCACATAAACCCTAAAATAATGGTCTTTGTGATAGGCCAAAACCGGAATAAGAGCTTTATCAAACTGTACTCCTTGTAACTGAATCTTGCGAATCAATATTCTCAAGCCTAGTTCATGCATCAAATAATTCTTAAACGTAGTAGCCCAGTATTTTCGTTTAGTTACAGAAGGATAAGTTCCAGTTAAAGCAGCAGTGTCCGTTGCAGTAACCCCGATAACTCCTTCCCGAGAGATTCTGCTTACTGCTGCAGCTAAAAAAGGATTAGGAGAACCAAAAGGGTCAACTTCAATATAATCAAAGCCGATCTGTTCTTGCAGGAAGAGATTAGCGTCTTTCTGAGAAAGAACTACTTGATTTTTATCTAATTTAACCTTATTCAACTTAGCGTTATCCTTAAAAGTCTGAATAAACGTTTCCTTCATATCATTAACGTACAAATGTTTAATCTTCCCTTTCTTCAATTCTTTAAGAAAACGTAACGATCTAATTCCCGATCCAGCTAGAGGATCAGCAATATTCAGGTCAGTTTTCTCTAGAGAATTTAATAACAAAATGGAAATATTTCGATTAGAGACCATTACTGGATTATAAAATACTTCCATCTCGGCCGAAACTACTTTAGGAAGTTCTGCTTTAATCTTGATAGAGTGTTCAGTGATGAGAGACATAAAGAGAAGAAAAATAGAATAACTTTAAAAATTAATCTAGTTCTTTCACTGCTATGGCCATCCGTAAAGTCCTCGTAACAGTGGTTGGACATGTCGACCACGGTAAGACTTCTCTCTTAGATAAGATTAGACGCACGGCTGTAACCGCCGGAGAGGCAGGAGGAATTACTCAAGCTATTGGAGTTTCTATCATTCCCATTGAGACCATCAAAAAAATATGTGGCAAACTACTTAATGCCATTCCCAATTTAACCGTCCCGGGATTACTTACTATTGATACCCCCGGACATGCTGCTTTCGCCTCATTAAGAAAACGTGGCGGTTCTCTGGCCGATATCGCCATTTTGGTCGTCGATATTAACGAAGGGTTCAAACCACAAACTATTGAATCTATTGAGATTCTTAAAGCCAACAAAGTTCCTTTTATTGTCGCTGCCAACAAGATTGACCTGATCGGCGGCTGGGAATATGATCCAAACAACCTTCTCTTAGACAATATTAATGCTCTTGACTTTAAAATTCAAAGCCTGTTCGAAACTAAAATGTACGAACTAGTAGCCCAATTTTCCGAGTTAGGGTTAGAGTCGGAACGCTTCGATCGAGTACAAGATTATACTAAACAGTTAGCGATCATCCCTATTTCTGCTAAGACTGGACAGGGAATCCCAGAGCTATTGATGGTCCTAACGGGCTTAGCTCAAAAGTTTTTAGAGAAGAAGTTAGAAATCGATGAAACCGGAAACTGTAAAGGAACTATTCTTGAAGTTAAGGAAGAAACCGGGTTGGGGACAACACTTAACTCCATCCTCTATAACGGAAGCCTCAGAGTTAACGATACTTTAGTCATTGGGGGAATAGAAAGTCCCATCGTAGTCAAAGTAAGGGCCTTATTAGAACCGGCAGAACTGGCAGAAATGCGTGAGAAAAAAGCAAAGTTTCAGAATGTAAAAGAATCTACTGCCGCTACCGGAGTAAAAATTTCTGCACCGGGATTAGAAAAAGCTATCGCTGGTATGCCCATTCGCAGCTGTTCGGGTAAACCGGAAGAGGTAGAACAACTAAAAGCAGAAGTGCAACAAGAAGTTGGCGAGGTAGTGAACGAATGCGACGAATGTATTGGAGTAATGATCAAGGCGGATACTATCGGCGGGTTAGAAGCGTTACGCAATTTGCTTTTAGCCAAAGAAATCCCTATATCTTCTGCCACCTTGGGAGATGTCACTAAGAAAGATCTTTCTCAACTCGAATCCTTGCGTGAGAAAGACGAATTTATTGGAGTAATCCTAGGGTTTAATGTCAAGGTTTCTTCCGAACTGGAAGAGTACGTCAAATCAAAAAAGTTCAAGATCATCACTAACGAAGTGATTTACAAGACTATTGAGGATTACGAAGCCTATATCACTAATCTTAAGAAAGAGGTAGAGTTAAAAGAGTTATCTAACTTGGTCCGCCCATGTAAATTTTATTTTATAAAAGGATATGTGTTCAGACAGAATAACCCTGCCATCGTAGGAGTAGAGATAGAAGTAGGCCAAATCAAAAGCGGCGATCCCCTCATGAACAGCGAGGGTAAACCTTTGACTACAGTCAAAAGCATGCAAGAGGGACAAGAAAATGTCGGCTTGGCCACTCAAGGTAAACAGTTGGCTATGGCCATGGACGGCATAACTGTGGGCAGACAAATCAACGAAGGAGATTTCTTATACACGGACATTCCTGAAGGGGATTTCAAGAAACTGAAAGAGCTAAAGAAACATCTTTCTAAGACCGAAGTGGATGTGCTTAAAGAAATAGCAGAAATAAAAAGAAAAAACAATCCCGTCTGGGGTGTTGGTTAGGATTAATACAGTTCTTCTGGTTGTAAAGGAACAATCCTACCCCCTTCTTTACGAAGAGAGAGATTATAAGGCATGCCCGGTAAGGTATATTCTCCACTACCTCTTCTACCTAAAACGTAGAATGGTTCTTCGGATCTAACCCTTCTTTCTTGAGGCAGTCCCTGTTCGAAAACTGTATCAACGGCTCTTACTGTTTCATCAATTGATGTGTCTACCATTGCGGAAAGAAAGAAATAACATATACTTTATATATTTTACCCTTAGGGAAGTTAAATTTTAACTAAGATACCTTTTTATAACTCCCCTTGATTTCATAACTTATGCAAACTTTAACTATCCTTAATTCAAAAGAAATAAAAGCCTTAAAACAACAGCTAGAGAACCAATTCGGCTACTCTTTCAAAGAGGATTATGCCTATCTTCGTAACGAGAAAGATCGCATCTTCATCATCAGCAAAGATTTAGCCAAAATCGACTGGAAAAAGCTTATCGTAGACAAAGTGGGGTTGTATTTGGGAGAAGACCTTGCTCCGGAGTTCCGTTTAAGCAAAGAAGGAGCCCAACTATTATACTTAGAGGCAAAGAAGAATAAAGTAACTTTAAAGAAAGTGGTCGATTTAACTAAAGAAGAAGTAAAAACGTATTTTACAGGAATAGATTTACCTAAAGAGTGTGGTAAAGAAAACCGATTAGTTATTTTACGTTATCGAGAAGATATCTTGGGCTGTGCTAAGTATAAAGAAGGAAGAATATTGAATTTTCTACCCAAGATTCATAGGGGAGAAGTTATTCTTTAAGATAAATGAATAGAACTAGAGCAAATAAATCTTTATAAACTTAAACGACCCCGAATATTTACCATGAAAAATAGCTCTAAACTTATTCTGATTATGGCCGTTACCTTGCTGCTAAGCATGGTAGGGATGGCTTCTGCTGCTACTGACTTTGATGATCGCTATCATGATTTAAGAAGTGAATATTCTGATCTTACGGAGAGATATACCGATTACCGCAGCGATTACCTCAATCATAAAGAATATTATGATTACAACGAGTACCGCTATGACAGAAACTTGCGGGAATTGAGGGGCGACTTCTATGCTTTAGAGCGAGATGCTGACAACTTAATCGAAGATATTAGAGATGCTGACGGATCAGACTCTCTTGCTGACGATGTTAGAGATTTAAAAGATGATGCCCAATCTTTTCAAGACCGTATTGATGATCTGTTAAATAGTGAAGATTACACTTATGACCATTACGGTTACTTAGCTAAAGAAGTGCCTAAATCCGTTCCTGAACCTAAGGTTACTGTCCAGCCGTTGAGTGTATATGTACAGCAACCAACCAAGCAAGCTAGTGCAGAAGTAGTTCCGTCACAGGACCGTTCCTTAATCTGGTTAGGAGCAGGAATAGTAGTAATAATTGCGCTAATAATGTTCTTACTAGCACTCTTGTTCCGAAAGAAATAGAGAAAAAGAAGTAAGAAAAATAATTATTTTTTATTTTAATACGTCTTCAATAGGTTTCTTGCCTTTCAAAGATTTGGTTTCCGTACCTTTAGCCTCTTTGGCCATAGCCACTAAATCCACTCCCAAATCTTTTAATTCCTTAATGTGCATTTGCATTAGCTGTTCTACAATTTGCAATATGCGCATCAATTCTTCACGTTCTTTAGTCAAAGTAGCTAGAGAACCCTTATGAAAGCCCACTTTTTCATCTTTTACCATGTCTTTTGCCATATTCCTTTATTGGGGAGGGTGATTTATAAGCTTTTTCCCGGAAAATGGACTTTTGGAGAAGATAAATGCTTATATAAGGGAATCGTTTGATAATTAAAATGAACCTTCAAACTTACCTCGACAATCTAAAATCCTGTCCCGACCACCAATTAAGATCTCAATATGGGATTTACGATGAATTTCCAATTTTAATTAAAGGACCAATAGAAGAAATAGCTGGCTTGTTTACTGCTTCTGGTAAATTTATAGTAGATCATGATTTTTATTCTTTTCCTTCAATCTTACCTTTGGGAGCCCTTTATGATGGAAAATGTGTTGGTGATGGATCTGCCGTCTTATTTTCCACCGCCAAAGAAATTGCTTTTGAAACTGTTCCTCAAGAAAGGTATCGTTTAGTTCTATTCGACAAAGTTTGTGATTATTACACCTCTAGAAAAGAAAGTGGTCAAAAAGAAAGACAACAGCAAGATTATAATCTCACCCTTCTTCTTTGCGGAAAGGACAGTGATATTTTTGAGCCAAGCTATCCTTTCTTGAAAAAAGCTGCCCAAACGGTTATCGAGGTAGGGGAAATTTTACTAAAACATTGTCTGCCGGCCTGTTTACCTTCTTCTTATCCCCGAGAAAAAGATCCACGAGATTATTCTAAAATTGTTTATCACTTACCTCAAAAAACTCCCTCCGATCCTTATCCAACATTAAAACATTTCTTAGGCTAAACAAAATGCCCACTCACGAATATCATCTGAAAACAATCTTATGGGTAGAAGACCGATGGGAGATGTTAAACGGTTGGGCGCATACTCTTTCTGGTTATGATTCTATCATTCAAACTTTTGGTCAGGGAGAAAGACTTAACCTCCTAACCAATGAAACTATGAGCTATCTACCGGAAACCGAAGCACAAGGATTAGTCGAAACAATTATTGATGAAACAAGAAATAAACCCACGTTCCTTAACTTAAGAATCGCTCAGCTGGCTAAGACTTATCTACAAAGAGTAACTCCTGGAGCTATCCTTTTAGACTCGGAATTTCCGGGCGGAGGTTATAGAGAAATCGTCAGATGCTTAAGAGAACAAAACCTGGCTCAATATCCTCTCATAAGTTGGACCGCGAAAGAGTTTTCTGAATTAAGACCAGAGTTACAAGAAATGCTTGGTCAACCACCAAGATATGTGGATAAACTAGATACAAAAACTGAAAAATTGGTCAAATATCTTCTTTCTGCTAGAACCGAAGTAGAGCAAATATCTCTCCGTCAACCATGAAAACCTTTTAATACCCCTAGATTATTCTAAAGTATATGAGCGTATTCGGTAAGCTAGCTTTTTGGAAAAAAGAAGATGATTTCAACTTTGATCAGGCTGCATCCCAAGATATGAATCAACCTGATCCTTTTGCCCAGAGTTTTGAGCAGTCTGAATTTCCATCAGAACCAGATACAGAAACTTCCACTCCACGATCTTCACCACAACAATACTCTCAAGCATCTCGTTCTTCCTTGTATCCGGGATCAGCAGCCCAGCCTTCATTTCAGGCTCCACAGATGAATTCGGGCAATCGTGATTTAGAACTCATCAACAGTAAATTAGACACGATCCGAGCCATGCTTAGTTCTATTGACCAGCGGCTCGAACGATTAGAAAAAGGAGAACCTAAAGCTCCGCCCCGATTATGGTAACTCTTTCTAAGTACAAATGGGAACTTTGGTTTGGAATTACTGCACTGTTAGTAGTGCTATTGGACCAGCTGATAAAACAATTAATTTTTGTGTCTAATCCTTACCTGAACTTAAAAATTATAACTTTTCATTTAGTGCAGAATACCGGAGCAGGTTTTGGAATACTTCCGAATCAAGCTTTCTTATTAGGGTTAGTCAGTTTAGCTGCTGCTCTTCTAGTGCTCTTCTCGTACAAGAAAATCGAAAAAAGTTATTTTCCTCAGATATTTTGGGGAATATTCTTAGGCGGAATTATCGGAAATTTAATCGACCGCCTTTTCCGCACTTTTGTAATCGACTATCTTGACTTAGGGTGGTGGCCGGCATTTAACCTTGCAGATGCGGTTATTACTATTTCCTTGATTAGCTTGGTTTTGTGGTATTGGAGAAAAGAATAATTTATTATTTAAAGCACACAAGAATGTTTTCGATACTGTTGAGTTTCTGCTTCTTCTTTACTAGCGAACCACACTCTTCTATTCTTATGAATCTTTTTGGCCCAATCACATCTCGGTTCGTGATAGACATTACTGGAATTGCTCGCCACATACTTTCCAGGAGTAAAAATAACTTTCTTGTCTTCCACTTTCGTTTCCGGTTTAGGCACATCGAACACTTCGCTATGCAACTCTTCAGGATCCTCTTTGAGTATTTTTTTACGTGTGGGGAGGGCTAAGATGAAGCCGATTAAGGCTAACACCAATAGCACTACGCTGATGCTGCCGAGCAACCACCATAACCCCAGCAAATTCATCAGGTAGAACAAAAACACCCAGAACAACACCTCTTCTCCCCATTTCTTATAACCCACCAAACCCCCTACTGTTAAGGCTAGAAGTATAATGAAAGCAAGCAATTCTGCTTGAAATAAATATCCTCTGGTAAAAGATAACATTCGTACCCAACCCAAGAACATCAATACTAATAATATGCTGTATGCGACTAATCTTCCCGTCGGCTTCTCGTTAATCATACCTTCTTTGAGGGAGGAGAGATTATATAAGCATTTCTGTATTCTATCCCCTATTATCGGAAACAATTATTCAGAAAACGCATTAAAATTCTTCCATCAGATTCTTTAGGTAACCTTTCTTCTTCAAGAACTCTACTTCCGCCTTACCTTTATACTTATGCACCACGTCCCCTTTTTCTTCTCCGCCCAACTCCCACGGCTCGACGATGACTACATCATTCTCTCTTACCCACAAAGCCCGTCTTAATCTTCCTGGAATCCTGCAGATGCGCTCTTTCCCGTCTAAACAAAGGACTCGCATTCTACTTCCGCCTAAACGCTGTTGAACTATTCCCAGAACTTCTTTGCCTTGAGGTATTCTTACTCTAATTACAACCTGTTCTTCTCCTAAGGGAGGCTGGTTTTCCATAAATGAATCATAACTCTAAGTTCTTTATAAAGATTTGCTCATCTAAAGCAGAAATACTTATATTCTACACCTAATTATAACCCTTATGCGCAAAATAATCCTAATCGTATTGATTATTTTATTCTTATCTTTTCTAGCGGGGATATTCTTCTATCCTTATTTGCCGGAGAGGATGGCCTCGCATTGGAACGCTCAAGGACAAGCTAACGATTATGTAAGTAAATGGTGGGGAACTTTTCTTCTCCCCCTGATTACCGCGGGGTTACTGATAGTCATGATCTTCTTACCAAAACTAGACCCCTTAAAGAAGAATGTAGAACTGTTTCAGAAACATTATGATTATTTCATCTTAGCATTAGTATTATTCTTAACTTATCTGTATGCCTTAACTCTTCTCTGGAACTTAAACTTGAAATTTAATTTCACTTTAGCCATCGTTCCCGCTTTCTCTGTGCTTTTTTACGGGGTAGGAATCCTAATTAGTAAAGCTAAAAGAAATTATTTTATCGGGATCAGAACTCCTTGGACTCTAAATAATGAAGAAGTGTGGAATAAAACTCACCAATTAGGAGGAAAACTGTTTAAGATTGCCGCGATCGTCTCTTTATTGAGTCTGCTTATTCCAAAGTATGCTATTGTCTTAGTTATTGTGCCCATACTGGGAGTATCCTTATTTACAGTATTTTATTCTTATTGGATCTATAAGCAAATGAATTCTAAACGAAAATTATAATAATAGACCCAGAAAATTAAAGAATATGACTAAACAGGTCTTTGTCAAACGAGAAGCTCAAGGCAACTATGGACAAAATCCTAAGGAAAGAAGTACAGACGAATTAATCAGATCAGGAATAGTAAACTTAGACAAACCTAAGGGGCCCACTTCACATCAAGTTTCTGATTATGTCCAGAAAATATTGGGTATTACTAAAGCGGGCCATTCTGGCACTCTCGATCCTCAAGTTACGGGAGTACAACCTGTCGGTTTAAGTAGAGCTACAAGAATCACGGAATTCCTCTTAACTGCACCTAAAGAATACGTAGGAATAATGCATTTGCATCAACCCATTGAAGAAGAAAGATTAAAACTAAGCATACAGAAATTCATCGGCAAGATACAACAACTTCCCCCGGTAAAGAGTGCGGTCAAACGTGAAGTGAGAACACGAGAGATTTACGAGTTTGAAATATTAGAAGTAAAAAATCAGGACGTACTATTCAGGGTTAAATGCCAAGCGGGAACGTACATCCGAAAACTTTGCCATGATCTGGGCCAAGAATTAGGTGTGGGAGCGCACATGGCCGAACTAAGAAGAACTCAAGCCGGACCTTTTACCGAAAAGGACCAGTTAGTCACTTTAAACGATCTTGAAGATGCATACCACTTTTACCGGGAAGAAAACAATGATAAACTTCTGCGGTATTGTTTACAGCCGCTGGAAAATGCCCTGACTTATGTTTCTAAATGTTGGGTCTTGGACACGGCCATCGTTAGTATCACCCACGGTCGGGATCTGGCTATACCGGGAGTAGTAAAA
>Ga0172371_10005995_pt1 | contig 17858 bp, 17 predicted proteins | sample Lak12m_FD_114543 | JGI IMG/M metagenome (GOLD analysis project Ga0172371, IMG submission 114543) | Freshwater microbial communities from Kabuno Bay, South-Kivu, Congo - kab_022012_12m | ecosystem: Environmental > Aquatic > Freshwater > Lake | place: Democratic Republic of the Congo: South-Kivu...
CGGAACCCTTAACCATGGGGCAAGGTCAGTTCGTAAGGTGGGTTCAGGGTTTGGAGCACCTACTCGACCTGTACTTTGAGCTATCCAACGAGGACAGGATGAAGATACTGCGCCTGCTTGAGAGGGGCCCCGCCAACCTGACGGCGATGACCAGGGTGCTGGGCACGGCCAATCAGGAGTGCAGCAGGCACCTCTCAAGGCTCTCTGAGAGGGGGCTCGTGGAGAGGCGCGGCGACGGCTCCTATGGCCTCACGGCCTACGGCGGCCTCACGCTCCGCCTCATCACGGGGCAGGTCTTCACTGCGGGCCACAGAGACTACTTCAACGCCCACACGCTGCGCAGGGTCCCCGACAGGTTCGTGTCACGCATAGGGGAGCTTCAGGGCAGCAGGTACACGGATGACGTGTGGGTGACGTTCAAGAAGGTGGAGTCCATCTTCAGGGGCGCCGAGGAGTACGTCCACATGATCCACGACCAGTGCCTCCTCGACGTACTCCCCCTCGGCGTCGAGGCCCTCAGGAGAGGCGTGAGTCTCAGGTCCATAGACTCCCTCAGCAGGGAGCCGGGGAGGAGGCTGGACGGAGAGCGGCCCCACTACATAGGCGAGGAGGACGAGGAGTACCTGATCAAGTCGTGGGAGGAGGGCAGGCTGGACGCCAGGCTCATGTCATCCATAGACGTCTTCCTCTACGTGTCCGAGAGGGAGTCGGTGCTCGCCTTCCCCCTCCTAGACGGCTCCTTCGACTACGTGGGCTTCGCGTCCACGGACGAGGACATGAGAACGTTCTGCGCTGACCTGTTCAACCACTACTGGGGGATAGGCTTAGAGCCAACGAGGGAGAGGGTTCAGGATACCTACTTCGCCAGGAGGAGCATACACAGGGCGGAGAAGCAGACGTGACGGGCTGAAACATGCCTGCGCGCGCTCTCTCCTACACCTACATACACTATACGCACCCACGCAACTGTCAGAAAGAAGTTTAGAATAAAATTATGGATTATTTGATTTATTTCATCTTTGGCATGTCATCTGGTATTTTTGGTCAACTGTCTTCTATGCGAGCCCTCTGTTTTTTAACCTCTCTTTCTCTCAAACTCCAAAGTTTGCAGGTGGGGCAACTCGTTCTCCCTCAGGTTTCTATATTAGTCTGGCTTCATCCACAGGACACGCTGTGATGCAAAGACCACACCCCCTCCCCTACCAATGAAAGCACACAAACACACACAAAACATAGAACCAGCCCAAAAATAGGGATACCCTCTCACGGGAACAAACCCTCTAAGACCACACGTAGGTAGCCGGAAACTCTTCTAAATGTACTCACAACTGCACCTATAAAATGAGGCTACATGAACCTCCTACGCAGAGCCTCACGCTCCGCCTCAATAATCCGCTCGAAGAACTCATCCGACTCCCCCTGCGTCTCCGCCAACGTATCCCAAGCCTCCGTCAGGTCCACGTTCTTCGCGGACGCGACGATGGCCGCACGCCGCCCATACATGGACACGAGCTTCGACGCGTCGCTGCCCCTCGCCCACCAGCCCGGCGGCTCCCTGCCACTCCGCTTCGTGGTCTGCTGCAGCTCAGCCACCTCCTCGAACGACCTGTCGTACACCCCGATCTCCGTCGACCCGCACACGGGGCAAACGATCCTCTCAGGGTAGTCCTTGACCTGCCTCTCCTCAAGCCAGTCCCTCTTCCCCAGGCAGGCCAGGATCCTCGTCTCGTTGTATATCCTGGCCTTGGCGGTCTCCAGTATGATGCGGGTCATCTTCTCGGGGGGCACTATGTCCGTCTTCATGCTGATACTGTTTACGCCCAGCTTCCCCAGGGGGCTCACTTCGCCCCCCGTCTCAAGGACAGTCACCTCGATCTCGCCTGACGCCATCTTCCTGAGCAGGTCGGCCGTGGCCTCCACGTCCAGGTCCTGCCTGAGGGTGTCCTTCATTGCCTCCTCGAAGATGACCGTGCCCTCGAAGCTCTTCATCAGCCGCCCCAAGGTGATATTGCTGAAGTTGGCCAACTTGCTCAGGGCCCCCGCCTTCCGGGCCACGTTGATGAGCCTCTTCTTGAAGAGGCCTGTCTTGGTCACGGCCTCCCTCATGACCTGGTCCATGTCGTGGTTAGCTAGGCTACTCAGCAGCCTTGCCACGTACTGGGAGTCCACGCCTCCCACGGTCTGGGCTATGATCATGTACGTGTCCTGCTGCACCCCCACGGGGTACCCCGTGTCCTCGCTTATGACGTGGCCCACGACCTGCGCCATGGTCCTGTTGGCTAGGCTGCCGAAGTTGGCGTGGACGATGACGTTGTCCTCCCAGTCCTCAAGCACGACACGCCTGTCCGTGGGCACCGGGTAGCCTTCGGCCACGTGGCTGGCTATCTCAGCTATAGCCCGCTTTATTGTCTGGATGTTGGCGGGGTACCTGAACTGGAGCTCGCTGGCTATCTGGTCCACTGTTGAGCCCTTCTTCAGGCCCTCCTCCACGGCTCCCTTGATCTCCCCCACCTCCAGCGCCACCTCCAGGGGCACCGGTATCTGCTCGCCTACCCAGCTTGGTATGGCGCCTGTGGGGTCGTCCTCTGCCCTCACGTATATCTTGTCGTTGTGGATGTTCAGTATCTTCCAGGGACGGCCCCTGAGGGTGAACTTGACGCCTGGCTTCGCGTACTCCGCCACGAAGGCCTCCTGGAGGATGCCGACGGGGGCGTCCTCGTCCACATCCATTATGAGGTAATCCTTCTCGTCGGGGATCATGCTCAGGTTGTTGAAGAAGTACCTGTACATGGTCTTCCTGCTGCCCCTGGGCTTGATCATGACCTCGTCCTCCTCGCTGAGCCAGGCCAGCCTGGGGAACCTGTCATGCATGTACCTGGCCGATTTGAGTATATCCTCCTCTGTGAGGTCCCTGTAGGGGTAGGCGTGGTCGAACAGGTTCTTTGCCTGGAGGAAGTAGAGCCTGCTCCTCTGCATGAGCTCGGCTATCAACTGGTTCACCAGCACATCGTAGGGCTTCTCGGGCACCTGGAGGGGCTCCATGATCTCCTTGAGGGCGCGGCGGCAGATCACCATGGATTCGAGGGCGTCGTCGCTGTTCATGGCCACTATGACGCCCTTGCTGGTCTCCTCTATGCTGTGGCCGCTCCTGCCCACACGCTGAAGGAGCCTGGTCACCTGCCTGGGGCTGTTGTACTGGATCACGAGGTCTATACGTCCTATGTCTATGCCCAGCTCCAGGCTGCTGGTGCAGATGACCGTCTTCAGTTCCCCAGACTTCAGCCCCCTCTCGGTGGCTATCCTGCTGGTCTTGGCCAGGCTACCGTGGTGGATGCTCAGAGGGAACTCCGGGCCCCAGAGGTTGAACCTGCTGGTCAGGGCCTCGCTCGTGCTCCTCGTGTTGGTGAATATGAGGGTGGTCTCGTGCTGCTCTATCAGCTCCCTCATCACCTTGAGGCGGACAGCAACTTCCGGGTGTGTGAATAGTTTACGTGCTAGCTCGTAGTCCTCTGCGTCGGGCTCCGGGTACACGATGTCGAACTGCGTGTCCCTGAGGGCAGATACCTGCACTATCTCCACGGGCCTCTCGGCGCCAACCAGGAACTGGGCCACCCTCTCCGGGCTGCCTATGGTGGCGCTGAGCCCTATGAACTGGATGGGGTTCTCAGCTATTCCCCTTATCCTCTCAAGGGCTAGGCTGAGCTGGCTGCCACGCTTGTTGTCCGCCAGCTCATGTATCTCGTCTATTATGATCCACCGCACCGTCTTCAGGTGCTGCTTTATCGTCCGGCCCTGAAGTACAGCCTGCAGGGTCTCCGGGGTAGTGATGAGCATGTCTGGGGGGCTGCGCCTCATGTAGCCTCGCTCCCTCTGACTGGTGTCGCCGTGGCGTACCCCCAGCCTTATGTCCAGCTTGTTGCACCAGTAGGTCATCCTGTCCAGTATGTCCCTGTTGAGCGCCCGCAGCGGCGTGATATAGATGATGCTTATGCCCGGCTGGTGCCCCCCGTTCAGCAGGAACTGGTGGAACACGGGCAGTATCGCGGCCTCGGTCTTGCCCGTGGCCGTCGCCGAGATCAGGAGAACGTTCTTACCCTCCAGTATGAGGGGGATCAACCGCCTCTGAGGCTCCGTGGGCTCAACGAAGCCCCTCTCCTCCACGAGCCTCCTGACTGGGCGGCATAGCTGCGAAAACACGTTCTCCTGCGTCAAGGCTTGCGGCAAATTTCTTCGTAGCCTTCAATAATAAGATTGCTGGTAAGGTTCATTACGCGCCCTTACTGAGAAGCCTTCAGCATGAGCGTCGACGACGAGCTTGAGAAGATTAAGCAGAACATGCTTAAACGGATGATGAGCCTCCAGTCGACTAAGGCTTCGACTCTGAAGGCTGGGGCTGTAAACGAGTTATCGGACGCCGACTTCCAGAAAGCCATCACTGAGGCAGCCCTACCAGTCCTGGTGGACTTCTGGGCGGAGTGGTGCGCCCCATGCAGGATGATGGCACCCATAGTGGACAGCCTAGCGTCGGAGCTCTCCGGGAGAGCCTTCCTCGCCAAGTTGAACGTTGACAACAACCCTGTGACGGCCGCCCGGTACGGCGTGATGAGCATACCTAACTTCATAGTGTTCAAGGGAGGAAGGCCGGTGGGGCAGGTAGTGGGTGCGGCGGGTAAACCCAGCCTAGTCCAACTGGTTCGGCGCGCAACACTCTAATTTTAAATACCCTTCACCTGTAACCTTGACTCATGGCCGAGTACGTGACGAGGCGGCACGTCGTTGCCTTCCTAGGCGGCTTCCTGATAGGTAAGGTGATCGGGGCCCTGGTCAGTCTTCTCCCTGTCTGGGGCCTGATTGTCGAGGACCCGAGCCTAGGCGGTCTAGTGCTTGAGGAGTTCTTCGTCCAGTTGCTGTCCTTCAACGTGTACCATTATGCACTGGCTGTTATATGTGGGTTAATATTAGCTATACTTGTAGAAACTAAACGTCTAGAAGAGGAATAAAGACACAGCCTGTGCCTGGGTTTAACGTTCACGTGTTGCTGTCTCGGAGACGTTTATTCATCATACACTGATTGACTAGACGATCCCCCAAAACTATTTAATAACCGTTAATTATGATTGATATAACGAGGATTATTCTTCAGTTTTTACAGAAGATTAAATATACTAGTGTAAAAAAATAGTAAAACAATTATCGGGGTGTGAGCGTGCTTGAACCCTGATCAGTTGGCTGACTTTCTAGCCTCAATGGATAAAGAGGACTGGGGGCAGTTCCTCATGCACCTGGAGACCATAACGATCGACGCGTGTTCCCAGGGGGGCGCACCCGATTCTCAAGCCTATGCAAGCAAGATCGCCTTAAGGACGAAGCTGATCACAGCCTTGAAAATCATGGAGAGGTCCCTCAAAGACGCCAAGACGTACCGGCAGATACCTGAAGAACTCCGAACATTGTTCGAGTCAGACTCTGACACGCTGCTTAAAACAGGTATCCGCCTCAAAGAGTCCGCGAACGCGAGGGTCCAGATGCACTATGTCAGAGAGTACCTTAGCATGGTTAGACTCAACCAAGGATCAAAGTGCGATGAATGTGAAATAGCTGAGATACTCAAGTCGATAGACGAAGTTAGCCGCACATCATACCTGGAGCCTTAATGGTTCAAACCCTCTGCGACGCACCACTTTCGGCCACCGCCCTCGGGGGAACTAGTTTAGAAGGACATAAAAACCGGGCACCCGGTTACTAGGTGTGATGTGTGAGCCATGAGCAGCGGCATGTGGGCAGAGAAGTACCGTCCCAAGACCCTGGACGAGATAGTTAACCAGAGAGAGATCGTCAGTAGGCTCAAGAACTTCGTGCAGGAGAAGAACCTGCCCCACCTCCTGCTGGTTGGCCCCGCCGGCGTGGGCAAGACCACAAGCATACTGGCGCTGGCAAGGGACCTCTACGGCCCAGGCTACAGGAACTTCATACTGGAGCTTAATGCCAGCGATGAACGCGGCATCGACGTGATCAGGGAGAAGGTGAAGAACTTCGCCAGGACGGCCGCCATAGCGAGCCAAGTCAGCTTCAAGATACTCATAATGGACGAGGCGGACAGCCTCACCTCGGCTGCCCAGCACGCGCTCCGCCGCACAATGGAGATATACACCAAGACGTGCCGCTTCTGCCTCATAGGCAACTACAGCGAGAACATCATAGACCCCATCCAGAGCAGGTGCAGCATATTCAGGTACGGCCCACTCGAAGAATCAGACGCCAAGGGATGGATAAAGTACATCGCGAAGAACGAGGGCGTCGAGGTACTCGACGAGGGGCTTGAAGCCCTGTACCAGGCGAGCGGAGGGGACCTCAGGAAGGCCACCAACCTGCTACAGGCCGCCGCCGCGACCAAGAGCGCCATAGACGACGTGTCAGTGTACGAGGTGTTGGGGAAGGTAAGCCCTGAACGTGTCCGCGCCATGATCCAGACCTCGCTTGACGGCAACTTCATGAAGGCGAGGGATATCCTGCGGGAGCTCCTCATCGACCAGGGCCTGGCGCCAGACGACATCATCAGGATGACTTACAGCGAGCTCATGAGGCATACGGCCATCTCCGAGGAGTGGAAGGTGAAGCTCAGCGACGCGGTGGGCGAGGTGGACTTCAGGCTCACGCAGGGGGCTCGCCCCGAGATACAGCTCAGCACACTCCTGGCCCACCTGGCACTAGCGGGAGAAAAGATGAAGTGAGCACAGACCAGCCCTGGAGCCACAGGTACAGGCCCGAGTCCAAGGAGGACATCCAAGGTAACGGAGAGGCAGTGGACGCGCTGGAGGCGTGGCTCAGGAGCTGGGAGAAGGGGCCCCCAAAGAAGAGGGCAGCCTTCATCTACGGGCCGCCTGGCATAGGTAAGACGGCCACAGTGCAGGCACTCGCAGCAGAGCTCGGCTTCGACCTCATGGAGGTAAACGCGAGCGACAGCCGCAGCAAGAACCAGATCGAGGGGCTCATAGGGAAGACCGCAGGCCAGACGGTGAACGTCTTCGGGCAGAGGCGGATGCTTCTGCTGGACGAGATGGAGGGGGTGGACGGCCAGAGGGACCGAGGAGGCATCACGGCCATCGCCGACCTCATAAAGACCACGATGAGCCCCGTAGTGCTCGTCGCCACAACGATAGGGGAGAACATGGAGGAGAAGTTCAGGAGCCTCCTGGACAAGGCAGTTCTCATAGAGTTCCAGCCCATACCCTCATTCGTGGTCGTGGAGAGGCTTGAACGTATATGCAAAGAGAACGGAGTCACCGTCCACCCGGAGGCCCTTGAGACGCTCGCCGTCAAGAGCCAAGGGGACCTCAGGTCAGCCATAAACGACCTAGAGGCGGTTGCCCGAGGGAAGACCCGTGTCGAGCCCAAGGACATAGAATGGATGGGTGAACGTGATAGGCAGGACTATACGCCAAACATCATTAACAGGATATTCAGCGCCAGGAGCCTATGGGAGGCTAGGCAGACGATAAACCAGAGCATGATACCGTACGAGGACCTCTTCGACTGGATATACGAGAACCTACCATACATCGTGGACGACCCAGGCGAACGGATGGAGGCCCTGAGTGTACTAGCTAAAGCCGACATCTACCAGAACCGGGCCAGGAGCGCCGACTACAGGCTCCTGAAGTACATGTTCAACCTGATGACGGGGGGCGTAGCCTTCACAAAGAAGGTGAGCAAGGGGCTCGGCCTCATGAAGCAGGTCCAGCAGGCCATACTCAGGTCCGGGCTTCCCCTGAGCAATTTCCAGACAAGCGAGACCAAGGAGGGGGTTCTGGTGAATCCCGTCAGGTGGCTGGGGAGGGATAAGTGGGGTGAGCTCAACAGCGCCATCAGGGGCGTTGGTGGTAAGTGGATATACGGCCAGAACGTCTGGCTGGTGCCCTACCTCAGGGAGCCCCAGAACAAGTGGAGGTACATCTCGACGTACCACGACCGCAGGAAGACGCGGGATGTGGCTGCGAAGCTGGCTCAGAGGACCCACACTTCCACGCAGGAGGCCGTCACCGAGACCCTGCCCCTCCTGAGGATAATTTACAGGTCTAGACAGGAAGCAGCAGACGTGATCGACGCATGGCTCGATCTTGAGGACAAGGAGAGGGAGTTCATGAGCTCCTAGGTGGGCCTCGCATAACTATTAATCACCCATCGACATTCTATACTAACAGTGAAGTTTATGAAGTTCAGTTCGCTACATAGAACTAGGCTGGCTTCCCTGCCCACGCCTCTCCAGTTCCTCCCTAACCTGACGAAGATGCTGGGAGGACCCAAAATATGGGTGAAGCGAGACGACCTCACTGGTCTCGCCTTCGGAGGAAACAAGGCGCGTAAACTGGAGTACTTGATGGGCGACGCGTTGGAGAAGAAAGCTGATTACATAGTGACGGGGGCCGGATTCCACAGCAATTGGTGTACCCAAACGGTTGCCGCAGCTGTGAAACTCGGCTTAAAGATCAGGCTCATAAAGTCTGGGCCAAGGGATGGCTATGACGGCGAGACTTGGGACGGCAACCACCTGCTGCACAAGCTCATGGGGGCCGAGGTGCAGGTGGTTAAACCAGAGAACATGAAGGCCGCCATGGACGCAGCCATGAAGGAGCTGCAGGAGCAGGGCCACACCCCGTACTTCATGCCCGTAGGTGGCTCCAACTACATTGGCGCGGCTGGGTACGTAAACGCCATGCTCGAGCTCACATACCAACAGGCCGTCGAGGGCGTCCAGTTCGACTATCTGGTCCACGCCACGGGCAGCGGCGGCACCCAAGCCGGCCTTGTTACGGGCGCCAAGGCGTTCAACGCAGGCATGAAGGTCGTCGGGGCGGCCGTGAGCCCGACCGAGAAGGCGGATCAGGCCAGCAGGGTGAAGAGCATCGTGGAGGACTGCAGGAAGCAGTTCGAGCTGGACTTTGAGCTCTCCGACGACGACTTCGTGGTCTACAACGAGTACGCTGGTGGGGGATACGGTTTCATGTCAGAGGGTAAACTTGAGGCAGTGAAGGTGCTGGCCGAGACTGAGGGCATGATGATCGATCCAGTCTACACCGCTACGGCAATGGCCTGCTTACTGGACCTTGCGCGGAAGAAGAAGCTCACGAAGAAGCACAACGTGGTCTTCCTGCACACGGGCGGCACGGCGGCCCTGTTCCCGTACAGGGAACCCATTAAGGCGCACATCCTGGGGCAGAGGCTCCCCTGGACGATTCCTAAGTGGAGCCCCCAGAGCGGGTAGCAGAGAAAACCAATATGGCCGACCTCCCTGAGATCGACCTCACCCTCCCATATATCACCCGGGACATACCCGGGATAGGCGGCAGGGTCAAGGGTAAGCCGGAGCACTTCGTAGTTGACGAGCTACCCCTATACGAGCCCAGCGGCTCAGGCGAGCACCTGTACGTTAACATTACCAAGACCAACATGACAACAAGGGATGTCCAACTGTGTCTAGCCGAGCTCTTCGATCTTAAACCAGAGAACATCGGCAAGGCGGGGCTCAAGGACAGGAACGCGGTCACGTCCCAGACCTTCAGCATACACCTCGGGAACACAGGCATCACACCGGACGACGCGACACGTATCATAGAGGACCACGTGAAGGTCAAGGTGAACTGGGCCAGGTACCACATCAACAAGCTCCGAGCGGGGCACCTCAAGGGAAACAGGTTCACCGTGATCATCATGGACCCGGGTGTCTCTAGGAGCCAAGCCTTGGAGACCCTGGAGCAGGTGTCAGGCCGCCTGAACAGGTTCGGGTTACCTAACTACTACGGCGAGCAGAGGACCGGCGCGGAGGGGGAGAACATCAGGTCCGGGTGGGAGATACTTCAGGGAAGGAAAAGGATAAGGGACCGCTGGCTGAGCCGCTTCCTCGTATCGAGCTACCAGAGCCACCTCTGCAACAGGTACATGGCTGAGAGGGTGAACCGCGGCCTCTTCGGCAGGCTGCTGCTGGGCGACGTGGCCAAGAAATACGACACGGGCGGCCTTTTCTGGGTCGAGGACCCCGCCGAGCAGTCCAGGTACGAGGCGAAGGAGATCAGCTTCACCGCACCCATGTACGGGTACAAGATGCTGAAGCCCAGAGGCGAGGCAGCGGCCTTTGAGGACGAGGTACTGGGCTGGTCCGGCATCACCGATGAACAGCTGAGGAGGTGCCATGTCAAGGGGACTAGAAGGATGGGCAGGATTTTCCCGGACGTCTTATACAGCGAGGTACCTGAGGGCTTTAAGCTTGTTTTCACCCTCCCAGTGGGAGGGTACGCGACGGTGGCCCTCAGGGAGTTCATGAAAAACGATGACGCATGTTAGCTAGCGATGCCTAGAATTGATGAAAATCTGTGAACCCTGTTCTATAGCCACATTATGCATCTCACTACTCGATCAATCATAAAATTCATTGTTATGTGATAAAGTCTCTACCTTCCTTAATAATAGTGAGCGATGGACATAGTTCAAACATAAATGTGGGATCACATGAGTCAATACGATAAGGTTGAGGTCATGGATTTCCTGATCAACGTGCTTAAGGATCATGAAAAGTCATTGGACGCGTTGATCTCCCGGGCGGAGGACGTGATCGCAGAGAAGCAGAGCCTCCAAGAAGGCCAGACACCCGGCTCATCTGACATCCCAACCATTAAAGTAGTATTGAAGGACTGGCAGGAGTTCAGGAAAAGGCTGACTGAGGTCGACCTGCTCTGTTTCGACCTGATCGGGTCAGTCTTCATCATCTCGGCGAATACGGGCCCCAAGGTCTACGAGTTCCGTGAGACGATCCCACTGAAAGCGTCAAACCGTGACCAATACGATGATAAGACTAACGTGTACCATCTATCCATCGGGTTAGACCTGTTCTCAAAAGGATCAAGTAATGAAAGGAAAGCCTGCGCCTTCGAATTGGACCCACAGTACACGAGGAGCTGGCTATCAAAAGAGCTGAGCATCAACCAGGATTTCATCGTTTGCGGAGACATAGAGCTATAGCGGCCGGTCGGACTCCTCTGGGCCCTGTATCTCAACAAGGCTTTTTGCCTTAGCATAGTACCTAACGACGTTCTCTCCCTTCGGTGTAAGCTGGAACTGTACCTTGGTCCGCTTATCTCTGATGTCCTCGCCGATCTCCGAGATGAGGCCCTGGTTCAAGAGGCTTCTCAGAATCTCTTGGAGGGGCCTCCACGACAGGTTGGCCCCATACATGACCTGCGTAGGCTTATTCGACCCGTTCTTGATCTCCGACAGAACGTCTATGTAGATCTCGAAACGGGACCGCCTACTGCTCATTGAACCCCCCTCAGTAAATGTACGTTTAATTATAGAATATATTTAATGGTTTTGTATATCTAACCAATAATATACATGAGGGTAGGCAAAAACAACGATTTAAAACACATTAACACAACACTAAGGATACTCTACAGTTATCGATTACAGCGAACCCCTCCAACTGTATAATAGTTTAAGGTAGCGTAACATCATGGAAGCCTATGCAGTGATCCATAAACGGTAATAGATCAAAATCTGAGCATAAGGATTAGGATGATCCATATGCCAGCACCGATAATCGTCTCAAGCACGTATTTATCCAGAAATCCGAGGCACACAGTAAATGCTGATCTATAAACCTTTAATAAAAAACAGGTGAGGTGAGAATAATGGCCGCGGACAAAGGTTCACTCATGGATCTTAAATCTGAGTTAAACGCGCTCAAGTCAGATCTAGGCGACACCGAACCTTCTGGCGACGACTCAGACGTCACAAACGACATGATGGACCTCAAGAGGCGCATGGATAAGGCCGACCAGGAGATGAGGGCCATGACCGAGGCCATGAAGTCCACGCTACTCGATGTACGCGCCCTCATGCAGGACATGGACAACCCGTTCAACATGCTCCGCGACATGGGTGTGGACAAGCTCGTCAACAAGGCCGTTGAAACCGTCGAAGACGAGGTGAATAAACAGAAGCGGGAGGAAGCTAAGAAGCGCATGGCGGGGGATGGCAGAGAGCATGAAGCCATGGCGGCTCAGATGGTTGGGCAGGCGGCCTCGGCACCGATGTCCGCGGGCTATGCTACAGGCCCGTCTATGGCTCCACCGATGGCTCCGCAGATGGCCTCACCCTCTCCTCAGGCAGGTATACCGCTTGGATCGCCTCAGACATCGAACACTAACTCTCCTCAAAATGCGGCTCGACCAACCCCGAGCTACGGCGAACCCGCCATCAACGATAGCCAGCCTCAAGGCTATGGGCCTCAGAGCCCTTCATATGGGGGCGGCTCGACACAGATCGAGGAAAACGTTAACTCCCTCATGAAGAGGGTGGCCGTGACAGAGCAGGCGGTGCCTCTGATATTGAAGAGGGTGGCTAGAACAGAGGAGGCCGTGGGCGAGCTCAGTGACTCCGTGCAGGAACTCATTGATGATCTTAAGGGTGAAAGACGTAGAGGTCGCGGAGAGAGGTCGCGCCGTTCATCCAGCTACTCGTTTTCTCTTGACGCTGACGAGGCGAAGAACCCTGGAGAGGTCTACTATGAGGCGTACGTGAGCTTAGTGGCCGACTATCTCGTACTAAGGTTCGGTGAGAAGGGGTCCGAGGAGATTCTTCTAGAGGGCATGTACAAGGGCTGGGCGTCCCCCCGCGTCGTGAGAGACATCATGGATCACACGGCGAGCATCTCTAAGACAAGTGACCGGAGAGCGCCTCTTCCATTCGGGATGGGGCAGATGAACAACGAAATGGAGGATAAGATACTCCTCACGTCTCTGCTGAAGAATCTGGACAAACCAGTATCAGAGTGGACCGAGCCAACACACCTGTTCCTGCTCCTTGCCCTTGTGACGAGAGCGAGAGAGAACAAGCTGAACAGGTCTGAGCCATGAGTTTCCTGAACAACGAAGACGATAACATACTCAAGCTCAACAACCCCGAGCTCGACAGGAAGATGGGTGGCCTACCCTTGCCATCCCTGACCATCATCGAGGGGGCCAACGACTCGGGTAAGAGCGTCCTAGCTCAGCAGATAACCTACGGGGCGCTCACCGCAGGTAAGAGAGTTATCTTCATCACGACCGAGGACACGGCCAAGGGTCTACTCACCAACATGGAGAGGCTCAACTGGAACGTCACAGACAACTTCATTGTGGGCAACTTCAAGATCACGGCCCTCAACACCGTGAACATGAAGTGGAACGAGGAGATATCCAAGTACTACCTAGTAGCCCTCACCAACTACATCAGGCAGAGGGCCAGCGTCTACGACATAGTCATCCTGGACTCCATCACCCACTTGCTTTCCCACGCTAACGAGAGCGACATACTGGACTTCTTCAGCACCTGCAGGTTCATAGTGGACCAGCTGGGCCAGACCTTCCTAATCACCATCCACCCATACGCCCTCCAGCACGAGCTGTTAACGAGAACGCGTGCCTTCTGCGACGGTCACATACTACTGGAGATTAAGACATTCAGGGACAGGACGGCTCTCACAATGAACGTGGCTAAACTGAAAGGAGCCACCAAGAACGTGAGCGACCTCATAAGCTTCGAGGTCTCCCCGGCCTACGGCATCAAGATACTGCCCTTCTCCACAGCCAGAGGATAGCACTCAAAACTCCACGAAACCAACTTTAAAACATACATGTCATGGCCATGGAGAAAGCCAGCCTCAAAATATTTACTAAAAACAAAGAAAACTAAAAATTTCACGTTCTATACAGCCGCTGTCATCCAGACGGCAAAGAAAAGAGGATTTTATCTATCCACCCTGTCAGCCAGGTAAGCCGGATCGTCACCGAGGTAAATGGGGTTAGCCCGACCACAGGCATCGCAGTGACGATCCTCGTACCTCAGGTTGGCCCCGCAGGCACATACGGTCCATATCTGAGCCCCGCAGTTGGGACAAAACCTCATCCCTGTCTTCCTGTGAGGCCCCGACTCAAGCACAGGCCTGATACTCGTCTTACAGTAGGCGCAGTGGCCCTGTCTAACCAGCGACTCCACGAATATTCAAACGTCAACAAACCTTAAAACTATATCTCAGCCCGCCCCGTTAACTCGCAGACGCGGCATACGCCACCTGGCGTGGCCGAGCCACATATGGGGCAGACACCAGACGCCTCGATGCTGTCACTGGATGCAAGATTCAGTCCCATATGATAGACGATGAACTTTGTGCCTGGGCGCTTGGTCTCCATCTGGTTCAGGAAACGCCTCACGTCGCTCCTCATCGCCTCTTCCGCGTACGGGCACCGCACGCTCTGGAACTCCAGCCCGTTGAGGTAAGCAAATAGAGTCGTCTCCCTCTCAGGGACCTCGCATAGAGGCTTCACCCGCCTCACATAGCCACTGAGCTCGCGGCCGCCTGGGTCAAACCCCTCCAGCCGCGTGGCGTCCCCCCTGAGAACGTTCAGCAAGACGGTCTGAGCCATGTCGTCCAGGTTATGGCCGGTCGCGAGACGATCAGCACCCACGGAGACAGCCGCCGTGTTCAGGGCCCTGCGCCTCAGCACCCCGCAGTAGCTACAGGCCCCCAGCTCCCTGTCCCTCGCAGCGATCTCGTCAATGGTCTCACCGAAGAGCTCCCTGAAGCTCACCGTCTTCATCTCCACGCCCAGCTGCCTGCAGCCCCTCTCCGCGATCCTTAGAGCCTCATCCCGGTAGCCAATGACTCCCTCATCCACGCAGACGGCGATCAGCTCACTGCTTGGCCAGCCCCCCTCAATCTCGTGTAGAAGCCTGAGAAGCGTCAAACTGTCCTTACCGCCGCTCAAGCCCACAGCGATCCTGCTGTCATGCTCAAACATCCTGAACCTGTTAACTGTCCTCTTGACGCGATCCATGAGCGTCTCGTTGAAGCACTGGCCACATAGACGCTCCCCCGAGTAGGGCCTATAGTAGACGGATTCAGCTGACTTGCAGCGGGAGCATGGAGGCGCCAAAGGCTTCAACCGTACCTCCGCCAGGCCGGATAAAACCCTGCCTATCCGCCGTGGGTGACGGACAGCAGCACCAGCTCGGAGCCGTCGCCTACCACTGTGCCCAGCCCTTCGAGGTTGTTGACCTCGACGCCGTCAAGCAACATTAGGGCGTTGGGTATGGGGCTGCCCACAGCCTCGTCCCAAAGTACGCTCCTCAGCTCAGGTCTGCCTTCCATGAGCCTTAAGACAACATCCTTCACGGTGGGCTTCCCTGTGAAGGACAGCGAGTCCACGACGCCCTCCGAGGTGGACTTGAGGACCCCCAGAACCCTGATCCTAACGCGCATATCAATCACAGACACAGGCCCACGTATAAGTTCAACTCCGGAGCAGCTTCGCCACAAAGAATCCCGCGCAGCCATGAAGATAAGGGTAAAGCCTCTGGGCTCCATCCAAGTCCTCGAGCCCGGGGGAGCCTATCCACGGCTCAGCCTTCACGAGCCTGAAGTCCGGCTGCTCATCAAGCAGCCTGAGCACGACGCCCTCGTTCTCCTCGACCGTGACGCTGCAAGTACAATACACGAGAGACCCACCTGGCTTAACGCGGGTCGCCACGTTACTCAGAATCCTCCACTGTATCTCCGCCATCCTCTCAACCGAGGCCACGCTCAGCCTCCACTTGGAGCTCGGGGACTCGTGGAATACCCCTGTCCCTGTGCAGGGCGGATCAACTAAAACAACGTCAGCCTCAACCGCTGGGAGGTCCCTCGACTTTGTGGCATCGCCCTGAATGGCCTCGGCGTTAGAGACGCCCATTCTTCTGGTGAGAAGCTCCCACGCTTTCAGCCTCCTGCTGTGATAGTCTACGGATATAATCCTGCCAGTGTTACCCATGAGCTGAGCCATGTGGCTCGTCTTTACTCCCGGAGCCGCGCAAACGTCCAGAACCGTGTCCCCCGGCCTCGGGTTAGCCACCTCGCCAGCAAGTACGCTAGCCTTATCCTGCACAATGAAGAGGCCCTCACTACGCATGGCTTCTCCGCCTATGCCCTCTCCGTCGAGTAGACAGTAGGCGTCCCTCAGCGCGGGTTCTCTTTTAAGCTGGTAACCCCTCTCTTGGAGCCTTTTGACGACCTGCCCCCCAGCCTTTAACGTGTTAACCCTGATGTAGATGGGTACATCCACGTGGGTCAGTATCCTCACGGCCTGGGCGCGGTCAAAGTTGTCGATCAGGTACCTAACGTACCATGCAGGGTGGTGATAGTTGTACGCTAACTCTTCTATTTCATTCATTGGGTAGTCGCTGAGGCGGATAGTAGGGACCACTTCCAGGGCTTCAACGATATCCCTGTTTCTGCTCCTTTTAAACAGTTTAAAACCTTGCTCTATGAGGTCGTTTGCCTCAAGATACGATACCTTCTCAAACTGCACAAGGTGAGTATACAGACGCAGAAAGCACCGTAGCCCGACGTTCAGGTCGCCCAGATCAGCGGGTTCAAGGGCCTTGCCTAGGAGGAAGTCGATTGTGTTCAGCCTCCCCTCGACCCCATAGACCAAGCCCTTGGCCTCGCGTCTGACCGCGGAGTCGGTGACACCGAGCTGCTTCGCGGCCCTGCTCAGGGCAGCGTCCTCGTTGAGCCGCTGGAGGTCTATCCAGCTCAGCGCCTCTATGGCGACGGTCCAGGCGTCACGCAAACCGATACACGAGTGGATTCATCCATTAAAAAGATTGAGAGAAAACGAGTCTAGCTTCTCTTATCTACCGTCACCTTGCCGTCCTTACCTATGACGGCTCTGGCGTGCCTGAGCGCCCAGCAGCTTATCACCACGCCCACGGGCAATGAGGCTGGGTGCCTTGCAGCCATCTCGATGTGGATGTCAAGGACGCTTGGTCCCTCCCCAAGGCCCATGGCGCCTATGCCCAGCTCGTTCAACTTGGCGAGGAGCTCATCCTCGATGGCCCCGATGTCCGGGTCAGGGTTCCTCACCTTGAACGGGCTGAGAAGCGCCTCCTTGGCGAGCTTCATCACGTAGTCCTCGCCGCCGCCGATACCGACGCCCACGAAGTAGGGCGGGCAACCCAGGCTGCCTGCCTGGGCGACCGCCTCCACGACGAACTGCTTCACCCCCTTCATGCCAAGGCCCGGCTTCAGCATCCTGTGGTTTGCCACGTTGCTGCTGCCACCGCCCTTGGGCATGGCTGTGAGCTCCAGCTCGTCGCCTGGGACCAGCTCGATGTTTATGATGGGAACGTGCCCTCTGAGGCCCACGTTGTCACCGGTGTTGCCCTTGAACATGTCAACAGCGTTGGGCCTGATTGGGATCTCGTCCGTCGCTCTCCTCGTGGCCTTCACCAAGATGTCCTTGAGGCTTGACCTGAGGGGGAACCCGTCGCCCAGCTTCACCATGAAGGCGACCACACCGGTGTCCTGGCACATTGGCAGCGAGCCCTCCCTTGCGATCTCCACATCCTCGAGGATGTTCCTGATCTGAGACTTGCCCACATCGCCCCTGGCTTCATTCATGAGGCGCTCCATCTCCTGGGCGTATTCCTCTGGTAGCTCGGTGGCGGCTATCCTCAGAAGCTCCACGGCGGTGTCTTCAACAATCTTCTCCAGCTTCACCTACTTCATCTCCTTCATTATCCTGTCCCTGGTCGCGTTCACCTTGGCGCCCACGTCGGCTGTGAGGTTTCCTCCATGGGTGTCAATGGTGACGATCATGGGGCCGAAGTCCTCGGCGGCGTAGACCCAGAGGCACTCAGGCATACCCAGCTCCTCCAGCCAATGCACGCCGACAACCTTCTTTATGCACCGCGCCGCGAGCAAGGCCGCTCCACCCGTGAAGGCGACGTAGACGCACCCAAACTTCTGGCAGGCCTTGGCCGTTCGGTCACCCATGCCGCCCTTGCCG
>Ga0172371_10005996_pt1 | contig 17853 bp, 18 predicted proteins | sample Lak12m_FD_114543 | JGI IMG/M metagenome (GOLD analysis project Ga0172371, IMG submission 114543) | Freshwater microbial communities from Kabuno Bay, South-Kivu, Congo - kab_022012_12m | ecosystem: Environmental > Aquatic > Freshwater > Lake | place: Democratic Republic of the Congo: South-Kivu...
TAATTTGCTAACGGGCGTAAGCAATTTGTCTTTGCCGTAAATTGCATCGGCTCTATTTGTGAAAGCAAGTTCGTAATCTTTGCTCATCAAAATAGCTTCTTCGGGGCAAACCTCTTCGCAGAATCCGCAAAAAATACAGCGCAGCATATTAATTTCAAATTTTTCGGGAAAGCGTTCTTTTTCGTTATCAGTTTCAGCGGCGCGAACCTCGATTGCAAGAGCCGGGCAAACGCGTGAACACAGCCCACAAGCCACACACCGTTCCTGCCCGTTTTCTTCAACGGCAAGAACAGGTCTTCCACGGTATGATGAAGGCGGATTGAATTTTTCTTCAGGATACTGCATCGTGAATTTAGGTTTGAACATCGTCTTTAAAGTAAGCCCTAACCCTTTTGCAATTTCGGTTAGGTAAATTCTTTGCCCGAAGGATAAATCTTTTAGTCTGTTTTTCTTAGCCATTACGTCTCCGAATCTTTATAAAATCATTGCTAAAATTGCCGCCCAAAGTAAATTTATAAGCGAAAGCGGAAACATTACTTTCCAACCGATGTTCATTAATTGGTCATATCGAAATCGTGGAATTGACCAACGCACCCAAATAAAGAAAAACATGATGAACACTAATTTGAAAATGAAAGCTAACACTTGCAGTGTTACCACTACTCCCGCCGATAAGTTCAACATTTCTAAATAAGGAATTTGCCAACCGCCGAGATACAACGTAACAATTAGCGCACTTGAAATTATCATGTTGGCGTATTCCGAAAGGAAGAACGCGGCAAACTTCATACTGCTGTATTCTGTATGGTAACCGCCGACAAGTTCAGGTTCGGCTTCAGGAAGATCAAATGGCAGGCGGTTTGTTTCCGCAAATGCCGATACAAGAAAAGTTATGAAGCCTATCGGTTGAAGAATGATATTCCACATCCAGCCGGATTGTGCGGTTACGATCGCGGTTGGGCGAAGTGATTCTGCCAGAAGAATTACGCCGGCTACAGAAAATCCCATTGAAATTTCATAAGAAATCATTTGTGCTGAAGAGCGGATTCCGCCAAGCAAAGAATATTTACTGCCTGATGACCAACCGGAAAAAGTTATTGCGTAAACGCCTAACGAAGTTAAGGCGAGGACGTAAAGAATTCCAATATTAACATCAGCTACAACAAACGGAATTTGCTTTCCGAAAATGGTAAATGAAGGACCGACGGGAAGCACCGCAAACGTACTGAACGCAACAAACAAAGCAATCATTGGGGCAAGTGTGTGCATCGGTTTATTTGCGGCTTCAGGAACGATGTCTTCTTTTAAAAGGAGTTTTAATACATCGGCAAACGGCTGAAAAATTCCGGCAGGTCCAACCCGGTTTGGACCAATTCTGTTTTGCGCCCATGCGGCAATTTTTCTTTCAAAATAAACTAAGTAAGAAACCGTTAGCAGCATTACGGCTACAATAACAAGAATCTTAACCAACGAAATAATTATTAATTCTAAAATTCCCATGAAAAAGTCTTCCTTTAAATTGTAACTTTTTTCTTTACGGTTTCTTCTTTTAACTGAACTCCGGTTTCACCAATAACATCATAATCTAATCCGTTGAATAATGGATTAGTATGAGCAATCTCGTTAAAGATTTCTTCAGCCATAGTAAATTTATATTTTGTTCCAAAAGCGTTAGCTAACCCGGAAATAATTTTCCATGTCGGGCGCGCTTCAATCTTTTTTGCTTTTCCCCAGCTATCAAAGTTAGTTCCAAATTTATCCCAGCGGCTTTGAGAAAAGCCGTCGAGACTTCTTTCCATGTCAATTGTAGTAACGGCGGGGCGAATGCGCTGAATTCTTCCTTGAAAGTTTATCAGCGTTCCATTCTTTTCGGCATACGTTGAAGCGGGGAAAACAATCGTTGCAAATGGTGTTGAAGCGTCAAAATTTGTTGAGAGCGTCAAAAGAAAATCTAATTTTCTTACTGCATGTTCAAGTGCGGGATTTAGCTTTATTAAATCTTCTTCGATTAAAATAAGAGCTTTAATCTTGCCGGATTCTATGGAAGAAATTATTTCATCATATTGCAATCTGCTTTTTCCGGCATCATGGAACATCAGTTCAACGCCTGCTGTGTTTGTTGTTTTCTCTTCTCGAATCAAAATACCGTCGCCGCTTCCGGGAACAACGTTACGAATGATAGCAAAATTTTTAACATTAAAAGTTGACCGCACAAATTTGGAAACCAAATAAGCGTCTTCAACCGTTACGGAAGCGGAAGTTAAAACGGCAATTTCTTCTTTTGCAAAACTTTTTAATTCCGATAAAGTTTTTGCATAAGCTTCATCCCAACCAACTTTAACGAGTTCTCCATCTTTTCTAATGTGCGGACCGTTCACTCTATTGTTTGCGTTTACATGTTTAAAAGTGTTTAATCTTCCGTTGTCGCACATCCAAAAACTGTTTACTTCATTGTTAAAGCGGGGAGTTATGCGCAACACTTCGTTGTTGCGCGTCCAAAGATCAATGTTGCAGCCGCGTGCGCATCCGGAACAAATTGATTTTGTCGGAGCCATTTCCCATACGCGGGATTTGAAACGGAAATCTTTGTTTGTTAAAGCGCCGACAGGGCAAATGTCCGTTACATTCATCGAGTAAGGGTTTTCTAATTTTTTGCCTGGGAAAGTTGTGATAGTTACTCGATCGCCCCGTTTGATGAATGTTAATTCTTTTTTACCGGCAATTTCATCGCAGAAGCGGATGCAGCGCGAACAAGAAATACAGCGCTCGCCGTCGAACATTACATGTGGTCCAAGTTCAACGCGTTTTTCTTTGTGATTTTTTTCTTCGGTAAATCTGCTTTCGCCAACGCTGTGTTTGTAAGCATAATCTTGTAGTTTGCATTCGCCGGCTTCATCGCAAATAGGGCAGTCAAGCGGATGATTTATTAAAATAAATTCCATCACGGCATTGCGCGCAGTAACAACTTTTGGTGACTGTGTTTGAACAACCATTCCATCGGCGGCAAGCGTTGCGCAAGAAATAACAAGTTTTGGCATTTTTTCAATTTCTACTAAACACACGCGGCAATTGCCGGAAACAGAAAGTGAGGGATGCCAGCAAAAGTGGGGAATATCTATTCCATTTTCTCGTGCGGCTTGGATAACTGTTTGACCGGGGGCAAATTCACATTCTTTTCCGTCAATAATAATTTTTGGCATAAGGCAATCCTTTTTAAGCGGCTGCTTTCACAGTTTTTTTCTTAGGACGAATTTCGATTTTTGAAAAATCTTCTTCGTTCAACATTTTTTTTGCTAATTGATGAATCTCTGCCGGTGTAACTTTTTCTACATCGGCAATAATTTCTTCTACCGGAATAATTCTGTTAAAGTATAAAAATGAGTTTGCAATACGAATCATTCGGTTGGTTGTATTTTCTAAACTTAGCAACATACTTCCTTTTAAATATTCTTTTACTCGGTTCAATTCTTTTTCAGAAACTTTAGTAGTTTGAAGCTTCTGAAACTCTTTTGTGAGAATAGAAAGAACTTTATCCGATTGCTTTTCTCCGGTTGAAAAGTACACCCCGAAAGATGAAATATCGAAACACGAATTGATGAACGTATTTATCTGATACGTAATACCTAACTTTTCTCTTACGGCTTGAAATAAACGGGAACTGCTTCCTTCGCCAAGAATATTGGTTAACAAGTTTAACGGAATCCGCTCCTTCTCTTTATATCCGAAGGTTTTTCTGCCTAAAATCACATGCACTTGTTGAAAATCTTTTTTAAGTACGCTGTATTTCACAATGTTTTCTGACGAAGAAGTTCGTTCATTCTTTCCCGGTGCATATTTTTTTCGGAAGTATTTTTCAGCTAACAAAAGAACTTCGTTCTGCTTTATGGCTCCCGAACAAACGATGGTTAGAGAAGTGAAATATTTTTTCTTGAAATGATTTTTGATTGAAGCCGAAGTAAACGAAAGAATATTTTTCTCGTTTCCGATGATGGGAAGCGCAAGTCCATTTTTTGCAAACAAGTGTTTTTCAAACTCATCAAAAATAAGTTCTTCGGGGTTATCATTAATATCCCGAAGTTCATCTAAAATAACGCCGGCTTCTTTAACAACATGTTCTTGTTTGAACATCGGGTTTTGCACCATATCGGAAAGGACGGCAAACGTTTTTTCAAAATGCTGCACTAAACCTCTTCCGTAAAAGCAAGTATGTTCTTTTGAGGTGAATGCATTTAAGTAGCCTCCGCAAGATTCAATTTCTTCGGAAATTTGTTTAGAACTTCTTTTTTTTGTTCCTTTAAAAACCATGTGCTCAATAAAATGCGCTATTCCGTTGTTATTCAAGTCTTCATCTCGCGAGCCAATGTTGAACCAAAATCCTATAGAAAATGATTTAACATGAGGGATAAATTCCGAAACGACAGAAATACCATTTTCTAACCTCGAAACTGTAATATTTTTCAAAAAATTTTATACCGAAGATTGTTTTTTTAGCTCTGTAAATATATTGAAATGGTCTTAGTGAAACAAGAAACGAGGGAAGGCGTCTTCTTTCGCCCACTATAAGAAATACGCAAAAAATACGGTAAATAGCTATTGTTATTCGTAAAGGTTTTTCCAATTTTTGCACATCGTTAATCACAGTTTTAATAAACAAAGGAGTATTTCAAATGAAGAGAGCGCTATTAACCATTTTTGTTTCAGCAGTCATTCTTTTTACTGGATGTAAAAAAGACAGCACAACAGCCCCAGTTACAGACCCAACTCCAAAGTCTCCCGATTCTGGTCAGCCAATGCCAGACTTTGGCGGAGACGTTGATGGAGTTGTTGCTGCAATTCAATTTTCTTATAGCTTTGTAGGCATGCCTGTTTCAGTAGATATGGATATGGGCTTTGCCAGTTTTGGCGATGGTGTTGATGCCGGTACGGTTACAGTTAACGGAAAAACAATTGCCAAGTCAACGAGCGGCAGTACTGTTTATTACAATTCGTTTGCCTCCACAGACCCGTTGAATCCCCCGACATCACTCGGGTTAAGTTGGTACGGACAACCACATGTTTGGAATGTTACCGGAGCAGGAAGCATTCCGGCTTTTACTATTACGGTGCAAAGTCCAAGTAAATTTACTGTTTCAAATCCTACAACAGCAACGACAGCATCAAAAAGCAGCCCATTAACAGTAACATGGTCTGGAGCTTCATCAAATTCGCAAGATTCAGTAATGATTATGTTAGTGTCGTTAACCGGAAGCGCAACAGTTACCGCCACCACCTCCAATACGACCGGCACGTACGCTATACCGGCAGCGCAGCTCGGCGGTTTTAGCGGTGATGCGATGTTGGAAGTTGTAAAATATCGGTATGCTGTAAAAACCGAAAGCAATAAAACATTTGTCGGTGTTGCAGAAATTGTTAACACGGTTAATTTTAAAATTCAATAACTTGGTTAAGTAGAATAGAACAGAAGGCGTTTGGCAGAAATACCAAGCGCCTTTTTTATTTTACAAGCGAAAAGTTCCGAAATTTTTTTTGATTCCTTCCGTTAAACAATGCCTTCTTCCGCACGAACAGTTCAGTAATTCACTCCTTTGCGCTAATAAATTAATCATTATTTTTAAACAATAAATTTTAGGAGTTAACAGTGAAGTTTAAAAAATTAATTTTGGTTTCTCTCTTAATCAACAGTTTTGTAATAACTATTTTTATCGGGTGTGTAAAGAAGGAAGATATGACAGAAGAATTTAAAAGATTTGTAAAAAACTATGAAGCAAAAGTTGCTCCGCTTTACACGGAAGCCAATACTGCTTACTTTGATGCAACAATTTCCGGCAAAGAAGATGATTATAAAAAATCCGCCGACCTTCAAATTCAGCTAAGCAAAATATATTCGAGCAAAACTGATTTTGCGAAACTCAAAAAGTTTACTGCGTCAAACACAATTACGGATGAGTTGCTAAACCGTCAACTTAGTAAAATCTACAACGCCTATGCTTCAAGTCAAATTGATGAAAAGAAACTTGAAGAGATGATTCGGTTACAAAATGCAATAGAGAAGAAATTTTCTACGTTCAGATCGGAAGTAAACGGAAAAAAAATTACTGATAATGAAGTTGAAAACACTCTGAAAACTTCAACTGACAGTAAATTACTTGAAACAACTTGGTCTGCCAGTAAAGCTGTTGCTGAAGTAATTCATGATGATTTTATAAAATTAATAAAGTTACGAAATGAAGCGGCGCGAGAACTCGGTTATAATAACTACCAGGAAATGAGTTTAAAATTAAGCGAACAAGATCCTCAAGAGATTGAAAACCTCCTAAATGAACTTGATGGCTTAACCAAAGAAACATTCTCTAAACTTAAAAATGATATTGATGAACATCTTTCTAAAAAATTTAATCTTCCAAAAGAAAAACTAATGCCATGGCATTATGAAAACCGATTCTTTCAAGAAGCTCCTAAAATCTATAACGTGGATTTAGACAGCTACTATAAAGGGAAAGACATTGTTGCCCTAACGAAAAATTATTATTCAGGACTTGGACTGCCCATTGATAATATGGTCGCCAAAAGTGATCTTTTTGAAAAAGAAGGAAAATATCAGCATGCGTACTGTACTAATATTAACAAGGGAAAAGATGTGCGGGTGGTTTGTAATGTAAAGCCAAATTACAATTGGATGGGAACGATGCTGCACGAGTTTGGGCATGCGGTTTATGATTATAATATTGATAGCACGCTTCCGTGGAGTTTGCGCGAACCGGCTCATACGTTTACTACTGAAGCAATTGCAATGATGTTCGGAAGGATGGCAAGCAACGGGCAATGGCTTGTTGATATGGTCGGAATTTCAAAAGAAGAAAAAATGAAAGTCGCTGAAGAGGGGTTTAAATCTTTAAGGCTTGAACAATTAACTTTTAGCCGCTGGGTGCAAGTGGTTTATCGTTTTGAAAAAAGCATGTATGAAAATCCCGACCAAGATTTGAACAAATTATGGTGGGATTTGGTTGAGAAATATCAAATGATAAAAAGACCGGAAGGGAGAAACAAACCAGATTATGCATCAAAAATTCATATTGCTCTTTATCCGGTATATTACCATAATTATTTAATGGGCGAACTTTTGGCTTCACAATTTTATGCGCACATCGTAAAAAACGTCATGCATTCAGAAGATTTGAAGAACCAAAGTTTTGTAAATAAATCAGAAGTTGGAAAATATTTGTTGGAGAAAATATTCTACCCGGGAACAAAGTATTATTGGAATGATATGATTGAAAAAGCAACCGGCGAAAAACTAACCGCAAAATATTATGCAAAGCAGTTTGTAGAATAAAACACTAAATTTTGGAAAAAGGCTGTCAAAAAAAATGGCAGCCTTTTTTTTATCTCAATTTACTTCTGAACTTGATTCTTTTTTATTCCCATACTTATTTGCAAGAATAAATCCGATTCCCGTCGCGACAAATATTGCAAGCGGAACAAAATATTTTTTTGTTGTAGCATCTTCAAGGAATAATCCGAGCCCGAGTCCAAGTCCGAAAAAGGTCATGATAATGCCAATTTTAAGCAAAAGATGTGCATCCTTTTTCTTGTGGAGAAACTCTTTTATCTCGGCAGTGGAAAGACCTTTTTCAATTAACATTTGTTTCGCTTTTGAGTCAAAGTACATTCCGGTTAAAACAATCATTCCAACTACTAAAGTTATAATAATCGGTACAAAAACAGCTACTACACCTTCCATGCGTTTATCCTTTCAGTTAATTTATAAAATTTCTCTTTCTTCTAAACGTTAAGACTTTTGAGCTTGCAGAAAGGTTACAAACCTTTTGTAAATATAAAATCGGAATTCGAAATTATAGAAAACAAAAGTGTTTGTTGGGATTTGTTATTTTAGATTTGGAACTTTGCATAGTTGCTGTAACTTTTTCATTAAGGCGGAAGTCAAAGTAAGTATGAAACATTTGAGCGACATAGAAATAATTGATTCGGTTCTGCACGGAAACACGAATGATTATTCTCTTTTAATAAACCGCTACAAGCATAAAGCGTTTTCACTTTTGCTTCGGATGGTAAAAAACGAAATGGATGCAGAGGAAGTTTTGCAAGATTGTTTTGTAAAAGCTTTCTTTGCGCTAAAATCTTTTAAAAGAAAAGCCAAGTTTTCGACATGGTTTTACCGCATTGTTTTTAATTCTGCGGTAACAAAACTTTCCGGTAAAAAAAGGAAAATTGAACAAGAAATGCTTTCTATAGACAATGACGAAAATCCGCTTGCACTTTCACTTTCAGAGGACAAGTTTGCAAAGGAGAAGAGTGAATTGCTAACCTTAGCTATTAAAGAATTACCGGAGAATTATGCGGCGGTTATTACGCTTTTTTATTTAGAAAGTTTTTCATGTGAAGAGATTAGCAAGATTATTAATACAAGTGTGAGCAACGTGAAGGTCTTGCTTTACCGTTCTCGCACAGCTTTGAAAGAAGTCATTTCTCAAAAGCATTTAGAAAAGGAATTGTTATGAACCATCTAAGCGAAAGTGAACTAAACCGTTTTATTGATAATGATTTTTCTCTGCCGGAAAAAGAAGCAGCGGAAAAACATTTTAATGAATGTGATGTTTGTTCAGCCGAGCGGCAGCTTTTTATAGCGCTTCACTCTTTATTGAAAGAGCAGCGCGAGATAACTGCGCCGGAAGGAATTGAATCAGCAATAATGAAACGAATCTCTCGAAAAATAAAAAATGATAACACGCAAAAAACGTTTTTTGGCGTTGTTGTTACAATTTTTGGGCTGGGCATTGCTTTTATCGTTGGTTTGCTCGGATTTCAGTTCTCTGCTAAATTATTTTCATTTTCAATTGAAGAAAAAATCGTTCAGCAGGTTAACCAAAACTTCGAGCAGCTAAAATCATTTATCAATGTAGTTTTCGGAGAAAAACCTACTCAATCATTTGAGATTACGGTTTTACTGTTTTTTATTTTATCACTTTACTTCGTCATCGAAAAGTATAAAGCAATCAGGCATTAAGGCAGAGCTGAATGTTCAGTTCACAATCGCGCAAACATTTGCTCGGTAATCATATTTCAAAGTAGTCTTAAAAGGGTTATATTTCCACTCAAAAAAAGAGAGATATGTCTTTTGGTATTACTAAAAAAACAAGCGGCAAGCCTCACAGAAGTATAAAGGGAACTGATTAATGAGTATAAAATCGGGATATGTTAGTATTATCGGCAAACCCAATGCGGGAAAATCTACGTTATTAAATTCGTTTTTGAAGTTGAAATTTTCTATCGCCACAAACAAACCGCAAACCACACGGAAAAATATCAGAGGAATTTTATCTGAAGAAGATTACCAAATTATTTTTTTAGACACACCCGGAATTCTTGAACCGAAATATTTGCTGCAAAAGAAAATGATTGAAGCCGTGCATTCTGCCGTTGCAGACTCCGATGTAGTTTTGGCGCTTGCAGAATGTTCTTCAAAAGGCGTTCACAAAGAAATTCTCAAAGAACATTTAGTGAACGAAGTTTTACAACACACATCGAAAAAGAAAATATTAGCGCTTACAAAAGTTGATCTCATTTCTCAAGAAAAAATTTCAGAAGAAATCGAACAACTGCATCAACTTAAATTGTTCGATGAAATTGTTGCAGTTTCTGCGCAGGAAAAATTTCAAATAGATGTACTAACAAAACTGATTCTGCATTATCTGCCGGAACATCCCAAATATTACCCCGACGACGTGTTGTCAAGCGAGAATGAAAGGTTTTTTGTTTCCGAATTTATCAGAGAAAAAATATTTTTATTTTATGAGGAAGAAATTCCTTACAGCTCTGAAGTCGTTATCACAGATTTTAAAGAGCGCGAAGGGAGAAAAGATTTTATTCAAGCGGAAATTTATGTTGAGAAAGAATCGCAGAGGAAAATATTGATTGGTAAAAACGGCGAAGGAATAAAAAAAATCGGAGCCGCTGCACGCAAAGAAATTGAAGCGTTTCTTGAGCGCGAAGTTTATCTTGAGCTTCGCGTAAAAGTTAAAGAGAATTGGCGTAAAAATGAAAACATGCTGCGCGCACTCGGATACGGCAACGAATAACTTATCAATATTTTTTTAGATCATCATGACCAAGAAACAATTTTTTGCCGAAGCCGCCTTGTTCTCAAATACGTTAATTTGGGGCGGAACGTTCGTGATGATAAAATCTGCGTTGCAATTTATCTCTCCGATGATGTTTGTTTCCATTCGATTTTTTATTGCATCGGTTTTGCTGCTGCCTTTTGTTTATCCTTTGTTCAAAACAATCTCAAAAAAACAACTTAGCGAAGGGATATGGCTTGGAGTTTTTTTATACATCGGTTTTGCCGTACAAACGATAGGCTTGCAATATACAACGGCAACAAAATCGGCATTCATTACCGGAACGTTTGTAATCTTTACTCCAATTCTTCAAACAATAATTGAAAAACGCGTCCCTACTTTTGGAAATATTCTTGGCGTTCTTTTAGTAACCGTAGGGATTGTTTTTCTTTCCAGCAAAGAAAATTCTTTGTTCAGTGTTTTTTCGGAACTTGGCGCAGGATTTAATATAGGTGATTTTCTCACTCTGATTTGCGCTATATTTTATGCGGTGTACATCGTTTACCTTGATAAAATTAGCGAACATCAAAATCACCGTTTCCTAACATTTGCGCAAATTTCTGTAACTGCATTACTTAGTATAATTTCAGTGGGTGTTTTTTCGGCGTTAAAAATCGAAGCCATTCACCTTCATAAAAATAACGAAGTTGTGTTTGCACTTCTTTATACTACATTATTTGCCACTTTAGTAACCACTGCTTTGCAGACAAAATTTCAGCAAGCGGTTACGCCAACTCGCGCAAGCATCATTTTCTCTATGGAACCAATTTTTGCATCGCTCACTGCTTATTTCTTCATAAACGAAAAATTATCTAACTTTGGAATAATCGGTGCGGCGTTTATCTTTTTAGGAATTCTTGCTTCAGAGTTATGGCAGAAAAAATAACTACCAATTTATCGCGAGCCGAAATTATTGTCGGCGGACTTGTGCAAGGGGTCGGGTTCCGCTACTTTGTTTTAAACACCGCGCTGAAATTGAAACTAAAAGGTTATGTGAAAAATCTTTATTCCGGTGAAGTGCTTGCCGTGGTTGAAGGTGAGAAAATTACTATTATGGAGCTTTTTGAATTAATGAAATTAGGACCTTCGCATGCGTATGTTAAAACTTTTTCAATTATGTGGACCTCTTTTAACGCTGAATTTACAACATTCGAGATAAGACATTGAAACAACAATTTAGAATCGGCAGCGGGTTTGATGTCCATCAATTTGCCGAAGGAAGAAAACTTTTCCTTGGCGGAATTGAAATCCCATTTCAAAAAGGGTTGCTCGGTCATTCAGATGCCGATGTTCTTCTTCACGCAATTTGTGATGCCATGCTCGGCGCCTTGGCGCTTGGCGATATTGGTAAACACTTTCCGAATGATGATGAAAAGTATAAAGATATTGATTCTAAAAAATTGCTGGCTCAGGTAAATGAGTTGATAAATCAACATGATTATGAAGTGTCAAATCTTGATGCTACGCTTATGCTTGAGAAACCAAAGATACTTTTTTTTGTGAACAAGATGGTTTTGGCAATTGCCTCTATTTTAAATGTTGAGGAAAATCAAATTTCTATTAAAGCAACGACAACCGAAAAACTTGGTTTTACCGGAAGAGAAGAAGGCGTTGCTGCTTCCGCTACGGTTTTACTTACAAAAAGAAATTCATAAATGTTTCAACATTTGTTTTCATCACTTTCAACATTTGACCCACTGCTAATTTATAGCTTAATTATTTTGATTCCGTTTATCGAGCATCTTTTTCCCCCGTCGCCAAGCGATGTAGTAATTGTTTTAGCCGGTTCGCTAATAGTAACCGGAACAATTAATTTTTTTGCGGCGCTTGTTCTTTCAACTGTGGGAAGCGAACTCGGATTTATGATTTTATATTATATCGGGATGCAGACAGATAAAAAGTTAGTTCATACCGGAAAATTAAAATTCATTTCAGCGGAAGCGGTTCTTAAGGCGGAAGCTTGGTTTGTTAAATATGGTTTTGCTTTAATTTTGTTTAACCGTTTTCTTTCAGGCATTCGCGCTGTTATTTCTTTTTTCGCGGGACTTTCTGAATTAAATTTGAGACAAACTATCATCCTCTCATCAATTGGTATAGTAGTTTGGAATGCCATTCTACTTGGGCTGGGCATTCTGTTTGGCTATAATTTACGCGTAATTGATAAATTCTTTTCAAACTATACGCTTGGAATGGTGATTGCAACCGCGGTCATCGGTAGTTATTTTTTAATCAGGTATTTGGTAAAACGAAAAGGTTAATGTGCGGTTATTCAAAAAAAGAAAACTATCGGAAGAAAAGCCTGCAAGCCGTAAAAACGACGTTCTGCTCCTTTCATTAAGCGGGGTGCTTTTAGCTTTAGCTTTTCCCCCAATTTCCCTGTACTATTTTGCCTTTGTCGGATTAATTCCTTACTTCATAGTAATTGAAAAACGGCACACGCTCGCAGAATTAAACCGAGCAACGTATTTCATGGCTTTCATCTTTTCATTGCTTACGGTTTATTGGGTCGGCGGTTTTATGGTAGGCAAAGATTATTATTTGATGATTTCTGGGTTTGCGCTTTTGTTTTTTAATCCGTTGCTTTTTCTCATTGCATCGTCGCTCTTTTATTTCGCATTAAAAACATTTTCAAGAAAAACGGCGATGCTGCTTTTCCCACTCTTTTGGGTTTGTTATGAATATTGTTATTCACTAACTGATTTTCAATTCCCGTGGATTACACTCGGAAATTCTCAATCGAAATTTTTGCAGTTCATCCAAATTGCCGATGTTATTGGCGTGTACGGGCTTTCGCTCATTATTGTTCTTGTCAATCTCTTCTTCTTCATCAGTTACCGCCACTTCGTAAAAAAATACAACTACAAACTTCCGCTTTCCATTGCGTTGCTGTTGCTCGTTCTGCCGATTATTTACGGAGCGATAAAAGAAAAATCATATAAAGAAAGCAAAAAGAAAATCCGCGTTGGCTTGATTCAGCCTGATTTAGACCCTTATGAAAAATGGTCGGGAGGAAATCTGGAAGAATTAACAAGCATGTATTTGAACCTTTCCCGAAAAGCTGTTGTGCAAAAAGCAGAACTAATTATTTGGCCCGAAACGGCGCTTCCTGTGTATCTTCTTTCCGGGCAATATTATGATTGTTTAGATTCAATTAGAAATTTTGTGAGTTCAAATAATGTTTCACTTCTTACAGGAATGCCAAATTTTGTTGCTTACTCGAACAAGAGGAAAGATATTCCGGCTGATGCAAAGTATAGCAAAGCCGGCGATTTTTATTTCACAAATTATAACGCAATTCTTCTCTTTCTTCCAAAGAGCAGAATAATACAATCATACGGCAAAATGAAACTTGTTCCGTTTGGGGAACATACTCCTTTTGCCGATCAGCTTCCTTTTCTTGGCGATGTAATTAAGTGGGGAGTCGGAATTGGCGGTTGGAATATCGGGAAAGACACTTCTAATTTTAAATTAGGAATTAGGAATTACGAATTAGGAAATACTGATGCAACCAACAACCAACAACCAACAACTACTATCAACGCCGTTGTTTGTTATGAATCTATTTTCCCGGAATTGATTGCAGCATTTGCACAGCGCGGTTCCGAAATGATAGCGGTTGTTACTAACGATAGTTGGTACGGCAACACGAGCGGTCCGTATCAGCATAAAGAAATTTCGGTATTGCGTGCGGTGGAAAATAGAAGAAGTGTTGTCCGTGCCGCAAATGGCGGAATAAGCTGCATCATCAATCCGCTCGGTGTTACGTCAGCTGCAACAAAGATGTATACAAAAGCTGTTTTAGTTGGCGATGTAACATTAAAAAGTGAAAAAACTTTTTATACGCAACATCCTTTTCTTGTACCGGTTTTTTGCAGCGTCATATCGCTTTGGATGGCTGGGATTTTTATGATATTTAAAATTAAGGCAAAATTTAAAACAAAATATAATGGAGTTTAAGAATGAATAAATTTATTGATATGCGCAGTGATACAGTTACAAAACCTTCCGCAGAAATGCGTAAAGCAATGTATGAAGCCGAAGTTGGCGATGATGTTTATAAAGAAGACCCAACCGTAAATGAACTTGAACGATTTGCCGCCGAACTTCTTGGTAAAGAAGCGGCGTTGTTTGTTTCTTCCGGAGTGATGGGAAATCAGATTTGTCTAAATGTGTTAACAAATCCTGGCGATGAAGTTATTTGTGAAAAGAATGCGCACATTTTTAATTATGAATCCGGCTCGCCGTCGGCATTGAGCGGAATACAAATCTATCCTGTTGAAGGAAAACTTGGAGTGTTCACGCCGGAACAAGCAGAAGAAGCCATTCGTCCGGTAAGCGCGTATTATATGCCCCGAACAAAGGTTATTGAAGTTGAAAACACACACAATCGGGCAAGCGGCGCAATTCATCCGATTGAGAATATCATCGCGCTAAAAAATGTTGCCCGCAAACATAATCTTTTTTATCATCTTGATGGCGCAAGAATATGGAACGCTTCAGCAGTAACCGGAATTTCTGTTGCGGAATACGCCTCGCACTTCGATACTGTTTCTTGTTGTTTATCAAAAGGATTGGGCGCCCCGGTTGGTTCTCTCATTGCGGGCTCAAAGGATGTTATTGAAAAAGCGTTTCGTACGCGTAAATCGTGGGGCGGAGGAATGCGGCAAGCCGGTTTTCTTGCGGCGGCAGGATTATTCGCTTTAAAAAATAATAGAGAGAGACTTAAAGAAGATCATGAAAAAGCTCAGCTTCTCGCAAAAACTATTTCCGCAAACCCAAAACTAAAAGTGAATTTGGAAGCCGTTCAAACGAACATCATTATTTTTGAACCATTAACCATGAGCGTTGCCGAAGCGCAATTGAAATGTAAAGAAAACGGTTTGCTCCTTTCTGCCGGAACGGCAACTTCTTTACGGGCTGTAACGCATTTAGATGTTAGTTTTGAAGAAGTTGAAAAAGCCGTACAAGTTTTAGAAAAAGTTTTTAGTTAGCGGTTTCAGAATGTTTTTTATTTTTCGGAAGAATGATTAAGCATTTTTTTAGGAAACGTTTTGCAAATGGATATAAAAAATTATAAACATCGCACCTCCGTTACCGTGCGTTTTCATGAAGTTGATATGTTGGGCGTTTGCAATAATGCTGTGTATCTCAACTATTTTGAATACGCCCGTCTGCAATACATAAAAGATGTTGGGCTGCTTCCCAAAGCCGGAATTTTTTCTGATGGCGACGTCTATTTTATGGTGAGAAATGAAGTGAATTATAAATCGCACGCTTTTTATGATGAAAAAATACTTATTTACAGCCGCGTCTCTTTTATTAAAAATTCTTCTTACGGATTTGAGCATATTATTGTGAAAGATAAAACCGGCGAAGTGGTCGCTGATGGCGCGGGAGTTTTTGTTCACGTTGACGCAAAAACAAAAATGCCGATTCGCATTAAACAAAAAATGATTGATATCATAAAAAAGTATGAGCCGGACGTAAAAATTTTAAGAGAAGAAAATCATTAATTCTTGGAGGAATAGCATGGCACAAAAACCTATTCGACAAATCGTTTTTGATATTGAAACAAGCGGATGCAACTTAACTGACTTATCAGAAAGCCAGCAAGAATATTTACTTCGCGACGCTTTGAAAGAAACTAACGAAACGCTGCGTCAGCAAAAAACTGACGATGCAGAAAGATTTTTAAGCCTCTATCCGTTTACTGCAAAAGTTGTTGCCATTGGAATGTTCGATGTGCAGAACGAAAAATCAGTTGTGTATTATGAATCGCCAAACGGCGCTGAAGAAGAATGGCATTCAGAAGACGGAAAAGTTATTTACAAATCGTTTTCGGAAAAAGCGATGCTTGAAAAATTTTGGCATGTTATGGAAAAAACAGATCAAATAATTACGTTTAACGGGAGAAATTTTGATGTCCCTTTTTTAATGCTGCGCTCGGCAAAATTACACGTCAAACCATCTAAAAATTTTATGGGATATAGATACGATACAAAGCAGCATATTGATTTACTTGAACAATTTACTTTTTACAGCGCCACAAGGAAGTTCAATCTCGATTTTTATTGCCACGGGTTTGATATACCAACTCCAAAATCCAACGAAGTTTCCGGAATGGAAGTGCATAATTTATATCAAGCGGGAAGGATTAAAGATATTGCAGTTTATTGCGGAAAAGATATTGTCGCTACGTACAAGCTTTTCAAAATTTGGGAACGCTATTTAAAGTTCTAAAAAAAAACGCCGGAAACACCGGCGTTTTTTTATTCACTACTTCATCACTTCTTGTTTTCGTCTTCAATAATAATCTTTTTAATTTTCTTCTTTTGACCGCTTGCAGGCAGATCAATTTTTTCTTCTTTTTCTTTATGTTCTTTTAAAAACTTTTCAGCGTCAGCCCCTTCCAACATTTCAACTTTTTCTGCTCCATTTTCTGTTGTGGTTATGGTAACGGTTTTATCTCCATCTCTGTTATCAACAACAACTTTTTTGCGGACTTTGTTTGCTGCAGAGGAATCCATAATGTCAGATAGTTCGATTTCTATGTTCTCATCAGGAGCGCCATGGTGCATCAATCTCATCTTTTTGATTGGAAGATTCGACTCGTCAAAATTTTCGCCATCATCACCGCAGCAAGAAACATCATCTTCGCCATCAACAATGATTATTTTCTTGCCATGCGTTTTTGCTTTTAACATTTTTAACAAAGCTTCTGCTTCATCGCCCGAAAAAGTGGTTGAGCCTTTATCGGTTTTTATAATAACGCTTTCGGTTTTTCCCTCAACTTTTTTCAACTTCTCTTGTAATCCTTTTACTTGAGCGATTGCCCCAAAAGTGATTAGTAAACTTAGAGACGCAACGAAGAATAATTGTTTTTTCATAAGAAATCCTTTCTTTATAACTTTAGATGAACGAGCGGAGTAAAAGTTTTAATCTGCAAGATTAATTTTTACTCAAACTAAAATTAAATCACTATATTTAAAGAGAAAAAATTAACAATCGAAAAAAATGACTGAACCTGAAGTAACTTTATCCTTAGCAATTGAACACGGTTTAAATGAAGAAGAGTTCGACAAAATTTGCCGGATTCTGAACAGAACCCCGAACTTTACCGAACTTGGAATTTTTAGCGTAATGTGGAGCGAGCATTGCAGTTATAAAAATTCTATTGCTTTGTTAAAAACACTTCCGAGAAGCGGCGGCAAACTGCTTGTTGGCGCGGGGGAAGAAAACGCAGGTTTAGTTGATATCGGAGATGGGTTAGCGGTAGCTTTCAAAATCGAAAGCCACAATCATCCTTCGGCAGTTGAACCGTATCAAGGCGCCGCTACCGGTGTTGGCGGAATTATGCGCGATATTTTTACAATGGGCGCGCGTCCGATAGCTTCATTAAACTCGCTGCGATTTGGTTCTCTGCAAGATGCAAAAACCCGTTATTTATTTAACGGCGTTGTAAAGGGAATTGGCGATTACGGAAATAGTTTCGGCGTGCCAACTGTTGCCGGCGAAGTTTATTTTGATGAATGCTATCAAGGCAATCCGCTTATTAATGCGATGGCTGTTGGTATTGTAAAAATTGGGCAAACCGCCTCGGCTACTGCAGAAGGCGCTGGGAATCCGGTGATGATTGTAGGGGCTTCCACCGGAAGAGATGGAATTCACGGTGCAACATTTGCGTCGGTAGAAATTTCTGAAAAATCTGAAGCAA
>Ga0172371_10005997_pt1 | contig 17850 bp, 20 predicted proteins | sample Lak12m_FD_114543 | JGI IMG/M metagenome (GOLD analysis project Ga0172371, IMG submission 114543) | Freshwater microbial communities from Kabuno Bay, South-Kivu, Congo - kab_022012_12m | ecosystem: Environmental > Aquatic > Freshwater > Lake | place: Democratic Republic of the Congo: South-Kivu...
GAGAGGAGGAATTAACTTGCCAGAAGGAACAGTCAAATGGTTCTCCGATCAGAAAGGCTTCGGCTTTATCGAGCGTGAGAACGGGACCGACCTGTTCGTGCACTTCTCTGAGATCCAGGGCGATGGCTTCAAGACACTCGCTGAGGGCCAGAAAGTGACTTTTGAAGCCACCGAAGGCCCGAAGGGCCCTCAGGCCACGAACGTCAATCCCATATCGTAGTATTCCTCTGAGGAATCCAAAGGGGGCCCTCCGGAGGGGGGGGCCCTTTTTTGCGCAACTAAAGGTAGTAAAGGCAGGCATGAAAATCAACAAATTGCAGGAGCTGAGAATCGGTGATCTGAGGGCGAGGATCCCGGTTATCCAGGGGGGCATGGGGGTAGGGATCTCGCTGGCTGGTCTTGCCGCCGCCGTGGCCAACGAAGGCGGCATCGGCGTCATCGCCGCCGCAGGTATCGGCATGACCGAATCAGATTTCTTCTCCAACTATCTCGGCGCCAACATCCGCGCGGTCAAAAAAGAGATCCGCAAGGCCCGCGAGCATACACGCGGCATCCTGGGCATCAATATCATGGTCGCCCTTTCCAATTATGCCGACATGGTCAAGACCTCAGTCGCCGAAGGCATCGATGTGATCTTCTCGGGCGGCGGTCTGCCCCTGGATCTGCCCCAACTGCTCAACGGCAACGTCAAGACCAAACTGGTGCCGATCGTATCGTCGGGACGAGCTGCCCGCATCATCTGCAAGCGCTGGAGCGAACGCCACGGCCGTTTGCCCGACGCGGTAGTGGTCGAGGGGCCGATGGCGGGCGGGCACCTCGGTTTCAAGGCGGATGAGATCGAGTCTTCCAGCAACGCTCTGGAGAAGCTCGTGCCTGAAGTCATCGCCGAGGTGAGGCCCTTCGCGGAGAAGCATGGAGTCAGGATCCCGGTGATCGCCGCAGGCGGAGTCTATACCGGCGGGGACATCAGCCGCTACATCCATCTGGGCGCCGACGGCGTGCAGATGGGCACTCGATTCGTAACCACCAGGGAGTGCGATGCCTCCAAGGAGATAAAGCAGGCTTATCTCGATTCAAGCAAGGAGGACATCGTTGTAATCAAAAGCCCGGTAGGCATGCCGGGCCGCGCGATCCGCAACCAGTTCCTCGACGACGTCAGTGAGGGGAAGAAAAAGCCCTACAAGTGCCCTTACCACTGCATCCGCACCTGCGATTACGAGGAAAGCCCTTATTGCATCTTCTTCGCGCTCATCAACGCCCAGCGCGGCCTGCTCAAGCACGGCTTCGCTTTCGCCGGCGCCAACGCCTGGCGAGCGACCGAGATCATCACGGTACACGAGCTGATGGAGTCGCTGGTCAGGGAGTATGAACAGGCTGAAGCCGAAGTCGCCGACCAGTCGGACGTCGGACTTGAAGAAGTATCAGCCGAAGCGCAGATCGATTCGGAAGCTCCTTCTGCCGAGGATGATTTCGGGCCGAGAACCGCCGCTGTGGGTTAAGTCCCGCGTCTCACTCACTTTAACGAAACACCGCAACGCGCTCTCTTGCGCACATGCAAATCGTCCCATTTCCTCTCCGTTTCACCACGGCTGCAAACGGGAATCTCCAAAGTAAGGAAGAACGAACGCCTGCTTGTGCAGGCACAAGGAGATGATCTCCATGGCAGTCACCACAACAGTCTTCAAGCTCCTGCCGGGCAAGACCAGGGAATATCTGGATCTGGCCTGCGACATCATGGAAGGGCGGCGAGGCGAATATGAGCTGTCGAGGCATCGCCTCGGCCTGACCGTCGAGCGGTCCTGGATCGAGCCGACCAACGCGGGCGATTTCCTGATCACCTATTACGAGGGAGACGACCCGGTCCGGTCGCTGAGGGGAATGGCTGGTTCGGCCGAGCCTTTCGATGTCTGGTTCCGGGAGCGGTTTCGCGATCTTACGGGAGTCGACTTGGGCAAGCCGGATTCGCTGGCGCCCGGCGAGCTTATCTTCGAGTCACCCAAGCTGGCGGTGGAAGGTGTGCTCAAGCCACTGGCCACGGTCTTTCCAGTCAAGCCGGGCATGAAGAACGACTGGCGGGAATGGCTGGATGAACTGCTGGTTTCACGCGCTGAAGAGTATCGCGCCTACATGTGGCGCTACGGCTTCGCGGTGGAGAAGGCATTCCTGCTTCATACGTCTGAGGGTCCGCTGGCGGTGCTCTATTTCGAGGGGAGCGATCCCGCGCTTTCAATAGCCAGGTTCGCCCGGTCGCATAACCCGTTCGACGCCTGGATGCGTGAAGAGATGCTGTATCTGAACGGTATCGATTTCATACGCCGCTCCACGGCGCCGGCGCCGGATCTGGTGCTGGACTGGGCAGAGACGCGCAAGATTGCAGCCTGAAAAGGCCGGCAGGTTTAAAATCCGGCAGGGTGTGACATAAATATGCACACTTTTTCAGCCTGGGAGGCCGCATGGAATGCTATCTCTGCAAGTACTGCAAGGCTGTGACCAATTTCCCTGTCGTCGGTCCGTGTGAAGAGGCGCCGGAAGGCGAGCACGAGTGGGTGACCGGGGAGATGGTGGCCGGTGAAGTGCAGATGGACTGGGAGCGGGATCCTGACTCGCTTACCCCGGCTACCAACTAGCCTCTGAAGAAAAGCCGTCGATTAACACATCACCTCAAATGGGCCAGTGGGGGAAGTCCATCTCCGTCTGGCTCGATACCACGCCTGAAACCGATTATGGCGACCTGGCCGGCGATCTGGCTGTCGATGTAGCAATAGCCGGCGGCGGCATCGCCGGCCTCACCATTGCCTGGCAGCTGATGCAGCAAGGCCTCAAGGTTGCGGTCGTCGAGGCCATGCGCATCGTCGAGGACGTCACCGGGTATACCACGGGAAAGCTCACTTATCAGCATGGCCAGCTGCTGGGCATCATTGCAGGGGGTCTGGGCGAGCCGGTGGCCCGCATCTATGCCGAGGCCAACCAGGCCGGTCTCGAATGTGTCACCTCAATCATCCAGGACAATGACATCGACTGCGATTTTAGAAGAGCCGACGCCTATCTCTTCACGGAAATGCCGGAGTACGTCGCATCCATCGAGGCGGAGGTGCAGCTGGCCCGGCGCCTGGGTCTTCCGGCTTCCTTTGTGGATGAGACACCCATGCCCTTTGCCCTGGCGGCCATGCGCATTACCGGTCAGGCCCAGTTCCATCCGCGCAAATACCTGTTGTTTCTGGCGCGTGCGATCGTGGCCGAGGGTGGTCATGTATTCGAGAACACGCGGGCGACGGATATCGTCGAACAAGCTGGCAGCCGGGGAGTAGTCCTGAGGACTGACCGCGGGGACATCCGGGCGGCGAACGTGATCGTGGCTACCAATACACCCTTTTACCGCCGGGAGTCGTTTGCACAGCTTTTCGCGCTGACCCGCTCTTTCGTGCTGGGGGTGCGCCTGAGGGGGCCGGTGCCCGAGGGGCTGTACTACTGTGTCGATCCACTGGGTAGTTCGATGCGCAACCAGCCGGTCGAGGGCGGCACGCTGCTCATGGTCGGTTGCTGGGACAAAGAACTACCCTTCGGCGAGATCGACGGGCAGTTCAAAGTGGTGGAGACATACGCCCGAAAGCGGCTGCCGATCGAATCGATCGACTACCACTGGTTCACTCAGGACCAGAAGACACCTGACAGGGTCCCCTGCGTCGGATGGATGCCGGGGTCGCGTAGCGTCATGGTAGCGACCGGATTCGGTGGCTGGGGAATGACCACCAGTGGCGTCGCGGCGATGATCCTGAGTGACCTCATAGCCGGGAAGGAGAATCCCTGGGCGGAGATCTACGCCCCGGGGCGGTTAGTAAGCGCCTGAAACTCTGTGCTCTACCTTCTCGATGGCCTCCAGGCCAGCCACGATATCCAGGATCTCGGCCGTGATCTCGCTCTGACGCTGTTCGTTGAACTGGTGCTGGAGATCGTCGAGGTAATCGGCGATGTTGCCTTCAGCGACCTGCATGGCTGCCAGGCGGCTGGAATTCTCGCTCAGGAGCGATTCAACGAAGACGCGCTCGACGATGACGCGCAGGTACTGACGGATCAACGATCTTGTCAGTGGCTCCCATTCCATGTTGTAGACAGGCCGCAGCCGTGATGGCCAGGGCTGTCTCGCGAGTTCAACCAGGAACGAAGGGTCCAGGGGATACAGGTGTGTAAGCCGCGGCACGTTGTTGGCGCCGGTCAGCGATTTGTGATGGCACATCAGCACCTGGCAGCAGTCATCGCTCTGGCGTGCTTCATCTATGTAGAGGAAAAGCGACTGCACGGTCTTTTGCATGCCCCTGACTGAGCTGTTGAAGGAGAACTGTCTCTCGATCGGTTCGCCTGACGCCTTGAGGCGGTAGGTGATGTGATCGCCGACAGTGATCAGGTGGCGGTCCTCGCGCTCTATGCCGAGGCTACGGAGATGGTCCAGTGCGAAAGCAGCTATGCGTTCGTTGAATTGACCGGAAAGCCCTTGCTCGGAACCGAAGATGATAGCGATGGTGCGGCCGGCGCCGGCGACACCATCAGAATGATCCTGCAGGACGCGTTCGAGCTCGGGTGGCTGGTCGTACATGATCGCCTGCAGCCCCAGCTCCACTGCCCGATCGTAATCATCGAGGGATGCCAGCGACTGCTCGAGCAGGCGGATGTTGACGATGGCGAGGACCTTCATGGCGTTGACGACCGATTGCATGTCGCAGGCGTTGTCGATCCGGCGCTTGACCGTCTCAAGATTCTGCATCTTGATTCCCGATCTCGTTCCCGGCCTCGACATCACCGGCGGACGCGGCGGCGCTCAGGTCCTTGAGCGCGTTCCTGATCCTGTCGGTGATCTCCTCGAGTTCCTCCTCGCTGAGCTCTTCGCCGGCTTCGATGCGCTGGCAAAGCTCCGGCAGGTGAGTCTCGACCTCGACCTCGACTGCTATCTTGGCGTCTTCGATGACGTCCAGTGGCAGGTCGTCGAAGTAACCCCTGGTTACAGCAAGCAGCACGGCGATCTGGCGTGGCACGGACCTCGGCTTGAACTGCGGCTGCTTGAGCGTCTCACGCACACGCCTGCCGCGCTCCAGGGCCATGCGGGTCTCATCCTCGAGATTGGTGCCGAAGCGCGAAAAAGTCTCCAACTCCTCGAACTGCGTGTAGGAAAGGCGCAGGTCGGCAGCGACAGCCTTGTAGACCGGCAGCTGCGCCTTGCCGCCTACGCGCGATACCGATCTGCCTACGTCCACCGCCGGCAGCACGCCTTCCTGGAAAAGTTTGGGTGACAGGTAGACTTGTCCGTCCGTTATCGAGATGAGATTGGTGGGGATATAGGCGGCGATGTTCTGCGCCTCGGTCTCCACGATCGGCAGCGCCGTCAGCGAGCCGCCGCCGAGGTCGTTGCTCAGATGGGTGGAGCGCTCCAGCAGGCGTGAATGGATGTAGAAGATGTCGCCAGGATAGGCTTCACGCGCCGGCGGCCGCCTCAGTAGGAGCGACAGCTCGCGGTAGGCGCGCGCATGCTTCGTGAGATCGTCGTAGATGACCAGCACGTCATGTCCCTTTTCCATGAAGTATTCACCGATGGTCGTAGCCGCATAGGGGGCGATGAACCTGAGTCCCAGAGATTCCTCACCGGAAGCTACGACCACTATGCTGTTCTCCATCGCGCCGTAATCACGGAGCCTTCCGATGAGTTCGGCCACGGCGGAGCCGCGCTGTTCGATGGAGCAGTAGATACAGATGACATCCTTGCCTACCTGGTTGATGATCGTATCCAGCGCGATGCCGCTCTTGCCCGTATGGCGATCACCGATGAGCAGCTCACGCTGCCCGCGCCCGATGGGGATCAGAGCGTCGATCACCTGGATGCCGGTCTGAAGCGGCACGCTCACGGGGGCGCGGTCCATGATCGAGGGAGCGGGGCGCTCGATGGGGCGGCGCTCGGTGAAATGGATCGGCTTGTCGCCGTCCAGCGGCGCTCCCTTGGCGTCGACTACGCGCCCTAAAAGACCTTCGCCGACGGGTATGTCGATCACCCGGCCGGTGCGGCGTACCTCCTGCCCGGCTTCGATGCCGCCGCGCTTGTCGAGCAGCACGACCGCTACCTCATCGGGCTCGAGGTTGAGCGCGACGCCCAGCTTGCCGCCGGCGAAACGCACCAGTTCCTCGGAGCGGACGTTAGGCAGGCCTTCGATGCGGGCGATGCCCTTACCGACGAAGGTGACATAGCCGGCCTCGCGGAAGCCGAGCTCGGTGTCCTGGTGGCCTATGACCTTCTCAACGGTGCCGAAAGCAGCGTCGAGCACGCCGCCGAGTTCTTCTTCCGGTTTTCCCGGGGGAATCATTGCGATCCCGTTTCCGTCGAAGTGAACGCCAGCGAGAGCTCCTCGTCGAGTGTTTCCAGGTAATTCTGAAGGCTCCAGGCTGCCTTGTATCCGCTGATCCTGAGTTCGACGCCGCAGATGAGGTCGGGGTCCACTTCGAAGTGGACTATAATCGCCGTTCCCAAGCGGACGCGAATAGCCGCGGTTAGCTGGTCGCGGGTTTTGGCGTCGATCTCGTATGCCGTCGTGTGGATGACTAAAGATTCCGGTGAAGGCTGTTCCGCCCCATGCCCCGTCGTCTCCCATGCGGAAACGGCGGCGGCGACCCGGTCGAGCTCATTGTTCTGCAAGGTCCGCAGCCGCGCGACGAAAGTGTCGATAATATGCTGCTCGAGATCGATGTCGGCCAAGTCGGAAAGCACCCGGTGGGAGATCTCATACACCTGCTCGCCGGCGCGCTGGCGAAGGTTGTTCAGGAAACTCTCTTTTTCCCGTTCTATTGCCTGCTGCCAACCAGCCTTGCGGGTTTCAATCTCGTCGCGGGCCCGCCGGACCAGGTCTTCGTGCCATTTCTCAGCGTCCAACTGTGCCTGGGTCAGAAGCTCGCCGCGATGGTCCTGCAGTTCCTGGCGTTCGCGATGCAGCTCGGCAGCTTCATGCCTGGCTTCGCGCTCCTTGCGCTCAGCCGTCTCGAGGTCCCTCGTGATGTGGAGTTCGCGCTCGTCCATGGTCCGGACGATGGGGCCATAGAGAAAGCGCCTCAGCAACAACATGAGTATCACGAAGTTGAAGACCTCGGCGACGATTGTGAATGGATCGAGGACCACTGCCGTCTATCCTCCCGAAACGTGGTTCCAGAACGGGTTCACGAAGATGAGGATAATCGAGATGACGAAGCAGTAGATTGCTATCGACTCGATCATGGCCAGGCCCACGAACAGGACGCGCGAAAGTACGTCCGACTGGTCGGGCTGTTGGGCGATGGATTGCAGCGCCCGGGCTACCGCCTTGCCTTCGGCGAGAGCCGGCGCGATGGAGCCGATGGCCATGGTGACGCCAGCCATCGCCATCGACCCGAGGCCGATTGCGGTCAGGGTATCCATTTCACTCTCCTTTACTAGTGTGGCGTTCTTGACGGATCTCCCCTTCGCCGGACGCGGAAGCGATGTAGACGGCGGAGAGGACGGCGAAAATGTAAGCCTGGATCTGGCCGATCAGCAGTCCGAAAGCCTTCATGGCCACAGGCAGCACGAAGGGCACGACGGCCAGCAGCGCCGCGGCGATCATCGATTCGCTCATGATGTTGCCGAAAAGGCGGATTGCCAGGGTAAGGGTACGGGTGACCTCGGTGATGATGTGCATCGGCAGCATCAACGGCGATGGTTCGATGAAATGTTTCAGGTAGCCTTTGACGCCCACCTCTTCAACAGAGTAGTAGGGAACCGCCAGGAAGACGCAGAGCGCCAGCGCCAGCGTCGTCGAAAGCGAGCCGGTCGGCGCCCGGTAAACCGGCAGCACCAGCAGCAGGTTCGAAAACGAGATGAACAGGAAAAGCGTGCCGATGAACGGCAGGAAACGGTTGATGCGCGGCCCGAGGATGTCCCTGATGTGATTGCGCATCACGGTAACGACCGCCTCGAAGATGTTCTGCCAGCGTGACAGCGGCGGATGGAACTTGAGGTTGCGCGTCGCCAGCCAGGCGGCCACGGTGATCACCGCCATCACCACCCAGGTGAAAAGGATGGTGAGATTGAGGTTGATGGGACCCCAGCTCCACAAAACCGTGGTGTCGGGAGTTATCTCAATCATTGGCCGGCTCCGGTTTGCCCCAGCGCCGCACCAGGGCGACGCGTACGAGCAGGAATGAAAGCAGGCATACCAGCACTCCCTGCCAGTCGCCGACCCTGGCGATGAGGAAGAAGCCCGCGAAGCAGACGGCCAGCCGTCCCAGATAGCTGCCAAGGGTAAGCAGCGCCGGCTGCTTGGAGTCCAGCAGCCGCCTGAGCGTCAGCCAGAGGCCGCCGAAGTAAAAGATACCGAGGGCCAGCCCGGCAGCCGCCGGCAGCAGCACCATTTCGGTGACGGTAATCATCGCTTGCCTGCCTTGCCGCTTGCGTCATTGCCGTTGTCCTTGTCCTTCTTGTAGAGGCGCGATATCCAGTACCAGGCGTTCAGGCATCCCAGGAGGAGTCCGACCATCATCAGCGTGATCGTCCACGAGAAGCGCGTCGGGTGGTTCTGGTCGAGCCAGTAGCCCAGGAAGATGCCGCCCAGGGTCGGCAACACGATCGACCAACCGGTCAGGTTGTAGCGGCCGAAGTCATACCAGAACCGGCTGGGCTCCTTGTTGGGATCAGTTATCGGTGAATGTTTAGCCATCACGGGTATCCTTCAGGAAGCCGTCCATGAATTCCTTTTCGAGGCCGGCGATCACCTGGCGGCAGGCCGCTTCTTCGGCATCCACGGCCAGTAGAGCCGTGACCTGATCGGGCAGTATCTGTTCTCCGTGCGGCTCCTGGATGGCATTGCGTGTCGCCACCAGCACCTCATCGCCCCTTTTGACCAGCACGGCCTCGTCGATTGCCAGTGTGTGCTCGCAGTCGCGGCCGTCCGTGAAAGTAAGGATCCCGGGAGCAAGCTCCGAGACGTAATCCACATGGTGCGGCAGCAGGCAGAAGTACCCGTCCGGATTGCGGGCAACCACCTTGGAGGCTTCCTGGTCGAGCACGACTTTAGCGGGCGCAAGGATCTTGAGCCTCATGGCTTCACCGCCTCGTCGATCTTCCCGATCATGTAGAGCGCGGATTCAGGGTAATCGGCGAACTCGTCGTTGAGGATGCGCTCGCAGCCGTCGAGGGTATCGTCCAGCTCGGAGAAGCGGCCGGGCTTGCCGGTGAACTGCTCGGTCATGAAGAAAGGCTGGGTCAGGAACCGCTCCAGGCGGCGGGCTCGGTGCACGGTGCGCTGGTTCTCCTGGGACAGCTCCTCAAGCCCGAGCATGGCGATGATATCCTTGAGCTCCTCATATTCCGAGAGGGTGCGCCTGATCTCGCGCGCCACGCGGTAATGTTTCTCGCTGACCGTCGCGGGGTTGAGCATGTTCGACTGCGACTGCAGCGGGTCCACCGCCGGATAGAGTCCCTGGCTGGCGCGCTGGCGTGAGAGAACGATCGAGGCCGAGAGGTGGCTGAATGTGTGGACGGCGGCCGGGTCGGTGAAATCGTCCGCCGGCACGTAAACCGCCTGGATGGATGTGATGGCTCCCGACTGCGTGTTGCAGATCCGCTCTTCGAGCTCCGAAAGCTCGGTCGCCAGGGTCGGCTGGTACCCGACGCGCGAAGGCAGCTGTCCCATCAGGCCGGAGACCTCGGCTCCCGCCTGGATGAACCGGAAGATGTTGTCTATGAGCAGGAATACATCCTGCAGGGTGTCGTCCCGGAAATATTCGGCTATCGTCAGGGCCGCGTGGCCGACCCGGAAACGGGCGCCCGGCTGCTCGTTCATCTGGCTGAAGATGAGCACGGTGTTGTCGAGTACACCGGCGTCCTTGATCTCACGGTAGAGCTCCTCGCCCTCACGCGAACGCTCGCCGATGCCGCAGAAGACGCTGACGCCCTCATGCTTGCCGGCCATGTTGTGGATCATCTCCATTATGAGCACCGTCTTGCCGACGCCGGCGCCGCCGAAGAGCCCGGCCTTGCCGCCCAGCTCCAGGGGGGCCAGCACATCGATGACCTTGATTCCGGTGGTGAAGATCTCCTTCTTGGCGGCCTGGCGCGAGATGGGCACCGGTTCCTGATGGATAGGCCGGCGCTCGACTTCATGAGGCTGGGGCATCTTGTCGATGGCCTCGCCGAAAACGTTGAAGGCGCGCCCTAGCAGCTCCTTCCCGACGGGCACTTCCAGAGGCCTGCCGGTGTCCAGCACCGGCGCGCCGCGCGAGAGTCCCAGGGCTGGAGATAGCGCGATGCCACGCACCACACGCGCGCTCACATGTGTGCCTACTTCCACCACGACCTCGCCGTTTTCACCGGCGCGCAGCTCGTTGTTGAGGTCGGGAAGCTTGTGCTCGAAGCGCGCGTCGACGACGCTGCCGCGAACCGATACCACGGTTCCCAGGTTCCTCTGCTGCTCCATTTATGCAGTCTCCGATCTTGCGTGGGTCAGTTCATCAAAGGCTCGGCAGCCACGACGCCGACGCACGGTCAACTGGGGCGGGTTCAGTGAATCATCCTGACCAATAAGTTTCCCTGGTTGCGGCAATGACTAACATGAAAATCCGCCCGGTAATGGCGAAAGACCCGGGTTGAAATTCGTGTCCAATAGTGTAAAATCGCTGCAACCTCGGATCCGGACGACGATTCCGGGGGCGGCTCGTCCCCCGATCCTGAGATATTCTCGGCAATAGCTGGAAATTCCCGACTCCCCCCAGAAACGGAGTTGAAATTGTAACGTGATTCGATCCGCCCGCTGCTTCATGGGCCTGCTCGTGCTTTTCCTGATTGTTCTTGTCGCGCCTACCACCGCCAACGCTCAATCCCCCGTCGCCTACCCGATCTTCAAGCTTGGTGTCGTTCTCCAGGCCCCAGCTGAGCTGGAAAATTTCGAGACGCTCATCGGACGCAAAACCGATATCTTCCTCTGGTACCAGTCCATGGACCAGTCACTGGACACCGCTAGCCTGCAGCCGCTGGCGGAAAACGGACATATCATCGAGCTGGCCTGGGAGCCGCTGCCGCGCTACAGCTCTGTCGATCCCGCCGCCTACAGCCTCCGGACCTTCACGCGCGGCGACCACGACGATGTCTTGCGCCGCTGGGCGCGCGAGCTGCGTGATTTCGGCCACCCGGTGATGTTCCGGCCGATGTCCGAGATGAACGGCGACTGGACCACTTGGTCCGGGGGTGCCAACGGCAATACGCCCCAGGACTTCCCTCCGGCCTGGAGACATCTACACGACATCTTCGACCAGGAGGGGGCATTCAACGTCATCTGGGTCTGGTCGCCCAACCGGGATGGTGACAGCCAGGCGGCGGCCTTCACTTTCGACAACTACTATCCCGGCGATGAATACGTGGATTTCATCGGCTTCAGTGGCTACAACTGGGGGACCATGTACAACACGCCGACCTGGGTCTCGGAGTGGCAGGATTTCGAGGCCGTGTTCGGTCCCAGCTACGATGTGATGGCAGCCAGGACCAGCAAACCCATCATCCTGTCGGAGACGGCTTCCACCGAGCTGGGAGGGGACAAGGCCCAGTGGATAACCGACGCGTTCAATATGCTTCCGGTCCGCTTCCCGCGGGTCGAGGGGTTGACCTGGTTCAATCTGAACAAGGAGAGCGACTGGCGCGTGGAGAGCAGCAGCGCCAGCCTTAGTGCTTTCAGGGCGGGAATCAGCCACCTGGATTCACTGTCGCCCCCCTGTGGCATTCCAGGCCTGGAGCTGGAAAAGAAAGCCACCTACTGGGCTGATTACATGGAATACGACGCCAGGATACTCACCGTCGACTTTGCTCTTGAGAACGTGGGAAATAACGACGCCAGCGAGGTCACGATATTCGATAGCCTGAGCTCCAATGGCGTCAGCCTCGAGACGCCATTGCCGCTGGATGCCGGCGAGTTGAAGGCTGGCATCTTCACTTCGGTGAGGTTGAAGTATCACATCGCGGAAGGCGTGAGAGCCTTCGACACCATCACTTACGCATCTGTACGAGATGCTTGCGGAACTCTCTACGAATATCCGCGCATCAATAACCGGGTTTAGGCGATAGGGCGGCCGCTGCCTCCGGGCGTTGTACCTTCATCACTCGTATCTCAGCGCCTCCGCCGGGTAGACCTTAGACGCCTGATGTGCCGGCAGGTAGGTGGTCAGCAGCGAGGCCGCGTACGCGAGCACCCCGATGAAGATGACATTGCGCCAGGGAATATGGTACGTAAGCCCCTCCATCTGTGAAGACATGAAATCCATCACCGAGTAGCACAGCGTGAGCCCCAGCGCCGACCCGATGAGGATTCCCAGGATGGCCACGAACGAGGACTCCAGCAGGAAAGCCTTCTGCACCATGCTGCGGCGGAAGCCGATGGCTCTGAGCATGCCGATCTGCTGACGGCGTTCGACCACTGAGCGCGCCGCTATCACTCCCAGGGCGGCGATGCCCACGACCAGGCCCAGCCCCATGAAACCGGTGAGCAGGTTGTTGATCATCGTCATGGCTCGCATCGAGGAGCGGATGAAGTCCTCGATGACCGTCGTAGTCATCCCGTTTTCGTAGAAAGTGCGCTGTAGCGCTTTCGACGCATTCTCTACGTCGACTCCGGGTTTTGTCTGGAACCAGAAGGATGTGGGTGGGGCGGGCCGCGAGGACATCTGCGCGATTGTGTCCTGCGAGGTGAAGATGCCCATGTTCGCGTAGAACGCCAGCGGCTCGATCACTCCGATCACTTTCAGGCGGGAGATCTTGCCGCTCGCGGGATCCTTGACCTCGATGAACAGGTTGTCCGGCAGCTCGGAATCTTCCTGATAGACACCCGACATCTGGAAGGCGACCGGGGGTGCGCCTTGCTGGAAGTTGCTGTGGCTGGGCAGGAGGGTGGTGTGGACCACGGCCAGGCCGGGCTGGTTCTTGACCGCCTGCCAGACGGCGGCGTCAGTCTTGTAGGCGCCGTCCTTCATCTTGAAGGTGTAATTGATGCTGTCCAGATAGCCGCTGTCGGCTCCCTGGATGACGAACTGGCTCCAGTCCTGACCTTCCACGCCCTGTTGTCTGATCTCGGCGCCGTCAGAAGCAAGGCTGCCGATGGCCGTGAAATCATCGGGGCTGACCCCGTCGCCCTTGTCGGCCAGGGTCTGCTGCATGTTCTGCACGGGATTGGTATAGCCGGTCGAGCCCTGGATCTGGAACCCGCCCGAGACCCGCGGGATGTCGTCGTAAAGGGATGAGATGGAGAGCATCATTGCCGCCATGAAAGTCATCGTGAAGATGATGAGCGAGAACATCGCCAGCGCCATGCCGGTGCGGAACCGGGTGCGCATCGGGTAATTGACCGCGATCTTGAGGATGGGTGGCAGGCTCTTCAATCGTCCGAAGATGCCCACGACCGCCGCCAGCATGATGTCGGAATTGTACATGACCGTCCAGATGGCGCCCGCAACCACGGCGATTCCGGAGAGGATGAACATCTCGATGCCGGCGCTCATGTTCTCGGGAAGAAACGGCAGCAGCTTGTGGATCCACTTCTCTGGCAACAGCCACCAAAGCATCAGGCCAACGCCGGCGATGGAGAATACGATGCGGTCATGCAGGCCGAAATATCTCAGCAGGAACGGGACGCCGACGATGAGGAACGAGGTCCCCAGTGTGAAAGGCGCCGCCTGGTTGGAGCTGACGCCTGCCCAGGTGATCAGGACTCCCAGCACGAGCATGACGATGGAGCCGATGAGCCAGCGCTTCCGCCGGCCCCCTTTCTGGGGCTCGGGTATGTCCCGGATGGCCCGCACGATGTTGAGGTGACCCGCCCTCCAGGCGGAGATGAAGACGACGACGTAGGTGGCGATCATACCCATGGCGTAGGCGATCACCAGGCTCTTCACGTTGAAACTGAAGGAGAAGCTGAACTCTTCGAAACTACCGAAGGCGCTCGCGAGTATCTGGACCATGCCCCAGCCGACCACGACGCCCAGGACCGCTCCGACCGCTGCCGCCAACGCCGAGTAGACAACGCCCTCGTAGGCGAACACCTTGAGGATGTCGCGGCGTTTGGACCCCATAGCGCGCATGACTCCCAGCTCGGTCTTGCGCTCGGCTGCGAGCATAACGAATATCAGGAAGACGAGCAGGATGCCCGCCACCATGGAGAAATCGCCAAAGAGCAGGAAGATGCTGGCGAAACTGCTGGCGGCCTGTTCCGCCTCATCAAGGGCATCCTGTTTGACCGGCTGTATTTCCAGGTTGGCGCCGGCCAGCAAGGGCTCGATCGCCTGGGTTACCTCTCCGGTCTTGTCGACGCCGTCGAGCAGGCCGCCCTGGTTCGACACCAGGATCATGTTGTACTGCCCTGGGATGCCGGCCAGTTTCTGCGCCGAGGCTACCGGCAGGATCATTGACGGAGTCGAAGCGCCGGATTTACCGCCGCTTTCGTAGATGCCCGCGACATTGAACTGCTGCGGGCCGGTGGCCGAGAAGACTTCGACCGTGCCGCCCTCACTGACGTCCAGTTTCTCGGCGGCTTTGGTGCTCAGATACGTCTCGCTGCCGGAGAGCGATTCGATGGCCAGCTCCTGGCCGGCTGCCGTCTTGAGCGGCTCGGTCTGGGAGGCGTAATCGTCCTGGACGCCAAGCACTTTGACCTCGGGCAGTGTCTGCCTGCTGATGGGCGCGACCGCCGGAAAAGTATCGGTGACGATGGGGGCGACGCCGTCGGCAAGGCCGCTGTCCCGCAGCTGGCCGGTAATCCGGTCGACCTGATCGCCGCTGATATATTGGGCGCTTCTCTGGGCCTGCGCGATCTGATTGCCCATGTGGCTCTCCTGCCCGGTCACGCTCTTTGCCTGAATAACCTCGTCGACCAGGCCAAGTTGGTCCATCGCGCTCTTGCGTATTGAATAGTTCATCGTATCGCCGGTAGAGAGTGCCGCGGAAAAGAGCAGGGTCGTTAGCATGAGTCCCAGCACTATCAGGGTGGTCTGCGCCGGCCGGCGCGTGATGTTGCGCACGCCCATCTTGAACAGCACGGGGTTGCGCAGTGATGAGACGACCATGATGACGCCGCCGACGGCCAGCGCTACCAGCAGGTAGGCCAACATATTGTTTATGGGGACGCCAAAGACCTTATCCATTGTTGTTCAGATCGCGTTCGATGAGACCGTCCCGCATGTGCAGGATGCGATTGGCGCGGGCGCCCACTTCATCGCTGTGGGTCACCAGGACGAAAGTCTGGCCGTGTTCGCTGTTCAGCTGGCAGAGCAGATCCATGATCTGGTCCTGGTTCTCGCTGTCGAGGTTGCCGGTGGGCTCATCGCACCAGACGATAGCCGGTTCGTTTACCAGGGCGCGGGCGATGGCGACCCGCTGCTGCTGGCCTCCGGAAATCTCCGCCGGTCTTTTCCCCGCCTGCTCGGCGAGGCCGATGGTCTCGACGTAACGCGTGGCCCTGCGGCGCGCTTCGGCCGGCTTGACCCCCGCCACCAACGCCGGCAGCTCGACGTTTTCGACCACGGTCAGCACTGGAAGCAGATTGAAAGTCTGGAAGATGAAGCCCATGTTCGACGCCCGGAAATCGGTGCGCGCGTTATCGCGCATCTCATAAAGCGCCTGCTCACGGATCAGCACTTCTCCGTCCGTGGGCTCATCGATGCCGGAAAGGCAATTGAGCAGGGTGGTCTTGCCGCAACCGCTGGGGCCCATGATCGCCACCATCTCCCCCCTGGCGACCTCGAGATCGATGCCGCGCAGAGCGTGCACCTGGACCTCGCCGGTGTCATATATCTTGTGCAGGTTGGACGTGCGGATGATCAGGTCATCAGCAGTTTTCGCAGCCACGCCGCATTGCTTGTTTTCAGCCATGACACTCCGTTCTCAGCCCTTTGTTTCAGGAATAAGATTATAGCGAATTTGAATTCATTTATGCCTGCATGGTCATGTTTAAGGGCCAGGGGCCGCGGTAATAGCCTAGATACAAGGCCAATGGGCGCAACGGAACAGGAAAGGTGGTATCGACATGGACGCGAAACATTACTGTGATTCCATGCAGTCGGAGCTTACCAGCGTCAGGACGAGGATCGATGCGATGGTAAGCGAGATCGGGCAGATGCCCGCCGCGGAGCAGGAAGCCAGGTCGGCGCAGGTCGCCGAGATGAAGAGCATGGCAGACGATCTCACAGCCAGGATCGACAGGCTTAAGGTGGAATGCCCCGCCGACTGGAGCGCGGAGAAGGCGGAGATCGACACGAACCGGAGAAAGCTGCAGGAGAAGGTCGACCTGTGGGACGCCGCTCATATCGCGGGCGGCTACGTCGGCGGTTAGCGCGCGCACAATATGCGACTTTATGAAAGGCCTCCCGTTTTCCGGGGGGCTTTTCTGTTACATGAACCGCTCGAAGCGCTCTTTTTTCGCCTTGCAGATGGGACAGACCTCGGGCGGTTCCTCACGGGCGCACAGGTAACCGCAGACGCGGCAGCGCCAGACAGGTTGGCTGAGGCCCTCCGGACCTGCAGCGGGTTGGGCGGCGTCTCGGCTGGCGCGCAGCTTCTCGCGCTCTTCGCGGGCCGGCCGCCGCTCGGGAATCGGTGATGCTTCTTTTTCTCCGGCCAGAATGGCGCCCGACACGTACAGGGCGCAGTAACAGGCGTCATAGTCCCCAAGGTCGGGGTCGCGATAGTCGCAGGGACAGACGATGTCCAGGTCTTCGTGGTAGTCGCCCGAGGCCAGGCGGCACGGGCAACTGGGATAACCGAATCGCTCTTCGTTGACCATCAGCCCGCGCACCAGGTCCATGGTCATATCATCATCCGGGTTCAGATGATAACCGCCGCGCTCGGCATCCCGCTTGAGGCGCTCGAAGTATCGCCTGGCTTCTTCTTCTGGTATCGCGTCAGGATCCATTTCAGGACTCCCGTGTCATTTCCACTTATGCAGCGCCGCCTGGATCTTATCGGGATCGTAACCGACGATGCACTGCTCGTCGTTGATGACGACCGTAGGGAAGGTGCAGGCGGGATTCCACTGCTTGACCTCTTCGGTGACGAGTTCCTGGTCGGGTTTCTCCAGCAAGTCCATGTCGATCCAGTCGTACGCGACGCCCAGGTCTGCGAACAGCTGCTTGGTCTTACGGCACCACATGCAGGTGCTGAGGGCGAACAGCATGATCTTGCCCCGGTCTTCGCCTTCGAAGTGTTTGACGTTGCTTTCAGTCATCGGCGCTCATCCGTCCTCCGGCAGGGAGCCGCCTCCGCCGGGTTCATCGGTCTCCGGCAGTCCCTCGATATCGCGCCGGGTCAGGAAACGGCTGTAGTTCTCCTGCAGGGCGTCGAGCAGATGAGGCATGAACTCGTGGCTGATCATGATGCGCGATACCACTACCGCCGGTATGTTGCCCGCCGGGTCCTGCCCGGCGAAGTCGGCATTGGCGAAATCGATCGAGAACTCAAACTCTGAATGGTTTACGCGGGCCATGTTGGCATAGACCCCCCGCTGGATGTCCGCCGGAACCTGGACCTTGACCTGGGGCCCCTGTGAGCCTCTGTTGCCGCTGTTATCGGGCATGTCTACCTCCTTGGTCTTCGGCTGAGGCCCCTACATTATCAGGAATATAGCCGCGATTTACTTTTACTAACCATGTCTTTCCCACAAAATATGCTTTTGCAAGCGAATTCACGGGATTTCTAAAGGATAGGTTTTGGGGGTCGATAATTGTTTTGAAAGACCCACTCACAGGACTGGAGGCCAAGCCTCCGCCCTAAAAGGGAGCCCGTAGGTAGTGAGTTTAGCCTCCCCCCACCTGCGGGCTCATCTTTTTCCCTAAACC
>Ga0172371_10006002_pt1 | contig 17825 bp, 17 predicted proteins | sample Lak12m_FD_114543 | JGI IMG/M metagenome (GOLD analysis project Ga0172371, IMG submission 114543) | Freshwater microbial communities from Kabuno Bay, South-Kivu, Congo - kab_022012_12m | ecosystem: Environmental > Aquatic > Freshwater > Lake | place: Democratic Republic of the Congo: South-Kivu...
GAAAAGGAAGCACATAAGAAAAAACTCCGGCATTAGCCCATTGATTAAGTATATCAACAACGCTAAATCCACCCCAGCCAACTCCGCCCCAAGCAAGTATTAATCCACTAACCATTTTGTTTTACCCTTTTTATTCTTATTTGAATTTATTTATATTTATATACCTTTTGTTTACTCTTTCTTTTTCCTTCCGCCCAGGACAACAGCTACAATCAGCACTATTACAATAATAATCATAAGTATGCTTCCGCCCATATCACTATTTTTTAAAAAATCCCAAAGCTTATCCCATGCACCAGTTATAAAAAGTATTGCAACAGCAAAAGCCACAAATATAATTACTCCAAGCGTATTTTTCATCCATTTATATTCTTTAAATGGGTCTCCTTCTTTATCTCCAGAAACAAACCCGAATAAAAGCATGAATATAAAGAGTATAGTAATAACAACTCCGAGAAATATTGTAAGCTTTTGTATTATCTCAACATAATATGAAACGCCTGTAAGTAAAGCAGCTACAACAAAGCCAACTATAGCATTAATCTGTAATTTACCTTCACCGAGAAGTTTTGACCTTTCAAGAATAGCGAAAACAAGTGCAAATATTAAAACAAAAGGTAGGATTAAATCTTTAAATATAGGCCAAGTCCAAAAGTTTTCCATCTTTTTTTATTTATTGAGTAGTTGGAGAGCCCTGTGATAAATCCATTGAATCTTCTTCGCTAAAGCCCTCTTCTCTTTCAACAATAGGTAAACTTGCTCTATTAACTACAAAAACATCGCCAATTGCTTTAACAAATTGATGTGGGATTACAACCCCTCTTGCTCCATTAAGGTTTCTTGCCATGTCTCTTGACACCCTAATCCTCCAAGAATCAATCTTATTTTCAGCAAGTATGGCTTCTTCTATTTCTCCAAATAAATCACCTGTATCAGTGAAAACTCTTTTTCCAATCATCACACTTATCTTTTTTATCCTTAACATAAAATATGAATAAGGAAGGTATTTATATAGTTTTCTATTCTCAATAAAATAGATTGCGTCGCTATATATTTTCAGCTATTTTTACAGATTTTCTGTTTTTTAGGCCCGCAGATAGGTTTTTATATTTAGAAGGGTAATTAAAATAATGTTTAAAAAAAGCGAGTATATTCCCCTAATTATTGCTATTCTCGTAATGGCTATTTTAATTTCATTTTTCCCATCAGAAAAAGAGATTCTTCCAAAAGAAATTCTTCCAGCAATCCTGGTGTCTGCAGTAATAATTATTGCTTCTGTCTTAGTAAAAAAAGCCATTGCAAAAACTCTTGACGTAGAAATAGAGCATAAGATTTGGGAATGGGATAGATATCGGTTTTCAGAAGGAGCTCATTTTAAAAGGCCAATTCCAATGGGTCTTGTTTTACCTCTTCTCTTATTGTTTATTTCAGTCGGAACAGTAAAATTCTTTGCTTTTTTACAATTTTCTACAAAAGCCCTAGTAGCAAAAGCAGCAAAAAAATATGGCAGATATAGATTTAGCAAAGTAAATGAATGGGATGAAGCACTGATAGGTTTTTATGGCCTGCTTGGAATAATTGCACTATCGCTTATAGCACGATTTTTTAATCAGATTCCCTTAATTGGAGAACTTTCAAAGTACGCTATGTTCTATGCAATTTCAAATGTTCTTCCCTTAGGCCTTCTTGATGGGGCAAAAATATTTTTTGGCTCAAGACCCCTTTATGTATTGACATTGATAATAACAATTTTAGCTGCTTTAGTTGTTTTCTTATAAGTTTAAATATTTCAAAGCACAAAAAACACCATGACTCATGAAGAATTAATTAAAATAGAACCTCGCGAGTATCAAAAACAGATTTACGAAACCTGTAAGGACAAGAATTGTTTAGTTGTTCTCCCAACAGGCATAGGAAAAACACTCATAGCACTAATGCTAGCCATAAATCGCATAAAAAAGTTTCCGGGTTCAAAAATTGTTTTTCTCGCACCCACAAGACCCCTTGCTGAACAGCACCTAGCTTATTTTACAAAACACCTTCCAGAACTTTTTGCTCAACTAGACTTATTTACTGGAAAAGTAGAAGCTGAAAAAAGAAAAGAAATTTGGGAAAGGGCAGAGATAATATTTTCAACGCCCCAATGCATAGCCAATGACCTAAAAAATAACCTTTACGGATTAGAAGGGGTGTCCTTATTAATAGAAGACGAATGTCACAGATGTTTAAAGAATTATTCTTATACCCTTATTGTCAAAAAATACAAAGAACATGCAAAGAATCCAAGAATACTTGGTTTAACAGCCAGCCCAGGAGTTGATAAAAAGATAATAGAAGAAATAGCAAAAAATCTGGATATAGAAGCCATTGAACTAAGGACCCGCGATAGTGATGATGTAAAAGAATATCTTCAGGAATTAAAATTTGAGATAATCTCTTTGGATTTTCCAGAAGAATTTGAGAGAATCCGAAAAATGCTAAACACTATTTTTACTAAAAAGATAGATGAATTAAAGAATAGGAAACTATTATTTACTCCACCAACAAAAAAGTTTTTACTTGAAACTCAGCACAGAATAATGCGTTCAATCGCAACAGGAAACAAACATTTTAATCTTCTTGCAGGAGCAAGTGCTTGCGCAATTGCGATAAAAATACAGCATGCCCTGGAACTCTTAGAAACCCAAACACTTTATTCCTTGCAGAATTATTTTTATCAATTATTTTCACAATCAGAGAAAAAAGAGTCTAAGGCAGTTCAACAACTTACAAAGACGCCGGAGTTCAATCAGGCTTTTGTAGCAATTAACGAGTTACTTGCCCGTAAAATAGAGAACCCCAAATTAATAAAACTACATGAATTAGTCCAAGAAGAACTAGCCAAGAACCCTAAGACCAAGGTTATTGTGTTTTCCCAATTTAGAGATAATGTAACAAGAATATGCAAGGAGTTAAATTTAATTAAAGGAATAACTGCAAAAGTTTTCGTGGGCCAAGCAAAAAAAACAAATTTAAGAAATAAAGAAGAAGAAACAGGATTGTCTCAGAAAGAACAGCGAGAAATAATTTCAGAATTTTCTCAGGGAAAAATCAACGTGCTGGTGTCAACTTCAATAGGAGAGGAGGGTCTTGATATTCCTGAAGTAAACTCTGTCATCTTTTACGAACCAGTCCCAAGTGCAATACGCAAGATTCAAAGAGCAGGCAGAACAGCCAGATTAATGAAAGGAAATTTAATAATACTAATGATTAAAAAAACCCGTGATGAAGCTTATCATTGGGCCGCTTTTCATAAAGAAAAAAAGATGTACAGAGCCATAGAACAAGTTAAAGAAAGTCTTGACCAAAAAAATTCAAAATCCAGTTCAAATTTAAATTCAAACCCGGGCATAGAAAGAGAAAGTAAAGAACAAAAAACCCTCTTTGACATAAATAAAAAAGATTAAAATAAAAAATAAAAATAAGGAAGATATTATTTCTTTTTAAAAGAGATTATTACTGCTACAATTGATAAAAGCAAGATTTAAATCTTTAAGTATCTTTACTTCAATATGGCTCTATTCAATATATTTTCAACTAAGAAAAACTTAAGTAAAAACAAATTAAAGCCAAAAATAATAATAGATAACAGAGAGAAAAATTCTTTGGTGCTCTCAAATTTAAGTGAAGAATGCCAGATTGAATTAAAAAATCTAGAGATAGGTGACTATCTAATCGGCCAGACAATTATAGAGAGAAAAACTTTCTCAGATTTTATCTCAAGCATGCTAAGCAAGAGACTACTTGAACAGTTAAAGCAAATGCAGAAGTATAAATCAAGACTCTTAATACTTGAAGGAAAAAATTTTGAATATCTTGAGGAGAATTCAACAAAATTAAACCCAAACTCCATAAGGGGTATGCTTATTTCAATACCTTTAGAGTTTAATACTGGGATAATATTCACAAAAGATTCAGAAGAAACCTCAAAATATCTTATTCTGCTTGCAAAAAAACAGAGCAAGAAGCAGAACCAAGATTTTACTCTTCACTCCAGAAAACCTTCAAGTCTAGTTGAGCAAAAACAATATGTAATTGAAAGTTTTCCAGGCATAGGTCCAAGGACAGCAAAAAAATTAATCAAACATTTTAAATCAATAAAAGAAATAATAAACTCGAGTCAAGAAGAACTTGAAAAGCTAATCGGAAAGAAATCAAACAGCATTACTCGTTTATTAGATTAAACTTCTCTATATCAGCATAAACAGGCCCTTCCCTTTTAAGTTCAGATTTCTTAAAAACAAAATCTTTAATTTGAAAACTGATTTTTTTGATTTTCATATTTTTAATATAATCTAAAAAAAGCTTTTTATCATGTACTTTTTTTATTCTAGCAATTGTTATGTGCCCCATAAATCGTTCTTCTTTTTTAAAATGCCCCCCTAACTTATTATCAATTTCCTTTTGCAAATCCCAAACTCCCTTTCCTGCTAACTTCATCCAAACTATCCTAAAATTATCTTCTGTAAAAAAACCAAGTTGGTCTAAATGCGCTTCAAATGTCTTAAATTTTATTTGACTAAGTAATTTCCTAGTCTCTTCAACCTTTTCTGGGGTAATTTCACTTAAGAATTTTAAAGTTAAGTGCAAATTTTCTGGTTCAGTGAATTTACCGTTAAAAAGATTTTTCTTTTTTATCATTCTCTGAATCTCTTCTACATAGTCTATCGCTTCTCTGGATAATTCAAGTGCAATAAAACACCTAACCAATTCAGCCATTTTATTCTTCAGGCACTAAAGCCAAGAAAGAGAAATTTTTTAAGTCTGCTATTTTTTTAACGTCTTCCATTTTTACTTTGCTTATATTCTTTTCATACTTATAAGAAAGTTTGGGGTCTCCATAGATTTCGTTGTAAAGCAAGTCCAACATTTGCCCTTGTGAATCCTCTCTGCTTATTCGGCTGTTACCAATCAACTGCTCTTTAACCTGATTTAATTCTTTCTCTGTTAAGTCTTTTATTTTTTTAAATTCAGCAAGTATGATTTTTTTGACTTCTTCTATTTTATCTCTTGAGGTTCCAATATAAATAGAGTTATAACCGAATAATCTACCATTATGGCAGCTGCCCCTTATACCATAAGCTAAATTTCTCTTTTCTCTTATCTCTTGCCATAATCTTGAACTCATGCCCCCAGCCATTATATTCCCAAGAACCTGCGAAGCATAAACTTTCTTATTTGTTGCATTAGGACAGTGATAAGCGAAAATAAGATTAGCCTGATCTATTCCAACCTTCTTATCTATCCGAGTTTCATTCTTTAATTTTAATTTCGGTTCTAGCAAAGAAACAATTTTTTTCTTGAAGTTTTTTTCCGCAAAATCACACAAATAATCAAAATCTGCGTCACCAACAACACACAAAATCAGATTATTTGTTCCATATGTCTTAGAAAATCTTTCAAGAAGTTTTTTTCTGTCCATTTTAAGCAAAGTTTCTTCTGTCCCAATAAGATCTTTAGCAAGATTTCCTTCATATAGCAATGACTGTATCTTATCATAAACATATGCTTGGGGATTATCTTTTCGCATTTTCATTTCTTCAAAGATAACTTTCCTCTCTTTTTCTATTTCTTTTTCCTCAAAGAGCGGATTTTTTACCATGTCGCTTAAAACATCTAAAGCAATAGACAAGTGCTCAGAAGGCATTTTACATAAAAATATAGTTATCTCTTCTTCAGTATATCCATTCAAGGTACCGCCTCTTCTTTCAATTTCTTCTGAGATTTGCATTGCTGTTCTTTTTTTAGTTCCCTTATACAAAAGATGTTCTATAAAATGAGATATTCCTTTTTCTTCGTCGCTCTCATTAATTCCTCCGCATTTAACACCAAATGCGACACTAACCACGCCAGAATTCTTTCTTTTTTCTAAAAGAACAGAAATACCATTATCCAGCACTTTTTTAAAAAACTTAGGTTTTACCATCTCTGAATTGAAAGAACAAAGATATTTAAATAGCTTTTCACTAATTTATTTAATGAAAAGGAGGGATAAAATGAGCTGGTACACAAAAACAGCAATAGTCCTAGCAAATATAGGTGCTATCAACTGGGGACTTACAGCACTAGGCTGGAACGCAGTTGAGAACTTAATAGGCACTTGGGCTGGTGACATAACAGTCGCAGTAATCTACTACATTGTAGCTATCTGTGGTATCTGGGGCTTAGTAAAGCTTTTCCAGAAATAATTAACTGTTTTTATTTATTTTTTTAATTTATATTTATTTAGTAGCCGCGATTTTTTATTTTTAAAAGCGTAGCTCCTAATATTTGGTAGCTATTGAACTTATTTAACTTCAAGAATTTCAAGAATAGCATTATAGCTATCTTCTTCCTTAATTTTAAAATTAATTTTTATTTCTTTTTTAAAATCAGGCATACCTAAAACAGCTGATTCTGCTTCGCCCCCTTCAAAATCAATTCTAAATTTATATCTCTCTGCTCTTTTTTTTAGTTCAAGAAATTCTTTTTCTGTTATTATTTTTCCTAAAATAGTGTGAGGTATGCCTTCACAGGATACTTTAGTTAAAATAACTTTAAATTGCTCGTCAAACAAATTGTTCCAAACTTCTTCTGAGCTTAAACCCCAGAGTGGAGCATATAATTTCAGCCCAAGTTTATCACAAATCCTTTTTACTCTATCCCCCTGATAATTACTCGCGATACCGCCAATACAAATTCCTTCTATATTAAATTTTTTCTTTCCTAATATAAGTAGTTTTTCCAAATCAATTAACTCTTTTTCTTTTTCAGCTTTACTTTTAAGGGTAATTAATTTTATTCCAAGCACCTCTGCTTGTTTTTCCAATAGCTCTGGATAAGGCGTATGAAACATAAAACTTTCTTGAGTTTCTGGAAGAATAGTCATTAAGCATTTGACTTCATGTCCTTCTTGAATTGCCCTATGTAAAGCAAGACAACTATCCTTACCGCCTGAAAATAATACTCCTAATTTCATATAATTCCGGGTGAGAAAGAGTTTAAAAATTATACTTAATTATTCATTTTATGCCAATAAATGCCGGATTTGAATATGCTCAAGCAGAAAAGCAATATGATGCTGCTCAAAATGATGAAGAACGAGTTACTGCTCTAGAAGAAATGCTTAGAACCGCTCCAGCCCATAAAGGAAGTGAAAAATTCCGCGGCGATATAAGATTAAGAATAAAAAAACTGAAGGAAAAAATGAAGCGGGAGAGAGAAAGAAAAAGAGGTTCTTCAACAAAGTTTTCAATAAAGAAAGGTGAGATGCAAGCAGTTCTTCTTGGTTTAACTAATTCAGGTAAATCTTCTCTTTTAAGAGCTCTGACAAATGCGAACCCAAAGATAGCAGATTATGCTTTTACCACCCAAGTTCCTGAAGTTGGAATGTTATACTATCAAAATGCGCCAATACAGATAATAGACCTTCCAGCAATAGGCGCAGACACATTTGAAACAGGAATAGTAAATACAGCCGATACAATCCTAATAGTAATACAAAACATACAGGAGATACCCGAAATAGAAAAAGTAATACTAAAGGCCAGAGGAAAGAAAATAATAATCTTTAATAAGATAGACCTTTACGATAGCAACAGCAAAAGAAAAATCTTTGAGCAATTAAGAACAAAAAGATATAATTTTGTTCTGGTTTCATGCAAAACCTTTGAAGGAATAGAGGAATTAAAGGAAAAAATACTTTTGTCTTTTGATAAGCTAAGAATTTATACAAAACAACCCGGAAAACCCCAAGACCCAGATCCAATAATAATGCCCCCAAAATCAACAGTTGAAGCTGCAGCAAAAATAATATTTAAGGGAAGATTAAGTGTAATAAAACGAGTAAGAATCTGGGGCCCATCAAGTAAATTCGGCGGTCAAGAAGTGGGAATAAAGCACGCCCTTAAAGACAAGGATGTCTTAGAATTCTCTACTCGATAATTATCTTGTAATAGAATATTTTTTTACTTCTTCGTAAAGTTCTTTTGCTTTCTTGTTCTTTTCAAAGTATTCTCTCACAGGTTTTATCATTTCATTTAAATATTTAGCAACCGCGTTTTTTAAGTCCATGGGATGTAAATCTCCTTTTTCATATACCTTCACAAGAGAATCATAATCAAGAGTGATATTTCCTCCAAACTTTTCAGACCTTTCTATCTTTAATTTATCATATCTTTTAAATATCAAATATCTTAAGTAATCAAATAAAGGATTGCCTTCGATTATTTTTTCTTGACAATATGCTTTATTTATTTTTCTCTTAATGTCTTCTTCTGAGTCATGCATATAGATGCAGGTTTCGGGTTTGCTTTTACTCATCTTGCTTGCGATTATAATCTCTTCTTTATCCTGGCCCGGTTGAATTCCTTGCAGACCCATAATCATATGATGCGAAACTATTACGGGCTTCTTCCATTTAAGCTTATCAGCAATTTCTCTTCCAAGAATATTAGCTCTTCTTTGATCATATCCCAACTGGCAGATATCAACATCTAACTCAAAAATATCTGATACTTGCATAGAGGGGTAAAATAGTTGAGCAGTTGACTGCAACTCCCCTTCTTTTCTGCCCATTATTGTTGTGGCCCTTATGCTTCTGTTTAGTGTGGTTTGTTTTGCGATTCTGAGCACCCTATCCCAATATCTCAAATTGTTCATTCTTTCTGAAGCCCATAGGATCTCTACTTTAGAAGTATCCACTCCGCAAGCTTTCCAAACTTCTATGAAATATTCTCCTGCCTTTTTTATCCTTTCTAAATCACCGCCGAGTTTATTATTAATAAATGCAAAATAATCCGCAAGCCAAAGTTTAAAGTGAATTCCTGCTTTTTGCATAACCTTCAAATTTTCTGCCCTTAATAATCCAAAGGGTATATGAGCAACACCCGAAGGTTCAAAGCCATCATAAGCAACTATTTCTTTCCCCGACCTAAGAAGATTCAATAATTCTTCTTCGCCTATTAATTCTCCGCCATCTGCTACGCTTTTTATCAATTCAAGTCTTTCTTCAGGACTTAAACTTTTATTTTTCGTTTTTGCCTCTGCTTTTTTTACCATTAAATTAAATAAAACCCGAGCATTATTAAATCTTACTCTTTCCGAACTATCTCGAAAAATCTAAATAATAACAAGTGCTAATTAATTATGCAAAAACTCTTGATATTTTCATTATTTTTATCCTTAGCCGGAATTTTCTTGATTATTATTCTTTCAAATACGCTTTCTCCAAAAAATGTAAAAGTATCTGACATAGACTCCTTACAAGTAAATGAGCGCATTCAATTTTCCGGAAAAATTATAAAAGTAATAAATCTTGCCCCAAATTTTCTACTTTTAAAGATAATTCCCTATAATAAAGATGAAAAGCAAAAAAGTAATAAAACTCTTGATGCTACACTGAATTCTAATTCAATTAATTTAAATATAAGCCAAATCTATTTATTTACGGGCCGCGTTCAAGAATACAATAATAGCCCGCAAGTAAATATTGAGAGCATAACACTAAAAAATATATGATAAAAAGGGCTTTTTATTTTATCTGTACGATCATTGTACTCTTAGCTATAACTTATATATCAATAATTCCTGGCCAAGGAGTCCCTTTAGTTACTGTTAATGGCTTAATAAAACACTTTCTTGCTTATGCTGTTTTTGGCTTTTTCATATACAAAACACTTGACAATAAACCCCTTGCTTTCCTCTTAGCCGGCACCTATGGCCTTATGATGGAAATCGTTCAGCTATATGCGCCAACAAGATGTTTTGATATTTATGATATTCTCGCGAATTACGGCGGCGCTTTCTGTGTCTTTTTTTTAATAAAGTTCAAAAAGAAAAATCCTTAAACTTCAAACCTTTATTGATTTATGCTATTTGAGATTATTATGGCATTAGTGCTGGGAATCTTAATAGGAACCCTCACCGGCTTGACTCCAGGAATACATATAAACCTTGTTTCTGCTTATCTTGTTTTTCTTTCAGCAGGTCTTCTCGCTCAAGTTCCCCCCAATTTATTTAGCTATCTTTATTGTTTCAATGTCAATAACCCATATTTTTATTGACTATATCCCAAGTATTTTTCTTGGCGCTCCTGATGATAGCAATTTTCTTTCAATTCTTCCGGGCCATGAAATGTTAATAAAAGGCCAGGCTTATTCTGCTGTAATTTATACTCTTTATGGAAGTCTAATTGGGTTGGGCTTGCTTTTAATTTTATTCCCTTTATTTTTGGTTTTACTTCCATTAATCTATCCATATGCGCAAAGAATAATGTTTTTTATAATCTTAGTAACTATTTTCTTTCTTCTTTATTTTGAAAAGGACAGGAGGGGTTGGGCTATATTTATTTTTATTCTCTCTGGTTTGCTTGGAATAGGAGTTTACAATTTGCCCTTAAGAGAAACTCTCTTACCCATGTTCACGGGTTTATTTGGAATTTCTTCCTTAATAACTTCTGCTATTAAAAGACAAAAGTTACCCGAGCAAAAAATTCTGAAATTAAAACAAATTCCTCTTGAAAAAAAGTCAATAGTAAAAACAATTTACGCTTCCCTCTTAGCTTCGCCTCTTTGTGGTTTCCTTCCTGGCTTAGGCTCTGGCCAAGCAGCAGTAATAGGAAGCCAAATAATTCAAGATATTGATAGAAAAGAATTTTTAGTTTTGCTTGGTTCAGTTAATACCTTAGTTCTTTCTTTGAGTTTTATAACCCTTTACTCCATTAACAAGTTTAGAACAGGTGTTGCAGCAGCAATTTCGAAAATAATAACAATAAGTTTTAATGATTTGCTTATCCTCTTCGGAGTTATAATTGTCTCTGGTTTGATTTCTTTTTTTATATCAATCTATCTAGCAAGATTTTTTTCAAGAATTATTTCAAGAATAAATTATCAAATCCTTTCCATAGTCATAATGATTATTTTGATTATTTTTGTCTGTATATTTTCAGGCTGGCTTGGATTATTGGTCGCTTTTGTTTCTTCAATGCTTGGTTTAACTTCAATACTCTTGGGAATTCGTCGCACTCATTTAATGGGTTGTTTATTAATTCCTACTCTTTTATTTTATTTATAAAATTAAATCCACTTACTCAAACCCTCTTGTTTTTCTGTTTCCTTTCCAAAAATACTCTCAATATATCGTCTTGTTAATAGCAGATTCTGTTTTATGTAAGCAGGAACCGCATACTTCTCAGCAAGTTCTGTTGCGGGTTCTAAATATTTAACAATAGAACCATAAGCAACAGTAAAAATAATTTTTCCGCCACATTTCTCACATTTGCCGACTAGTGGCGGTCTTCTGTATTTAGTATTGCACGCAACACATCTAAACTCTTGTTCACAAAACTTTCTCAAATTTCCTCTTAAATCCCTCATAAAATGCCTATCAATGATTAATCTAGCAACATCAGAAGTATCAACCGCCCTTAATTTTTCAACTAAATCCATTTGCGCCCTGACTTTTTCGAGCATATTTGGAATAGTTTTATAGCTTGAATTAGTAACGCTTTCATTAAAATCATTAGTATCATGAGTAAATCCTGTATTCAAAAAAGGGTCTATTCCTTTTGCAAGTCTCTGTCTAACTGTTTCTAATTTGATTTCAGAAGAATGATGATGTCCTTGCTCAGCTAATTCATATAGCTCAAGAGGATACTCTGAAACAGTCTCAAAATCCAATATCTGATCATCAACTTCTCCTGCCCTTATTCTGGTATTTAAAACAAGCGGAGCATCCTGAGTTCCACCCCTATGCGAAGGCAAGTACTGTCTTGAAAAATTTAAAAGTGTATCAAGCAAAAGCATAACAGCCAATTCATCACCATCACAGTCCCTACGACAAGCAGCGTGAATATAAGGCGAAGCAAAGATGGTTTGGGTTTTACTAAAACCAACTATCCTCGAAACAACACAGGCGCAATTGTGAGGAGAAATACAAACAGTTAAATGCCCAATTAAATCTTCTTTCTTTTTTATATTATAAAAGGGTTTCATTTTATAGAACCTAACAAGCAACTCGTCTATAAAATTGGCAATTCTTGTAAAAACATCGTCTCCCCTTTCATCAAGAGTATCAGGGCAAGCCGAAATAATAATATCATGAGGCTTTAACTCAAGCACCTGATTATCATTTTCAAGATTATTTCCATGAATATCTTTTTCATAACCCAATAATTTAAGCCTTTCCACACTTGCCATTACTTCTTTTGGCTTAAAGTGAGTTACTGGCGCCTCAGTAGCATCGTATCTTATTGTTCCATCTTTATTTACAGCCAAACCATGTTTTGACCTGAGTATGCCCTTAGCAAGATTCTCTACTGTATGATTTTCATTGCTTGTTCCCTTAACCCCTTTTACTAAAACCGGAACATTTTCTCTTGAAAAGTCCAGTAATTTAAGTGCGGCATTAAAATAGTTTTTCATATCTATTTTTCTTGAGTAAAACCTTTGCCCTATTTTGTGCTCTGGACATATTCTCGATTCAAACTTTGAGTGACATTCCTTGCAATAGTACATCGCCTTTGCTGGTTGACCACATTTTTCACATAAGTAATAAATCGTTTCGCTATTACAATTACTGCAAAAATAAATAGGAAATTCAGCTTTCACACTTCCAACTTTCTCAGCTTCATTAACACTCCTGAATCTTCCCCCTTCTTCTCCAATAGGAAAAAGTACGCTTGGGTTACCAATGAGTTTTCTTAATTTTGCTTTTTCAGGTCTGCCCATTCTTGAACCAATAAAAGTTCCGGCTTTATCTCTAATCTTATAATGAGAAAGCTTATTTACAATTTCCAAGCAGCTTTTATCTTTAAATTCATCTAACTCGAGTTTATTTATTATCTGATTTATTTCGCTATCAATTTTGTAATTCTTTTTATTAATAATTTCCTTATCAAAGCCCAAGTTGATTAAAAAACCAATACAATTTTTTTCATTCAAAACGAGATTCTCTATTGTAACTTCGTGTTCAACCCCAAGTAATTCCAGAGTCCTTTTTGCTTTGGAAAACTTTTCTCTTGCTTCTTGTCTATAGGGCAATATAAATTTACCTTCTGATATAATTCCGTTAGACAGGTAAACCAAGAGTTCTAAAAAATCTTCTTTATTTATCTGTGTCCAAAAGAAAATATAATCAGGATGAAGCGAAACTCCTGTTTTATCGCTTAGTTCTAAAGCAAGAGAATATGGGACATTAAGAGAATTTATATTTTTAATATTTAAGTCATTAATGTTCTTTTCTAATGCTAGTTTTTTTAATTCCAGTAACCACCACTCTTCGACATAACCTGCCTTTATCAAATCATAATTTCTATTTAAGACGTCTCCAAAAGACACCAGCAAGTCTCCAAAATAAGTTATTTCCTGCAGATCATTATAAATTTTTCTTGCTTCTTCCATGCTTTTAATTTTTTTAAAACTACCATTTTTCATTAGTACAAAGGGCCCGTCTACTTTATCACATGAAGTAATAATGCACCCTTTTGTTGGCCTCTCTATTTTTAATTGGGTTCCTGTTGATAAGAAACCATTTGAAATTCCCATTGTAGCGGGGTGAATAGAAGTAGCTGAAAATCCTGCAACTCTGCTTCTTCCATATCTAAATCTAAATGCGCCCGATCTTCCAGGATGCCCAAAAACCGGTCTTCCTGCTACCAAGTCCTTAATATAAGTAGGAGAAAGGTCAACGCTTCCTTTTTCTCTTTTTTTGTGAAGCGTAATATATCCATCTAAGAACCCCCAATCAGAAATCTTAAAACCCTTTGCTATTAAACCCTTTAATAATTTCTGAGCTTTCTGAGCTTTCTGAGCAAGACCCTCTGCAAAAATTAAACACATTCCGCCCCTAATAAAATTGGTTTCTATTCTAGGTAAGTCTTTAAAATTTGAAACCTCTTTTTGCTCACTTGCTTCTCCCGTAATTTGTATAGGTATATTTTGGGCTAAGAATGTGCTCTCTTCTTCTGTTGGAAAATACTGCAAGTTGGTTATTCTTTCATGATAATCAATTACTTCTGTTACAAATCTCTTTACTTCTTTTTCATTAGGGTCAAATTTGGCATAACCAAAGGTTTCTCTTATAAAATCAATAAGTATAAGTGCCATGCAACTTGCGGTAGTACCCGCACTTCTAATTGGCCCTGAAAAATAAGGTTTAAAATATTCTTTTCCCTCGCTTGTTTTTCCTATCTTGAGCTCAGTAAATCCTTCAATTGGACTTGATACCACTCCGAGAGTGTTATAAGCAAATCCTAGCCTTATGCCGGCTTCCATTGCCTGTCTCAAATCCTGAAACTTACAGAATTTTTCTTTTGCAACTTCTTCTGCTATTTTAAATGAAACCGCTTGGTCAAGAGGACCATATTCTTTTTCTAGTTCTAATATTCTATTTACAATTCTCTGATCATTTATCTGGGGGTAAATAACACTGATTAACCCAACTACTTTTTCCGCAAGTGTTCTTGCAATAGGAATTTCAACTTTATCTAAGGGATCTAGTCCTTTGGCCTTTGCTTGCTCTGCAATACTATAACAAGCTCTTACTTGGTCCTCTATAGCCTGAAAATAATCATTTGCCATTATAAATTTGAAAAGTCTAATATTTTTATTTCCCTTGTTTTTAAATTCAGCATAGGAACTTTACAGGGGTCAGGTATATTTCCTATCTTTTCTTCAAAAGCAGTCATAGACTGCCAGCAGCCCCCACAAATAATTAGAACATTATTATACAAATCTATATCTGTTCTATGCATATCACCTACAGCAATAACATCAGGAACTTCTTTTATTATTAAGGGATCCTCTTTTTCACTAGGAACATAAGTATTTCCAGAATGCATCGGGCTTAGATGTCTATGTCTTAACATGTATTTAATTGCTTTAGTTGGATTCAGATTGGTTTGCCCGGTCCTCAAATCTTCAATCTCGTCAATCCAGCTATGCATGCTCGCGCCGTGATACATCAACACTTTAAATCCTCTTTTTTTATTTGTGCTTTCTATTTCAATAAGTGTTGGATTACTAACAAGAAAAACATTATGCATTTTAATTAAGTCTTCTGCAAATTCTTCGTCAAGTGGTGGCTGCGGTTCAGGAACACGAACAGCATCGTGCTGACCGGGGCAAATAATAATTCCAATATGTTTAGGTATCTTTTGCAAATATCTTGCTAATTCTTTATACTGGTCTTTTATATCCTTAATTGATAAGAGCGCTTCTTGACCCGGATAGACTCCAACACCATCAACATTATCTCCATTTAAAAAAAGGTACTTTATTTTGCTTATCTTCTTTTTATGCTCTTCGTCATAACCCTCGCCAGAAATCCAATTTATAAATCTTTCAAAATTATCCTTTTTAAAAAGTGTTGATCCTACATGAGAATCTGAAGTGAATAGCGCATAAACTTCGTCGTCTGTTTTCATTTTTTCTGCCAGATAACAATCAGCAAAAAAGACGTCGCTTACATAGATAATTTCTCCGCCACCATTGCATCTTAAGGCAATTACATCATCAATAACAATTTCTTTTGCTTTTTGAAACACTGCTTCTTTTTCCTGCGTTATCAATGCACTAATTTTACCGCTTAAGTCTTCAACTTCTAAAATTATATTCTTATTTTTTGTTATTCTTTTACTTGCCACAAGGCCAATTATTGAAAACGTCCTATTATTACCTATTTTATTTATAGAAACTAGGTTTTGAAGCTCCTTTCTTTCTTTTAAGATTTCCTTTAAAAAATTGTATCTATTCTTAAAGTGCGTTACAAAGTCCTTTACTTCTATTTTTCTATAAGGGATAATATTTGAAGAAAGAATTTTTATTGGAGAGTTTGGGGTTCTATCTACTTCTTTTTTAACTAAAACCCCTGTTTTTTCGCTTTCAGAAGTTTCTGGCCCCATTAAATGGCCACTAAAAAAGTTGTCAATTATGGTTTTTTTGTTCTTTTCCAAATTATCTAAAAGATGTCTAAATTCCTTAATATTGGTGAACAGAAGTTTTCTTGTAATAACTCTTTCTTTTGTTATAGAAAACACTCTTGATAATATTTCCTCGCCTAATTTGTCGTCATCGAAATCCGTAAAAAATTCTAAAACATCCTTGTCTAAAAGAAAACCTTTTCTTACAAAATATTTTAATTTTTCTTCTCTTTTTTCCCTATTATCCATTTTAAGCCCCCCGATTTACTTAGCTATTAGTTGCTTTGAATTATCGGACTGAAGACCTTTTTTATTTTTCCTATTTATACCCTTACTTAAGTTCTTATAGTTTATGGTGTTCTAGTATAACCTATCTAAAACAAATTAAATGCCCAAGGAATCCTTAAGTATTTCTTTGATTTGGGGTAAAATATTAGTAGGTATAGCTAATTTAATTTCTTTTGTTCTTCCGTATCTTCCTTTACTTATGACTCTGGCATTAATTAAACCCAACATATCAAATTCAGCAAGTATATCCCCTACTCTTCTCTGAGTTAAAATTTCCATATGTACTCTTTTACAAACTTCTTGGTAAATATTATAAACATCACCGGTAAAAATTTTTCCATCTTCATCATTAAATAATTTTTTCTGCTGTCTCTGAAGATTTTTTCCTTCTTCAAGGAAAACAATTGAATGTAAAACGGCCTGAAACTGTTTGGGCTCTGATTCAACAACGTCTAAAACTTTATCTCGTTCTATTTTATTATTAGCTTCGTCTATATGTTTCATTAATATTTTTGGGTCCCCATTCCTTTCGGCTATTTCTCCTGCAACTCTTAGTAAATCCAATGCTCTTCTTGCATCCCCGTGTTCTTGAGCCGCAAAAGCAGCGCACTTTGAAATGGCAGCACTATCCACTATAGAATCCTTAAATGCTCCGCTTGCCCTTTTGTTTAATATCCCCTGTAATTGAAGAGCATTGTAAGGCGGAAACACAATTTCTTCCTCACTTAAACTGCTTCTTACTCTTGGATCGAGTAATTCTAAAAATCTTAAATCATTACTTATTCCGACAATAATTATTTGCGTTTTTGTGAGCTCGCTATTTAATCTAGTAAGATTATATAAAAAATTATCAGATATTTTCTTTACTAATTGGTCTATTTCGTCAAGTATTAATATTAATAATTTTTCATTTGAATTTTGAAGCATGCTAAGAAATTTGTTATAGACTTGATCAGTAGGTAGGCCTGTTGCAGGCACTTCTCCGCCTAATTTTGTTATTAGTTCTGCTAAAAGTCTGTACTCTGTGTCAGCTACTTTTTTCAATTTGCAATTAATATATTCAATCTTAAGAGGATGATTAGAATCCTTTGCTCTTTTCAGAAGTTCACTTTTAACATAGTTAACAGTGAGTGTCTTTCCTGTACCTGTTTTCCCATATATAAATAAATTAGATGTTTTTTGGCCAATTAACGAAGGAGCTAGTATAGAAGCAACCTGTTCTATCTGCTTATCTCTGTATAGTATTTCATTTGGAGAATAATTTGACTGCAAAATTGTTTTATTTTTAAAAAGTGTTCTTGAATTGATTGAATCAAAAATTTTATCTATTTTACTCATGTTCTCTTTTTTTCTTAGTGGTTTTTATTTTTATTTAGTTACTTTAAACTATACAGATATTTAGTTATTCTAAATTATATAAATATAATTATATTTTTGCATATATATTAACCTATATTTCTCGTAGAGGAAGATTCACGCGGCTTAATTTTCCTTCGGAAATCAGATATCCTTTATATTTAAACTAATGCAATCACTAAAAAGAAAGGACACCTAAATTTCAAGTGGAAAACTTTTAAGTTACACCCACCCCCTTAGAGCC
>Ga0172371_10006003_pt1 | contig 17825 bp, 13 predicted proteins | sample Lak12m_FD_114543 | JGI IMG/M metagenome (GOLD analysis project Ga0172371, IMG submission 114543) | Freshwater microbial communities from Kabuno Bay, South-Kivu, Congo - kab_022012_12m | ecosystem: Environmental > Aquatic > Freshwater > Lake | place: Democratic Republic of the Congo: South-Kivu...
AGGACTTCGGCCCGGGATATTCCGAAGCCCGGCTTGAATTTGGATAGTCCGTCGGAGGCGGGGATTCGATGCTGCAAAGACGCGCTGTAGCGGAGTCGCCCGGAAGAGCTGTCGGACGCTTGCCCGACCCGCAGTTGAACCTGGGTGAGAATGGAATGACGCACTGGAACTGGTTTCTCTGTGTGGGTGCGCTTCTGCTGGCGGCATGCTCCGGCACGGGGGATCCGCACGGGGACACCCAGGGCGATTCCGATGTCTTGGCGGGGTGCTTCGCTGAGGACTCCCCCGGTCCGCTCAACTGGATCCCGATTCCTGGCGGCACTTTCTTGATGGGGTGTGGAGCGGGAGATGCGAAGTGCCATGAAACGTCACAACCGCAGCATGCTGTGACGATTTCGTCCTTCGAGATGTTGGAGACCGAAGTGACTGAAGCTCAGTTCCTGGCGATCAGCGGCAGAAACCCATCATGCAACAAGGAAGGAGCCGCTGGGCCGAACCATCCGGTGGAGTGCGTTACATGGGAATGGGCAGCGGAATTCTGCGTTGCAGTCGGCGGTCGCCTCCCCACCGAGGCAGAATGGGAGTATGCCGCCCGGTCCGGTGTGTCTCCCGTTTCCTCTTGTGAAGGAGTCGAGAGGTGTTCTGAGACTCCCCCCCCATACTCAGTGGTGCCCTCGGGTGCGAAGCAGTGCGTGAAGGCGATGGCGCGAAATGGCTACGGGTTGTTCGGCGTGCTGGGTAACGTAAAGGAGTGGACCGCGGATTGGTATGACGCCGACTACTACTCTGTCAGTCCGGCCAGCGATCCCAAGGGGCCGGACAGTGGTGAATGGCGGGCAGTGCGGGGTGGTGGGTGCATGGTGCACCTGCCTCCGGTTCCTGAGTCATCTGCGTATCGCTCGATCTTGGTTTTCGGCCGGGGAATTGGTTACCACCCTTCCTATGTATATGATTGTGTTGGCTTTCGCTGCGTTCGGGACGCGTCCAACTGACGGGGAGCTGAGGACATCGAAGAGTCTCATGGCTTCAATGCAGATGTCACTCAGGATCTCATGATCGGCCGTTACAGCAACCGCTTCTGCACCGGCTTCGGCAGGGGATTGGCTTTCTTGGTCTTGGCCGGGCCGGGGGCGCGGCGGACCTTGGACAGGCGGGCCTCGATCTCGGCCAGGAACCGGGACGGCCGCTGCTCTTCCCGCTTACCGAACACAGTTCGCGTCTTCGCCCACGAAAGGAACAACAGCCGCTTGGGCCTGGTCATGCCCACGTAGAGCAGGCGCCTCTCTTCCTCCTCGTCGCCGGGCGTCCCCGATACGGTGTACGGAAGAATGCCTTCTTCCAGGCCGCAGATGATGACCACCTCGAACTCCAGCCCTTTGGCCGCGTGCATGGTCATCACCGAGACCCTCTCCGCCTGCGTGCCCGACATCTCGGGTTCGCTCAACGTGGAAAGCAGGAACGCCAGGTCGGACCAGCTTTCGGCCCTGCCTCGAACCCCAAGCTTGAGCAGGCCCGCCGTCTCCTCCGAAATCGAGCTGCCCGCCACCGCTTCCAGCATCCTCGCCACGTCCACAGGAGAGGAGCCGATTTCCCGAATTTCCGCCAGCATCCGCGGCACTGAGATTTGCGGGTCTTCCTTCCTCCTGTGCGCTCCCCATGCCTCCAGACGCATCCGTGCCAGGTCGTCCCCGGACTCAGCAGCGTATCTTGCCGCGGCCTCCAGCAAGTCCACCGCATCCTCGAACTCCCGGGAGGGCTTCGCATGCCTGGCTACCGGCACTCCCAGTCGGGCCAGCGCAACGCAAATCGCGTCGGCGCCCCAGGCCGTTCGGGTCAGCACCGCTATGTCGCGGAATGAGAAACCCGCGTGCGACCAGGACTCGACCCGGTCCGTGTTGAACGAAAACGACGCAGTGCCGCCGACGAGCTGCTCGATCGTATGAGCCACGAGCTCCGCCTCGGCCTTATCGGTGGGAGACTCGGCAAGCGAGATCTCCACCGCATGCTTGCCCAGCGACTCGTCCCACGGACGCAAGCCCAGCAGCATCCCGGACACCGCCTGGATCCCTGGAGTGGAACGGTGGTTCGCAACCAAGGCGAACCGGCGGGCCGAAAACCGCGAAGCAAACCGCTCGAAATACTCCGGCGACCCGCCCCGGAACCCGTAGATCGACTGCCCCGGATCGCCCACCACCATCACGTCCGTCACCCGCTCCGCCAGCAGCTCCACCAGCCGATACTGGCCGGCGTCTATGTCCTGGAACTCGTCCACCAGCACGTGCTCAACTGCCCCAGGACGCGGCGCCGGCCGATGGCCTTGTCCCGGATCTGCCTCCTTGTCGGCATCGGTCATCCTGAGCGCACAGGCCATCGGCACCAGCTCGTCCAGCTCGACCAGTCCGTGCCTTCGGAGGAGCTTCACATATGCCGCATCGCAGCGCGGGGTACCGGGCGCTTCGCCCGTTTCCCGCGATGCCCGCTCCGTAAGCAGCGCCCGGTCCCCGCGTGAACAGACGGCTGGGCGAACCGGGCATCTCGGACCATGGGGGGTGCGTAGTAGCGCAAGGGAGAAGGAATGGAACGTACCCGCGAAGACTCCCGAGGCCGTCTCCTCTCCAACCAAGTCCGCGAGCCTGGTGCGGATCTCGGCTGCGGCCTTTCGGGTGAACGTGAGCACTACGATCGACTCGGGGGCCGCACCGCCATCCAGCAGGTGCGCTACCCGGTGCACCAGCGTGCGCGTCTTCCCGGAGCCGGGGCCCGCAATCACCACCGCAGGCCCCGAAGGGGCCTCGACCACGGCAACCTGGTCGGGGGAGAGGGCAGATCCGGCGAGTCCCTCTCCCGGCCTTCGGCCACCCTCTCCCGGGGGGAGAGGGGATCCTTGACCGAGCAAGGAGGCAGATGCGGCGAGTCCCTCTCCCGGCCTTCGGCCACCCTCTCCCGGGGGGAGAGGGGATCCTTGACCAAGCAAGGAGGCAGATGTGGTTTGACCCTCTCCCGGCCTTCGGCCACCCTCTCCCGGGGGGAGAGGGGATCCCTGACCGAGCAAGGAGGCCCTCTTGTTGCCTTGGCCATGCCCTCCGTCCCCGAAGACCCGCCCTCCGTCCCCGAACACTCGCACCGTGCCGAACTCGCCGTCGTACCCGGGGTCCAGGTGGATGCGGCCGGAGCGCACGCGCTCGATGCCTTCACGTACCCGTGCCCCCATGGGCGACAGGTCCGCCAGGGGCACGTCCAGCAGGATGGTCAGCTCCGGGCCGTAAGTTGCAAGCATGTGCTCGTAGGTCTTGAGCACCGCCTTGCCGTCGCGGCCGGATGTACCCTGGCTCTCCGCGATCACCTGGTCCAGCCCGACCAGGCTGTAGTAGTTGCGGTGCCGCTTCCCACGCACGCCGGCGGTGCGATCAGCAAGCTCCTCGACCCTGTTGAGCACCCCGACCGTCACAGGCTTTCCGCAAGCGGGACACAACCCGTTCAACTTCCTCGTCTCCTCGGGCAACAGGCGGACGTTGCACTTGCGGTGCCCGTCAACGTGGTACTTCCCCTCCTCGGGAAAGAACTCGATCGTGCCCGCAGGCCCGTTCCCTGCACGCATCTCTCTAAGGATCGCCCAGTAGGACGGCGGGCAATCGAAGATGGTCGCCTCCCGCCCGAGCTTGTCCGGCGAATGTGCGTCCGAGCTGGATACCAGGAAGAACCTGTCCAGCGACGAAACCCTCCAGTTCATCGGCGGGTCCGACGACAGCCCGGTCTCTACCGCGTGGACGTGGGGGAGAAGGTCGCGGTAGCAGTCGTCCAGGGAATCGAACCCGGACTTGGAGCCGAGGACCGAGAACCACGGGGTCCAGATGTGCGCGGGTATGCACAGCACGTCCGGGCAGGCGCCAAGCGCAATCTCGAGCACGTCCCGTGAGTCCACGCCGAGGATGGGCCTGCCGTCCGAGTGGAGGTTTCCCAGCTTCGCCAGGTTGCGGTTGAACGTCTCAACCGAGGGGATATCCGGGAACAGGAACACGTTGTGGACCTTCCTGACCCGGTCTGCGTACTTGTAGATGCTGCTGATCTCGCACTGGAGCACGAACTTCACGGGCCTGCGGCACGCGGGCGGCACCCGGTCATCCAGCGCTCCGGCGATCTTCCCGCCGAGAGTGAACAGCCCGCTTCCATCCGGGACGAGCTTCTCCGACAGCTCGCACAGCCAGGCCGGATGCGTGACGTCGCCGGTGCCGACCACGTCCAGGCCCTTCTTCTGTGCCCACACGTGGAGATGCTCCAGGTCCAACTGCGGGGAAGTCGCCCGCGAGTACTTGGAATGTATGTGCAGGTCAGCGACGAACATCCGTCCTCTCCAGTGGGGTGCGATCGCCAGCTTGGCAGGAGCCAGCGTGGAGGGGGCCGGGGGGGACCGACGCTCTAGTCGCAGCCCCCCCGGCGCCCCGGAAGCAAAGCGGCTCCTGTCAAGCCGTCTTGCTCACCCGTTCCGGTGCAGAAGCCTAGCATTTTTGGGGCGCCTGGGGTAGTGGTAGGCGCAGTGTCTGGGAGGACGAGCATGACGCGTGACGAGTTCGAGATCATCTGGCACGACTGGCTGCGCGGCGTCGTCCTCATTGCCCTGGTCGTTGCCATGGCCGGCCTGTACCTGACCAAGCTGCTGCCTCTCCCCGTGTTCGCGACCGTCCTTGGTGTGGTCTACGTGCTTGCCGGTTTCGTGCTCATCGGCCGGTCCTGTATTGCGGCCCAGTGCGGTGCTCTGGTTCGGTCCTTGTCGGTAGGCGTTGCGCTTTTCGGCTCGGCAGGGATGCTTCTGACCTTGTGGCAAGTGCACTTCCCAAGTCCTCCATTTGCGCAAGGCACGCTGTCGCACGTTGCGCCGGACCTGGTGCTGGAGGTCCCGCAGGAAGCGCTTGCCGAAGCCCTGCTGGTTGTCCGCGGGCACCCGGGCGCCAGCCCGTCGGGTGCGGACGCGACGGTCGATGCCGATCTGGTTACCCCGGCTGCAAAACTGCATGTATCCCTGTTCCACAACCGTTCCGGGCGCCAGAGCTCTGGAGGCAGAGGGGGGCTGTCGCTGTCTCTTCGGACCGCGGAGATGTTCCGGTTCGACGGCGTTGCGCCGGGCCCGTTTGCGTTGCATCTTGCGTCACTCAAACCTGAGATGGCGATGCCGCTTCAGGTTTCGCTGCATTCGCCACCGGTGGCGATGAATGTGCTCACGTGGGTTTGCGCTGGGGCGCTGGTGGCTGCGCTGCTGTTGTCCGTGTTTATTTCGCGCAACGGCGTGTTTCCCGGCGTCGTGCCGATGACGGCCATGATGCTGGCGATCCAAGTCGTAGCGTCGAAAGGCTACTCCCCTGCCGAGCCCATCTTGCCCTTGCTGGGCATTCTGGCTCTGGCGTCGATCCCCGCGGCGTTCGTGGGGTGGCTGTTGGCAAGGGCAGTCGGCCTTGTCTTCAAGCGGGAGGAGAAGTGAGCTTTCTGCGCTCCATCCTCCTGGTGCGAAAGGGTGAGCGCGCCAAGACCGCGGGGATGTTCCTCTATTTCTTCATCGTCGTCTCCGCGTACTGGTTCCTCAAACCGCTGCGGAGCGTGCTGACGATCGAACAGCTCGGAGCGGACGCGATCAGGGAGCTCAAGATCATCAACGCGTTCGTCTCGGCCGTGGTGGTGGCAGCGTATTCGCTGGCGCTGGCGCGGTTCTCGAGGGAGAAGCTGACGTACCTGGTGCTGGGCGCGTTCGTGTGGGCGCTCCTGTTCTTCTGGTTCTTCCTCGGCCATTACGGTGCGGTGAAGACCGTCTACTATTGCTTCTACGTGTTCATTGATCTTTTCATGACCGTCAACACGGCCCTGTTCTGGACTTTTCTTGCAGACATCGTGGATCCGGAGAGCGCACCCAGGCTCTACGGGCTGGTGGGCGCGGGAGGGGTGCTTGGAGGCGTTGCCGGAAGCTACGGCAATACGCTTGCCTCCGGCGTGGCGCCGGAGAACATGCTGCTCATCGTGGCCGCGGCATACCTGCTCCTCTTCGCCATCGTCTTTGGAGTATCGAGGAGGCTCCACCGCCTGCCCCACGTGGCAAGGGGGATCATCGCGACCCCGGGTGAATCGAAGCTCGCAGACGCGCTCAAAGGGGCCAGGCAGGTGTTCGCGTCGCCGTATTTCCTGGGCATCTGCCTCGTGCTGGCGTCCTACGAGTTCATCTCCACGGTGAACGACTTCTGCCTGCACAAGGCCGTGGACATCCAGTTCCGAAGCGGGGGAAGCATCGATTCTCTACGGTCGTTCTTCTCCAGGTTCTTTCTTGCGGTCAACCTGGTGGCGTTGGTGGTCCAGACCTTCGTTACCTCGTTGGTCGTTCGACGCGTAGGAGTGACCGCGGGCCTGCTTGTTCTTCCGGTGATCATCGTCGGGCTTTCGGTCGGCTTTCTCGCTGTCCCGTGCTTCGCACTGGCGGAACTGTTGTTCCTGTCAGACAACTCCCTCAACTACTCGATCAACCAGACGACCAGGGAGCTCCTGTTCGTGCCGGTGTCGCGGGAAGAGAGATACAGGGTGCTTGCGTTCATCGACATGCTGGTCCTGCGGTCGGCAAAGGCCGCAGGCGGCTTCCTGCTGTTGCTCCTGCCGGTGCTGGCAGCATCCGGCTCCGTCGAGGGGCTCCGCTGGTGCATGGTGGTGACCGTGCCCCTGGGGCTGGTAACGATCGTCACCTCGGTGTACCTTGGTCGCAGGCACGGTGCCGTCCTGGCGAGAGGAAAGCATGCACCGTAAGGACGTAGCATTTGCGTTTGCTCTTTGTTTCCTGGCCTCGGTCCCCGCGGTTGCCGCGGAGCAGCGCTACGAAGTCTCGCTGGTTACCATGTACCCTGGCGACGAGCTCTTCACCGGCTTCGGGCACATCGCTCTGAGGGTGCACGACCGAGAGACCGGCGACGACACCGCGTTCGACTATGGCACCTACGATGCGGAGGATCCCTACCTGGCCTTCAAGTTCCTGGTCGGCACGCTTCCCTACTACTGCACGCAGACGCCCTATTCCCACATGGTGGACTGGTACTCGCAGGATTTCGGGGGCATCCTGCTCCAGAGGCTGGACTTCAACGACGAGCAGGCGTCCGTGCTCCTTTCCCGGATGACCCACGACTGCCTCCCGGAGAATGCTGCCTACAGGTACCACCACTTCGACAACAACTGTGCGACCCGGCTTCGCGACCTGCTGGACGAGGTCCTTGGCGGTGCGCTCGGCGCTGCAACAAAGACTGCCCAGGCCCCGCGGACGCTTCGGGAGCTCATCGATGCCAGCATGTCGCGCTGGCAGTACGCGTTCAACCGATGGATCGTGTTCGGGCTGCTCAACGGGACCATCGACTTGCCTGCAAACCGCTGGCAGCAGATGTTCCTGCCGTTCTACTTGTCCCAGGAGCTGGATCGTCTGCAACTCCATAAGCCGGGGGGCACCGGTCCCACTCCGCTGGTCCTGCACCGGGAGATCGTGCTGGGCAACGAAAAGCGCGAGCCCGACAACCCCTCGATGTTGCCCGGAGCAGTCTTCCTGCTCCTCCTTCTTGCCCTTTCGCTGGTGCCCCTCGCATTGAGGAACCTGTCGACTGCCGGCGCGGACATCGCGGCCGGCACGCTGACCTTCCTGTTCGGCCTGGTCGGCGGCCTGTACGGCCTGCTGCTCGCCTTCACGTGGGCTGTTTCGCCGTATCCTGAGACCAAGTGGAACTGGACTCTCCTGCTCTTCCACCCCGCACATCTGTTCCTGGTTCCATGGGGCGCCGGCGTAGTTCGCAGTACCCTCCGGACCGCTCTCCATCGAACTGCCCTTGCGCCCATCGCGCCCTCGACTCCGCTCGGGGCAGACCACCGACCCCTCGGCTTCGCTGAGGACAGGCCATCGTCCATCGTCCATCGTCCATCGTCCTCCCCGGCTGCTCCCAGTTGGCTCCGCCTCTATCTGCTGGTCGGAGTTGCCGTCTCGCTTCTCGCTCTCGCCCTTGGCCTCACCGGCCTCGTCACGCAGCGGCTCTGGCCTTACGCTCTGGCCACGCTCGCGGCCTCCGCCGGCCTCTCTCTCTCTCTCCGCCCCCCCTCCACACCTCAGCCATAGAATCCAGATGTGCCGACTTTACCCCATTCTCTTCTGCCTCCTCTCCTGCTCATGTAAGTCCCAACCCGACTCCCCATCGCCGGTCACCCACGAGGACCGAGGAGCCCTGCCGAGCGGCACTGCCCAGACCTCCTCCGGCGCGTCCGCCGGCGTTCCTCCCCGTGCGATCTCCCCCGCAGGCTTCGCCTGCCGCATCCGCCAGGTGGACATCGTGAGCATGGACCCTCATCCGATCCTGGACCCGGACGCAGTCAAGACAAAGGTGGTGGAGCTGGCCAGGAAGCACTTCCCTCCGCAACAGGCCGAGGCCCCCGGTGGAGGCCCCCCGCTCACGCAGGGGATAAAGGTGCCCGGCGTGCGGCTCTACGTCCAGTACGCTCTGGTGGAGGGGACCACCGGGCCGCGCCAATACCATTTCGGTGCGCTAGGGTTCGTCAAGGGCCCCCCGGGCATACGCTCCACCACGCTGGAAGCCGACGTCACGTTGGATGGGCCTCCACCCAACGCCCATTCCTCATTGTTGGACCAGGTCGCGGCGCCGGGCATGGACACGCTGCTGTCGCGCCTGGGGATTCTCTGCCGGATGGAAACCGAGGGGAAGACCGCGGTCGTCGCCGGGTTGGACTCACCGGATCCATGGGTCCGCACCAAGGCAGCGCAGGCCGTGGGCGAGCAGGGGTTGTCTGAGCTTCGGCCACGGCTGGAGAAGCTCGTGGCAGAGAGCGACCTGGAGGTGGTCCTGGCCGCGGTCGCGGCGCTTGGCCGACTCAGGGCGACCGCATCCATCCCGCTTCTTGTCCGTCGGGCCGAGCGTGCGGATGAGCGGATCACCGCTGCCGTGGCCGTGGCTCTCTCCGACATGAACGACCCGACTGCGAACAGGTACTTGAAGGAGTGGGCGCGCGCTCACCCGCTGGACTCCATCCGTGAGCTGGCAACCGAGCTCCTCGGCCCGTAGTTGCGCGAGCAGTTGGACGGCGGAGGCAGAGCAGCAGGGCCAAGGCGAGAAGCAGGGCCGGGCCGGAGGTGGGGCGCCGTCCGGCGGAGCAGCCGGCGTCAGCGGCCAGGTCGGGCTCGTTCAAAGCGGTGACGCACTTGCCGTAGAGCAGCGTCTGGCCCGGAGCGCACGCGTACGGGGACACGGGAACGGGGGACTGGTAGCCTTCCTCGCACATGAACTGCTCGTTGCAGCCGAAGCCCGCGGGGCATGCGCCGCAACTTCCACCGCAGCCGTCGTCGCCGCACAGCTTGCCGAAGCAGTCGGGGGTGCACTGCGCGTCTCCCTCCGCTGCGGGGCCGACGTCCGCGGGCGGATTCTGCAAGTCAGGGTCCACGGTCCCACCGGGCACGCACTGGCCGTTCGTGCAGGAATACTGGGCCGGGCAGGCGCCGCAAGTTCCCTGGCAGCCGTCGTCGCCGCACTGCATGCCCTGGCAGCTCGGCTCGCAGGTCTCGTCGATGCACTGCCCGGACAGGTTGCAGTAGAATCCGAATGCGCATGAGCCGCAGGTCCCGCTGCAGCCGTCGGTCCCACACTGCTTGTTCGCGCAGCTCGGCGTGCAGATCGTGCCGCAATCCGCGGGGCAGGACATCTGGGACTCGGTAGCGTCGCACACTCCGTTGCCGCACGTCGGGCCGACGGGCGGATTTATCGCTCCCCCGCATCCCATGGGGTGGAGGCCGGACGGGTCGGGGGTGCCGGCGGTAGCGCAGTTGTAGTAACTCGCGGCGCCGTCCCACCCGCAGGATGGGTTCTGCGCACAGTCGATCGACATGAGCTGGTTGTTCTCGCAGTACTTGACGACCTGGCCGTCGCAGCACCCCTCGAACGAGACGTTGCCGCACGCACCGCCCGGGACAGCGCCTCCGCAGCCGCCGCAGTCCGCGCACTCGCCCGCACAGATGTCGTCCCACATGGTCGAGCAGCAGTACTCGTCCATCGAACAGACGCAGGCCTGGCACGGGCAGCCTCCGCACCCCGGCGCCTGTCCGGGTACACATCCGTCCGCAGCAAAAGATCTTAAAGGAAAAGATACAACAAGTAGAAAGAGGATTGACCGAATTGCACGGGGCATCGAAAGCTCCTCCCGCGGCGTGGCGGGCTCATTATAGCCACCTACCCGGCCCCTGATCAAGAGGCCACTCCAAGTTTCCTTGGCTCTCGTGTGCGCCCGGATGTATACTGCTGCGCCGGGGGAAATCCGGACCGTGCCTTACGGACCGGACCGAGGAGGTTGACGAGTCGATGGCACTTAGCGGAGCACGTTCCAGCAGAGCGGGTCGCCTGGCAGTCGCGATCGCTGCGATCGTCGTGAGCGCGGCAACGGGCGTGCCCGCGACAGCGCAGGAAAACAAGGACCCGGTGGCGTTGTTCAACGAAGCCGTCGAGCTGGCGAAGAACGGGCAGCTTTCGGACGCGGTCGCTATCTGGCTGGTGGTGAAGGACGACATTCCGGAGCGGTATCGGCCCGTCGTGCTGTCGAATCTCGGCCTGGCTTACAAGAAGCTGAAGAAGAACCCGGAGGCGTGGTACTACCTTGACCGATACCTGTCGGGGCTTGCGGAGCCGGAAAAGGCAGCGGTCAAGGCCCGGGACGAGGTAGAGAAGGAGATGAAGCGTACCCATGTCAAGGTCCAGATTTCGTGCGACCCCGCTGATTCGCACATCTACCTCGGTGCGGAGGAGGCCGGGACCGCGTACCGCTGCCCGCTCGTCTGGTGGTTCGAGCCCGGCAAGCGTCCGGTCCGAGTATCCAGGGCGGGCTACAAGGCGTCCGTGGACGTGCTCAACGTGGAGAAGGGAAAGCCGGTCGACGTTGCCTTCAACCTGGCACCGCTCCCTCCCGAAGACGGCGTGCTCGAAATCCAGGGCGATGCGAAGGCGGTGCAGGTCTTCATCAACGGGCGCCTCGAAGGGCGTGTCCCGTTCGTCCGCAAGCTGGCGCCCGGCACCTACGACGTGATGGTCGGCCCTCCGGGCAAGGTGCCGTGGAAGAAGAAGGTCACTATCGAAGCCGGGAAGACCGCGCTTGAGAAGCCGGAAGTCGCGCAGAAGAGCGCTCCTCCGCCGGAGGAGCCCAAGAGCTTCGTTCCGACCGTGGTGACGAAGCCCGTAAAGCCGGAGTCCGACGTCGAGGGCCCGAGCGTATTGGACTGGGCGCTCATCGGCGGGGGCGCAGCGCTTGTGGCCGCAGGCGGAGCACTCCACTACATGGCGTATTCCAGGAACGGGGAGCTCATGGACAAGTATCCGGACGGGACAGCGGAGAATCCCGCGCCGGCGTCGAACAAGTCCGACTACGACCAGGCGTTTGATGACGAAGTCGCGCCCAAGATGACCGCAGCATGGGCACTCTATTCCGTCGGACTTGCCGCTGCCGCGACCGGCACCGTACTGCTGGTGATGGACCTTCAAACCGAGGGGTCTGCGGGCGACGTACGAATCATGCCCATGCCCATGCCCGACGGCGCAGGAGTCGAGCTCGGCCTGGAGTTCTAGCGCCCCGCACGTTGACCGCCACGTAGGGAGGCGCAGGATGTGCGTGGTTGCGTTCTCGCTGAGGGTACATCCCGAGTTTCCACTCGTCCTGGCGGCCAACAGGGACGAGTTCTATGATCGAGAAGCGGCCCCGATCCACTGGTGGGGCGAGCCCGGGCGCACGATTCTCGCGGGGAAGGACCTGCGTGGCGGAGGGACATGGATGGGGCTCGCCCCTGCTACCCCCTGCGTAAGCGGGGGGTCTCCGTGGATGTTCGCCGCGCTGACCAACTTCCGCGACCCCCGCCTGCCCCGTGTGCGTGCGACCAGCCGAGGCGAGCTGGTGGTGCGCTTCCTGGAAGGTGGGTATCCTGCGCGGAAGCTCGCGGAGTTTCTGCATCGCAACCGCCATGCGTACAGCCCGTACAGCATTCTGTTCGGAAGCACGGATGCGCTGTTTGCCTACTGCAACGTCACGGACGACCTGGTGGAGGTGGCGCCTGGGGTGCACGGGCTCAGCAATCATGTGCTGGACACTCCGTGGCCCAAGGTCCGCCGGGCCAAGGCCGAGGTCGGCAGCATGGCCGGCCGGGACGGAGCTGCATTGTCGGAGGCATCTGCGCAGTCCCCCTTGCCTGCGAGGGGGTGGCCGGGGCAGGAGTCCGGAGGAGCGGGTGCAATTGCGTGGGCCCTGCTTGCCTTCCTCGATGATCGCGCGGTTGCACCGGAGTCCGAGCTTCCCGACACGGGAGTGGGGCTCGATGCCGAGAGGGCGTTGTCGCCACTGCACGTCCACATCCCGGAGCGCGGCTACGGCACCCGGTGCTCGACCGTGCTCATAATCGATGCCGCAGGGTCCGGCCTGCTGGTGGAGCGCACCCACGATCGCAGCGGAGCGATGGCCTTCGAGACGGCACATCTTGCGCCGTCCCGGGTTCCGCTGTAGTCTCGTCCCGCCAAACGAAGGGGGGCGCCATGGCGGGGAAACTGGACGGCGTGCAGAAGTCGAAGAAGTGGGCGGTGTTGGCGTACATCGCGGGGGACAACAACCTGAGCGACGCGGGCCTGGAAGACATCCAGGAGATGTGCGAGGTAGGTGCATCCAAGGACGTCTGGGTCGGGGTGGAGATCGACACGTACGGCGAGCACACCGGATCGATCAGATACGAGATCACCGAGCCCGATGCCTGGGGCAAGGCGCACCGCACGGTGATCGAGCGGCTTCCCGAGAAGAACAGCGGAGATCCGGAGACGTTGCGGTCTTTCGCTGAGTGGGGCGTGAAGCGGTTCCCTGCAAAGAACAGGGTGCTGGTCGTGTGGAACCACGGCTCGGGGTTCCGCACGGTGCGCAGGGACATCGGCTATGACGATTTCGGTTCGAGCCTGGACATGCCGGAGGTGGAGCAGGCGCTGCGTCGTGCCGGGATGGGGACCAAGAGCAAGCTGGCCATCCTCGGGTTCGACGCGTGCCTGATGAACATGCTTGAAGTGGTCCACCATTTCCGGACACTTGCGAAGATCGCGGTCGGATCGCAGCAGACCGAGCCCGGAGACGGCTGGCCCTACGACCTCGTAATCGCCGCGGCAAAGACTGCTTCCGGCGACAAGGCACTGGCCAAGAAGATCGTGGAAGAGTACATCCGGAGCTACGACAAGCAGGGGACGTACGACGTGACGCAGTCGGCGATCGACCTTTCCAAGACGGAGGCCGTCGTGCGCCGCCTCCACGACCTCGGAAATGCCTTGGTCGACAGCTACGACAAGTGCGAGGACCGGATGAAAGGAATCCGCACGAAGCTTCAGGTCTTCGAGATGGCGGACTACGTGGACCTGGTCCATCTCGCTGATTCCGTCGCGACGGCAATTGACGTGCCCGCGGTCCGCAAGGCCGCTTCCGCGCTCTCCAAGTCAGCGAAGAAATGCGTGGTAGCAAACGGTACGCTGGGTGCGGGCGTGGCGAATGCCTCGGGCCTCTCCATCTGGTTCCCCCCGGACGACGACACCTTCCTCAGGCACCGTGCCAAGTACATGCGGCTCCACTGCAACGCAGCCGCAAACCCCGGCTGGGTAAGGTTCCTCGATAAGTTCCACGGATAGTCGCAAAAGTTCTTGCCTTTCGGACTGACAGGCAGTATATACCGTGTCGGTTTGAAAACCTGGGGTGGTAGTTAAGTCGGTTATAACGCTGGCCTGTCACGCCGGAGGCCGCGGGTTCGAGTCCCGTCCACCCCGCCATCACAGATTTCGGTTCGAGGGCGCCATGGGTTTCGACGTGTTCAAGGTTCAGGGTCGCAGGGACCTTGACCGGTTCGTGCGCCTGCCGTGGGCGATCTACAAGGATGACCCCGCATGGGTTCCCCCCCTCATCCTTGAGCGCAAGGAGCATCTCGACCCGCGCAAGAACCCTTTTTTCGAACATGGTGAGGCAGCGTATTTCCTCGCAATGGATGGCAGCACGCCGGTGGGCCGCATCTCAGCGCACGTGAACAGACTGCACAACGAACGCTACAACGATCGCACCGGCTTCTTCGGCTTCTTCGAGTGCATCGACAACCAGCAAGCCGCGGACGCTCTTCTTCGCGAAGCCGAGGAGTGGCTGCTGGAAAAGAACATGGCCGTCGCCCGCGGTCCGATGAGCTTCTCGATCAACGACGAAGTCGGCGTCCTGGTCGAAGGGTTCGAGCACCCGCCGAAATTCCTGATGGGCCACAATCCGCGTTACTACGACAGGCTGCTGTCTTCGGCCGGCTACGTGAAGGTGAAGGACCTCTTCGCCTGGGACTACTACACCGGCGAGGTCGCCGAGATCGCAGCCAAGGTAGCTGAGCGCATGGAAGCCGTCCCCGGGCTGGTGGTCCGCGAGGTCAGGCCCGACCGCATCAAGGAAGAGGTCGGCATCATCATGGACATCTTCAACTCCGCGTGGGCCAGGAACTGGGGGTTCCTCCCGTTCACCAAGAGCGAGCTCGACAAGCTGGCCAAGGACCTCAAGTTGATCCTCGACCCGAGGCTTGCCTTGATCGCCGAGTACAACGGCCAGCCCATCGCCATCTCAATCGCCTTCCCCGACCTGAACCAGATGATCAAGGACCTCGACGGCAGGCTCTTCCCGTTCGGAATCTTCAAGCTGCTCTACAGGGTCAAGAGACGGCGGTACACGGATGCCCGGCTTGCGCTCCTCGGCATCAAGAAGGAGTTCCGCGGAGGGCTGCTCAACGGCCTGAGCGCCGCGCTCTACGTCCAGATGCACCGCCGAGGCAAGGCAATGGGCCTGAGAGGCGGAGAGCTGGGCTGGACCCTCGAAGACAACGAGCGCATCAACCGCGGCATAGAGCTCATGGGCGGCCGCGCATACAAGCGTTACAGGATCTACGACCGGAGCCTGGCGAAACCGTAGATGCCGCGATCGGCTTTCGCCTCCGGGACTCCCCGCTGAACAGGCGCCGGCACTTGGTCAGACCGTATAACCATGACGTAACATGCTGAAATAATTGCAATAACCGGGTCGTCGCGCGGTTGCCTGCGAGTCTGCATGTACCAGTTGCGGAATTCGTGCGCATTATGGGCTTTCGTTGGGTGGGACCCACGGAGGATGCCATGCGGACGGAAATGGAGCAGGCGTTGGAGTCAAGGCACACGAAGCCGAGGGAAGGCTCGAAGGACGTTTTCGAAAGGGCCCGCAACTTCACCATCCCGCAGCAGCTCAGGCGTGCAGGAATGCTTCCCTACTACAGGGCGCTGGAGTCGAACGAAGGGCCCGTGGCCCGCTTCGAGGGGCGTGAGCTCATCATGGTGGGATCCAACAACTACCTCGGGCTCACGACCGACCCCAGGGTCCGCGAGGCCGCGGCGGACGCTGCCCGCCGGTACGGCACCAGCCTGACGGGATCCCGGCTTCTCAACGGGTCCATGCACATCCACGAGGAGCTGGAAGCGGAGCTGGCGGACTTCGTCGGCAAGCAGGCAGCGCTCGTGTTCGCTACCGGTTACCAGGCGAACATCGGTGCGATGACCGCACTGCTGGACAAGGAGGGCGTCGCGGTGCTGGACCGGCTCGGCCATGCCAGCATCACCGACGGGGTGCGCACGTCCGGAGCGAAGATCGTCAAGTTCGAGCACAATGATGTGGATCAACTGGACGGCCTGCTCTCGGACATCCCTCCGGACCGGGGGACGCTGGTTGCGGTGGACGGAGTCTACAGCATGGAAGGAGACACAGCGCCTCTGCCCGGGCTGCTTCCGGTCTGCCGCAAGCACGGGGCGAGGCTTCTCGTGGACGACGCGCACGGCATCGGGGTCGTTGGCCCCGGCGGCCGCGGCACCGCTGCGCTGTACGGCATGCAGGACCAGGTGGACCTGATCGTCGGTACGTTCTCCAAGAGCCTCGCCTCGGTGGGCGGGTTCATCGCGATGAGCTCGGACATCGTGGACTACGTGCGCTTCTTCGGCCGCTCGATCGTGTTCTCCGCCAGCCTGCCGCCGCCGAGTGTGGCAGCGGCCAGGGAAGCGCTCCGCATCCTGAGGTCCGAGCCCGAGCGGGTGGAGAGGCTGAACAGCAACGCGGCATACTGGAGGGCGGGACTTACGGCCGCCGGGTTCGACGTCGGGGAGAGCACGACCCCGATTGTCCCTGTGGTGGTGGGCAACGAGTTCACTGCTCTCGGCGCGTGGAAGACGCTGATGGAACAGGGGGTCTACGTGAACGCGGTAGTGCACCCGGCAGTGCCCAGGGACCGCGCCCTGCTGCGCACCAGCGTCATGGCGACGCACACGAAAGGGCACCTGGACCGCGCTCTTTCAGTGCTGGGTACCGTCGGCCGCAGAATGGGCTTCGCCCGATAGTATTCTTGCTCCGTCTCCCCCACACCCGTATAGTGGAAACGTAGCGTGCGGAGCAGCCTGTCGGAGAAGCGAATGCACGAGAAGGGTTCTCATCAATCCGCAGGAAACGGCGTTCAGGCGTTCTCCAGCTTTACGATTCTCGTGGCGTCTCCCGACACGGTCCTGTCCGGGGAGCTTCAAGGCAATCTCCGGCCGTTCGGCTACCAGGTATCGGTGGTGGCCGACGCCTTGACCGCACTGGAGATGGTGAGGAAGGAGGGGCCGGACCTGGTCGTTGCGGACGTGGACCTGCCGCCGCTCACGGGCTACGAGCTCTGCCAGGCGGTAAAGCAGGATCCGTCCCTGCGGAATACTCCTGTCATCCTGATCACGCCCGACTACGGCGACGTCGAGGCCCGTGTCAAGGGGCTCAGGCACGGAGCGGACGACCTGATGGCGAGGCCCGTCAACGACCTGGAGCTTCGAGCCCGGGTCCGTTGCCAGCTCAGGTTGAAGGCATATGTCCAGCAGATCCTGACCGAGCGCGGCAGGCTGGAAGAGTTGGTTCGCCAGCGGATCGGTGAGATCGAGCAGATGACCGTAGCGGTCGTCGCTGCCCTGGAGAAAGCCTCGACCATGAACGACATGGATACCGGTGCGCACTTGCGCAGGGTGTCCGGTTACAGCGAGATACTGGCCCGCGCAATCGGGCTCGAGCCTTCGATGGTCACGCGCATCGCACGCTACGCGTCCCTGCACGATCTCGGCAAGGTGGGGCTTCCGGACGCGGTCCTGAAGAAGGAGCGCAACCTCACCGAGGAAGAGTACGAAGTCATGAAGACGCACACCACGATGGGGTACGAGGTGCTGACCGAGGCGAAGGCCGACCCCGTTGCGTGCCGCATCGCTCTATACCACCACGAGCGGTTCGACGGTTCAGGCTATCCGAAGGGGCTCAAGGGCAACGAGATCCCGATCGAGGCACGCATCGTAGCGCTGGCGGACGTCTTCGACGCGCTCACCACCCGGCGCTGTTACAAGGACGCTCTCTCCCCCGCTGCCGCATGCAAGATCGTGCTCGCCCAGTCCGGGCGCCACTTCGACGCGTCCATCATAAGGGCCTTCATGCAGTCCTACGGCGAGCTGGTTGTGGTGCTCGAGAAAAACCAGTAGCGCCGGTGCTATTCTTCCGGCAGCTTGTCCGGAAATGACACATAGACGGTCAAGACGCCGCTCTCCTGCGGAGATTCCCACACGGTGGCACTCAGCCGCAGAGCGAGCAGGGGGAGGGTCTGGCCCTCCACTGCTTCCCTCAGCCGTGAAGCGAGCAGGGGGAGTGTCTGGCCCCCCACTGCTTCCGCCGGTGCAGCAGCGTCGGCCGATGTCGCCTCCCCCGGGATGGGGGGCACT
>Ga0172371_10006004_pt1 | contig 17825 bp, 15 predicted proteins | sample Lak12m_FD_114543 | JGI IMG/M metagenome (GOLD analysis project Ga0172371, IMG submission 114543) | Freshwater microbial communities from Kabuno Bay, South-Kivu, Congo - kab_022012_12m | ecosystem: Environmental > Aquatic > Freshwater > Lake | place: Democratic Republic of the Congo: South-Kivu...
ATGGTCGGGACTGACCGCAAAACCTCGATTATTCTCTGAATGACCGAATCAACTACACCGCCATAATAGCCCGATATGCCGCCAAGAAGGACACCCAGGACCAAACTGAGTGCAACCCCAACCAAGCCAATCGATAGCGAGATGCGAGTGCCATACATCAACCGCGACCACAGGTCCCGGCCCGATTGGTCGGTACCCAGCAGAAACACCGTCTCCTCAGCGGGCCTGCTCTTGACAGCGATCAGATGCTGGTCGGTCCGGATAAATCCGAACAGCTTGTACTCAAAGCCCCTTCCAAAGAAGGTAATCGGGATCTGAACCGTAGCATCCGTGGTGTAAACGCGCTTGAACGTTGTCGGGTCGCGTTCACCTTTGATACCGAGTACGTAGGGAGAGATTCGACCTTCATCGAAGAAGTGAATCGGCTGGGGGGGCATCAACGAGTGATATGCATCGCCGTACAAAGGGTCTGAATAAGCAAGAAAGTCAGCAAAGATGGCTATGATATAAAGCAGAATGACTACAACCGTGAAGATAACCGCCAGACGATGCTTCTTAAAACGCCACCACATCAGTCGCCACTGGGAAGCAATGAAGATGTCACTCTCGGGCGTCGGTGTTACGACATTGCTTGCACCTTCGGTCACTGCTGCCATATCGTTAGCGCCCCTCAAGCCGAATCCGTGGGTCAAGCCACACTAAAAGCAGATCAGATATCAGCGTGCCAATCACGGTAAGTGCACCCAGCATTAACACAATGGTTCCAGCCAAAAACATGTCCTGACTACGCAAGCTAGAGAGCAGCAAAGGGCCCACTGTGGGCAAGCCCAATACCAGTGAAACAACCACACTGCCTGAAACTAGCGACGGAAACAGGTAGCCCACCGTGCTGGCAAAAGGATTGAGGGCAATGCGTACCGGATATTTGAGAATGAGCTTTCGCTCTGGCAGACCCTTGGCCCGAGCCGTGACAACGTAGGGCTTGCGCAGCTCATCAAGCAGGTTGGCGCGCATGATCCGAATGAGCGAGGCCATGCCGCCCATGCCCAGAACGATCGTCGGTACCGGGAGGTGCTCGATCAGGTCCCATACCCTCGCCAGGCTCCAGGGGGCCAGAACATATTTGTCAGAAAACAGACCACCTATGTCTGCGCCAAGATAAACCCAGCTGAAGTACATTATAGCTAAAGCCAGCAGGAAGTTGGGCACAGCGATGCCGACAAAGCCTATAACGGTGAAGACGTAATCACCGATTGAGTACTGCCTGACTGCAGAGTATATGCCGATGGGCAGTGCGATAGCCCAGGCCAGAATAAGCGCTGCCAGTGTAACCAGAATGGTCATTGCCAGCCGATCACCTATCAACTCGGCGATCGGTCGTTGTAGAGCCATCGAATTGCCAAGATCGCCTTGCACTAATCGGGTCATCCACTTGAGGTAACGCATATAGGCTGGCTGGTCGATGCCATACGCGTGGCGCAACGCGGCGGCTTCAGCATCAGATACTGCCGTGCCTTCGGCCAGACGCATATTGATATACGTGCTGATGTAATCGCCGGGTGGTAATTCAATAATTGCGAAAGAGATGATACTAATGAATAGGATCGTAAAAAAACCTATGATGATCCGCTGCATCACGAATCTGAACATGGGTCGCGTCTCCTACTCTATGACACGGAAACGACTCTGGCAGCTCGGCGCCCTTTTCTGGAGGTGCTGCCGTCCGGCAGCACCTCCAGAAAGACCGGCATCCGTTGAGCATATGGTTGCCAGACGCTGAAGCGTCTAGCTTGCACGTGATTGCTTGAGGGCTTTTCCAGCAGAGCCCGCAGGCAACACGGCAGCCTAGTACTTGAAGTAGAACGTATCCGGCCGGGCCAGGCTGGGGTTGTTGGAATCAACACCTACCGCGATCCTAGCCGGGACGTTTCCCACGTTGTTCCTCACGACACGTACGCCCATGACAACTGGAGCGAGTCCTACCGTGCCGCATTGCCAGCACCCGTCCACCAGACGCTTCCAGATATCCTGGCCGATGCTGATCTGTTTCTCTGGCGTCGCGGTCGACATCGACTCCCACTCGTAGTAGATCTGTGCAAGGTCCGCTGGCGGCTCAATCCCCTTCGCACCACGGGAGACCAACCAGTCGGCAGCCGGTTGGCCCATGAGAGGGTTGAGCGGGCCCGGGATCGCCGTACCGGGATAGGTGACCAGGCGGTCGGTGCCCAGGTTCGTGCTGATCCGAATCTGCTGCTGGTTAGCCATCCTTCGCGCATCGGCCGCAGGGGCATCGAGTGCCTGCACGTTTGCCTTGATGCCGATCGCTTTCCACTGCTGAGCGATCATTTCCATCACTTTGTCCTGTGGATAGAACCAACCCAGTTGAGCGTCCATGGTAAGGACCAGTGTTCCCTTGCCATCAGAGCGAAGCCGGTAACCATCGCTGTCCTTCTTCGCCAAGCCGATCGAATCGAGAAGCTTGTTAGCCTGAGCTATGTCCAGGACATGGTTCTTGGTCACGTATTCATCGCCTGGGTAATAGGGGTTCGTCGATGTGGGAATGAACGAGCCGACCCTGCCTAGACCCAGGAAGAAGGCCTCGTTGATCTGATCACGATCGATCCCCAGACATAGTGCAACGCGGAAATCCTTGTTGAGGAACCAGTGGCTGATCTCGGGATCGTCCTGATAGCTCATGTTCCAGATAATGGTAGCCTCGCCACCGCTGTTTGCTGGATCGAGGTACACGGTGTATCCGCCGCGCGTCTGGTTCTCCAGGAGGTTTGGCAGCTTGTCCAACATAACATTACGATCCTGAAAGTCGTACTCGCCAGCCATCGCACGTAGATTGAGTGCCTCTAGATCTGAAGACAGCGAATACTGCAGACGGTCAATGTATGGTAACTGGTTGCCTGACGTGTCTACAGCGAAGTAGTAGGGATTGCGCTCCGCCTCGAAGTACTGGTTGGACATGCCGCCGGGCGTACTCAACTTCCAGGGAGTTATCACTGGCAGATCTGCGTTCAGCCACGGTGTTACCTTGGCCTGCCACATCGCCACCCAGCTTGCAAAGCCGAGAGACTTTGCAAGCGCATCTGCCTTATCCTTGCCGATAAAGTCAGGGTGGAACTGCTTCAGGTAATGTGCCGGCAGGAGCTGGCCCCCCTGGGGTGGATCATTGCCCATAGTGCTATAGCCACTACCCGCCGCAGCCAGGTATTCCGGCCAGGCATTGTACGGCTTTGGGAACACGTATTGAACCGTATAGTCATCAACCTTTACCACTTTGCCTGGCTGCCCGTCAACGAGGAAGGCAGGCCTCGGAACGGAGGTTAGGTCTGGGTTCAGGAAGACATGCTCATACCAGAACACAAAGTCGTCTGCGGTCAGGGGCTGGCCATCGGACCATTTCAGTCCTTCCCGCAAGTGAAGCGTAGTTGTGGTACCATCCGCGCTGACCTCCCAGCTCTTGGCCACGTTAGGCACCACCTTGCTAGCCGTGTAATCATAGAAGAGGATTCCGTCCGGCATCATGCGGAAGTAGGCGGGGGTATCCCCTGCACTGGTGAAAGCACGGCGCAAGGTGCCGCCATACGTGCCGATCTCACGCAGAGGCTTGATTACCAGCGGATCCTTGGGCAGACGCTCTTCCACAGGCGGCAACTTCCCAGCTTTGACTTGTGCCGCCAGCGCCGGTGCCTCTTGGTATTGCTTGGGAAACTTGGCCGCATCCAGAATGATCTCTGGCCCCTCTAGTTCCCCCAGCTTAAGCGGCGATGGTGTGGGCGTGACTACGACCTGGACTGTCTTCTCGACGATCTTAGTGGCCTCGACGATCTTGGTGGCCTCAACGATCTTGGTCTCTACGTTGGTGACGACCTGAGGCGTAGGGATGGTGGCCGGCGCGCAGGCCGACAGTGCGAGTGCTGCACCAAGCAGCAGGTTCACGCTGACAAAGATTAACTTGCGCATCTTCCCGCTCCTTTCATTTGTTTTTTGCTTGTTATTCTCATAGTTGCCAGGCCGGCGTGTTCCAGTTTTCATATTTGCCACCTTTCGGCTGCTTCATGGTCTCACTCTGGATTCCACTTCCCTTCAACGGTCAATGCTAGGCATCGAGGCGCGCAGCCAGCGCCTTCCGTTGCTAGCCAGGCTATCACCTCCTTTCCCCACTCGCCCATCCGCGAGAGGCAAGGCTATCACCATTGCCGTTCCGTCCTTTTGTCCGTACTGGTACCACGCCCCCAAGTGCATCATTTTGCCGATTTGGCGGATAGGTTTCTAGAGCATGGCCAAACCGCCGTTGATATCGAGGGTCGCGCCAGTCACCCACGACGCCCCATCGGATGCCAGGTACAGGGCCGCTGCCGCCACGTCCTCTGGATGGCCCAGCCTGCATAGCGGCACCTGCTTCAGGATCCGCTCCCGCAGTTGCGGATCCCACCCCGTCGTCAGCGGCGTTTCGGTGGTGCCAGGCGCAATACAATTCACAGTCACGCCATACTGGGCCTCGGTGCTGGCCAAGATCTTGGTCAGACCCACCATTCCAGCCTTAGTAGCAGCATAGTGTGCCGGAGCAACAAGACCACCAGTGCGACCGGCCAGTGAGCCGATGTTGATGATGCGGCCGTGGCGACTATGCCTCAGGTGGGGGATCACCGCCTGGGCGCAGATAAACACGCCGGTCAGGTTGACCGCCACTACTTGATTCCACTCTTCCAGCGAGATGTCCTCGAACGCGCGCAACGGACAGATGCCAGCGTTGTTGACCAGCACGTCAATCCCGCCAAAAGCTTGAACCGTTGATTCGGCAGCACTCCGCACGCTCTCCGGGCACGTCACGTCGGTGTGGCAGGCAATTGCTGCTCCGCCGCCCCGGCATATCTCCTCGCGCACGCTCTGCGCGGTGGCCTGGTCGATATCGACAACGGCGATGCAGGCGCCATGCTCGGCCAACGCGTTCGCAATGGCCCGTCCGATGCCGGAGCCGCCGCCAGTAACGAATGCTATCCTATCAGCCAACAATCCGCAGGCTCGCTGGTGGTCATCGCCTCCACCGTATTCGTATCCACCATTGCCCGCGCCAGGTCGCGCGATCACCGGTAGCCCCCGCCTCGGCGAAGACTATCCAGCGTGACCGCAGCCACCATCACGATACCGCGCGCGGCATCATTCCAGTATTGTGGCACGCTCGCCAGCACCATGCCGTTGGCGAGCACACCCAGAATCAATGTGCCCAACATGGTGCCCGCGATCCCGCCCAGCCCTCCGCTCAGCCCAATGCCTCCGAGAATCACGGCCGTGATGATGTCGAGCTCGGCTCCCAGATACTCAAAGGGTGCGCCAGAACCGGTTACAGATAGGAGCAAGACACCCGCGAAGCCTGATACCAGACCGCTGAGTACATAGGTAATAAACCGCCAGCGGTCGACGTGCACGCTGGACACACGACACGCTTCCGCGTTCCCCCCAATTGCATAAACATAGTGCCCAAGCAGCGTGTAGCGCAAGATGAACAGGCCCAGGCCGCAGGTGATCAGCCACCAGATCGGCAGGTTGGGGATACCCGCGATTTGGCCGCGGGCCAGGAAAGCAAAAGCTTGACCGCCAATGCTGACAGACTGGCCTCCACTGAAGAGATAAGCGACGCCACGTATGACGGACATGGTGCCCAGCGTGCAGACGATGGGGGCAATGCGTGCTTTGGTTATGATCAGGCCGTTCATGACCCCCCAGACGGCCCCGCCGGCGCATCCTGCCAGGGCTGCTATCCAGATCGGAGTGCCGCCTTTGATCAGTGTCGCTACAAGCACGGTTGTCGCCGCGATCACGGAGCCAATCGACAGATCGATCCCGCCGGCGATCATGACGATGCTCAGTCCAACGGCGACGATGCCGTATATCGATACCCGCTGCCCGATATTGAGAAAGTTGCGCACGCTCAAAAAGTAAGGCGAGGCTATTGAGAAACCGGTAATCATGACCACGAGCGCGAGCAAGAGTCCCAGCAACGTCCAATTGGCGTACCGGAGACGCTCACGGAGCGACTTGTGGCCCGTCCGAACGGGTATCGTGCCTGCTTCCCCTGCGCTAAACGGTGGAGTGTTCATCACCAAGCCCTCCCACTACCGGTATCCGCCGCCGGAGCGCAGACTATCCAGGCCGACGGCGAGCATGAGGATGAGTCCACGCACGATGTACTGCCAGTAGTCCGGCACGCCGGTCAATGTCATCCCGTTCTGCATCACTCCCAGGATCAGCATGGCGAGCATCGTGCCTGCCACCCCTCCCCGACCACCGCTCAGCCCAACGCCGCCCAGGATCACAGCCGCAATGACGTTCAGTTCTTCTCCCGCTGCCTGTTGCGCATAGGCGGTCGTCGACAGTGAGAGCAGCATGAGACCGGCAATGCCTGAGGCCAAGCCTCCGATGACGTAGGTCAACAAGCGACACCGATCCACGTGTACGCCTGATACCTGGCAGGCAGCCGCGCTGTCCCCAACCGCGAAGACGTGCTGGCCAAACAGGGTAAATCGCAGAATGAAAGCTCCCACCCCACAGGCAACGAGCCAGCAAAGCAAAGCGTTGGGAATGCCCGGGATGGTGCTGCTCCGGGCGAGAAGGGCAAACTGATCTATGCCGATGGCAAGGCCCCTGAACGCCCCCTTACTGATGATGTAACCTACGCCGCGTATGATGGACATGGTGCTCAGCGTGGCCACGATGGGATTGACGCGAGCCTTGGCCACCAGGAGCCCGTTACCCGCACCCATCGCCATGGCAGCCCCACAGCCGATCAGCGCTGCCAGCCATTCCGGAGTGCCTCCTATAATCAGCGCTGCCGTCACCATGGCCGTGGCCATCATTACCGCAGTAATGGTGAGATCCAGCCCGCCTCCAATCATCACGATCGTGAGCCCAACAGCCGTGACACCGAGAATAGACAGCGACGAGCCGATATTGAGGAGGTTGCGAACGGTGAGAAAGTATGGCGAGGCATGAGCCAGGAAGGCGCACATGCCGACGAGAACCACAACCAGGCCCAGCACCATCAAGTTCGCAAAGCGCAGGCGCCCGCCGAGCTGCTTGAGCCGCACGGTGAGTGTCGCAGCGGATGACGTGCCTTGATCAGTTGACAGAGCTCCCACTTGAGCCGTCCTCCTGCACTCTCTGGGTCCACCTGTGTTGGGCACAGCTAGTCTGCCGTCCCACGGATGGCGCCCGTAATGAGGCCGATGATCTCTTCTCGGCTCGTCTCAGACTTGGTTCGCAAACCGACGCGTTTGCCGTGGCGTAGCACAGCGATCCGATCTGCCACATCAAAGACGTGGGCCAGGTTGTGACTGATGAAGATTACCGAGTGCCCCTGGCCGCGTAGATCGGCCAGCACGCGGTTCACCATTTCGGTTTGCGCCACACCTAGCGCCGCGGTGGGCTCGTCCATGATGATGAACCGCCCGCCTCGGGCCAGCGCTCGCCCGATGGCCGTCGCCTGCCGCTGTCCGCCCGACAGCTCTGCTACCTTCACCTTCACTGAGGGAAGATCGATGCGTAGCATCTTCATCACCTTTTGGGCATCGGTCCACATCTTCCCTCGATCAACCAAGATGCCCCAGCGCGTGGGCTCGCGGCCCAGGTAGATGTTGGAGGCCACATCGCGATTGGGTGCCAGGGCCAGGTCCTGATACACGGTGGCGATGCCAAGATCGGTGGCGTCAGACGGTTGGCGGATCTCCACGCGGCGACCATCCACCAGCATATGGCCGGCATCAGGTTGATAGACTCCCGACAGGATCTTGACCAGGGTGGACTTCCCAGCGCCGTTGTCACCCACCAGCGCCACTATTTCGCCGGGATAGATCTCCAGATCGACTCCCTCAAGAGCTTGCACGTGGCCGAAAGCCTTCGAGATCCCCACCACCTCGAGAGCTGGCTGCCGGCCAGGCGAGTCCCCATTCCCAGGTATCGACACCATATCTCTCCTTGTCCGCGGCAGGGTGGGGGCAGTCGCACTGCCCCCACCGCGATACCTGCCTACTTCGCTGGATAGTATTGATCCACATTGCTACGATCCAGGACCAAGCCATTCCCGTACACGTTCGGGGGCACCGGCTTACCTTCAAGCAGGTCCACGATGATCGGCACCAGGTACTCGCCGTAGTGCTCCGGGAAGTACGCAACCGTCGCCTTGAAGTTCGATTGGACATCTGTCCGCTTGTGGAAATCGGTCAAAGCCTCGTCAGAACCACCATTTCCGGCCAAAGCCGACGTCTGCAAGAGCCCCGCGGTCTCAAGCTCTGTGGCCATCTCCAAGGCATGAGAGTCGGATTCCGAGAAGCCCAGCACGTACTTCGCCTGGGGATGGGCGGTCAGCCAGTCGCGCATGTCGGCCCCTGCCACCCCGCCGTTGCCCGACCGGATCTGGAAGATATTCCCGGCCGGCACGTCGATCACTGACGTCACGCCATCGCGCGCGCCCTGACCGCGCTGCACGGTGACGGCCTGGTCCTGGATCACCGAGATGATCAGGTACACCTGCGTTGGATCCCAGCCCTTGTCCTTGGCAAACTGTCCAAGGTATTGGCCGGCCACGAGACCGGCCGTGTAGTTGTCGGCGCCAAAAGACACGGCGTCAGGCTGCGGACCGTCATAGGCCACCATGGGGATGCCGGCGTCCTTGTACTTCTTTGAGAGGGCTGCGGCCATCCCCGGAACCCAGTTGGCCTCTATGACGCCATCGACTTTCATGGTGATAAAGTTGTCGGCGCAGGCCATGGTCTTTTGTTCATCTGCGCCATAGTTGCAGTAGGAGATGTCCACGCCCATCTTCGCGGCTGTGTCATTGATGCTCTTCGTGACCGAATCGGTGAAGGGAATCCCGCCATAGCCATCGCCATAGCCTATCTGCCAGCGCTTTTGTGCCGGCCGGATCGTCGGCTTGTAAGCCGCTGGTGCGGACGTGGCCGTGGCCTGCGCCGGCGCCACCGTGGCCTGTGCTGGTGCGGACGTAGCCGTGGCCTGCGCTGGTGCAGACGTGGGCGGCACTGGGGCTGCCGTCGGCGCCCCAGCACAAGCGGACAGCAGCAGGATTGCAGCCGCGACCACCACCAGGTACACTCTGAAAGTCTTCATCTTAGTTGCCCCCTCCCTTTCCTAGTTTAGTCCTTGAGGTTGTCCTCAGGCGATTGACTCTTCTACTTACGGCCTGAACCAGGGTTCAAGCTACGCTCCGTTACCGGTCAAGATCCTGCATCACCTCCTTATGGGCGTGTCCCCAATTGCACTCTCACAAAGTCCCGCATTTTCACCGTTTCGGTGAGCACATCCACATTGTCGGCACCGATGTAGTGCTGATGGACGTACTCCAGACACAGGTAACCTCCATATCCAACCTGGCGCAGTTGGTCAAGCACCAGCGCAAAGTTGATCGTGCCGTCCTCCAGCGCGGTCTGCAGGAGCCCGGGTTTCGCCTGGCGCAGGTGCACATCCGCAGCGAACTGGCACAACGGATCGATGGATGACTGAGGGTAACCTTGACAGACGAAATGCGCACAGTCAAGGACAAGACCCAGGCCTGAAACCGCCCGGACCAACTCGAGGGCACTGTTGGGAGACTCAAATGCGCTTTTCACGTGTGCTTCGGTGGTCAGCCGTACGTCAGCTTCCGAAGCAACGGGCACAAACTCGTTAAAGACATCGGCTGCGAGAGCCCGAGCATCGCGCACTGACTGACCTGGATGGACGATGCCCGGCACGACTGTTATAGAGAAAATGCCTGCCTCGTGACAGAACTCCACAGCACGCCGGTACAGCTCCTTGTTCTTTGCCCGCACGGCTGGATCGGGGTCATTGATAGCGGGCTGAAATCCTCCGGAAATCCCCCAGTGAAGATTCGGCACAGTCATCCCCAGCCCGCGTACGCGCTGCACCTCAGAGGGGGCGATATGCAGAATTCCGCCGGACACGTTCTCGGCAGCTATGCCGATGATGTTTATTGCCTCCAGGCCCAGTGCGCGTGCAATACCCGCTGCCTCTTCGAGGCTACAACTCAAAAAAGAGACGGCAGACACACTGAGTTTCACCACTTTCCTCCTTCACGATCGGCATCGCTATTGCCATACTATCTCTGGATGACCACTCGCTGCTGACCGGTAGGCCGCATCCAGGATGTCAGTAGCCCGGGCCGCAACCTCTCCGGGCGAGTAGTTGAGCTTCTCGCGGCCCAGAATCAGGTCAATGAATCGATTGGGCGGGCCGTCACAGGTGTAGGCGCCCTCGTCGGGCCTTACCGGCAGTGCACAAAGGTCACCGTCGTTGCGCATCGTCTCCAGCCAGTCCCGGTCGAGGTCCAGGCATAGCGCACCGTCGCTACCAAAGATCCTCACGTCGAGTTGCTGCTTTGGCTTAGCCTTTGGAATAGTGCCTGCCCCAGAGATGGTGCCAATCGCACCACCTGCGAATCTGACACTGATGGCATCGTAGAGGTCAACGCGGGCGCCAGGGGCACTCATGTAGGCGAAGACTTCGCTGGCTCGCAATCCTGAAAGCCACAGCGCGAGGGCGATGCAGTGCGAGAGCTGCGATTGTCCCTGCCCGCCGCCAGTTAGTTCTGGGTCACTGTAGGTGCGTGTACCGGGCGCCGGCGTGTCACCATAACGCTCTTGGCTGATCTGCCCTGCGTACATGTCACGCATGGCCGAAGCCATGTGGCACACAACGGATTCCACCTGGCCGACCGTGCCAGCATCCATCAACTCCTTGGCCTTCAGAACCATCGGCTTGTAGTGCCAGCCGTAAGGCACCAGGAGATGCAAACCTGCATTTCGCGCCGTCTTAACCAGGTCCCATGCTTCAGACGCGCGCAGCGCAATCGGTTTTTCGACCATGACATGGCATCCAGCCTCCAATGCTGCTTTGGCATGAGCATAGTGCAATACATGCGGGGTCGAAACGATCACTGCTTCGAGGGGCTGAGCTAGCAGTTCCCGGTAGTCCTTCGTGGCAAATGCGAACCCGAACTGGTGTTGCGCTCTGGCCAACGTTTCGGAACTTTGCGCGCATACTGCAGAAAACAGCACATCGTCGCGCGCCGCCAGTACTTCCATATGGTTGGCTGTGGCCCACCAGCCGGCTCCAATGAAGCCGACCCTTACTTTGGTGCCATTGCTTTTGTTTGACATTGGACTGCTCGCCCCTTCAGTCGATCTTTTGCGTACTCCCCGACTACAGCATGGCCAATCCGCCGTTGATGTCGAGGGTGGCACCAGTCACCCATGACGCGCCGTCGGACGCCAGGTACAGGGCCGCCGCCGCCGCGTCCTCCGGCCGGCCCAGCCTACGCAGCGGCACCTGTTTCAGGATCCGCTCCCGTACCTGCGGAGCCCACCCCGCCGTGAGCGGTGTTTCGGTGGTACCGAGAGCGATGCAGTTGGCGGTCACGCCGTACTGAGCCTCGGTGCCGGCCAGGATCTTGGTCAGGCCGATCAGGCCTGCCTTGGTCGCTGCATAGTGCGCAGGCGCGATCAGCCCGCCGGTACGACCGGCCAGCGAGCCGATGTTGATGATCCGGCCATAGCGGCTCCGCCTGAGGTACGGGACGATCGCCTGGGCGCAGATGAACGCGCCGGTCAGGTTGACTGCGAGCACCTGGTTCCATTCCTCAAGCGTGATCTCGTCGAACGCCCGCAGAGGGCAGATGCCCGCATTGTTGACCAGCATATCAATCCCGCCGAAGGCCTGAACAGTTGCCTCGATCGCGCTCCGCACGCTCTCCGGACACGTCACGTCGCCGTACAAGGCAATGGCAGCTCCCCCGGCCCGGCGTATCTCCTCGCTCACGCTTTGCGCGGCGATCTGGTTGATGTCGACTACGGCGATACAGGCACCGTTCGCCGCCAAGACCCCCGCAATAGCCCGTCCGATGCCGGAGCCACCGCCTGTGATGAATGCGACCCGATTAGCCAGCAGCACCCTGGTTTTCTCCCATGTTCGCAGTGGAAGGCTTCTACTTCATAACCGCTCTGACTGCCGCCAAAATATCCTTCTCAGCGGGAATCACCTCGAGCTCAAGATTCCGATTGTATGGAATGGGAACATCCTCGGCCGCGACCCGCTTGACCGGTGCGTCCAGTTCGTCGAAGCAGTCATCCATGATCCGGGCCGACAACTCACTCGTAAAGCCACCGGTGCGCGGCCCTTCATTGACGACGACGGCCCGGTGGGTTTTGCGTACCGATGCTCTAATCGTCTCCATATCCAGCGGCTTGATGGTGCGGGGATCGATAAATTCAACATCAATCCCTTCCTGCGCCAACTTCTCGATGGCGGGGGCCGCCAAACTGCACATGCGACTGGTTGCTACCAGCGTGACATCCTTGCCCGGCCGCCGAACGACCGCCTTCCCCAGTGGAACGATGTAGTCACCCACGGGTACGGGACCGGTCTCGTTGTAAAGCAGCTTGTGTTCCACGCAAATGACGGGATTGTCGTTGCGCACAGCCGCTTTCAGCAGCCCCTTGGCATCGCATGGAGTGGAAGGCATGACCACACTCAATCCAGGAACGGCCAGAAACCAGGATTCCAGGCTTTGTGAGTGCTGGGCTGCATTGCCACGGCCTGCACCGTACGCCGTGCGGATGGTCAGCGGCACCACCGCATGCCCGCCGAACATGTACTTCACCTTGGCGGCTTGATTGACGATGGAATCCATGGCCATGGCCATAAAGTCCAGGTACATGATCTCGACGATCGGACGCATCCCTGTCAAGGCTGCGCCTAACCCGGCGCCAGCAATCACAGATTCGCTGATTGGGGTATTGCGCACCCGCTCTGCACCAAACTCCTGGTAGAGGCCTCTGCTGGCGCCAAACGCGCCACCGTGTTCGCCAACATCCTCTCCCATCAGGAACACCCGCGGGTCACGACGCATCTCGTCCGCTATCGCCTCCGTCACCGCCTCTCGATAGCTCAATTGTCGCTCGCTCATGATGCTGCTCCATCCGTAAAAAGATCTTCGTAGATGGCTGCCGGTCCGGGTTCCGGACTACTCTCAGCATATTGGACGGCACCGCGCACTTCTTCCTCGATTTCGGCTCGCATGCCTTCGCAGTCCTCGCGACTCAGGATACCCCTGTCCAACAAGAGGTGTTCCACGTGCAGGATAGGGTCTCTCTTGCGCCACTCATCGGTCTCGGTACGGCTACGGTACAGCATGGCATCGCCAACGTAGTGGCCCTCAATGCGGAAGGTCGCGCATTCCAAGAAGTATGGACCTTGGCCGCCTCGTACATGCCCGATAGCAGCCCGGGCAGCGAGGTAAACAGCCTCCAGATCATTACCGTCCACACTGGCCCCGGCTATGCCATAACCAGCCGCGCGCTTGACCAGATTGCCACCGGCGATTGAGTCGGCACAGCAGGTGGAGACAGCGTACCGGTTGTTCTCGCAGACGAAGAACACCGGCAGGTTCCACAGCGCGGCCAGATTCATTGACTCGTGCGTGTTGCCTTCACTGGTAGCGCCGTCGCTGAAAAGCGCGACGACAATCTGGTCCGTGCCTCGCAGCTTGGCAGACAGCGCGGCACCAACCGCGATGGGCAGGCCTCCGCTCACAATGCCGTTTGCACCCAGATTGCCAAGCTCCATGCTGGCGATGTGCATGCTGCCGCCCTTGCCTTTGCAGTAGCCGGTCGCTTTGCCGAGGATTTCGGCCAACATGGGCTTGAGATTCCCACCTTTGGCCAGCATGTGGCCGTGGCCACGGTGGGTGCTGGTGATGTAGTCATCACGGCGCAGTTGAGCGACCACGCCAGCGGCTGCAGCTTCCTGCCCGATGCACAAGTGCGTGGTGCCCCAGATCCTGCCTTCAAGATACAGCTTCTTGATCGCTTCTTCGTGGAATCTTATCTTCAGCATCAGCCGGTAGTTCCCCAGGAGGGTCTCGTTGTCCAGCATCTCGGTCATCTTCTATCCCTCAGTGAAAGACAAGGGTGGTGATACCACCCGCCGCATCTTCGCCGGCGATGGCCACCGTGTCGGAATATCCTGGATGGCCAGGTGCTTGATAGCTACCCCGACGGTCTATTCGTCTGCGTCATCAGGGTGGGTAAGCGGACGATACCAGATGTTACGGAATCGGTCGGGGCCCGGATGATCCTGAAGCATGAGCGGACCGACCTCAGGGTGTGGTGTGTACGGCAAAATGTTGATATGGACGGTCTGGCCCAGCAGCTTTCGATTGTGATGGACGAGAACCCCGTTGTGGAAGAGCGTCAGATAGGCCGGCCGGACAAGGTTGTCGCCGTTGAAGCGAGGGCCGAACCAGATGATGTCGTAGGTTTGCCAGGCGCCGGGTTCTCGGCTGGCGTTAACCAATGGCGGGTACTGGCCGTAGATTGCGGCCGCCACGCCGTCCGAGTACGTAGGGTTCTCGTAGCTATCCAGAACCTGAATCTCGTATAGGCCCATAAGGAAGACGCCACTGTTACCCCGGTACTGGCCCTCTCCCGTGACCTCCGCTGGGGTTGCCCATTCGACGTGGAGCTGGCAGTCACCGAAGTGTTCGAGCGTCTCGATGTTGCCTGTTCCCCGCACGACCTCCATGTAGCCGTCTGCCACCTTCCACTGTACCGGTCCATCTCGCCCCTTCCACAAGGACAGATCCTGGCCGTCGAACAGGATGACAGCATCAGACGGGGCTGCTCCGGGTGCATCTCCTGGACGCACGACAGGCGGCAAGGGTCTACTTGAATCATGCACTCGGTACTTCGAGCCCGGGATGAACTCTGTGTCGTCATATCCGTACCTGGTCTGTGCCATGTCTAGGATCTCCTCTTTCGTGTTTACTCCCCGCACCGCACCGGCACGCCATTCTGGAGCGCCGATGCCTTGATTGCATCGTAGAGTCGGGCCATGCGCAGGCCTGCCTCGGGCGGACAGGGGTTCGGCATTTTCCCTTTTCGTACAGCCAGGAACTGCTGCCATGCGCCCATACTCGGCGGCACCTTGACCGCCCTCAGATGCTTGCGACCTTGCCGTTGGATCTTCAGCCACTTGCCCCAGACGTCGGTATACATGATCCCCTTGGTGCAAAACACTCGCACATCCGAGGCGTACGGCCGGGGTGTCTCACCACATCCGTTCAGGGTGACGAGCACGCCGGACTCGAGCCGCGCCATCGCCACTCCCAGAACCTCCACTGGGCGACCATGGTTGTCCAGCCAGGCTGCGACCTCCAGGAAGTCCTCACCCGCCAGATCGGCCACAGTATTCAGGAGGTGGGCGCCAGTGTCGAACATAAAGCCGCCCCCCGATATCTCGGGCTGCTGTCGCCAGGTGCCGTAATGCTGGATCCCCCAGCCACCCCATACCGAGGCACTGATGTTCAGCAACTGTCCCAACTCCCCGGACCGTAGGATCTGAGCAGCGGTCTGAATCTGGGGCGAAAGGCTGCCGGTAAAAGCCACAACAAGCAGTCCACCCGTGCGGTCGCGGATCTCGATCAGGCTTTTTGCCTCCGCGGTGTTCATGACCATCGGCTTTTCAAGCAGTACGTCCAGCCCGGCTTCCAGACATGCTGTTGCGTGAGCGAGGTGATGGATGTGGGGCGTGGAGATCAGGACGGCATCCAGGCGATCGCGGTATTCGGCCAATAGACGGTCAAGGTCGGGCTCATTGGGCGGCGGCTCCAATCCTGCCTCTCTGAACAAGGCGGCCGTGGCTTCGTAGGCCGCCACCGACGGCTCACACACGACAGCGATACACGTCGTGTCCGACTGTTGCAGCATGCTACGGAGATGGATGCGGGTCATGATGCCGCATCCAACAATCGCTGTCCGAACAGGTTCACTCATTGCAAAACACTCTCCTTGGTGCGAGCTTGGACGCTGGCCAGATCCTCCAGGATGGTGATCACCGCCGAGTGGTCCAAGTCACCCCGCCCAGCGGCCATCAGGGCAGCGAACAGCTCATGGGCTATGGCCGTGGCGGGGAGCGGAACCTGGAGCTCCCTGGCAGTCTGCATGATGATATTCAGGTCTTTGTAGTGGAATCTGCTCTTGAAGCCCGGTTCAAACTCACCTCGGACTATCTTCGGGCCGCGCACGTCCATCACCCGTGTCTGTGCATAGCCGCCACTGAGGACTCGTATGATGATCGCGGGATCCACGCCGGCTTTCGCCCCCAGTACCAACGCCTCGGCCATGCCAATGAAGTTCAGCGCGACCTGGATCTGGTTGCAAGCCTTCACGATCTGACCGGCGCCATTCGGTCCACATAGGGTGATGGTCTTCCCCATGACCCCGAAAATAGGCAGCATTTCGTTGAACACATCCTCAGGCCCACCCACCATGATAGACAATGTGGCATTCTTGGCCCCGACCTCGCCGCCGCTAACTGGCGCATCAAGGCAACGAACACCCTTCTTGCCCAACTCCCTGGCGATGCTGATAGCAGCAGCGGGAGCAATGGTGCTCATATCAACATAGATATGACCGGCTCTGCCCGCTTCCACGATGCCGTTTTCCCCGAGGGCCAACCTCTCGGCATCTGGCGAATCCGGCACCATGGACATGATCACGTCGCTGCGAGCCGCCACATCTTTGGGAGATGCGCCCCGCTCTGCCCCCTGGGCGACGATTACGGCCAGGTGCTCACTGACGATGTCATAAACCACCACTTCGTATCCGGCATTGAGTAGATGCGCGGACATGTGCTGTCCCATGATGCCGATGCCGATGAATCCGATCCTTGGTTTCATTGTGGTGACCTCTGCGAAGCATGATTAGTTGGCAACCATCAGCTTGGAAGCCTGAGAGGGTCGTTGATCAAATGCTTGATGCGCTGTAAGAACCGCGCCGCTGGCGCCCCATCCACCAGCCGATGGTCGAAAGAGAGCGTGAGTGCCATGCGCGGGCGGATTCCGACCACGCCATCAACCGCCACTGGCTTCTCGACAATCGCCCCAACCCCCAAGATCGCGCACTCGGGGAAGTTGACAATCGGCAAGAACTCCTCTACCTCGAACATGCCAAGATTGCTGATCGTAAATGTGCCGTCGGAAAGGTCCTCCACGGTGCTCCTGCCCTTGCACGTCCGGTCGAGCATTTCGGCGAATTCACGATGGATCTGCAACACGCCCTTCTTGTTGGCATTGCGAATGACTGGGACGAGCAATCCGCGCTCGGTATCTACTGCGACCCCCACGTTGATGTCCGTCATCTCGCGAATTCCGCCGTCTACCAGTTGGGAGTTCATGTAGGGAAACTCCTGAAGCGTGCGAGCGACGAGCATCGCCAGCAGTTCGTCGTAGCTCACGTTGTGGCCTTCCCGGTTCAGGCGCTGACGCCAGGCAATGAGTCCTGTCGCATCGGCTTCGAGTGTCAGTCCTACCCGGGCCACGCTCCGCGCGCTCAGACTCATTCGTTCGGCAACGATCCGACGCACACCCTCCAACGGTCGCGCGTTGGCGACCTTGGCCGCTGGCGTGACTGGCTCAGCGGTCTTCGAGGCTTGTGCCTGCAAGGCGGCATATGCCGCCTCGACGTCCTCTCTGGTGATCCTCGCGCCTGCCGTGGCGATGGTCGTGATGTCTATATTGAGTTCGCTGGCCAGCTTTCGGGCGGAAGGTGAGATACGGATACGCCCTGGCTCGTCCGGCTCCCCCTCCCCGGTCCGATCCTCTGCCCTCGACTTTGTCGCCTGCACTTCAGCCTTCGGCAGGACACCGTCGGCGATCGTGTCTGGGATCGTAGTCGGCAACAATTCGCCAGGAGCCGTGATGACTGCAAGAACAGTCAAACAGGCTACCTCCTCTCCCGCCTGCCTGA